>Ga0182027_10000346_pt1 | contig 80193 bp, 78 predicted proteins | sample 712E1DmetaG_FD_121300 | JGI IMG/M metagenome (GOLD analysis project Ga0182027, IMG submission 121300) | Permafrost microbial communities from Stordalen Mire, Sweden - 712E1D metaG (Illumina Assembly) | ecosystem: Environmental > Terrestrial > Soil > Wetlands > Permafrost | place: Sweden...
TATCCGTTTTGATCGGGGTGGTTTTCGGTCTGTATCCGGCCAGAAAAGCTTCCAGACTCGATCCAATCGAGGCGCTGCGCTATGAATAAGTGACGACCGTCCTACCGGAATTTCATCTGTCGGGCGGGATGGAATAATATTCAAAGAGATATTCAGCCACGGATTTGAAGAGGTTGCTGGTAGTCAGGTCGGCCCACTCGCTGCTGCGGGGACGATCCAGTTTGGCCAGGATAACGAAACGCGGATTGTCGATCGGTCCCATGCCGCCGACGGTGGCAATGGTGGTGCCGGCGCCGTTCACGGGTTTGCCGTTTTTATAGGTCTGGGAAGTCCCCGTTTTGGCGGCAATGAAATAATTGTCCATGCGGTTATTGCTGGAAACGCCGTCTTCCACTGCGCCGACCATCAATCCGATCATGGTTTTGGCTGTCTGCGGTGAAATAATTTGTCCCAGTATTTGCGGGTCGGTCTTGACCCAGTTGTCCGGAGTTTTCTCAACACTGTCCACGATGAAAGGCTGCATCATCACGCCGCCATTGGCAATGGCGGACAGGGCGCTGACCATCTGAATGGGGGTGACGGTAAGGCCCTGACCGAAACCGTGCGTGGCCAGATCGGAGTCGGCCCACTGGCTGTAATGCGCGACTTTTCCGGTATTCTCATTGTCGAATTCGATGTCGGTTCTGGCGCCGAAGCCAAAACGCATAATGTAATTGTAAAAGAGATTGCGGCCGATTTTCTGGGCCAGCCAGCCCATGCCGGTATTGCAGGAATTGGCGAAGGACCTGGCCATGTTGATGCGGCCGGTGCACTTGGAGGAAACATCGTGGATTTCATATTCATCGACTTTTAGGGTGCCGCTGTCGTTGATGGTGGTGGAGGGGGAGATGTCTCCGTCATCGATGCCGATGGACATGGTGACGGCCTTGAAGACCGAGCCCGGCTCATAGGGCTCGCTGACGGCTTTGTTCTGATAGGCCTCGGGGCCGATATTGTTTTTGTACTGTTCATAAACGGTGGTGCCGTCGGCCAGGTCTCTTTTGAAAATCATCAGGCGGTCCTGGGCGGCTACGTTCCGGTAAAGCCAGAAGGCGTTGTCCTGGTCCTTGATCGGTACCAGATCTTTGATCTGCTGGTCGGTCAGCTTGATTTCCTCCTTGTCGTAAACGGTGCCGTAATCATTGGGGTCGAAGCTGGGATAATGGGCCATGGCGATAATGCGTCCGGTCTTGGGGTCCTCGACGATAACCTGTCCGGAGTCAGCGCGATAATCCTCCACGGCTTTTTTCAGCCTGGCTTCCACGGCCATCTGTACCGAACGGTCCAAGGTCAGGACGATGTTTTGTCCGTCCTGGGCCGGCTGGATCAGCGAATCGCCCACGGTGATCAGGCGTCCGATGGAATCCTTTTGGGTCTGGAAAACCCCTTTGATGCCTTTCAGTTCGGTGTTGAATTTGGACTCAATGCCGTAACTGCCGTCGCCGGTCGGGGTAACAAAGCCCAAGACATTGGCGGCCAATTGTCCCTCCGGATAATAGCGGTAATATTCTTCCTGCAGACCCAAACCCGTGAAACTCTGGGCTTCGTCCTGGTCGATGATTTCCTTGATCTTGGCGGATATCTCCGGGCTTAATTTTCTTTTCAGGATGACGTAACGGTTGAGACCGCGCAGCACCGTCTCCAGCTGCAGGGGAGGGGTCTCCAGGATGGCGCCGACCTGCTGCGCGGTCCCCCGGATATCGGTAATTTTGGGCGGGTAAGCCCTCAATTCTCCGGTATCCGCAATTTCCAGACCGGGATTATTCAGCTTCTTGATGGCGTCGCTCTGCTCCGGAGTCATTTCGTTTGAGAGAATGATCATCGGGCGGATGTCGGAGCTGATTTTTTCCAGAAAATCATTATAAAAATTCTGATACAACTCGGTGTCGGTATAGGGTTTGACGGCGTCGAGCTCTTCAGCGGTTTTGGCACGCAGTATGCTGGTTTTGACGCGGTCATCGTCCAGCTGGCGCTGCTCGGCCAGATCATAAATCAGCGGGACGATGCGGTCGGCTACCAGTTTTTTGTCCTTGATCAGCGTAGGGTCGGCAAACAAAAGGTCCAGGGTGGAATTGGTAGCCACGCGGACATTCTCACCGGAGGCGTAGTCCTTCAAATAAATCTCGCCGCGGTGTGCGGGCAGCTCGCTGTAACCGTAATGCTCGCGGGCGGCGATAGTCGCGTAATAACCGTTGGCCAGCACCTGCAGAAAAAACAGGCGGATCAGAATAATCAGCGTCAGTATCCCCAAAAAAATCAGGAATAGCAGATTACGGTCCAGCTCCAGATGTCTGAAAAAGTTACGGATACGCGAATTGGTGTTTTGGTTGGGCACTGCTTGTTTGGCCTTGGAGCCTGGAAAGATTTGAGATATTATTCTAGCGCTTCGGACATATGTGGGCAAGGTCCGGCTTTAGTACTATAGAAGGATATAAAATATGGTCAAGAAGACAAATCTGGGAAACGGTTTAAGGCTGGTAACCAAAGCACTGCCGAATACACAGTCGGTAACGGTTTTAATACTGGTGGGAGCGGGTTCCCGCTATGAAACGAAGGAGATCAACGGGATTTCGCATTTCCTGGAGCATATGTTTTTCAAGGGTGCCAAGAAATACAAAAATACCAAGGAGGTTTCGGAGGCGATCGACTCGGTGGGTGGTGATTTCAACGCTTTTACCGGCAAGGAATATGCCGGCTATTATGTGAAAGTGGCTGCCGAGAAAATCGACGTGGCCCTGGACGTGCTTTCCGATATGCTGATCAATTCCAGGTTCGACCCAAAGGAGATAGACAAGGAAAGGGGTGTGATCCTGGAGGAATATAATATGTACCAGGATACGCCGATCTATCAGATCGGCTGGGATTTCGAGAAGCTGATTTTCGGCGACCAGCCGTTAGGGTGGGATCAGGTCGGCACCAAGGAACTGATCAAATCGGTCACGCAGGCACAGTTCCGGCAGCATCTGGAAAACCTTTATACGCCGGATAACACGGTTATTGCCGTGGCCGGCAGTTTTGAGGAGAAACAGCTGGTGGCCAAGCTGAAGAAAAAGTTTATTTTCCCCGCCAAAAGACAAAAGAAAACCCTGAAATTCGACAGCTATTTGAAGGGTCTGGGCAAAGACCGTGTTCTTTTACGCAACAAGAAGACGGAACAGGCACATATAGTCGTGGGGGTACCCGGCTATGCCGACGGCACGCCCGAGCATTATGCAGCACGACTCCTGGCGGTAATTCTGGGCGGCAACATGAGTTCACGCATGTTCCTGTCCGTGCGCGAGGCGCAGGGATTGGCTTATTATATCAGCAGTACCACGGACGAATATCACGATACCGGAACTTTTTCCACCGGTGCCGGTGTTTCCGTGGACAAGGTGGACAGGGCCGTTGAGTCTATCATGGAGCAGTACAGAAAGGTGGCGGAGGAGGGCGTGACCCTGCAGGAACTGGAAAAAGCCAAGGCCTACCTGAAAGGAAAAATCATTTTGCGTCTGGAGGATTCGGAGGAATATTCCCATCTGATCGGCAAGTATGAACTGCTGCAAAATACCCTGATGAGCATCGAGGATTTCCTGGCCAGGATTGAGCGGGTCAGCCTCAAGCAGATCAATACACTGACTAAAAATTTATTCAAGGAGGATGTTTTCAGACTGGCGGTGATCGGTCCCTATGAGGATCAAAAACACTTTGAAAAATTATTAAAATTCTAAGATGATTAAAGAAATCTCCAGAGCGCGCGACGCTTTTATTGCCTTTTGTTACAAACATATCCTGAAGCCGGTGTTTTTCAGAATGGATCCGGAAAAAATCCATGACCGGATGGTGAAAACCGGAAAATTTCTGGGCATAACCGCTGTCGGAAGGTGGCTGATACGGGCCATGTTTTATGCACGCAGTTCCTTGTTGCAGCAGAAGGTGGCCGGACTGGATTTTGTCAGTCCCGTGGGACTGGCGGCTGGGTTCGACAAGAATATTGAATTACCCCTGGTCTTGTCCAATATGGGCTTTGGTTTTGCGGAATTCGGCTCGGTAACCGGAGAACCCTGTGAGGGGAATCCTAAGCCGCGCCTGTGGAGACTGAAAAAATCAGAATCGCTGGTGGTGTATTACGGGTTGAAAAACAAAGGAGCGGAGATACTTTCCAAGCATCTGAAAAAGATGAAAGCCAAGGCCCGGCGGACCAAGACCGGCCAACATTTTATCTATGGCGTGAGTGTGGCCAAGACCAATTCCAAAGATACGGTAGATCGTCGGGCAGGCATAGCCGACTATCATAAAGCCTATGAACTGATGCGTGATACGGCCGATTACCTTACCGTCAACATCAGCTGTCCCAATGCCTTCGGCGGAGAACCTTTTACCGATAAGGAAAGTCTGGAGCTGCTTTTGACTGATCTGGACAAACTGCATGTAAAGGGGAAGCCGGTGTTCCTGAAGTTTTCGCCCGATTTGAGCAAAAAGGAGATTGATGACCTGCTGGAGGTTTGCGACCATCATAAAGTGGACGGTTTTGTCTGCACCAATCTGACCAAAAAACGCGAAAATCACAGAATCGTGGATAAGGATGTGCCGGAAAAGGGCGGTATCAGCGGCAAAGCGGTGAAGCACCTCTCGGATGATCTGATTGCCCATATTTACAAAAAAACCGCCGGCAAAAAAGTTATCATCGGAGTAGGTGGAGTGTTTAATGCGGAAGATGCCTATGCCAAAATCAGGCTGGGAGCCAATCTGGTGCAGCTGATTACCGGAATGATTTTTGTAGGGCCTTCGGTGATCAGTGAAATCAACCTGGGTTTGGAGAGGCTTTTAAAGCGCGATGGCTTCAGCAATGTCTCGGAGGCCGTCGGTGCGGATGTGAAATAATGCCCCGCTCTTGATAGATTCACGAAATGTTGCAAAGCTCTGTTTTTGTGCTAAGATGGGGGCGCTTGATTCTGCCTATATTTAATATATGTATATGGGGAAAGAAATTCACATACCTGATTCGATCGATACCATGGATGGCGGGGAAATAAGTTTTAGCGCAATACATGATCGATATGCCCAATCTCATTTCGGCAAACATCTCGATGGCCAGCTGCGCTGGGTTCGTTATAAGCCGGCCTCCATTTCCGGAGAGTCCTGGATTCACGCTCCTTTGGGGGTCGATATGAACAATCTGAAGCATATGCCCCTGATTGCCGGTTTGACCAAATCCTATCTGAAGCATCAGGAGCCCGAGAAAGCACTGAACCGCACGGATTCGCAGATATTAATGCTGGCAGCCCAGACCCATGACTGGGCGGAGGCCATCACTGACGATATTTCTTTTGATCAGAAGACTGTGGTGGAGGATGAGGATGAAGCCACCATGATGCTATTTATGCTGAAACGGATGTTGGGTGGCAAATTATCACGTGAAAACCTGATGCAGGTATATTCCACAGTAAAGGATAGAAATTCCAGATTGGGAAGGGTTTTTAATGCCATTGAAAGGGTCGGATATATGAGAAGCGGTCTTAACGCCTGGACAGCCAGCACCAAACCCCGTGGAGAAGTGATGAGAGGTTTATCTCCCGAACTGGAAGCGGAATTGAGGGAAGCTTTGCAATGGCTGGCCAGCAATGTGGCTGGAAACCAGGTCGGGAAACTTCTGGAATATGCGGAAAACTATCGGCCGGTGGGTGTTTATCTGGAATCGGTGCGTGGTCGGATCAGTGATTTATTTGCCGGTATGCCGGTTGCGGTATTTGATAAATATCCATCAGACGGTGAAAAGGGTGATGAACAGCTGGAACAGGTGCAGAAGTTTTTGATTGCACATAAAGCCTGGAAAAACAGCAAGTTTGGCGGTGAATCGGGACGGAAGGATATTCAAAATCCACAAGCTGCAGGCGGGGTGGCCGGATAGGGCTTTAAACAGATAAAATTTCCAAGGGTGACAAAGTACCACCCTTCTATTATAATTCGCCCGAAATGTATTTTTTAACGTGAGACTACCACTATGACAATGAATTTTGCCGGCATCCATGAAAAAACATTAATTCTGATCAAGCCCGATGGCGTGCAGAGGGGACTGGTCGGCGAGGTGATCAACAGGTTTGAGAGAAAAGGCCTGAAGATTGTGGGGATGAAAATGATGACTTTGGATGAAGCTATACTGCGCGAGCATTATGCCCATCTTACCGATAAGCCTTTCTTTCCGGGTATCAGTCATTTTATGCGCAAGTCACCGGTAATTGCCGTCTGTCTGGAAGGTCTGGAGGTGATTGCGGCGGTCAGAAAAATTGTCGGCATAACCAAGGCCCGTGAGGCCGATGCCGGCTCCATACGCGGTGATTTTGCCATGAGCCTGACCTGCAATGTGGTGCATGCCTCCGATTCGGTGGAAACAGCGATGAAGGAAGTCCCCAGATTTTTCAAAGAAGATGAAATCCTGGTATATGACAAGAGCGAATACGAGCATGTCTATCTGGAAGAGGAGCGAGGGGCGTAAATTATTTTAAAAGGGGAGTTGGCCACCCGGTCCGCTTTGATGATCATTGCGGGCAGGGTGGCGAGAGGCACTACTGGTCTTGGAAGTAGTCTTTGAGGCAGTTCGGCAATGGACTGACTTCTTCACCAGCAGTGGACTTGGACGACAGGGGGTCGAGGGGGAGGGAGTGGTAGCAGCTAAGCTCGGGGTCGATCAGCTCGCGGCCGGACATGATCAGAATTTCTTCGGCTGTGGCCCAGTCTAGGCCGCTCGCGACGAAGAGGTCGCAAATGTGCTTGTCCAGGAGAGCCAGTTGCTCGATCCTTTTCAAGACTGACCGGTTGTATCTGGCCTGGGGCATTTTCTGCCAGGTCGACAGATCGGTGCAGACCCAGGTGACCAGGCCGTGCATGACTGAATGCAGCCGGCAGTAGGCGGGGAGCACATCGCGGTGGTCCTCGTAGGGCTGCCAGACTGTGCCGGTTTCCGGTTTCTGCTGGCAGGAGGCGGTCAGGGCCTCCATCCGCCGGTGGGTCTCATCCAGAATCAGCGAGAAGATCCGCTGATTGGGTATGACCACGCTCAGCTTGACCAGCAGTGGGTGCTGTGGCGATGGGAGCTTCATGGCTCGCATGTAGTCGCCCAGCAGTTGCAGGGGGGTGAGTAATTCGTTCGGATTTTGCTGCATGACTTTTTCCCTTCCTCTTAGTGTTGTCCTTGTCTAAGATCGCTCTTTGATCACTGCATTAAGCAAGACTGGGAGCAGGGTGCGATTTTAGGCTTAATTAAAAAGATGTCAAACCGATTCTCCCGCCAGGGCCCCCGTTGCCCAGCTGGCTTGCAGGTTGAAGCCGCCGGTGAAGCCGTCGATGTCCAGGAGTTCCCCGGCGAAGAAGAGGCCGGGGCAGAGGCGGGACTGCATGGTTTTGGGGTCGACTTCCGCCGTGTCCACGCCACCCGCGGTGACAAACTCTTCACCGGCGGCGCGACCGGTCACGGTCAGGGGGAGATTTTTCAGGAATTCCACGATTTTCTGTCTGATGGCTTTGGGGAGATTGGCAGCGTCCACGTGATTGAAATCTTTATCGGGGAAAACAGGGGACAGCAGGTAATTTACCATTTGATTGGCCAGGGAATGACGTACGAACAGGGCGACCAGATTGGTGATTTTTTTATTGGGATTGGCGAGAATTTTTTCGTCCAGCTGCGCATACAGATTTTCGGCAATCTGATCCGGGAATAAATCCAGGTGCAGATTGGCCGGATGCTCCGGGCTGATCGGCTCGAAGGCGGTCAGGCTGGACAGGGCAAAAACAGCCGGGCCGGTCAGCCCCTGATGGGTAAAAAGAAAAGCTCCTTCACGGTGATAGGTGTTAGTTGGGGTTTTTATGGTGAGCCGGGCTTTTTGAAAGGAAAGGCCGGAAAGCGAATGGGCCCATTCTTCTGCGGTTTTCAGGGCAGCCAGCGAGGGGGCGAGCGGAGTAATATGGTGGCCCAGTTTTTGGGCAAAGGCATAACCGTCGCCCGTGGAACCGGTTTGCCGGTAGGCATTGCCACCGGTAGTCAGAATCAAGCGGTCGGCCTGAATGGTGGGGTGGTTGGCAAAAGTTAACTGGAAATTATATTTGCCGATGCTTTCCACGCCGGTAAGGTTATGATCGAGTTTAAATTCCACTTTCAGATCTTTCAGAGCCTGTACCAGGGCATTGACCGGTTCCTTGCTGTCATTGGAAACCGGGAAAACCCGCTGATCGGTCTCGATCTTCAGGGTTACGTCCTGGCTTTCAAACCAGTCCATGACGGCGCGGGGAGGAAAGTTTTCCATGGCCGAACGTAAAAATCCCGCGCCGCGAGGATAGTTCTTCAGGACTTCCCGCGTATCCGTAATCCCAGTGGTGACATTGCAGCGCCCGCCGCCGGAAATCAGTACTTTGGCGCCGAGATAAATGTTTTTTTCAATCAAAATCACCCGGTCATCCGGGTGATGCAATTTGGCGAAGTAGGCCGCCATCATGCCGGCTGCGCCGCCGCCGACTATAGCGATGGTGAGGGGAGCGGATTTAGTGGCGGGTTTGACCATAGTTTTACCGGCGTCTTTCCTCACGGCCGTTCAAATAAATTTTCATTTCGGGCAGAATCTGAATGCGTACCGGGCCTTCCTCAGTGTCCATTTTCATTTCCACGGGCTTGGGCGGCAGCTTGCCGATCAGCTCGAAAAGCTCGGCATTGGCCTCGGCGATTTCTTCATCCTTTTTGATCTTGATTTCCCGCAGCTTGTTATAATTTTCGTCGCTCTGCATTTCCAGCATCCACTGATCCTTGAATTCCTTAACTTGTTTTTTCAGATCTTTCAGCGCTTTTTCCAGATCCTGGTATTCGGGACTGTCGATTTTCTCCTCTTCCTTGAGGTCTTTTTTTATGTCATGCATTTCTTCCTTCAGTTTCTTGATTTTTTGCAGGGCCAGACGGATTTGGTCGTCGATCATAGATTGATATTAATTGGCCTTATATTCTTAGAGCAAAAATCCCGCCTCATCAAGACCAATGATGTTTACCGCTTGCCAGAGAGCTGCAAAGAGGATAACCTGATGGCCGGTTAAAAGCTAAACTATGTCGTTTCAGGAATATCTGGTGGCGTTGCGGCGCAAGGCCACCGAAATCAGGATGGAAACATTAAAAATGATCACCAATGCCGAATCCGGGATGGTGGGCAGTGCTCTTTCCTGCGTGGAAATCATGACCGCCCTTTATTACGGCCAGGGCTTGAACGGGCCTTTTCTGAATATTGATCCCGGCAATCCCAACAGCGAGGAGCAGGATTATTTTATTCTTTCCAAGTCGGGCGCGGCGCCGACCTGGTATGCCATACTGGCCGATCTGGGTTATTTCAGCAATGAGGAACTGAACTATTATAAAGCCACGGGCTCACTTTTGACTGCCATACCCCGTTCCAAAATTCCGGGTGTGCCGCTGGCCGCCGGTCTGGCCGGCCAGGGCGTGGCCGGGGCTGTGGGACTGGCGATGACGCTCAAGTCCGAGAGATCCAGGAATCAGGTTTTTGTCCTGGTTGGCGACGCGGAAATGTCCAATGGCACGGTGTGGGAGTCCCTGCTGCAGGCCGGACATGCCAAGCTGGGCAATTTCATCATGATTGTGGACAGAAACGGCATACAGCAGGACGGGATTGTCAGGAATCTGAATATTGTCGATCCTATTTCGGACAAACTGGATAATTTCGGCTTCAGGACGATTAATGTTTTTGCCGGCCATGATTTTGACCAGCTGCTGGGCGCCTATGACAAAGCCATCGCCGAAACCAGGCTGCCGGTAGCCATTATCGCCAAGACGGTCAAGGCCAAGGGCGTCGATTTTGCCGAAAACAAAAGTTTCTATCATGATAAGCCTCTCAGCAGGGAGGAACTGGCCGAGGCTCTGCAGTCGCTGGAAAGAAAAATTGATTAATCAAAATAAATGAGCAGTATTCTTTTTATTGCGTTCGCGGTGGCCCGGCTTTTGTTTGTCAGTCCTTTTCTGGTGGAGGGACAGTCGATGCTGCCGACCCTGCAGGACCATCAGATCTTTCTGATCGACAAGGATTTCAGCCAGGAAGGCGGCTTGAAGCGGGGGGATGTGATTGTATTCAGTTTTGACGGCAAGTATTTTTACGTGAAAAGAGTGATCGGTTTGCCGGGCGAAACCGTCAAGATGGGCGGCAGCAAAATCCAGATCAAGACGGCCGGCGGCGTTTATCAGACGCTGGTTGAGCCCTATCTGCTGGGCAAAAACTTCGATTACGGGGACGACCGGTATTTTATCGTTCCCGCCGGCCAGGAATATTTTGTGCTGGGGGACAACCGGCCGCACAGCGAGGATTCGCGCTTTTTTGTTTATCCTTTCATCAAGCTGAAGGATATCTATGGACGATATATTTATCCGTGAATCACCAGAGCATCTTTATTGACAAATCGGAGGGGACTTTTATGATCAGGCCAATAATTTACTTCCTATGAAGAAAAATGTATTAATGGTGGGGCTGCTTTTTTTGTTACTGACCGGTTGCACCGCTGCGGTGCCGGGGACGGAAATAAAAACGGACAGCCTGGATTACAAGGTTGATTCAGGCAATACAAAAAATAATCATGATCCGGTGATGCTGAATGTCGATTTACCCGTAGGAAAACTTGTTATCACTTCCGGCAAAAACAGCCAGGAATTTGAGGTGGAACTGGCGTCCACCGCCGCTCAAAGACAGATCGGGCTGATGAACAGAAAAAGCCTGGATCAGCAAAAAGGGATGCTTTTTCTGTTTGAAAGCTCCGGCTATGTCAATTTCTGGATGAAAGACACCCTTTTCCCGCTGGACATGCTTTTTATCGATGAACAGGGGTATATCAAGCATATAGCCAAAAATGCCTTGCCCTGCCTGGCCAGGGACGACCGCAACTGCCCGCTTTACAATTCCGAGGAATCCGTCAAATACGTACTGGAAGTAAATGCCGGCACCGCCGATAAATTCGGCATCAAGGCGGGGGATAAGGTCTCCTAGCTTTAAGATTAGTTTTGCAGCCAGTTCTCGCGCACGGTTTCATAGATGGCTTTGGCCGAAAGACGGTTTTTGGACAGTATTTCCTGATGCCGGCCCGATTCGGGAGTATTATCCAGAGCCAGCTTGATAATTCTGCTGCCAATCTGGTACTGCTGGCAGAGCTCCGTCACCACGGTACCCAGTCCGCCATGGCGGTTATGGTCTTCCACCGTGAGAATCAACTCGTGGTTACGGCATAATTCAGCCAGTTTTTCACGATCCAAAGGTGAGAGCGAAGGGACGTTGACCACCTGGGTGGTCAGTCCTTTCTGATCCAGTTCGGCGGCGGCCCTGAGACATTCGTGCAGCAGAAAACCGGCGGAAATCAGGGAAATCTGGTCGCCCTTATTGACCACAACGGGTTCCCCCGGCCGGAAAACATAATTGGCATCATAGATATTGTCATGGCAGCGCCGCGGCACACGCAGCACCATGGGGCCGTAATCGTTGACCATAAAATCCATCATCGCTCTCAGCTCAAACTGGTCGGCGGGCGTAAAAATTTTGAGGTTGGGGATGGCCTGTAAAATAGCCAGGTCGTCCGTGCAGGTCCTGTTAAAGCCGTCTTCGATATTGTCCAGTCCGATGCCGGAAAGCACTATTTTAATGTTGAGATTGGGGGTGGCAATGGCGTGTTTGAGCATATCCAGGCCTTTGCCCAGGAGGCTTTCGGCCTCCCCGCAGACAAAAGGGATTTTCTTGCGGACAGTCATGCCGGCTGCCAGCCCCAGCATACTGCTTTCAGCCATGGCCACGCTAAAATGACGGTCCGGATAGCTTTTGGCGAAGTTCAAAGTATAGAGATTATTGCCCAGGTCGGAATCCAGGACGACAATATTTTTGTTCCTGGCAGCCAATTTCTCCAGGTATTCCCCAAAGATTTTCCGCAGAATGATGTTTTCAGTCATAAGAAGTACAGCTTAATAGCTTTTATTCTTTCAAACAAGCCACTTACAGTGTTATAATATAAGGAAACATAATTTAAAACAAAAAATATGCAAGTTTATTTAGGTTCAGATCACGCCGGTATCAATTTAAAGCGTGAAATCAAGGATTATCTGGAGCAGAAATTCAAGGGCAAGGAAGACTATTCGGTGCTGGATCTGGGTGTTTTTACCAATGATTCCAGCGATTATCCGGATATCGCCAGAGAAGTCTGCGAAAAAGTTTCGGAAAACAAAGGAGCTTTCGGAATATTGATTTGCGGCAGCGGTGTGGGTATGTCGATCACGGCCAATCGCCGGAACGGTATCCGCGCAGTACTGGCCAATAATGAAATCACTGCACGCATGGGCCGGGCACATAACAATGCCAATGTTCTCTGCATGGGAGAAAGGCTGACCGGCCGCGACCTGGCCACGGCGATTGTGGATGTATTTATCGAAACCAAATTTGATGCCGAAGAAAGGCATGTCAGAAGGATAGGGAAGATCGATACGGTGATGAAACAATCCGGACCTTCCGATGACGGCAAAGCTATATAATTAAATATCCGGCTATGTCTGCCAGGAGGAAGCAAAAAAAGACCCTGATTGCGCCGTCGATTCTTTCGGCGGATTTTGGCAAACTGAACGAGGAAATTGCCAGCGTGGAGAAGTACGCCGACTGGCTGCATCTGGACTTGATGGACTATCATTTCGTGCCCAATCTGACTTTCGGGCCGCCGGTAATACGCTGCATCAAATCCGGTTTATTTCTGGACTGCCATCTGATGGTGGAAAATCCCGAGCTTTACCTGGAGGAACTGGCGGCGGCCGGCGTTAATTCCGTGACGGTTCATGTGGAAGCCTGCAGACATCTGCACAAGGTGGTAACCAGGATCAGGGAATTGGGAATGAAGGCCGCCGTGGCCATCAATCCCGGCACAGCCGTGGAGACACTGTCGGCTATTCTGCCGGTTCTGGACATGGTTTTGGTGATGAGCGTCAATCCTGGTTTCGGCGGACAGAAATTTATCGATCTGGCGGTCAAGAAAATCAACTGGTTAAAAAAGCAGCGGCCGGGTTTGCTGGTGGAGGTGGATGGAGGCATCAATGCCAAAACTGCTGCCGTCTGCAGAAAAGCGGGCGCGGATGTACTGGTGGCGGGGGCCTATATTTTCAAGGCCGGAAACCGGAAAAAAGCCATCGAGAGTCTGCGCTGAAGCGATATAGATGGTGGCGCCGTTTTTCTGTTGATGTTCAGGTGGTGGGTCTTTTCACTTTGGGTTTTGGGGCGGTATTGGAAGGGGGAAGCGGATTTCCCGTTTCCGTTGCATTTTCAAGATAAGGATTGGCGTTCTCCTGTCTCTGCATGTTGATGACATAATAATTGCCGGATCCGGCCTTGGCGTCAGGCCAGGCGGCATTGCCCCTGTTTTCACCGGCCAGCCTGGTCCAGAGGTTAAACTGGGTTTTGTCGATATCCTGGTAATAATAGCCGCTGCTGCAGCTGGAATCGCCGAAAGTCTGCGCGCCGGCCGGGTCCAGGGGCACCATTTCATCGGTAAAATAACTCTGGGCTTCCAGAATATTCTCCAGACAGCCGCTGGTGCCGGGATATTTATCGTTGGCATTATAGTATTGTTCCATGGCCACGATGGCACTGCTCATGTCGTTTTTCTTGACCGTATTGAGCTGGTCTGACTGCCAGTCGAGCAGCCGGCTTAAATTGTTTTTCACAATGGCGTCCAGGTTGACCGGATTAAAACGGATGATGCTTTGGAGCTGATTGCCGGTGAGATTAAAAATTATTTTCACCTCGGAATTGCTTTGATTGAGGGTGGAAAAATACCCCTGTATCAGTGTCAGATCCGTATCCGTAAGGCGGGTCCAGGTCTGCAGCAGATCGGTGGCCTGCTGGTCCGTCTCCGGATAATTTTCTGCAGTGGCCGGCTTGTCCGGAGTCTGGGGCAGATAACTCAAAAGCAGATGCTGCACATCGATTTTATTGGTAAGAACCGTATTGGAAAATTCAAAAATCAACTCGCTGCCGTCCAGGCTGCCCCGGACTTGCATGGTTTTGCTGAGCTGCAGCGTGGTGGCGAAGAGGTCGGATATTCTTTGCGAATCCGCAGTCAGATCACCGGTGCCGTTTTTTTCAAAAGGCAGGGGCAAGGCTTTTAAAATAACATTAAATTCGGGCAATCTGCCGCTGTCCAGAAAACCGAAAAGAAAGGGCGGCTGTTTTTCGGCAAGCAGACTCTGGATGGCCGGCTGTTTAAGTATATGGCCGGTCAGGGAGTTATTCTGATCATTGGTGGCGATGAGCAGGGCATCCTGCTGGGAAAGCGTGGTGTTGGCCTTCAATTCGGGCAGTCCGTTAAAAAAATTGTTGAGCCGGGACAGAGCGGCCGTAGCGGTATCTTTGTCGGAGAAAGCCGCTCCCGCCCAGACTATCGGCTGAAGAGGGTTGTCGATATTTACCTTCATGATCAGCAGAAAACCTTTGAACTTTTTAAGTTGTTCCTTGCTGGTACCGTCGGGCAAACTGGTCAGCAAATCTGGCGTGACTGTCAGATACAGCAGGGCGTCGGCGTTTTCACCGGGAGCCAGATCAGCCAGCTCCTGCACCAGAACGTTTTGGCTGTTTAACAAAGTCCCGCTCACTGTGGCGGAGGGAGTGGTGGTGGCGGGGGTTGTGGTAACCGGCTGCTGGCAGGCGCAGAGGAGCAGAAGACTGGCAGCCAGAATGGTAAATTTGTTTTTCATGATATTTTAATACTAATGGCTTGTTCGGCCTGATTATTTTAACATGAATTTTTTTCAAGGATTCAAATGGTGAGCCCGGTGCGAGTCGAACGCACGACCTTTGGCTCCGCAAACCAACGCTCTATCCAGCTGAGCTACGGGCTCTCATTTGCCTGCGTATCATAGTATAAATAAGTCTAATTGCAAAGCAATAATTATTACTTTATAATGATGGCCGCGTAAGTCAAATATGGTTATTCACTATGTCCAAGATGCTGAAAATCAGGGAGTGGGGGCCGGCTTTACGTTTCTATTGGCAGTATACAGCTCCAGTGATGGCCAAAATCTGGTATATCTGGCCGGTCTGGTTAATCGTGGTTTTGAGCCAGCTGGTGGAACCCTATGTTTATCAGAATGTTTTTGATGAAATTGTTAAGGTCGGGCAGCCGGTGGGTATGGATTTGAACCGGGTGATCTGGCTGGTCAGTTTCTGGGCGGTGGTACTTTTGGTGGGTGCAATTTTAATGACGGGTGTAAGAATGCTTTTTTCCCTGAGCATGCCCGAGGTCGATCACCACTATTTTGAGGAAGCCATGCAGAAGGTGCTGGCTCTGGACATGTCTTTTCATTTGGAAAAGAAAAGCGGGGAAATGATGAAAAAAATCGACCGGGGGGTGGACAGTTTCTGGACCATCACCATGATCATGATTCCGGACATGATTCCCAAACTGCTGCTGGCGGTGGTGGTGGCGGTGTGGGCGTTCAGCCTCAGCTGGCAGATGACCTTGATTTCGATTGCTTTTTACCCGCTGGCTATCTGGATTTTTGTCGTAGGCATAAAAAAAACCAGCGCCCTGCAGGATCAGTCCAATGATCTTTTCGATACGGCGATCGGGCGCGCTTACGATGCCGTGTCCAACATTGTGGTGGTAAAAAGTTTTGCCCAGGAAAACAAGGAGCAGAAAAGTTTTCTGGGGAAGTTCAAGAAATACGTGGATCTGCAGAAGCAGGCTTCCGTGCGCTGGGGCCGGGTGGACATCTGGGGCCAGAGCACTTCCACCCTGCAGAGGATTTTAATTATAGCTTTCGGTATTTTTTTGATTTTGCAGCATCAATTCACTTTGGGCCAGCTGGTGATGTTCACTACTTTTTCGCGCTATCTCTATGATCCGATTTATGCGATCGGCTCAGATCTGCGCAGTTTGCAGTTTGCCATTTTGAGGCTGGAGGAGGCCAGGAAAATTCTGGAAAGAATTGCCACCGTGCAGGATATCCCCGGCGCCAAACAGCTGAAAGTGACCGAGGGCAGGGTGCAGATGAAAAATGTCGGGTTCATGTACCAGGACAAGAAAATTTTGAGCAATGCCAATATTGAATTTGAACCGGGACAGATGACCGCGCTGGTCGGACATTCCGGCGCCGGCAAGTCCACGATTACTTCACTGCTGAACCGTTTCTATGACGTGCAAAGCGGCCAGATACTGATCGACGGGCAGGATATCACCCGGGTGACCCAGGCGTCGTTGCGGCGGAATATCGGTCTGGTGATGCAGGAAAATACTCTGTTTAACGATACCATTTACAATAATATCGCCTATGCCAAGCCGGGCGCGTCGCGCTGGGAGATTTATCAGGCGGCCAGAAAGGCCAATATACATAAGTTCATCATGACTCTGCCCAAGAGCTATAAAACGATGGTGGGCGAGCGCGGCCTGAAGCTTTCCGGCGGCGAAAAACAGCGCGTGGCCATCGCCAGGGTGATACTGAAAGATCCGCCGATACTGATCCTGGATGAGGCCACCTCTGCTTTGGATTCCAAGAATGAAAGGATAATCCAGAAGGCGCTGGAACTGGTCATGAAAGGCCGCACTTCCATTGTGATTGCCCACAGGCTAAGCACGGTGACCGATGCCGACAAGATTGTGGTGATGAACCGCGGCAGGGTGGTACAGCAGGGCCGGCACGCCGAACTGAAAAACACAACCGGCGTGTATCAGGAACTGGTCAATCTGCAGGTGAGGGGACTGTTGGCCAAGTAAAAAGTTCTGGAAAAGTAGGATCTGTTTTTCAGCTCTTTTTGTAAGTGCCCATCAGCTGCGCCTGATCGAGGATGGTGTCCTGCATGGCTTTCAGCAGATCATCACGACTGGAGCCGGGTGGCAGATCCAGCATTTTACCGAGGGCGTACAGCTTGAAGAAGTAGCGGTGGGTGCCGGAGGGCGGGCAGGGGCTGCCGTAGGCCACATTGGAGGAGGAATTGGTACCGAGCACGCCCAACTTGTTACCGACGTTTTCCGGAATTTTTTCGGTATCGGGCGGTATGTTCCAGACTACCCAGTGCACCCAGGTGCCGCTGGGGGCGTCGGGATCTTCCAGGATCAGAGTCAGAGATTTGCTTTCGCCGGGGACTTCGGAGATATCCAGTTCAGGTGAAATGTTGTTGCCCTGACAGGTATATTTGGCAGGAATGGAGGATTTGTTCTCGAAGTTGGGACTGCTGATTTTCATGCTGATATTGTTTATGGAAGTATTATAATTTTCGACGACCGTTTTCTGGCAGCCTGATAGCAGTAGGCCGCAGACAAAAAAAAGTGAGCAATATAAAAGTTTTTTATTTTTATACATCGCTGATAATTTATCATCTGCCGAAAATTTTGGCTATGATAAATGTCGGGGACTGCATAGCTTAAGAGATGGAAAAAGAGTGCTTTTTGTTGTATAATTAGGGGAATATTTGCTATGCAAAACAAACGTCTAAAACTGGGGGATCTGGTAAAACCGGAAAGGCTGAAAAAGCCGGCGGAAGGTGTGGCAAAAGTCGAGCTGGGTGCCAGGCCGGAGAAAATAACAAACCTGGCAGATAAAATGTCTGGTGTGGCGGCGAATATCGAGGGGGATACGGATGTGAAGGTTGGCGAAGTGGCAGCCCTGATCGATGTGATGAAGAAGTCTTTAGTAAAAGAACTGGCTCCGGAAAAAGCACAAGAGTTGCTGAAAACTTTGATGGAGCGATTTTATAACAAAAATTATGCCACTCAGGGAGAACATATAAAGGCGATAGCGGGTATCAAATGGGAAGATGTGCAAAAGAGACTGGAAGCCAATCCCGAAAAACTCTGGTCACTAAATGAAATGGAAAAAACCGGCGGCGAGCCGGATGTATTTGGCGTAGACGAAAAAACCGGAGAATATATTTTCGTGGATTTTTCAAAGGAAAGTCCGACTGGCAGGAGAGGTTGCTGCTATGACCGCGCCGGACAACAGGAGGCGGAAAGGAGAGGTGAAAACCCCAATGGCAATGCTGTAAGTATGGCGTCAATGATGGGAATAGACCTGCTAACAGAAAGTGAATATAAGGAATTACAAACCAGAGGAGAGTTTGATAAAAAAAGCCGGAGCTGGCTAAAGACGCCTGTTGACAAAAGATATTCTGGTGTTGCTCTCTATGGCAGTAGTGTTATTCCCGTCTACGTGCATGATAGCACTCCGTACAAGCTCGATGTTAGTAGAGGGTTTCGCGCTTTGCTAAGGGTCTAAAATTAATAGATATATTATTTAATAAATTAAATTTATGGCTGCAGAGCAAGGTGGTGAAGTTCTTACGGGTCCGCAAACCAGAAAGGCGATTGAGGGCGGGAAAACCGATCAGACTGCCAAAGCCAGAGAAGCCGCCGGCGGTGATGTCCAGGCCAGACGGGAGGCTCTGCGCGCCGGTATGGAGGAGGCCGATCTGACGCCGGAACAGAAAAAAATAATGGAAAAATTACGGGCGGCCAAAAACTCCGAAGAAAGGGTGAAAATTTTTGCCACCATCGCCGATGATGTCGGTCTGGATTCCCTGGTTTCGCTGATTCCGGAATTGGGTGATGCGGGGTCTTCCACGGTTTCGGGGATTTACCTGCTGATGGAGGCCAAAAAGGCTGGACTGGGCACGGGAGCTTATCTGAAAATTATCGGCTTGCAGGGGGCGGATCTGGCCGTAGGCGCCATACCGATTCTGGGCGATGCCGCCGATTACTTTTTCAAGGCCAATAAATGGAGCGGCAAAAGTTTCGAGACCCAGACCAAGGAATTGATCAAAAAGGCCAGGGAGGCCGGGGTGCCGGAGGACAAGGTCAACCAGTTATTGACGGGTGCGGAAAAATGGCCGCAAATGGCCAACAAGGCGGTTGGTCTTTATGCCAAGCGCAAACAGGCCAAAGCAGCGGAGGCAGAGCCGGTGATTACACAGTCTACCGGAGCTTAAATTTTTTTCTTTTTGGCGGGAATCTTCATGGCCTGGCGGATCTGGACACGCAGTGCCACCAGATGACTGTCCAGGGTCCAGTCGGCATATTGTGCCAGCTCGGCAAGATATTTGGTCAGGACGGAGGGCAGGACATGTTCATATTGCGGGTCGTTGATGATCAAAGACAGATAGGCAATCATTTCGGTCTGGTAGGTTTTGCAGATCCAGCTGCGCTGCGGCTCCTCCAAGGCAAGTGCGTCATAGGCGCGCTTGATATAATCATTTTTTAAAATATTGAAGAGTTTTTTTCTGAATTCCAGGCAGACTTCCCAATATTCCGATACGGAGGTTCCGGCCGGACCCGGCGCGTCGATTCTGACGGGAGTCTGGTTGTACCACTCCAGTGTCTGCTGCAATGAGTCGGTGGCGCGCACGCGAACATGAGATATTTCCGCTGCCGGGATGTTTTTGTCTGACGAAATTTTGGCCGGTTTGCCGGGATCTTCCAATGGCATGGCTTTTTCTGCTGTAGATGGTTTCATCTGATGGATATTATTTAGCCGATGGAGATAACAAAGCGAATTTTAAATCCCGCCCCGGATTTGTCAAATCAACTGTGGTAACTAAACCGGAAAAATATGGTTTAATTGAGTGTCATTACATAATCCAATAAATATATGGATAAGCATGTCTATAAAAGATCGCTGCTTTTGCTGGCGACTCTTTTGGGGTGGCTGATTTTTACAATGCCGGCTTTAGCTTATTATCCCGGACCGGTACAACAAAATCCAAACCTTCAGCCAGTTTTACCGCTGCTGGTTGCTCCGGAGCTGGCGGTAGTTACTCCGGTACCATCTGTCACTTATGACAAAACTCCCAATTTGACTTTTTCCAGCACTGAAGCCGGCAAGATCACCTATAGCGGTGATTGTACCAGCACTACGGTTGATGCGGCCAAAGGAAATAATACCATCACCTTTAACAGCCTGGATTACGGACTGCATAACAACTGCAAGCTGACGGTGAAAGGAAATGGCAGCGGGCTGACTTCCAATCCTCTCAATGTGGCTGCTTTTACGGTTGAGGTCAGCATCATCATCGATATCACACCGCCATCCCTGACTCTGATCAACGGCGTGAGTTCACCTACGGACGATAACACCCCCAGCATAGTTTTCAATACCAATGAGGACGGTACGATCAGCTATGAAGGCGCCTGTTTCAGCACGACCAATATTGCTTCCAGCGGTGATAACTCGATTACGTTCAACACCCTGGATCCGGGGACTTACAGCAACTGTAAAATCCGCGTGACCGATCTTTCCGGGAATATCAGTGATCCTTTGAGTATTCCTTCTTTCAAAATCAACACTCCTGCCATGGCCACCTGTGCCGGATTCAGCGATATCAGCTCGGTTGACAGCGACTGCAATGCCGTTGCTTACGTCAAAGGTCTCGGGGCCATGACCGGTTTGCCGGACGGCACCTTTAATCCGGGCGGACTGCTGCAAAGGGATCAGATTTCCAAGATTGTGCTGGAGACTTTCGGCAATTTCAATAAAGTTTCCGATTATTGCGCCGGGCAAAATCCATTTCCGGATGTAGCGGAATCCAGCTGGGCCTATCAGTATGTCTGCCGGGCCAAGGCTTTGTCTGTAGTGACGGGCTATCTGTCCGGACCGGATGCCGGCTTTTTCCGCCCTGCCAGATCGGTTAATCGCGCCGAATTCCTGGCTATCCTGCTGCGGAATCTGGGCACGACTATGCCCACCGGCTATTCCTATTCAGATGTGCCAACCGATTCCTGGTATGCCAATTTTGCTAAATACTCGATGGATAATTCACTGTTCAGCGGCAGCAAACTTTATCCCACCAATTTCACGACGCGCCGCGAGGTGGCTGAGGTGATTTACAGATTGCATGTTCTGGGGAAGGTCTAAAGTTATATCCGGTGTCTGGGTGATTTTCTGATCCGCCGGACTAAAAAAGCATAGCAAAAAGGCCGCCCCCCACCGATGGTGGGGGAGCGGCCTTTTCTGGTTCTTGCGGCCGGTGGCCTGTCCGTAAGCGGCGCGACCTGTAGTCGCGATCCGGATCGGTCAAGCTTCAGCCGACGATCTACCCTTTTCCTTTGAGTGTCCGGCCAGCCGGGTAAGGTCTGGCGCGAAGTTTTGAGTTATGGTTCCGGGGTGAATCGGCCCAGCGTTTCCTGCGTGAAACGAGGACCGGCGGCCGCCGACTCCTGCGAAGAGTCGGCGGCCGGTTGCTCAGCCGGTTTTGCGCGAACCGGCTGAGTGGTGACGGTCAGGGACCTGCGCAGTGTCCGTTGAGGCAGTACTGGAGACCGGCACAGGCAGTGTAGCAGTTGCCACAGTGGCTCTTGTCGGTCAGGAAGTTCCAGTTCTCGTCGATGATGCCGTCGCAGTCGTCATCGATCTGGTTGCAGGTCTCGGCCACCGGTGTGCATACGCTTTGCGGCGTATCCCACTGGCAATGGCCGTTCTGACAATGCTGCCCGCCGGCACAGGCATGTCCACAGACGCCGCAGTTGGCGTTGTTGGTGGACAGGTTGAACCCGTTATCGATCACGCCATCACAGTCGTTGTCGATGCCGTCACAGATTTCGGGTGTCGGTGTGCAATTGGATTGCGGCAGATTCCAGGTGCACTTGCCGGAGATGCAGGACTTGCCCGCCCCGCAAACCCTTCCGCAGATCCCGCAATTGTTCGGGTCGGTCAACAGGTTGAAGCCATCGTCGATGACTCCATCACAGTCGTCGTCCTGATTGTTGCAGGTTTCCACGGTCGGCGTGCAGTTGAGAGGCGGCACGATGTACTGGCAGTGGCCGGACTGACAGATCTGACCCGCACCGCAAGCTCTTCCGCAGGTGCCGCAGTTGGCCGGGTCGCTTTGGAGGTTGAAGTTCTCGTCGATAACGCCGTCGCAATCGTTATCGATGCCGTCACAGACCTCCGCGCTGGGAACGCAGCTGTTCTGCGGTGCGTTCCACTTGCAGTGCCCGTTGCTGCAGGACTGCCCGACAGCGCAAGCGTTGCCGCAGGCGCCGCAGTTGGCCGCATTGGTGAGGAGGTTGAACCCCTCATCGATGAGACCGTTGCAGTCGTTGTCAACCCCGTCACACACTTCCGGAGAAGGTGTGCAGGCGCTCTGCGGCAGATCCCAGGCGCAGGCACCGTTTTCACAGTGCTGCCCCAGGGCGCAGGCATGTCCGCAGATGCCGCAGTTGGCATCATCGAGGAGGAGGTTGAACCCCTCGTCGATGAGTCCGTCGCAGTCGTTGTCCGCGTTGTCGCAGATTTCGCTGGTCGGCGGTCCGCAGAGGTTGACCGGGTTGTCCCAGGCACAATAGCCATTCTCGCAATGCTGCCCGGCAGCGCAAGTATGGCCACAGAAACCGCAGTTGGCCGAATCGCTGAGGAGGTTGAAGTCCTCGTCGATCAGACCATCGCAGTCGTTGTCGATGTTATCGCATACCTCCGGGCTGGGTACGCAATTGTTCTGGGGGACGTTCCAGGCGCAGCTGCCACCGACACAATGCTGACCGGCTGCGCAGACCCGGCCGCAAGTACCGCAGTTGGCATTGTCGCTGAGGAGGTTGAACCCCTCGTCGATGACGCCGTCGCAGTCGTTGTCGATGTTGTCGCATACCTCGGGAGAAGGTACGCAGTTGTTCTGAGGCACGATCCAGGCACAGTGGCCGTTGCTGCAGACCTGGTTGGCCGCGCAAGCGTGGCCGCAGATGCCGCAGTTGGCCGGATCGTTACTCAGCACGAATCCCTCATCGATGACGCCATCGCAGTCGTCGTCGATGTTGTTGCACTTTTCGGGCACGGGCGTGCAACCGCTTTGCGGTGTATCCCAGGCACAGGCCCCGCCCGTGCAGTGCTGGTTGGCCGCGCAAGCATGGCCGCAAACGCCGCAGTTGGCTACGTCGGTCTTTAGATCGAACCCCTCGTCGATCAGGCCGTCGCAGTCGTTGTCGATGTTGTCGCACACCTCAGGTGAGGGTGTGCAGCCGTTCTGGGGGGTGATCCAGGCGCAAGTCCCGTTCGTGCAGTGTTGCCCGACAGGACAGACGCGCCCGCAGACCCCGCAGTTGGCGTTGTCGGTCATCAGGTTGATCCCCTCATCAACCAGGCCGTTGCAGTTGTCATCGATGTTGTTGCACACCTCGGTGGAGGGTGCGCAGACATTGACCGGGACCTGATTGGCGCAGTGGCCATTCAGGCAATACTGACCGGCGCCGCAGACATAGCCGCAGATGCCGCAGTTGTTCGAATCGATGGAGAGGTTGAACCCTTCGTCGATCGCCAGGTCGCAGTCGTTGTCGATGTTGTCGCATACCTCGGGAGAAGATACGCAACCGGATTGTGGAGTGGTCCACGCGCAGTGACCGTTGGTGCAGATCTGCCCGCCTGCACAAACGTGTCCGCAGAGTCCGCAGTTGAGCGGATCATTGGACAGTACGAAGCCATTGTCAATGACGCCGTCGCAGTCATTGTCAATGTTGTCGCATACCTCGGGGGAAGGCACGCAACCATTCTGCGGCACGGTCCACTCGCAGTGGCCGTTGTCGCACACCTGCCCGGCCGGGCAGACATGGCCGCAGACACCGCAGTTGGCCGCGTCGGTGAGGAGGTTGATCCCCTCGTCGATGAAGCCGTTGCAGTTGTTGTCGACGTTGTCGCACACCTCGGGGGAAGGAATGCAATTGTTGGGTGGCACGTCCCAGGCACAGGCACCGTTCTCACAGTGCTGGCCGCCTGCACAAGCCCGTCCGCACATGCCGCAGTTGGCATTGTCGACGAGCAGGTTGAAGCCGTCATCGATGACGCCGTCGCAGTCATCGTCAACGCCGTTGCAGATTTCGGGACTGGGGGTGCAGTTGACCGGGGGAGTGATCCATTGGCAGTGGCCGTTGTCACACACCTGTCCGGCTCCGCAAACCAGACCGCAGGCGCCGCAGTTGAGCTCGTCGCTCAACAGGTTGAAGCCCTCGTCGATGGCGCCGTCGCAGTCGTTGTCGGTGTAGTCGCAAATCTCCGGACTGGCACCGCAGTTGAGCACCGGAGTGATCAGCTGGCAGTGGCCATTGTCGCAGACCGCGCCCGCACCGCAATCACGACCGCACATGCCGCAGTTGGCGTTGTCGGTGAGGAGGTTGAATCCCTCGTCGACGAAGCCGTTGCAGTTGTCGTCGCGATTGTTGCAGACTTCGGGAGCAGGCACGCAGTTGTCCACCGGCACGGTGAACTTGCATACCGCGTTCTGGCAGATGGCGCCGGGATCGCACATGCGGCCGCATGTGCCGCAGTTGAGCGGATCGCTGAGGAGGTTGAACCCCTCATCGATGTTCCCGTCGCAATCGTCGTCGATGTTGTTGCAGAGCTCGGCTCCCGTCGGGACGCAATTGTCCGGCGGAACGGTGTAGGCGCAGTGTCCGTTGGAACAGAACTGGCCGGCGCCGCAGCTATGCCCGCAGGTGCCGCAGTTGGCAGCGTCTGTGAGCAAGTTGAAGCCGTTGTCGATCACGCCATCGCAGTCGTCATCGACGTTGTTGCAGGTCTCGGCGGCAGGCGTGCAGGAATTCTGCGGGTTGTCCCACTGGCAGTGCCCGTTATTGCAGGACTGGTTGGCCGCGCAAGCGTGGCCGCAGATCCCGCAGTTGGCCGGGTCGGCCAGCAGGTTGAATGTCTCGTCGATCGCGGTGTCGCAATCGTTGTCGATGTTGTCGCAGATTTCCGGGCTCGGCGTGCAGCTGTCCGGCGGGTTGGTCCAGGAGCAGTGTCCGTTGACACAGTCCTGATTCGCCCCGCAGGCGCGTCCGCACGCTCCGCAGTTGGCCGCGTCGGTGAAAAGATTGAAGTTCTCGTCGATCACACCGTCGCAGTTGTTGTCGATGCCGTCACAGACTTCCGCACTGGGAGTGCATTGGTCCGGCGGCGTGTTCCACTTGCAGTGGCCGTCCGTGCAGGACTGGCCGCTGTCGCAGCTCCTGCCGCAGGAGCCACAGTTTGTTTGGCTGGACGTGAGGTTGACGCAGGTGCCGAAGCAGTTGAACTGTGGCAGGGCGCCGCAATTCACGTTGCCGCCGGTACCGCCGCCACCATCGTTGTTTCCCGTGCCGCCCGAGCCGGGCGGCACGTAGTTGGAACACCAGGGATTGCCTCCTTCGAGGCAGGCGCTCCCTGGCGGGTTGGAGTCGCAGCCGCCAAAGACGACTGCGAGCATGGCGGACAGCAGAACGACGATTCGCGCTGCCATCCAATCGCGCTTCTTTTCTGTCTTCATCTCAATTCTCCTCGAGTGCTGGTTTCGCGCCGCCGTGGATGGCCAGCGCATAGAGTGTGTTCGTGGTGATGCCGGAGGCCCACCACAATGTTGCACATTGGCATCACCTCCTCATTCGTAGAATCTGGTTAGGGTTAAAGGTTTCGGACGCGAATAGCCGGGGAGTAAAGACTCCTCAGCTCTTAGGTTTCGGCGAGCCATCCTGGGTGTCCGGTGGGGAATCCCAGCTGCAATGACCGTTATCGACCTGGCTGCTGCTATCGCAACACAGGCCGAAAAGGCTTCCGAGGAACGAAAACATCTCGCCTGTCTGGTACTGGGCCGGGTTGCCGGCAGTGTTGGCAGGAGTTGACTCACCGTCGCCGTGTCCGTTCGGGTTGCCTGGATTGACGGTGGTGAGGTCGTCGGAGGAACCATGTTCACTTTTCGACGACTCATACTGTTCTTTCTTCTCTTCTTCCGCCGGCAGCATCCTTTTTCCGCATCCACACATAGTTTTTTCTCTTGGTTTTGGGCCAAATTGTCAACTATCACTCAAACCGCGGGGGTTTGATCTAGGATAGTTATACACTAAAATTGAAATTAGTAAAGGAGAAATAAGACTTTTCAATGTTTTTGCAGGTTGTCAATGTTCGCGACTATCCCGGGGTATAATTAGGTCTTGGAGAACCCGCAAAAATAGTCTATATATTCTTTATAATCCCGTAGTCACTCAAATATGTCTCTGGCCCCAGGCAGTCCGGCTGGCTTCGATCTGAAGTTTCCCTATGAGGCAAAGGGGGATCAACCGCAGGCCATAGCCAAAATCGTGGAAAATTTGCAAGCTGGAATAAAACATCAGACGCTGCTTGGCGCAACAGGAACTGGTAAAACCTTCACCATGGCCAATGTCGTGCAACAGGTGCAGAGGCCCACTCTGGTGATGGCTCATAATAAGACTCTGGCGGCTCAACTCTGCAATGAATTCAAGGAATTTTTTCCCAATAATGCCGTCAGCTACTTCGTTTCCTATTATGACTATTATCAGCCGGAAGCCTATATTGCCACCACGGATACCTATATTGAGAAAGATGCGGCTATCAACGAGGAAATTTCCAAGTTCCGCCATGCCGCCACGGTCAATCTGCTGACCCGCCGCGATGTGCTGATAGTGGCTTCAGTAAGTTGTATTTATGGTTTGGGCTCGGTGGAGGACTATCTGGCTTTTGCCATCGAACTGAAAAAAGGGGAGGAGAGAAAACGCGACAAGTTACTCCGCCATCTGACCGATATTCAGTACAACCGCAGCCACATGGAGTTCAAGCAGGGGATGTTTCACGTCATGGGTGATACTCTGGAAATTTTTCCGCCGGACCGCGAAACCATTTTTCGCATCGAGTTCTTTGGTGACGAAATAGAGCGGATCACCGAATGCGATTCATTTACGGGAGAAGAATACAAGGAACTGGACAGCGTGAAAATTTTTCCGGCCAAGCATGATATCACTTCCAAGGAGAAAATTGACCGCGCAGTAGAGCAGATCCTGAAGGATATGGAGCTGCGCCGAGAAGAATTTCTGAAGCAGGGGAGACTCCTGGAAGCGGAAAGAATCAAAACCCGCACCGAATATGATATGGAAATCCTGCGGGAAACCGGCTACTGCCAGGGCATAGAAAATTACACGCGCTATTTGAATGCCCGTGAGCCGGGCCAGCCGCCGGCCACCCTGCTGGATTATTTTCCCGATGATTTTCTGCTGATCGTGGACGAATCCCATATCACCATTCCGCAGATCGGAGGCATGCACAACGGTAATTACTCCCGCAAGGAAACGCTGATCAACTACGGGTTCCGGCTGCCCTCCTCTCATGACAACCGGCCGCTCAAGTTTGAGGAATTTGAAAAAGCGATCAATCAGGCCGTTTACGTTTCGGCGACGCCGGCCCATTATGAGTTTGAACATAGCGGCAAGCAGATAATCGAACAGATCATCCGTCCCACCGGACTTTTGGATCCGCAGGTGGAGGTGCGTCCGCGCAAGGGGCAAATCGATGACCTGATCAATGAAATACATTTGCGCATAGCTGCCAAGGAGCGCACGCTGATCACCACCCTGACCAAGCGTTCCTCCGAGGATCTGACCGACTTTTTGACCGACGCCGGTATCAAGGTGAAATATCTGCACAGTGACATCGAAACCCTGGAAAGAATAGAAATCCTGCGCGACCTGCGCCTGGGCAAATTTGACGTGCTGGTGGGGATCAACCTGCTGCGCGAAGGCCTGGATCTGCCGGAGGTTTCTTTTATAGGGATTCTGGATGCCGATAAGGAAGGTTTTCTGCGTTCCAAGAGTGCGCTGATCCAGACTATCGGGCGCTGCGCCCGCAATATCAACGGTACGGTGGTGATGTATGCCGATCGTCAGACGGATTCGATGAAAGGAGCCATCGACGAGACCAACCGGCGGCGAAAAATTCAGATGGCTTATAATAAAAAGCATAATATAACGCCGGAGACCATCATCCGGGCAATCAAGGATATTACCATGGGCAGCAAGAAAGCGGCGCCATCCGAACATAAGATTGATCCGAAAAAGGTGCCAAAGAGTGAAATGGCCAGATTTTTACGCGAACTGGAGGAGCAGATGGAACTGGCGGCGCTCAATCTGGAATTTGAGAAAGCGGCCGAATTGCGCGATGAGATTGAGATGCTGAAGGATCAGGCGGCAAAATAAATCGTATTCTTGCAAAGATTTAAAAAACGTGTTTTAATACCCCCTTGTAGATAATTTATTATGGTCAAGGGTGGTTTGAGTCTGGTGGAGGGGGAAAACCGTGAGGCGCTGGAGGCCTATTCTGATTTGCTGGCAGGCACCAAGCCGGTAGAGCGCGATTTCAGAGAAAACCTGATTGACGGGGTGGTTTCTTTTTTGAATCAGCCGGTCTGGCAGAATTTTGAGAATAAAATTTATGTTGCTTTTGACCAGTTAACTTCTCTGGCCTGGAAAATAAAGGAATTGGAGGCCGAGCAAATGGGGGTTCCCCTTGAAAGCGTACAGGGTGTGAATAAAGTGGACATGCTGCGGACGGAACAGGAATTTATCAATGGCAATCTGCAGTGGAAAACCGGGGTGGACATCGAAAGCGCCTCCAGGCAGGAACTGTTGCTGGCAGCCGCCGGCATGGCGGCTGACCTGAAGTCCCTGCTGGGGGAACTTTCCATGGTTTATAAAAGTAATTTGGCGGCGGACGAGCTCACGGCACATTTGCTGGTGCCGGATTATCCGGCTCTGGTACTGATTGCCGTCAGTCTCTGGCGGAAAATCGGGCAGTATCTGGAAGATTTGAACGGCTGGCTGGAGAAGCTGACTTTTTCATTGCAGGTGTTCGGGGCGCCGGTGGCAGTCAATTATGAAATGGTGGAGAGATCCAATATTTATCTGCACAGCGCCTGCTCCAATTTGCGCATAATCACGGCTATCCTCAATCGTGATGCGGCGCCTTATCAGACCGCCCATTTGCTGGAAGTTCTGGACCAGGCTGCTATTTACCCCTTTTATCATCTGCAGTATCGCCAGGGCGTCAGGCAGACTATGCATGAATTGACTTCCGGTAGTGCCGTGGATCTGGAAAAATATTCGCTGCAGGTGGAGGAGATTACCAGGTCATTAAAGAACAAAATTATGGCTGCTTTTGTCCTGCGGTCGTCTAACATTTGGGAAATTACCGGTGAAAGAGTGATTAGCACGGGGGACGGGGAGGTGATTGATCTAGGTGAAGTTGATAGCGGGCGTTTTTTCGGTGAGAAAATTTTGGCTGTAATCAAAGAACTGCTGGCAGTCAATCTGCAGGAGGAGGCGGAAACGCTGATTCGGGCTTATCAACTGGTCGACAATACGGTTGATTTAAAGGAATACCACCGGCAAAAAGAACATTACGAGGTCTGGCTGGCCAATGAGTCGTTGTTAAAATCCAATATACGTAAAGCCAGAAAGCGACGTCTGACCCTGAAATAACCGAGATTTTGAAATGACCGGAGGGTCCGGGGTTTTCACCAGCTGCTGCCACCACCACCACCGAAGCCGCCGCCGCTGAAGCCGCCGCCGCCGGAAAATCCGCTCATGCCGCCGGAAGCAGAACTGCGCGGCGCCGCCTGCATACTGGTAGTCAGGCTGCTGTTGAAGTTATTCAGGGTATTCAGGAAATAGAAGGTGTTGAAGTTGGTCATCATGTTGGGGTCGGAGCTCTGGTACCAGCTGGGCTGGGTTTTATAGAGTCCCTGGCAGGCCTTGGCCCATTTGTCGCCCATGCCGAAAGCGATGGCATAGGGGAGAACTTTCTCGAAGATGTTTTCCTTTTCGTAGAATTTGACGCGGTCCGCCTCGGCGGTTTTGATAAACTCCTCCAATCCCAGGACCTTGACCAGCGTGTCGGCGCCTTTCTGGGTTTTCTGCGGCATATAATAGCCGAAGACACCGATAATGGGAGCGGAGAGCAGCAGACCAAGGAAGAGGGGCAAATTCAGATCGACCAGGAAGGCGGCAAAAAATAGACTGAAAGTGAAAAGTCCGCCGGCGATGCCCAGGTAAATGGCCCGGGCCTTTTCCGGTGAGGCTGAATAATATTTCTTATCGATCATGTCCTGATAGATGGCTTTGTTGATATCCGGGATATTACGGTAAAATTTATATTTGAGGTCGTTTAGCGAGATTTTCAGGCTGTTGTCGAAAACGGCATCGTAAATTTGCTGTTCGAAGGATTGCAGGGGTTCTTTTTCCGGATTTTTGGGTGTGGTTTTTTCCAGGTGATAAACCGTGCTTTCCCAGACCAGCTGCTTTTCCTTGGATTCGATGATTTTCAGGTAGCCGCGCGTGGCCAGGTCGATGATGGTGCTGGTGATGTCCCGCATGTCGACAGTGTCATCGATCAGCGTGCCGATCTCGCAGGGGCGCAGGTTATCCGGTATGTCGTACTGCGGCATGATGGTGGAATGCAGAGCCTTGGGATCTTTGCCGTAACGGCTCCAAAGGTAGTACATGAAACAGAAAACCAGCAGGGGTAACAGGTAGCCCCAGTTGTCGGCGATGAACCATAAAACAAGCGTACTAGTGGGAGGAAAATTGACCGTGCCCTTGGGGAAGGCAATGGCGATGGTCAGGCCTTCGCCGGGTCCCAGCAGGGTATTGGCCGTGAAAGAGGCGGTTTTCCCGTCCAGGATTTTGCCGGTGCAGTTCTGATCCGTGCTGTAACCCAGACCGGTGTAGCAGATAGTTTTGAATTTGCTCTGGTCGACGGCTTTGGGCAGTTTTACGGTAGCCGAGGTTTTAGCGATGGCCGTGTCCCAGCCGTTGCCGGTAACATTCCAGAACAATTCATCGTGATCCTCAAACTGGTTGAGGCCGCGCTCCAGCCGGTAGCTGATGATGTAATGCATGATTTTTCCGTCCACCAGCACGTCGGCGGAGCCGATTTGCAGGTTAACATTGTCACCCTCATAGGTGGTTGCCACTTCATAGGGTACGCCATTCTCGTCGGTAACACTGAGCAGATGGAAGCGCAGGTCAAGATTCTGCTTGTAGCGGTCCTGATAATGAATGGGGATATAGCGAATGATACCGTGACGGTCGCTGGACTTGGTGAAATCGGCGGTGATTTTTTCCGTGACATCAAAGGTGCTGTCCTGGTTGATATTGACGTCCTCCTGAAAATCACTGATGCCCCAGCCGAGGATATTGTAGGTGGAGAAATCGACGTTGGCGGAGTCCGGTGTCGACGGGCTCTGGGCCGAGACGGCCAGCGGCATTAACAAAATGGCCAAACCTACCAGTAATTTGGTGAGCAAGTTTTTTTTCATAGGACCGCCGGTTATAAAATGCTTATTATCGAAAAAGCGCCCCGCCAACGGCGGGGCGCTTTAGGTCGTTTATTTCTGTTCCTCGTCAAAGGAGACTTTCACATTCTGTCTTTCCTCGGGATTCTCTATCTCAAAGAAGCTGCGCCGGGTGAACTTGAACATACCGGCAATGACATTGTTGGGGAATACCTCCAGTTTGGTATTGAAATCGCGAACGGTGGCGTTGTAATAGCGGCGGGAAAGCTGCAGTTTTTCCTCAACTTCTTTCAGGGTGGCCTGCAGATCCATGAAATTCTGATTGGCTTTCAGATCGGGATAGTTTTCAGCAACAGCAAACAATGTTTTCAGTGTGCCGCTCAAGGCGTTTTCAGCCTGTATCCTTTCATCGGGGGTTTTGGCGTTCATGGCCATGTTGCGGGCCTGGGTGACCGCTTCCAGGGTTTTGCTTTCATGTTTGGCATAGCCTTTCACCGTTTCCACCATATTGGGGATCAGGTCATAACGTCTTTTTAACTGGGTTTCGATATCGGCCCAGCCCTCGTCAACTTTGTTCTTGAGCTGAATCAGTCCGTTGTAGACGCCAACTATGAGACCGCCCAGTACCAGTATGACGGCCAAGACTATTAGAAGTTCCATGTTTGCAAATTAAGAATTAGTGTCAAAATTAAATTAAGCTACGCCAATTTTAGAGTAACTGTGGCAGCTTTGCAAATCGATAGCAAAAGGGGCCTTTGGCAAGGATTGACGGACTGCAGCAACGTTTCTTTTTTGGATCAGGACGCTCTTTTAACCTTCGGGCGATTGGCCGAAGCTGCCGCCCCTATATCGCTGCTGGCGGTTAGGTCCTGGATGACGGCGGCTCCAACTTCGGTACTGGCCTGCAGGTCGCTGATCGGAGCGGCTCCGGTGGTGGCCGCGGCGGTCTGATCTGCGGTCGAGGGAGGCGGATTGTTGTTGGCCGTAATGGTCAGGACACCGCTGCCCAGGTTCTGTACATCCTGGGAATCGGAGCGGTCGCGCTCATAGAGGTTGACTTTGAAACTGATGGGATAAATGACGTTGACGTCGTTTACTCTGCCAATTTGATTAAGCTTTAAATGATACATGGCAATGCCGTCCAGATATTCCAGATTGAGGTCGCTGATGGTCTGGATATCGTCGGCACGGTTGGTGTTCTGCAGCCCCAAATAAAGCCTGGAACCACAGTTATTCAGATATTGCTCGGTCAGACCCTTGAAAGGTATCACCATATCCTTGTCGGTCTGCAGGGTCGGTATTTCTACGGAGACTTTTTGCGCGGAGCAGGGAAGCGTGAATTTGAAGAGGATATCCGGTGCGGCGCTTAAAGCCAGATAGAAATTACCGGCATTGAAATCCTTGACCGTGTTGCCACTGTTGTCCGTATAGTATGGCTTGTCCAAAATCTGGACGGCATTGACCAGAGACTGGCTCTTGATAAAGTCGTTATAATCCAGCCTGGCTTCCCCGAGGGGTTTTTTATCGCCATCCGAGACCAGCCCGCGGAAGGCATATTCGCAGATGTTGGTGTCGTAAAAATAATTCTGGCCGTCTTTCTGGTAATTCATCTGTACGACCAGACCTTCGGTGCCCACCGGGACTTCCTGTCTGTCTTTGATGTTTTCGGCGGCGCCCGGATTGTTGGGGTTATAGACGGTGAAATTGGGCGTGTAGCCGTTTTCCAGGTAGGTGCATTGCATGTCAAGACCGGCTATATTGATTGGGATGAGATTGTCGGTCAGTCGCTGGTCGACGTACTTGGCGCTGATGGTGTATTCTCCGTCGGGAAAAGTATGGGACTGGAATTTCTTATAAAAATCCTCGCAGTCGATGGACTGGTTGCTGTTATAGTTCTGTCCTTCGATCCTGCATTCACGGTAGATGGGCCGGATATTGTAGAGGGCTCCCTGAAAAAATTTACCGGCGCCGCCAAAGACGAAGATGATGACCAGGGCTCCCACCACCACTACGCCCAGCACGATTAGTAATATTCTTTTTTTATTCATGGCAAAAATGCTATTTATCCTTTTATTCTAGCATTTATTTGCCTTTTTGAAAAGTCCGTTCCCGGGTTTTTTAGAGGTAATCGGCCACTTCATTCTGGGAGCACTGGTTGATTTTGATATTTTCCGGCAGGGAAGCGATAAATTCATGCCCGTAATTCTTCTGTACCAGGCGGGAATCCAGGATGATGACGGCGCCGGTGTCCTGTGAAGAGCGGATCAAACGGCCGAACCCCTGTTTGAAGCGTAAAATGGCCCGCGGCAGGGCATACTGCTCAAAGGGGTTGGACAGCAGGGCAGAGCGGGCGCGGATGATAGGGTCGTCGGGCGGATCGAAGGGCAGTTTCTGGATGATCACGCAGGTGAGCACTGGTCCGACCAGATCCACACCTTCCCAAAAGCTGTTGGTGCCGAGAATGGCGCAATTCCCGGGCTCGTCCTGGAAGTGGGAAATGATCTTGCCGCGCCCGCCGGAAAGATTTTGCGCCAGCAGGTTGATGCCATGCGTTTTCAGTTCAGGGGCGAGATTATGGAAGACGTAGGCCAGGTCTTTTTTGGCCGTAAAAAGTACCAGGGTGCGACCGCCGTTTTTGTGGATGACGGAATTGATGACACTGGCGCATTGTTGTACATAACGGCTGTCCTTGGGGTCGGCCAGGTCTTCCGGAATGATGATTTTGACCTGGTCGGGATAGCTGAAATGGCTGGGGATTTTGACCTCGTCGAAATTTTCATCCAGGCCCAGCTCGGAACGCAGGTAGTTGAAATTGCCATTGGTGGAAAGAGTGGCTGAGGTGAGCAGCACAGACTGGTAGCCCGGGAAGATCCTGTCGGCAAAGATCTCCTTGACCGATAACGGTGCAAAGCAGAGATGCACGCTGTCATCGAAGCCTTTGTTGATCCAGATGATTTTGTTCTCCGGGTGACTCTGAATGGAGAGCAGGTTGTGATGAAAAGCCAGCAGATCCCTGATGGTGCCTGGCAGGTCGCTTTCGGTGATGTCCTGATTGAGCAGGCGACCGATCAATTTTTCGGAGAGTGCTTCCAGGCCGGTGATAAAGGCTTTGAATTCTTCGATGAAGCCGAGGATATGCTGCCAGTCATCGCCGGCAGCCAACGCAGGGGAAATGGCAATCTGCGAGGGCTGGCCGGTCATGGTGTTGGCTCTTTTCTCGATGATCAGGCGGGCAGCCAGAAACAGTTTTTCAGTAATATTCAGCGAATTCAAACTTATTTTGCGGGCTTTTTCCTGAATTTCCGCGGAAACGGCGGAAGCACCGGACGGGGTGGCGGCAACTTTTTCCAGTCCCTGTATCATCCTGCTCCACAGGCGGTCCAGACGGCTGTAGCTGGAGTAGACGGTCAGGCCGTCGGTGAGTGTTCTTTCCAGATGATGAGCTTCATCGGCGATCAGAATCTCATTGGGGGGCAGAATCTGCTTGTCGGCCAGATGGTCCTGAATGAGCAGGGCGTGGTTGACGACGACCAGGTCGGCAGTCTCCGCTTTACGGCGGGCTTTTTCCAGAAAGTCGAAGCTGTTTTTTTGGGCCGGAATAAATTCAGGATCGGCGCAGATTTCCTCGTAAATCAGGGTCTCACGGTTTTGCAGGTTGAGCTCGTCCAGGTCGCCGCTTTCCGTCTTTTCCAGCCAGAGGGTGATTTTGATCAGAGCAGTGAGTTCATGCTCTTCGAGCTGAGGTTTCAGCTGCAGTTGTCGCAGCCGGTCCAGGTCCAGGTATTTTTTGCGGCCTTTCAGCACGGCAATTTTCAACTCGGGGAAGATTTTCTGCACCAGGGGAAAATCTTTTTTGGTGATTTGATCCTGGAGATTGTTGGTATAGGTGGAAATGATGCTTTTTTTGCCCAGAAATTTACGGACATGGCCGGCAGCCAACAGATAGGCCAGGGTTTTTCCGGTGCCGGTACCCGATTCGGCGATCAGATTATATTTTTCCTGAAAGGCCTGGAGGATTTTTCGCAGCAGAATCTGCTGGCCGGCCCGGAATTCATAGTTGGGCAGCTGGTCTTTGAGCGGGCTTTCCGGCCCGAGCAGATCAATAAATTCAGCTGTTTCCCGCAGCGCGGCGGGGGCAATTTCCGGCGCCGGGACTGGGGAACTTTTTTTAACCGGATTTTGGGGGATTTTTTTAGCGGCGGCCTGCAGAAAAATTTCACCCAGTTCCCACATTGGGCAGCGCGGCACGAGCTCCTGAATCTGTTTGAGTAGAGTAGGACTGATTGCGCTGATTTTCTGCTGCAGCAATTGAAAAAGTTCCAGACAGACCTGGGCGTCGGAAAGAGCGCGATGCTTATGCTCATGTTTTATTTTTAAAAGCCTGCTGAGCGTATCCAGGCTGAAGGAAGGCATCTCCGGCAGAAGAAGGCTGGCCAGCTTCAGTGTGTCGATCTGTGGTCCGGTGATAGGGATCCCTTTGGCTTCCAGAAAAGTCAGGTCGAATTCGATATTGTGGCCGACTATGGGATAATTGCCCAGGAAAATGCCCAGATCGTCGGCCACCTGGTCGAAAGACGGGGCGTCCTTGACCGTTTCGCTGGCTATGCCGGTGATATGGCTGACCATAGCCGGTATCTCCATTCCCGGGTTAACCAGTGTCTCGAAGGTTTCCAAAATTTTATTTCCCTGGAACTTGATGGCGGCTATTTCCAGAACCTGGTCGCTCTCGGGGTCGAAACCGGTGGTCTCCAGATCCAGGGCAATATAGATCTGTTTCATTTTTTGATAAATGGCTGGACTATTTCTAACACAGCAGGAGACTTAATACTAATAAAAAGTCAGGGCGGGGGCAGCGGGGTCAGGCTGATTTTTCAATTTGGGAAATAGTGTTTGCGGGTATAATAAAATGAGGGGATTCTAAAAACGAGCCGGCTCGGAGAGCCGGCTCATTAAGTTGTCCTAAAATTAGGAGTCCAATATTTTGTGTTATTTATTGTCCAGATAACGGCTGATCAGGGCGGCAGTTTCCGCTCTGGTCAGGTTGTCGCCGGGAGCAAAGCTGGTGGCGGTTTTGCCCGTGGCATATTTCATGGTGAAAGCTCTTTGGACTGAGTTATAGAACCAGTCCGCAGGCCGTACATCGGTGAAGGGCAGTTCTTTCAAAACCGGATAGGTGCCGTTGGCGGCGCTACGTAAATTGATCAGCATGGTCATGGCTTCCGCGCGGTTGATGGGCTGGTTCGGTCTGAAGGTGTTGTCTGAATAACCTTTGGCTACAGATAAGGCAACGGCCTCATTGACGTAAGGAGCAAACCAGGCGTCTGCCGGCACATCCTGAAAGCGGGCGGGCGGCTCGCCTAGGGCATTAACACCGCCGATATTAATGTCATAGGCCGACATCAGTGTTTTGATGAATTCGGCGCGGGTGATGTTCTGACCGGGTTTGAATGCTGTGCCGTAGCCGTTCATGATGCCCAGATAAGCCATGTAATTGACGTATCTGGCGTACCAGGCATTGGCGTCGACATCACTGAAACCGCCGAAGGAACTGAGCATATCTTTATCCAGGCTTTCCAGTGGCTGTACCAGATTGCCTTGGTTTTGGCGGGCGGTCATAAACAGATTTTGCAGTTCGCTCAAAGCCGGCTGCATTTTGCTGATCTGGCTGAGGTCCAGGTTTAGTTTCACCTTGCCGATATAATAGCCGTTGGCATAATTGCTGACGGAACCGAGGCTCTGGAGTGGTGAAAGGAAATCCATAACCGGCTGGATGTCTGTGGTGCTGGCTCCGGCCGCCAGGGCCAGGTTTTTGATATAGTTGCTGATATTGATGAAGTTCAGAAAGGACATATCCAGCGTTCTTTCACCGGTGAAATTTTTCTGCCATTCGCTGTCATTGGCCAGGCTGGTTGAAGAAGTGAAAACCGTACCGGGATCTTTCAAAGTGGTGACAACCATTTTTCCATCACCGGTAACGGCGGTGGAAAGCGTGATCAGCATTTTGGGATCGCTCTTGTAGGCGGTCTCATAAAAGTAATTGCTGGCGTTAAGGTCAAAGTTAATCTGATCATAGACAATATTGCCGGCGGTGACGGTGGAGGTGTAGAAGAAACGTTTTTCCAGATCTGCTTTGGCCGGCAGGGGATCGGGTTTGTAGGTCAGGTCATTTTTGTAGGAGTCGGCCATCTCCTGTCTGTAGGTTGCTTCCTGGTCATATTGCTCGTCGAAACTGCTTTCCAGGGCGGCCAATAATTTCTGTCGAATCGCACTTAAAACTGTTGTAGCTTTGGCTTCCTGACCCGATACTTCGGATACCAGGGTAAAGCCGGGCAGATATTGCTGGTCTGGCTGGGCATGCATGGCCAGCGCCGTCCTGTTCTGGAAAAGGGGAGCAAGATCGGTTTCCAGCTGCAGGCCTGTGGCTGCAGTGAAGGCCTGGGAGATTTCCTGCAGGCCACTTTGAAGATCGTTCAGGTCGGCCGTGCCGGCGGATGTTTGCAGTTGAGTCAATAAATTCAGGCTGCCGGCCAGGTTTTCCCGCCAGTTGAAGGATTCGTTATAAAAAATGATGTTTTGGGCATTGATGTTCTTATACAGTTCGGGAACGAAAAATAATTTTTCCGGATTGAGTGCCAGTTTTGTACCGGGTTTGACCGTAATGACAGCATTAAGGCCGCTGGCACTCTGTTCCAGGGCAATTCCCTCGGACTGGAGAAAGTCGGTCAGATTGGTGATGGTGGTTGTTTTGCCGTTGAGGATAGAGGCCGGGGCCTTCTGAAAATTAAGGAACATTTTCAGGAAACTGTTGGGGCTGCTTTGGGAGAGCAGGAATTGCCAGTCCAGATTTTGCTGCAAGGAAGATGGATTTTCCTGGATGAGCAGATCGGAGAGGATGCCTTCGCGGTTGGAGGCAATCAGGTTGCCATTCTTGTAGGAGAAATAAAAATCGCCACCGGTGAGATAAACCATGTGGTTCTGTCCCAGATCTTTGCTGGTCAGGTCACTGAGGTTGCTCAGAACGGTCTGAAAGTCGGTTTCCGGCAGGGACATGGACATGAAATAAATCTCGCTGCCGTCCGTCTGATGATAAGACAGACTGATGCCGATATTGGTGTTTTCGATGTTTTTGCCGATGGTATCCATAATGGACTGAGTGCTTTTATCGGCCGTGGTGGCACTGATGGATTTTACGATGGCGGACAGCTGCCCTTTGAGCGGATTGTTCTGGGCGGTATTGGCTTCCAGATATAAAAAGCTGCTGGCGGGTGCGGAAAGGGCCGGCAGAGTAGCTGCCTGGGCGATGGTGCCCAGCATCAACTGGCTGGTCAGCAGCAAGGCCAGTAATTTGGCGGATTTTTTCATGTTTTAAATTTAAAAAAATGACTTGTGAAGATTCTAAGCCATTTTATGTCGATGGGCAAATTTACCTTCGGACTAGGCGGTGCGGGAAGTTCTGCCGCTTCCCGTGGTGCCGGTGCGGCGGGCCAACCTGGTATCTGGAGTTGGGGTGCCGGTGGTGGGCATGTAGGAAGCGGTGGCGTCGAAAGTCCCTGAATTCTGGTTAGCTTCGGAGGCGTTCAGTATGCGGGCATACTCCGGGTCGCGCAGGGCATCGTAGAGGTGTACTGTAGAGGTTTGACCGCTTGGCTTGGTAATCTGGACCATCGGGTCGTAAATAGCGATGTCCTGTGAATAGTCACCATGATAGCCGGATTCGCCATGGGGTCCGCGCTCGGCACTATGGGGATATTGATAGGGCTGGATGGGGTTGCCCCTGGCATCGAGCAGCCCGCCGATGCCGATACCACCCCTGGTGGCGCCTTGTCCGGTGAAAATGTTTTTCTTTTCCCCGCGGATCAGCATTTTGGAGAGATCGGCCGTGGATAATTGCGGCCGGTGTTCCCGCTGAGCCCTTTCATTGTATTGCAGTCTGTATTTTTCCAGTTCCGCTTTGGCTCTTTCATTGTGTCTGACGGCATATTCCAGATCGGCCATATGGGCCAGGTCCTGCTGATTGTGGGTTTCCCCGCCGATGGCCAGCCTGATATCGGCTGCCTTGTCGGTTTCCTGGGACATGGTGGCGGTGGGAAGCACCCAGCCGAATTCATCGGCAATACGCTTGGCCATAGGGCCGGAGAGGGGGACACGCACATTGTCATCATTGGTGCCGATGGCCAGGTAGCCCGCTGAAGTCTGAAAAGAAACTTTGGTGCCATCCGGTCCTGTCATAGTGACCGTGTGCATGTTTCTGCAAGCGTCCGGCACATTGCCTTTGCGGATTTCCGCGATGATTCTTTCAGTCAGTTCTTCCTGAAAACCATTCATATCCCTGTTCAGCCCCCAATCCTTCAGCAGCTCCTTGCCGCCTTTATATTTGCCACCGGGCTCTCTTTCCGGAATTTTTCCTGATTTATTGCTTTCCTGGTCGGTATTTTTTTCCTCCTGCTCGTCCGGGACTTCGGCTATCGGACGGATTTTGCCGTCAGGGGTGAGGTGCCGGCCGAAATTTTCGTTTAAACCGTAGATTTGTCCGACATTGGCAAAATTGACCGAGCCGTCGGGATTGAAAATCCGGGCGCGGGTAGCGGGACTGAGGTCTTTTTCCTGTTCCTTCAAAGCGGCGGCCAGTTGCTCCAGCATGGCGTGTTTGCCGCTGCGATCGAGGGCGTTGGCTTCCTTGCCTACGTCTTTCAGGGGATCAGCGTTTTGCTCTTTTGATTCTGCGGGAGCGGCACCGGGAGTTTCAGCGGTGGGTCTTTTGGGGGCCGGCGGATTGTGATCGGAGAATTCTACGCTCATTGATGAGATGATTAGCTGAAGATCTGTTCTTTGGCTTTTTTAGCTTTTTCGATCATGATCTCTCTTTTGGTTTTATGCAGAGCCTTCTTTCCCACTATCGCCAGAAGCAGGTGGTCCTTTTGGGGAAGGTCAAATTTTTCGGGGGAGGTTTTGGGTTCGGTCATATCTGTATATTATAGCATGAAAATGGGAGCGGACACAGAAGAAATGCTTTTCAGGCGCAGAGAAAAAGAAGTTTTGGGATGCCCGGACAGATGGGGTCGGTGGTCATGGTCAGGTTGATTTTCAACGCGCTGGTCAGGGGATTTTTTTTGATTAGTTCCTGCAGGGTGTTTTCAAAAGTTTGACGGAAGAGCAGGCTGTTTTTCAGGACGGCGCCGGTTTCGGAAATGGTGACACGGTTTTTCGCCAGATGATTGGCCTGCAGGTAACAGAGAATACTATGGAGGCCGGTGGCACAAATAAAAGCGCCGCGGGCAGTCATGGCCTGCCAGATTTCCCGCAGCAGATCGAAAGAAGGGAAGTCCGATGTTTCCGGCTGAAAGAAATTTTCCAGATCGCCGGCGTTCATGGTTTTGAAATCCTGAAATTGCGCTGCCGCGGGAAAGATTTTATCAAGCAGCGCCTGTTTTAAAATAACTCTGAACAGATAGAGGTCCCAGGCTCCCGCAAAAAGTTTCTCGGTGAGGAATTTATCGGGGATATTACTGTGATAATTTAGTTGCCGGTCGAAATCGCTATAAGGGAAAAAATCAAAATCGCCGAATTCCAGATTGATGATTTTACAGCCTTTTTCGGTATCATAGCCGACGGAAATATTGGTACCGCTGCCGACGATCAGGTTGATGACGGTAGAGGTGCTGTTTTCTGCGGGAACGGGCGTAGATAGCAGGGCCAGGGCGCTGTCGTTGATGACTGAAACTGCCATTTGCGGGTAGCCGTTCTTACGCAGATAATTTTCCAGTTCAAGGCCCAGGCAAAGGCCGATCAGGTTTTTCTGCCGGTGGTTTTTACCCCAGTAAAGGATTTCACCGTCCAGGCCGCTTTGGCGGAAATAAGGGCGCAGGGCATTGGCAAAAGAAAAAATCAGTCGGGTCGGGGGGACTTTCACTGTTGCCAGAAAGCGGTCGAGATGCTGCTTTAGATCGTCAAACAAAGTTGCCGGTGCATAAAGTTTATCGTCATAAAAATTTTCTTTATACTGGCTGATGATTTTCAGGCGGGAGTTTTCATAATGGCAAAGGTAGAGCCGCAGATAGGTGCCTCCCAAGTCCAGCGCCAGGAAATCCAGAGGGTCTGCCGGCAGTGTTGCAGGGAGCTTTTTGGTAAAGTGAATTTGCTTGAGGTTGTGTTTGCTGAGCGCGTAATTGGTTTGCCGGTCCAGGCTGGCCGGATAATCCCGATCGGTCAGATAGTCAAAAAAATGGTGCCGGTCCAGGAATTTTTTCAGTTTGGTTTGCATGCAATATTTCTGGTGGTTTTACGGTCATTACTATAAAATACTTTGAGTTGATAAGACAAACTGATGCGTTTAAATTATCCGGAGATTCTGCCGATTACGTCACATCGGGGAGAGATTGTAAAGGCGATCGAGGAAAATCAGGTGGTGCTGGTGGTGGGGGAAACCGGCTCGGGAAAATCCACGCAGATTCCCAAGATGATTATAGAGGCTTTGGCCAATCTGGAAAAAACCGATCCGGCCATAGGCGGCTTCAAGATTGCCTGTACCCAGCCCCGGCGTATAGCCGCCGTGTCGATTGCTTCCTGGATTGCCCATGAAATGGAGGTAAATCCGGGTGAGGAAGTTGGCTATAAAATACGTTTTGATGATGAAACCAGTGCCGGAACCATCGTTACCATCTGTACGGATGGCATTTTATTGCAGGAAATGAAAGGGGATAAGCTGCTGTCCCGTTATGATGCAATTCTGGTGGATGAAGCGCATGAGAGAAACCTGAACATAGATTTCCTGATTGGTCTGATCAATGATATCCAGGTGAAACGCCGCGAAGCAGGCCTGAAGGGATTAAAAATTCTGGTTACCTCCGCCACTTTTGATGCCGAAAAGTTTGCCACTTTTTTCCGGCCGCTCAACACCGGCAGTACCGGCGAGGCCAAAGATGTGCCTGTAATCAATGTTTCCGGCCGACTTTACCCGGTGGATATCAGATATGATCCGCTGGGCGCCGAGGAGGATGGGTTTAAAAAAATTGCCGTTCTGGTCAGGGAGATTTATCGGGGATCCGCCCGTGGCGATATGCTGATTTTCCTGCCCGGTGAGGCGGAGATTTCGCATACCATCAGGGAAATTGAATTGATGGGTGAACGCGGGATCAGATGCCTGCCGCTTTATTCCCGCCTGTCCATGGATGATCAGGAGCTGGTCTATAACGATTATCCCAATCAGATGAAGGTGGTGGTGGCCACCAATATTGCCGAGACCTCTTTGACCGTCCCGGGTATACGCTATGTGATCGACAGCGGGGTTTCCCGCATGACCGATTTTAATTTCAGGACGGGGATCGGTAGTCTGGAAATCCAACCGGTATCCCAGGCTTCGGCCATCCAGAGGGCTGGACGCGCCGGGCGCGTCCAGCCGGGAATCTGCATCCGTTTTTACAGCAAAAAAGATTTTGAAACCCGTGAGAAATACACCAAGCCGGAAATACAGCGCTCGGATTTATCCTCGGTGGTGCTGCACATGCTGCTGATCGGCATCAAAGACCTGACCGGCTTCAAATTTATTGATGCGCCGGAGCCGAAAGCCTTTCGCAATGCCATCGCCAATCTGATTGAACTGGGTGCCATCGATGAGCAGCAGAATCTGACCCAGCTGGGCATCAAGATGGCCCATCTGCCCCTGGAGCCGCGTATTTCCGCCATGCTGCTGGCCGCCGAAAAATACAATTGTGTCAGTGAAGTGGCAATCATTGCTTCCTCACTGTCAGTGAAGGATCCGTTTTTGCGGCCCAGCGGTGAGGAGGAAGACGCCGATCACGCCAAGAGAAATTTTCAGAGACTGGCCATGAGCGGCGGGCCCAGGTATCGGACGCTGCGTTATCGGAGGGGGCGACGCGTCATCACCAAGAGAGTGGTGGACAAGAATTTTGCCCAGTCCCAGCTGGCCTCCGACCTGATGGTTTTTCTGGTGGTCTGGAATCGTCTGCAGGCCATACAGAGCGAAGAGCAAAGGGAACTTTTCTGTCAGTCCAATTATCTGAATTATCTGATATTCCGGGAAATAGGACAGATCTACAAGCAGCTTCTGGATACGCTGAATATTTTTGCCAAGGACGAGTTTTCCAAATATCTGTTGAAGGAGGGGCAAAATGATTTGTCGGTCGATCTCTCCAAAAAGGAGGGAATACTGAAATCGATTTCTTCCGGCTTCATACAGAATCTGTGTGAATTGTCCGGGCAGCAGTCCTACAGGATGCGCAGCACGGAAAATGTGATGATTCATCCCGGCTCGGCCCTGTTCAATCTGAACCCGCATTATTTTGTCTCGGCGGAAATTGTGGAAACAACCAGGCTTTTTGCCCGCAACAATACCGTCATCGACCCCCGCTGGCTGGAGGAAATTGCCCCGCAGCTGTGCCGTGTCAGGCGCGGGCCGATCTGGTTTGACAGGAAACGCGGTACGGCCGTCTGTGAGGAGGAAGTGCTGTTCAGGGGGGTGCGAATAGTCAAGGAGCGGGTCAGGGAAGTGGCGGCCACCGATAAAAAAGCGGCCCAGGACTACCTGATCCGGGAGGGGTTGGTCAAAAAACAGCTGATTGATCTGTTCCCTTGGCTGCAGGAAAATGAAAAAGTGGTGGCAAAATTAAAAGTCTATGCGGCCAAATTGGCGCAGGAGCAATGGGTATTCACGCCTGCCAGACTGCGCGAGTGGTATGAAAACCGTTTGGGTGCAGGCGGAAAGTGGGTTGTTTCGGTGGAGGATTTGACAGTTCTGCTCAGGGAAAAGGGGCCTGACTATCTGAAAATCGAGCTGGACGAGGTGCTCTCTCCCGCAGAAAGACAGCGGATAGATGCGGTTTTCCCGGAAGAGCTTTATCTGGCCGGCAAAAAATATGCCGTGGAATATCATTATGACGACAACAGGTTTCCAAGCGGACCGGTGATTATTCTGCCGGTGGAGGATCTGATCGGACTGGATGATGAAGTGGTCAGGGCCAATCTGAAAAATTTTCAGCGACTGGAACCGTATTTTGTGGTCAGTGAGGGGGGTCCTGGCGAGGCTATTGCCGAGGGCAAAAGCATACGGGAAATTAAAACCGAGGTGGATCGCTGGCATCTGCGCCGCAATCTGAAAAAACTGAAGCACAGGCTGGAAGTGCGGGCGATACGCTTTGATGAAGTCTGGCCGCATATCGATAATTTGCTGGATCAGGAAACGGTTGGCGCCAGTCTTTTTCAAAAAACCCTTGCGGCGACTGTTGACGTGTATATCGGTTTGCGGCTGGAAGGAAAAAAGATTGTTAAAACGGTATTTGAGGAGCAGGAGGTGGCCTGGCTGGCTACTCTGGCGGTGTTCAGGGCTCTTTTCCAATGGCAGAACAGGTACGGTCTTTCTTTCAAAGAAAGCCAGATCAGGGAGCTGGAGCAGGCGGGCGCGGAGCTGCTTTACGGCATCGATCTGCTGCAGGTTTTGGAGGAAGCGTTATGGAAGAAAATTGCCCTGGAAGTTAAATTGAAAAATTTTGCCATAATCAGGAATGTTGAAGAGATTAAAAAAATTTTTCTGACCGAAAAAGATAATCTGACCGGTTATAAGGAAGCGATATTGGCGGATTTAAAGAAGCTGATTGAACGCATGGGCCGTCTGGCCGTCTCGGAAAAGAGTGAGGATTTGCAGGAATTGAGCCTGCTCAAGCAGAAAATCGGCCGGGCTGAATTTTAATTGCGGCTAGAGGTTGTCCAGCAGTCTGGCCCAGTCCGCAAAGGATAATTCCTGCGGACGGATCGTGGTTTTCAGACCTGATTTTCCCAGCCGGCTAATAATTTCGGTCTTGGAAAGATTATTCAAGCCGGTCAGCCCATTGACCAGGGTTTTTCTTTTATGGGTAAAGACCTGTCTGATCACGGCCAGAAATTCTTTTTCCTTGTCCAGGCGCGGCCGGTCAAGTGTTTCCAGCTTGAGGATGGCCGATTTCACCTTGGGGGCCGGATAAAAATTATGGGCGGCGACCTGGGCGATCAGTTTGGGCTGGGCATAAAGCTGTGTCTGCAGGCTGATAACGCTGTGGTCGCCTTCACGGGCGCAAATCTTCCGGGCGACTTCCAGCTGGGTTAAAAGGATCATTGAGCGCGGCCGGCGGTGTTGCTCCGTCTGCAGAAAGTGGCTGATAATGGGCGAGGTGATGTAGTAAGGGATATTGGCCACCACCTTATAGGGCTCCGCGGGGGGAGAAAACCGCAGGACATCCTGTTCCAGCAAACTGAAATTCTCCCGTCCGGAAAAAAGTTTCCGCAGGTAGGGGATCAGCTTGGCATCTTTTTCTATGGCCAACACTTTTTGGGCAACTTTCAGCAGTTCCATGGTCAGGATGCCCAGTCCGGGGCCAATTTCCACGACCAGATCGGTGGGGCTCAAATCCGCAGCCTGCAGTATTTTTTCCACAATCTGCGTATTGAAAAGAAAGTTCTGGCCGAGTCTTTTTTCGGTGTAGATCTGATTGGTTTTCAGCAGTTGTATTAACTCGGGCAGGTTATGGTAAAGCATGTTGGCTTAGGGAGACAATTTTATGGCGGCTGGTAAAACCGGAAACGATTTTTATGTGCGAAACCGGCAGCTCCAGGCTTTTGGCCAGAAAACGGATCAACTCTTCATTGACGCGGCCTTTTTCCGGCGTTTGATTGATTTTTACTTTTAGTAAAATATCGGAGGGTGATTGGATATCCAGCGCCACCAGCTCGTTTTTCCGGCTCTTGGGAACGACATGTACCGCTATCCGCAAGGGGGCAGGACTGCGCAGAAGTTGTTTAATTTGTTGCAACATGGTCGTGATGATGGTCGTGGACATGGGCGGAAAGAAGATGTTTTTTCCGGCGGTCGATGCTTTTTAGAATTTCCTGTATGATCGTGACCAGCAGGCATCCTGCTACCAAAAGCAGCCAATCCAGAAGCTCCAGATGGGCAGTCTGAAAAACCTGCTGCAGAAAGGGGATTTCCACGATGGCCACGGCAATCAGTACGGAAGACAGGTTGGCCCAGAGCAGTTTCAGGTTATTGAACGGGTTGGCGCTGAAAACGGAGAGGGTTTCGGTTTTGGCATTGAAAGAATTGGCTACTTCCAGGAGCACCATGGACATAAAGGTGATGCTGGTGGCACCGGTCAGGACGGTGGAGCTGGCTGTTCCTCCAAAGTACCAGCCGGCGGAAAGCAGTTTATAGATGAAGAGTCCCAGCGAGATCATTCCTATCAGCGCGCCGGTGAGGAATATCCTTTTAATGAAAGGTCGGTTGAGAATTTTTTCGGTGGGCCGGCGTGGCGGCATCTGCATGATGTTTTTCTCGGCCGGCTCAACGGACAGGGCCAGGGCGGGCAAGAGATCGGTGACCAGGTTAACAGTCAGGATCAGCACGGCGGTGATGGGTACGGGCAGACCGATCAGCAGACCGAAAAAAATAGTGAAGACCTCGCCGATATTGGAGGAAAAAATATAATAAATGAATTTTTTCAGGTTGGCGAAGATGACCCGTCCTTCCCTGATTGCCGTGACAATGGTGTGAAAACTGTCGTCCAGCAAAACCATGTCGGAGGCTTCCTTGGTGACATCGGAGCCGGTGAGACCCATAGCCACGCCGATGTCGGCGCGCTTGAGCGCCGGAGCATCATTGACGCCGTCGCCGGTGACGGCCACGATTTCGCCATTTTCTTTGAGCAGTGAAACCAGCCGCAGTTTATGTTCCGCGCGGGTGCGGGAAAAAATGAGATCCAGGTGACGGTCATTGAATTTGGCTTTGATTTCGGCACCGGAAAGTTTATCCAGCTGTTCGCCGGTGATAATTTCATAGGGGCGGTTGGTGCTGATCAACCCGACCTGTCTGGCGATGGCAGCTGTGGTAAAACCGTGGTCGCCGGTGACGACATAAGTTCTGATGCCGGCTATTCTGGTCAGAGCCACAGCCTCCTTGACTTCTTCCCGTGGTGGATCGTTAAGTCCGGCCAGTCCCAGGAAGATCATTTTCCTCTCGATCAGGGCGGCTTTTTCCGTAAAGTTTTTCCGTCCGAGGATCTCATTCATTTCGTAACCGGAAATCTCCTTGTAGGCCAGACCGATGGTGCGCAGGGCGCTTTCATTGAACTTTTCGTTGGTGAAGAGCAGATCGTCCTTGACGCTCTTGGTCAGGATGGCCATTCTGCCGCCGTGCATGCGCTGGTCGGTGGCCTGGATGATCTGCTCCGGTGCGCCTTTGGTGAAAGAGTAATATTTATTGTGCTTTTTATCGAAAAAAATCTTGGACATCATTTTGCGTTCGGAGTCGAAAGGCAGTTCCAGGATCAGCTCCAGATTTTCCCTGGTTTCCGCACTCAAGTCGGAGGAAATCTTCCTGGCCATGGATAACAGTCCTCCTTCGGTGGGATCGCCGATAACCGTATAATTATTATCTTTCAGAAGCAGACTGGCATTGTTGCAAAGCTCCGCACAGAGGGAAAACCATTTGAGCGAGCCGGCAATCTGCGGTCTTTTTTTGCAGAAATCGGGCGTGAGTTTGCCGCTGTCCATATCCAGGGTCTCCTCCTGACCGGCAAAAATTCTGAATTTGCCGGCGGGAGCATAACCGGTACCGGGAAAACTCAAATAAAGATTATCTATCAGGGCTTCGGTGACAGTCATTTCATTTTTGGTCAGGGTGCCGGTTTTGTCCGTGCAGATGACTGTGGTGGCGCCCAGCGTTTCCACTGCAGACAGTTGCCTGATGATGGCTTTCTTTCTGGAGAGTAATTGCACCCCCAGGGCCAGGGCGATGGTGATCACCGCCGGCAGTCCTTCCGGTACGGCTGCCACGGCCACCGAGGCGGCAAAAAGCAAATTGTCCAGGATATTGCGCTGATGCACCAGCAATTCATAGACAAAAATCAAAACGACGATCACAAAAGTCAGTTGTGCGGCAAAAATACCCACCTTGAAGATCTCTTTCTCCAGCGGAGTCTGGTCTTTTTCCGTTTCCTGAGTCAGATTGGCAATCTTGCCGAATTCGGTGTCCATGCCTGTCCGGATGACCAGGGCCTGGGCATTGCCGCGGCTGACGATGGTGCCCATAAAAATAATGTTTTCCGTGGTGCTGACATTGCCTTTTTCTTTGGTGTCAAAGGCGGTCTTGGCGACCGGAAAGGATTCGCCGGTCAGGATTGCTTCCGAAGTTTCCAATTCATTGGCGGCAAAGACAATGGCGTCGGCGGGAATGGTGTCGCCTTCGCTGATTATAATCAGGTCACCGGGGACGATTTCCGGGGTGCCGATCAGCATCTGCTGGTGATTTCTGATCACCCTGGCCTGCGGCGAGACCATCTTTTTCAGTGCTTCAATGGCTTTTTCGGCTTTGTGTTTTTGAATGAAGCTGATCAGACCATTGAGCAGCAATACTATGAAGATTAAAACGGCATCGGCAAGGTCACCGGAAAAGCAGGCGATGAGCGTGGCCAGGAGCAGCAGCAGTGTCATGGGGTCACGGTATTCCCCCAGAAATTGCCAGATCAGCGGCCGGTTCTTTTTGACGGACAGCTGATTGGGGCCGTATTTTTTCAGGCGGAAAGCGGTTTCATTGGTGTCCAGTCCATGCTCGCTGCTGTCGAAAGTTTCAAAAATATTCTGATAGGCGTACTGATTGTTTTCCTTCATGTTTGGACAGTTAGTTGGGCTAGGAAAGATGTTCCCGGCGCCATTTTTCAATTTTGCCGTGGTGACCGCTCAAAAGCACCTCCGGCACGGCAAGCTTTTTGAAGAGGCGGGGTTTGGTGTAATGGGGATATTCTTTTTTGCCGCCCAAGCGGCGGGAAAAACTGTCTTCCTGGTGTGAATGCTCATCGCCCAGGATGCCGGGGATAAAACGGGAGACGGCATCGATCAGCACCATGGCCGGCAGTTCGCCGCCGGTGAGCACATATTTGCCGATGGAGATTTCCCGGTCGATGCAGAGGTCGATTACTCGCTGGTCTATGCCCTCATAGCGTCCGCAAACCAGGATCAGGCCGCTTTTTTTGCCGCGCGGAACGGCGGCAGCAGTAATCTGGGTGGCCAGCTGCCTGGCTTTGCTATGGGTGAGCATGGTTCCCTTGGGGCTGAGGTAGATCACCGGGCCGGAATTTTTTTTGCGCAGGGCTTTGATGGCGTCATAGAGCGGCTGCGGTGTCATCACCATGCCGGCGCCACCGCCGTAAGGGATATCGTCCACCTTGCCCCATTTGTCCGCGGTGAAATCGCGCAGGTTGTGCACGTGAATTTCTAGGATTTTCCGCTCCAGTCCTTTTCTGATCATACCCTCCCTGAAGTAGGAGTCGAAAATAGCGGGGAAAATGGTAATAATATCGAAACGGATCGCTTTCATAATCTAAAAGATTTTACCTTTACGTTATACATTAAAGCGCCGTCTTATTGAAATTAAAAAACTCCCGCCAACGGCGGGAGTTTTTGATGATTTTTGGATGGATATTTTTAGCGTTTGCTGAATTGCGGTGCGCGGCGGGCTTTTTTCAAACCTGGTTTCTTTCTTTCCTTGACGCGAGGATCGCGGGTCAGAAAGCCGGCTTTTTTGAGGGTCAGGCGCAGAGCCTCATCGTACTTGAGCAGAGCTCTGGCAATGCCATGGCGGATGGCTTCGGCCTGGGCGACAATGCCGCCGCCGTCAACTTTGACGGAAATATCAAATTTTCTGGTCAGCGAGGTCAGACGCAGCGGCGCATTCAAGACTGAAAGAAGTTTTGTTAAAGTAAAATATTTTGCCCCTTCGACTTTGTTGACAGTCAGATCGCCTTTGCCGTTCTTATAGAGACGCACTCTGGCTACGGCTGTTTTTCTTTTGCCGGTGCCGTAATAATATTCCTGGACGGAAGAGGATTTTTTGATGGTTTTAGCCGGGGCTGCTGTTTCTTTTGCGGGCATGTGAATGAAGAATTATGATTAAAGTTGGATTAATTTGGGATTTTGGGCGATATGGCCGTGCTCATTGCCCGCGAAAACTTTCAGTCTTTTCATCAGCAGTTTCTTGTTCTTGTTGTTGGGGATCATGCCGGCCACCGCATGTTCGATGATTCTGGCCGGATTGGTCAGGCGCAGTTTGCCGGGGGTGATGGTCTTGAGACCGTTGGGATAGCGGGTATGCCAGTTGTATTCTTTCTGCAGATCCTTTTTGCCGGTCAGGCGGACTTCGGCGGCATTGATCACCACCACAAAGTCTCCACAGTCCTGATGCTGCGAAAAAATCGGCTTACCCTTGCCCCGCAATAAATCGGTGATCTTGTTGGCTACCCGTCCCAGAGTTTTGCCTTTGAGGTCCACCAGTAGCCATTCGTGTTTGACGTCCGTTTTTTTGGGGGAGAAAGTCTTGAAAATGGCTTTCTTTTTCTCTGCTGTTTTCATTGCGGTAAAAAATGAGTGATTATAATAGTTCTATCTGTACCAGGGGAGCGGCGTCGCCTGAACGGAAGCCGACTTCGCGGATTCTGGTAAAACCGGTTTCGCGGTTCTGATATTTTTTGAGCAATTCCTCGAAAAGCATCTTGGAGCTTAATTCGTTCTGCAAAACCGCACTAACCATTCTGATGGCGGTTTTTTTGTCTTTCTTCTTGGCCGTGGCCAGCAGTTTCTCGATGACCGGCTGCAGGGCTTTGGCTCTGGCCTTGGTGGTCTTGATTTTGCCGTGCAGAATCAGGGAAGTGGCCAAATTGCCGATCAGTGCTTTGCGGGGGCCGATGGGGCGGCTCAAGCGATTTTTCTTTACCTGGTGTCTCATGATATGGGGAAGTTACTAATATTCTCGAAAAGTGACAAAATTATTCTTCGGCGAGGCTGAGGTCGCGCGCTTTCAGGGCATCCTTCACCTCGGTGAGTGCTTTTCTGCCGAAGCCGCGCAAATTGGTGAGCTTGCTTTCGGTGCATTTGGAAAGCTGCTCGATGGAACCGATGCCGCCGTTGATCAGGGCATTGAGGGTCCTGGGTGAGAAGCCGAGAATTTCAATGGGGGTATAGGCTTCCTGAACGGGCTTGTTTTTCTCCTCCATTTCCTGCTTCTGGGAAATCTTCTGGAAGTCGCTCATGAATTCCGCTTCAACCATGATGTTTTCCTTGTTGAAGAGGTTGAAGTAGGACTGCAGAATATTGGAGCTGAATTTGAGGGCGTCGTCGGGCGAAATGGATCCGTCGGTCTCGATTTCCAGCACCAGCTTGTCCAGGTTGGTCATCTGGCCGACACGCACGGCCTCCACGTCATAGCGGACTTTTTTGACCGGTGAAAAAATTGAGTCGATCAGAATGATTTCCGAATCGTATTCGTTTTTCTGTTTGACGGAGACGGGGATATAACCGACGCCTTTTTCCACCTTGATTTCCATGTTCAGTTTGGCGCCTTTTTCCAGGGTGGTAATGTACTGGCCGGGGGTGAGGATTTCCACGTCAGAGGGGCATTTGATGTCCTTGGCATAAACTTCACCTTCCTTGTTGGCGACCAGGGTCAGTGTGCTGGGTTCGGTGGAAGTTTTCTTGATTCTGACTGCTTTAAGGTTGAGGGTGATATCCAGAATGCCATCCTTGATTCCTTTGATGGTGGAGTATTCGTGGGTAACGCCGTCAATTTTTACGCCGGTGATGCAGGCGCCCGGCAGAGAAGAAAGAAGAACTCTTCGAAAGGCATTGCCAATGGTGATGCCGTAGCCCTGTGGCAGGGGGCTGACGGTAAAAATAGCGTGGTGATCGCTGATTTTTTCCACCTTAATCTTGGGAATACCTATTTCTTCTTGAATTTGATGCATTTAGAAGAGAATTAATAAATTATTTTATTTTGAGTAGAACTCAACGATAAGGTGCGCGGATACCAGTGGTTCCAGTTCACCCTTGTCGGGATTCCTTTCCACCAGGCCGCTTAAATTTTTAAGATCAACGCTCAACCAATGGGGAGCTTTGGTGCCTCTCTCGATGTTCTGCTTGAAGAGGGGCGAGTCTTTTTTCTTGGCGACAACGGTAAACTTGTCTCCCACCTTGACCTGCATGGAGGGGACGGAAGCCACCTTGCCATTCAATTCGATCAGACCGTGATTGACCATCTGTCTGGCCTGATAACGCGTGGCTGCCATGCCGGACTTGAAGATGACATTGTCCAGTCTCTGCTCCAGCAGCTTGAGCATTTCGTCGCCGGTGATGCCTTCCTTGCTGGAAGCCATCTCGTAATATTTCTTGATCTGCTTTTCGCTGACATTGAAAATAACCTTGGCTTTCTGCTTTTCCATCAGCTGGCGGGCGTATTCGGACTTCTTGGAGAAGCTGCCCTTGGGACCGTGCATACCAGGCGGATAAGCCTTTTTCAGGGTGGGATGGGTCTGCTTGAGCTCGTTGTTGGTGGGAAGTCTGATGCCGAAGCGGCGGAAAAGACGTGATTTGGGACCGGTTGTGTTGGACATTTTTTTGACGGAAAATTAGAAAAATTAAACTCTGCGGGCCTTTCTGGGGCGGCAGCCATTGTGGGGAATAGGGGTGACATCGGTGATTGATTCGATGTCCACGCCGTTGGAGTGAAGGCCTCTGACGGCTTGTTCCCGGCCGGCACCGACGCCCTTGACGAAAACGTGAAGCTTTTGGATTCCGTAAAGAAGAGCCTTGTTGATGGCCGCTTCCGCTGAAATCTGAGCCGCGTAGGGAGTAGCTTTCTTGGCTCCCTTGAAACCGTTTGAGCCGGCGCTACTCCAGGCTATCACTTTTCCGCTGAGGTCGGTGATGGTGACGATGGTGTTGTTGAAACTGGACTGGACATAGGCATTACCTTCGCTGACTGTCCTCTTGGATTTGTTCTTTTTGACTTTCTTAACCTTTTCCTCGCCTTCAGGGGCAGCGGCAGCGTCTTTACCGGCGGCGGCTTCCTTGGTTTCGGGTTTTTTGGCAGCGGCGTCTTTGGCAGCAGCGGCCGTTTCCGGTTTTTCAGATTTTTTTGCTGCCTTGGCAGCTGGTTTTTTCTCTTCGTCGGCCATAGTGGGAGTGAGGATTATGGGGTTATTAATTTAAGGAATTGAGCACGCGGCATCGAAGCCGGGATAGCGTTCAAATGTTATTTGGTGGCAATCTTCTTGTTGGCGACGGTCTTTCTCTTGCCCTTTCTGGTGCGGGCATTGGTCTTGGTCAGCTGTCCGCGCACGGGCAGGCCTTTCTTGTGGCGCAGGCCACGGTAGGTGCCGATATCCTGCTGATATTTGATGTCCAGCTGGATCTTGCGGCGCAAATCGCCTTCAGTCAGAGATTCGGCGATGCGGTCGCGCAGCTTGTTTTCCTGTTCGGGAGTGAGATCCTGAACCTTGATGTTTTCATCGATTCTGGTGTCCTGCAGGATTTTGCGGGCCAGGGACCTGCCGATGCCGTAAATGGCGGTCAGTCCGATGGCGACTCTTTTTTCTTTGGGAAGATTGATTCCGGCGATTCTGGCCATAATTTCTTTAAAAAAATATTATATAGATTAGCCCTGTCTCTGTTTATGCTTTTTGGTCACGCAAATAACGCGAATGACGTTTTTTCGCTTGATGACCTTGCATTTGGAGCAGATGGGTTTGACCGATGATCTAACTTTCATGACGGTTTTTTTGAAATGAGATAAGTTATTGAGCCTTTTCCGGCGGGTTTTCGGCGTGAGCTTCCTCTACGGGTGCCGGCCTGCCCTTGCCGCCTTCCTTGTGTCTGAAGGTGATTCTGCCTTTGGTAAGATCATAGGGTGTCATGACTACGGTGACCCTGTCGCCGGGCAAAATTCTGATAAAATTGATGCGCATTCTACCTGATACGTGAGCCAAAATTTCATGTCCAGAGAAGCTCTCGTCGAGCAGTTTGACCTTGAAGGTCGCATTGGGGTACGCTTCCATCACTATACCCGAAGCCTCAATTTCTTCTTTTGCCATAAGGCGAGTTTACGTTTATTTTAGAGGTAAAATCATGGTTTTACTACCTGAAAAGCATTGGGATTTTACCTGACGAAATTTTCAATTGCAAGTTAATTTTTTTGTTTTTTACTTAGGGCGTTTTGTTAGTATTTCAGCACCTTTTTCGGTTATCGCAAGAGTGTGTTCCACCTGTACTGCTAGTGAACCATCTTTTGTTACAATAGTCCAGCCGTCTTTTAAGGTTTTTGTGCTACCGGGGACCATTGTGATGATGGGTTCGATGGCAAAAGTCATGCCCGGCCGCATGATCGGTCCGGGGGTGCCGTTGTAGAAATTGAATATATAGGGATCCTCATGCAGTTTAAAGCCGACACCGTGACCGGAAAGATCCTCCACGATACCGAAGCCCTGTTTTCTCACGGTTGCCTCGATGGTTTTGCTGATTTCAGTGGTGCGCAATCCCGGGCGAACCATTTCGACGGCTTTGTCTAAAGCTTTATAGGCTGTCCGCAGCAGTTTTTCCGCCGGCCGGGAAATTTTTCCCACGCCGACGGTGATGGCCGAATCGGTGATCATGCCCTGATAGCTGACACCGCAGTCCACAGTGATCAGATCACCCTCCCGGATAATTCTGGAGCCGGGGATGCCGTGGACAACTTCCTCGTTGATGCTGATACAGATGGAGGCCGGAAAACCGCGGTAGCCCAAAAAGGCCGGTTCGCCGCCCTGCGAGCGGATGATTTTTTCGGCGAGACGGTCCACTTCCATGGTTGGGAGGCCGGGGCGGATGAATTTTTCCAGCTCCGCCAGCACCAGACCGAGGATATAGCCTGATTTTCTCATCAGCTTGAGCTCTTCCGGATTTTTAATGGTGATTTTATAATCGCCTTCTTTCCAGATTTTGATGGCTATTTGGTTAGAAAATGGTGGTCGATTTGACGGTGTATTTCTTTGGCGACGGCTGCGATGGGCTGATGGCCGTTGATGTCGATGATTTCTTTGCGACGCCGCAATTTTTCAATCATGGGCTGGGTATTGCGGTAGAAAATTTTCAGGCGGTTTTTGATGACGGCGAGCGTATCGTCATGTCTTTTACGCGCTAAAAGTCTTTTCATTGTTTCCTTCTCCGGAATCAGAATGTTGATGGCCAGAAATTTCCTTTTATATTTGCGCAGCACTTTGTTGAACTGCTGCTGTTGTTTGAGGTTGCGCGGAATACCGTCGAAAATAATGCCCTGTTCGGCAGGGGTGTGGCTAAGAAAATTGTCCAGGATCTGAATTACTATCCGGGCCGAAACCAGCCGGCCGCTTTCCACGATTTTTTTGATTTTTTTGCCAAGTGCGCTATTTTCGCCGGCCAGTCTGCGGCATTGGGCGCCGGTTTCAAAGGAGGCCAGCTGATAGCGTTGGGCCATTATTTGAGCCTGGGTTCCTTTGCCGGAACCCTGCATGCCAAAGATGACCAGATTCATTGGCGGGATCTTTTTCTTTTTCAATATAACTTATTGTAATCGTGCATTACTAATTGGGCGTTGATCTGGCGGATTACTTCCAGAACCACGCTGACGACGATGATCATGCCGGCTCCACTAATGATGGTGGCCACGGAACCCATGGAAAAGGCACCGGTAAGGGCCTTGATGATATTGGGTGAAATGGCGATGATGGCGATGAACAAGCCTCCCCAAAGATTGAGACGGCTGGAAATGCCGGCCAGGTAATTGACGGTTTGCTTGCCGGGACGGATGCCGGGCACGTAACCGCCGCGCTTCTGGATATCTTCAGCCACCTGTTCGGGATTGAAGGTTATGCTGACGTAGAAATAGGTGAAGGCTATGATCAGCAGAAAGTAAGTGACCATGTAAAGGGCGGAACCGGAAGTGAAATTGTTGGTAACAAAATCGGCAACAGCCTTGAGGGTGTCATTGGGAGAATTCTTCATGAACTGGGCAATGATGCTGGGCATGCTGACCACGGACAGGGAGAAGATGATCGGGATCATGCCGGCCTGATTGATTTTCATGGGCAAATTGGATTTCTCACCGCCGCCCCGGATGCTGCGTGTGGCATAGAGTACAGGTACGCGGCGTTCCGCTTCACCGATGATGATGACGATAATGGTCAGGATCAGGGTGACCAGCAGCTCGATGACGAAAGGGAAGAGAAATTCACTGCTTTGCTGGGCCAGGGCCAGATTCTGGGCGACCGAGGCGGGGATATTGGCCATGATGCCGGCGAAGATCAGCAGGGAAATGCCGTTGCCCATGCCTTTTTCAGTGATCAGTTCACCCAGCCACATCATCAGGACGGTGCCGGCGGTCAGGGTGATCATGATGGGGATAATGACGGTGGGCGAGTTGATGTTGGCGATAATCGAGGTCTTGGCCTGTGAATTCAGGACGGCAATCATGCCGTAGGACTGGATGAAGGCGATCGGCACGGACAGCCAGCGGGTATACTGGTTCAGCTTGCGGCGTCCCTGCTCGCCTTCTTTGGAAAGGCTCTCCATGCTGGGAACGATGACGGCCAGCAGCTGTATGATAATGGAGGCGTTAATATAAGGAGAAAGTCCCATCAGGATGATGGAAAAGTGGTCGGCGTTGCCGCCCGTCAGCATGCTGAAAGCACCCAGCAGCTGATTTTGCTGGAAGATGCCACGGATCACTGCCACGTCGGCGCCCGGAATGGAAATCTGTGCGATCAGACGGACGATCAGGATGATGCCGAGTGTGAAAAGAATTTTATTGCGCAGGTCGCGGGAGTTCCAAATTTGTTGTATTTGTTTGAACATTGGAATGGAAAATTATATTCAGCCGGGCTTGGTTGAAAATGGCCCGGTTCAGTCTGCTTTGGTGGATAATTTTTTGGTCAGGAGCTCGGTGATGGAGCCTTTGGCCTGTTCAATTTTTCCTCTGGCGCCGGCGGAGACGCGGTCGACGGTAACGGTCAGTTTTTTCTTCAGTTCGCCGTTGCCCAGAATTTTTACCGGTGCGGAAAGCGAGCGGATCAGCTTCTTTTCCAGCAGGCTTTGGGCATTGACCTCGGTTCCTTCATCGAAAATGTTCAGGTCGTCCACGTTGACCACCTGGAATACCTGGCGGTTGATATTGTTGAAGCCGCGATATTTGGGCATCTGCCGGTAAAGGGGAGTCTGGCCGCCGGCAAAACCCGGTTTAATGCTGCCGCCCGTACGGGCTGTCTGGCCTTTGCCGCCGCGTCCCGAATAAGTACCCAGGCCCGAGCCGTTGCCCCGGCCCACGGTTTTGCGGGTTTTGGTGGCGCCTTTATTTCTTTTAAGGTTTAAGAGTGCATCCATGACTTTATATAATTATGGTGAGATGTGAATTAGGATTGTTTATCGGCGGCCGGTGCGGCTGGTTTATCGGCTGCCGGTTTTTCTGCCTGGACTGGCTTCTCGGCGGGTTTTTCATTTGGCTGTTTGGCTGGTTGTTGGGCCGGAACCGCTTTTTGTTCGCCTTTGGGGGCGGGGCGGTCGCCGGGCCGGCCTCCCGGTTTTCTGAAAGGAGGTCTCCTGCCGCCGAAGTCTCTTTTGCGGGAATCGCCGCGGCGATTGTCATCCTGTCTTTTTACGGCGGCTACCGTTTCCTCGGATTTTTCTGCGGCTTTGACTTTGAGCCAGGGAATCGGTTTCAGTTTTTTCAGGGCCTCGATGGCGGCCTGGCTGTTATTCAGGCGGTTGGGGGCGCCCAGGCATTTACCCATGATGTCTTTGATGCCGGCCAGTTCGATCACTTTGCGGACGCTGCCGCCGGCCTTGATACCGGTACCGGGGATGGCCGGCATCAGCATCACCTTGGCGCTCTTGAATTTGACCTGGACCTTGTGCGGGATAGTCTGTCCGGCCATGGGGACGGTGATCAGATTTTTCTTGGCCTGGGCGATGGCTTTGGCGATGGCGCCGGCTACTTCCGTGGATTTGCCGATGCCCACGCCGACCTTACCTTTTCTGTTGCCGATAACCAGGGTGGCGCGGAAGCGCAGTCTGCGGCCGCCTTTTACCACGCGGGTAACACGGTCGATCTGAATTACTTCTTCCTCAAACTCTTTGACTTCCCTGATTGGTGCTTTCCCTTTTCTCATCATTATGGTTGCAGATTAATTATGTTGATTAAAATTTTAAACCGCCTTCGCGGGCTCCTTCGGCCATGGCTTTGACGCGGCCGTGATATTTGTAGCCGTTGCGGTCGAAAATGACCTCTTCGATTTTCAACTCCTTGGCTTTTTTGGCTATTTCCAGTCCAACTTTTTTGGCACTTTCCACCTTGGGTCCTTTGCTGGTCTTGATATCCGATGAGCTGGCTAAAGTCACGCCTTTTTTATCGTCAAACAGCTGCAGATAATTAAAGTTCAGACTCTTGAAGGCAATCAGGCGAGGCTTGTCCGTGCGAATTTTGCCCTTCACCCTGGCCTTGCGTCTTTCCTTCTGAATGTTTTTTAAGTTTTTCATGATGGTAGATTATTTTAGTTCAGGCGGCGGAAGCATCAGCCGCATGTCGAGATTACTCCAAGGGGTTTATTTATCTTTACCGGCGGCCTTACCGGCTTTTTGAGCCACATATTCACCAACATAGCGGACACCTTTGCCCTTGTAAGGTTCGGGCTTCTTGTAGGAGCGGATCTTGGCGGCCACTTCGCCGAGCAGCTGTTTGTCGAATCCCCTGATGATCAGAATGTTCTTTTTTTCCTTGTCCTGTTCAATAGTGATGCCTTTGGGAATGGCGAACTCAATGGGATGTGAAAAACCCAGGCTGAGGGTCAGCTTGGCACCGTTGATGGCGGCACGGTAACCGACGCCCAGTATCTCCAGCTGTTTTTCATAGCCCTTGGTGACGCCTTCCACCATATTGGCGATCAGCGTGCGGGTCAGTCCATGCAGAGACCGGTTTTGCTTGAGGTCGTTCGGTCTGCTGACAGTGATCTGGTTGTCCTGCAGGACAACCTTCATGTTGGGATGAAAGTTTTGAGTCAATTCTCCCTTGGGGCCTTTGACTGATATGGTATTCCCATTGATGGTTACGGTTACGCCGGCGGGAACCTGTATCGGATTTTTTCCAATTCTTGACATGTTGATTTAAAAACTTAGCGGTTTAAATATTTAAAATACCTGGCATAGGACTTCACCTCCCACTTTCATCTTTCTGGCCTCTTCATCGGTAATAATGCCTTTGGGGCTGGAAATGATGGAGGTGCCGAGTCCGCCGTTCACTTTCTTGATTTCACCGGCCTTCAGATAAATTCTCTGACCGGGCTTGCTGATTCTTTTCACTTCGATGTCCATGTGGGCGAGGCTCAGAGTGATCAGCAGACTTTTCCAATGGGCCCGTTTGCCGGTTTCCACCTGATAGTCCTCGATGAACTGTTTTTTCTTCAGGTTGGCCAGAATCTGCTCCTTGATCTTGGAATAGGGAGCGGAAACGGTGGTTTTGCGCGCCCGGCTGGCATTCTTGATTCTGATGAGTAAGTCGGCGATTGGGTCTGTTAACATAGTGATTGTATTAGAGTGGGGTTAATTTTTCTACCATGAAGATTTGCGGACGCCCATGATTTTGCCGGAGCGGGCGTTTTCGCGGAAGCAGATGCGGCACATCTCGAATTTGCGCATATAGCCGCCCTTGCGCCCGCAGATTTTGCAGCGGTTGTAGACGCGGGTCGGAAATTTGGGCTTCTTGCCTTTGCTGATAGCCGTGAGAAAGGCCTTCTTCAGTTTTTGAGCGTTAACTTTGAGTGAGAGTCTTGCCATTGTAAGCGGTTATTAGAGATAGAATATGTTAAGTTTATTGATTTTTACCCTTTTTTTCCTGGAAAGGAAAGCCCATGGCCTTCAGCAGATGATAGCCTTCCTCGTTGGTCTTGGCGGTGGTGACGAAGGTAACCTGCATACCGTGGTGCTTGATGATGTCATCGGGATTGATTTCCGGGAAAACGGTGTGTTCCTTGATGGCCAGGGAGTAATTGCCCTTGCCGTCAAAGCTTTTGGCCGAGATGCCGCGGAAGTCGCGCGTGCGGGGTAAAACGATGTTTACAAATTTGGAGACAAAATCGTACATGCGCTGGCCGCGCAGCGTGGCGTGGATGCCTACCGGCATGCCCTGGCGCAGCTTGAAGTTGGAAATGGCCTTCTTGGCTTTGGCCACTACCGGCTTCTGGCCGGCGATCAGTGTGATGTTTTTCTCGATGTCGGAATAGTCTTTGCCGCCGGCCAGCATCTTGCCGATGCCGACATTGATCAGCACCTTGGTCAGCCTGGGAACGGCGTTGATGTTCTTGACCGCCAGCTGCTTTTTCAGCTCCGGAGCGATTTCCTTGGCGAATTTTTCTTTGAGGTTGAGCACTTTAGTCATGATGGATCAATTAATCTGATATTGCCGTAGGGCGTTTAAAGGTCTTTTTTCTTGGAGCTTTTGGCGGTGATTTTGCCGGACAGGTTGTCCAGGGAAACTTCGGATTTGGCGGAGAGCCTTTCTTTTTTGCCGCTGGCCAGCTCTTTCAGCCTGATTCTGGTGGGCTTGCCGGACTTGGGGTCGAGGACCATTACGTTGGAGGCGGAGAGAGGAGCTTCGTAAGTGATTATTTCACCGGCCTGGTTCTGGCGTTTCTTGATATGTTTCTTGCGCAGATTGACTTTTTCGACGGTGACCCGGTTGTTCTTGTGATCGACTTTGGTGATGCGGCCGGATTTTCCTTTGTCTTTGCCGGCTATTACCATCACCTGATCATTTACCTTTAATTTCATAGTTTTGTGATATTACTGCGACTGTTTATTGATTAGAGTACTTCTGGCGCCAGACTGATGATTTTCTGGAAACCCTTTTCGCGGAGTTCCCTGGCTACCGGACCGAAAACACGGGTGCCCTTGGGCTCATTGTCTTTGTTGATGATGACAATGGCGTTTTCATCGAAGCGAATATAGCTGCCGTCCTTGCGGTGGGTTTCCTTGCGGCATCTGATCACCACGCCTTTTTCCACGGCATGCGTCTTCACGGCGCCCTTGGGGGCGGCGTTTTTGATCGAGACGACCACGATGTCGCCCAGACGGGCGTATTTTCTGTGATGACCGCCGAGCACCTTGATGCATTGGGCCAGCTTGGCGCCGGAGTTATCGGCCACGTTGATCATTGATCTTAACTGTATCATAGTAGTTTGATTAGCTTGGTTATTTCTTGGCCGGTTCGACCACAGTCCATCTCTTCAGTTTGCTGTAGGGACGTGTTTCAAAGATGGTCACTTCCTCGCCGATTTTATGGGCGTTTTCCGGATCATGAGCATAGAACTTTTTGGAAGTCCGGTATCTTTTCTTGTATTTGGGATGCATCTTGTAGGTGTGGACGATCACAACGATGGTTTTGTCCATCTTGTCGCTGACCACGATGCCTTTTTTGCTTCTTGCCATAGGAGAGATGATTATTTGGCTGATGGGGATTTAAGGAGATCTTTTTTGACTGTTTTCATGCGGGCCAGCATCTTGCGCAGGTCGGAAAGCTTGCTGGTTTCCTTGGACTGTCCGGAGCTGGTATGGATTTTCAGCTTCAGAAGCTCCTGTTCGCCTTTGGCGATTTCTTTTTCCAGCTCGGCGAGGGGGAGCACTTTGATTTCTTCATAGGTCATCATAGCGGCTATATTTCGTTAGTATTGATGTATTTGCATTTGACCGGCAGTTTCTGTCCGGCCAGTCTCATGGCTTCCTTGGCGGTGGCGTCATCGACCCCGTCCATCTCAAAGAGTACGGTGCCTTTCTTTACGACTGCCACATAATGGTCCAGGGAGCCTTTTCCGGAGCCCATGGGCACTTCAGCGGCTTTTTGCGTGATCGGCTTGTGGGGAAAGATTCTGATCCAGATCTTGCCGCCTCTCTTGATGTATCTGGTCATGGCGCGGCGGGCCGCTTCGATCTGTCGGGCGGAAATTTCCGCGCCGGTCAGCGCTTTGAGAGCATGGGTACCGAAGGCCGGACGAAAGCCCTTGGTGGCGATGCCTTTCTCGCCGCCGCGGAGTCTCTGGGTCTTCCTGTATTTGGTTTTTCTTGGTCCGAACATATGATTCTGATTAAGGCCTGTGAAATTTACTAAAGTTTTAAGTTGTGGTCAATGAAATATGCTTATTCTTCGGTGCTTAAATATTCTCCTTTTTTGTTGAAGACGTCGCCCTTGTAGATCCAGACGGTGACACCGATGGTGCCGTACTCGGTTTTGGCGTGATGGACGGCATAATCGATGTTGGCACGGAAAGTGTGCAGAGGGATTTTGCCCTGGATGAAATATTCACTGCGGGAAATTTCCACACCGTTGAGACGGCCGGAAACGGCAATCTTGGCGCCCTTGGCTCCGGCTTCCAACGCCCTTTCAATGCCCATCTTGCAGGCGCGGCGGTAGGAAACTCTTTTTTCGATCTGGGCAGCGATGCTCTCGGCCAGCAGTTTGGCGTTCAGGGCGGGCTTTTTGATCTCCCGGATGCTGATGATGAAATCCTCATTGAAAATCTTTTTCAGCTTGTCGCGCAGAATGTCCACGTTGGCGCCCTGTTTGCCGATAATCGTACCCGGTTTGGCAGTGTGGATGATCACGCTCACCTTGTTGGCGCTTCTCTGGATTTCCACCCGGCCGATACCGGAATCAGCCAGTTCTTTGGCGATGATTTTTTCGATTTCCAGGTCCTGGTGCAGGTATTTGGCAAATTTTTTCTTGGGGGCGAACCACTTGGAGTCCCAAGTTCTGATGATGCCGATTCTTTGAATGATTGGATTTACTTTTTGTCCCATGAGCGGAGAATATTATTTATTGTAAAAGTTGTTGATAGTTATTATTTGGTAGTTTTCTTGGCAGCTACATCTATATGAGCTGCACGTCGAGAACCTCCGGCAGGCTTCTTGGTTGCCTTGGGGGCTTTTTCGGACGGCTTTGCCGTTTTGGCTTTGACGGCTGTCTGGGGCTCTGCTGTGGCGGCCTGCCGGTCGGTTTTTTTGGTCGATGTTTTAACGGCGGCCTCATTGACTTCCAGGATGATGGTGATATTGGAGGTTCGCTTCAGGATGGGATAAACGCGGCCCCTGGAAACCGGCACGCCTCTTTTGAAAGTGGCGCCCTTGCCGATGATCACTTCCTTGACCAGCAAGGTGTTTTCATCCTGTTTGAAATTGTGGACGGCATTGGCTATGGCGCTGGCCAGAAGCTTGTACATGATTTTGGCGCTTTTCTTGGGGATATATTTCAGCGTGGTCAAAGCTTCCTTGGCTGGCTGATTGCGGACCAGACCGGCCATCAGATTGGCTTTCTTGGGAGTGATTCTAATTGCTCGGAGTATTGCTTTCATTGCTTTTGCTTAATATTTTTTATGAAAATTATTTGGCGGCGGCTGCGGGAGGCGGGGTGGCACCACCGGGCGTGGTGGTCGAGGTGACGGCGCCGCTGCCGGCTCCGGTCAGGGCGGCCAGTTTACCACCATGGCCCTTGAATTTTCTGGTGTGGACAAAGGAACCCAGCTTGTGCCCAACCATTTCCTCGGTAATGTACAGCGGCACATGCTGCTTGCCGTTATGCACGGCCAGGGTGTGGCCGACGAATTCCGGAGAGATAGCGCTGTTTCTGGCCCAGGTTTTGATCACCTTTTTCTGCCCGGTTTCATTGAGTATACCGACTTTCTTGAGCAGTTTGATGTCTACGTATGGTCCTTTCTTTGAGCTTCTGGACATGGCGTTTGATTAGTTAACGATGGATAAGATGATTTAAATTAATTTCTTGCCGTTGCGGCGGGTCATGATGGCGTGGTCGCTGAATTTCTTTCTTCTTCTGGTCTTGACGCCCAGTGCCGCATAGCCCCAGGGGGTTTTGGGATGGGGGAGGCCGCAGGGCTGATTGCCTTCGCCGCCGCCATGCGGATGATCGACCGGATTCATGGCCTTGCCGCGTACCGACGGGCGGATACCCAGCCAGCGGTTGCGTCCGGCCTTGCCGATTTTTACCAGGTTGTGGTCGACATTGCTGACGATGCCGATGGTGGCGAAGCAGTTTTTGTCGACGGTGCGGATTTCGCCGGAGGGGAGCTGCAGTTGGGCAATCTCCTTTTCCACGGCGATCAGGTTGGCCCTGGCGCCGGCAGAACGGACGATCTGTCCGCCCTTGCCCTTGACCAGCTCAACGTTGAAAACATTGTAACCGGTGGGGATGTAGCGGAGCATCATGCGGTTGCCGGGGACGATTTTGGCTTTTTCCTTGGTGATAACCGGGTCGCCGACTTTCAGGCCTTCCGGGGCCAGGTGATAGCGTTTTTCTCCGTCGGCATAGGTGACCAGCATAATCAGAGCGGTGCGGTTGGGATCATATTCGATGCTGGTGACTTTCCCCTGAATACCCAGTTTGTCGGTCTGGCGGAAATCCACGTCGCGCAGCAGCTTCTTGTGACCGCTGCCCTGGTGTCTGACGGTGATCTTGCCCTGGTTGTTGCGGCCGGCTTGGCTGATCTTGCCGACAGTCAGGCTTTTTAAAGGTTTGCGTCTGGTGATCACGGAGTAATCCAGGACGCTCATGTTCCTTCTGGCTGGTGTAGTGGCTTTATACTTTTTTACTGACACGATCGTATAAGTTAAGGACTAGTTTACTATTTAGTGCTTTTGGACTTGGCTGGCTTTTTCTCTGTCTTTTCCCCGCTCTTTTCGGCCTTGGCCTTCTTGGCGGGAGCCTTTGCCGTGACTTTGGGACCGGCCAATTTGATCTTGCTTTCTTTTTCCACCTTGCCGAATTTATTCAGATCCAGTTTGGCACCGCCGCGGAGAGTGATATAGGCTTTCAGCCGGCCCTGTCTTTTGTTGAAGGTACCCTTGCGCAGTTTGCGTACTTTGGCACTGGCCTTGACCATTCTGACCTTGGCGGCGTCCACTCCATAGAGCTCTTTCATGGCCATTTTAACGTCAATCTTGGTGGCGGCCGGGTTGATCCAGAAAGAATACACTTGCTTTTCCTCCATGATGGCGGTTTTTTCGGTTACGACGGGCTTTCTGATGACATTGAGTGCTTTCATGTTTTTTAAAGAGAATTATTTGGCTGAGAGAAACAGGGTTCCCATTTTATCGATGGCTTTTTCCAGAAAAATAACGGTGTCATATTTCTGGAGGTCGGCGATGTTCAGATAATTGACCAGGATGGTTTTGACATGGGGCAGATTGTTGGCTGACTTGACCAGAATGTCGTGTTTTTCCGGCAGTACGATCAGCAGATCCTTGGGAGCCGGTAAATGGCTGATGGTGGTGACCAGCTTCTTGGTCTTGATTTCCGACTGGTCATATTGGTCCAGGCCGATCACTTTATTTTCGCGCAGTTTCTGGGAAAGGGCGGAAAAGAGGGCCAGGCGTCTCTGCTTTTTGGGCATGTCCTGCTTGTAATTGCGGTTGTTGCGGGGACCGAAAGATACGCCGCCGCCGATCTGATGAGGATTGTTGAGGGCGCCCTGTCTGGCGTTGCCGGTGCCTTTCTGGCGATAGGGCTTCTTGGACCCGATGGCGATTTCCCCTTTGGTCTTGGTATGGGCGATCATGCCCAGACGGCGGTTAGCCAGTTGCCGGACCAGCGCCTGCTGAACCAGATCCTTGTTGAAATCCACCTCGAAGATGGCAGCCGGGGCCTCCACTTCGCGAAGCTTGTTTCCTTCCTGATTGTAGATAGTAATCTTTGCCATGATGATTAGGACAGTTTCTTAATAGTTACATACGAATTGATGGAGCCGGGAACGGGGCCTTTGATGCCCAGCAGATGATTTGCCAGATCGATATAGGCCACTTCGGATTTGAGGGTCTGCGTATCGGAGCCCATGTGGGTGGCCATTTTGTGGCCTTTGTGGATTTTGCCCGGTTTGGCGCGGGCGCCGACGGAACCCGGTTCACGTTTGAAGTGCGAACCGTGGCTGCCCGGACCGCCGTGGTACTTCCACATTTTCATGACACCCTGGAAACCCTTGCCTTTGGTGATACCGGTGATGGCAACCTGGTCGCCTGCGGCGAAAATGGTGGAAATATCGACAGTCATGCCTTTTTCCAGCTGGTCGGCGGGATCCGCCTTGATTTCCTTCAGATAATAAAATTTCTTGGTTTTGGTCTGCTTTTTTCTGGGCTCAAAACCCAAAACCACGGCAGCGTAGCCGTCCTTGTCTGTTGTCTTTAACTGATGGATGACATTGGGGGTGCATTGAACAATGGTAACAGGTACATAGTTGCCATTTTCTTTCACAACCCTGGTCATTCCTAGTTTTTTCCCTAGTATTCCTTTCATATTATTTTAGAGGTTACATCTTTGCCCTGATTAATGCTTGGTTGGGCAGAGATTTGGGCTGAAGATTGGGTGAACCCGCAGCCTCGGTAACATAAAATTAGAACCCGATTGTAGACTAAATTTAGCCTTCTTTCTGGAGCATTCTAATTTCTATGTCCACTCCCGCCGGCAGACTCAGGTTGGTCAGTGAGTCTACCGTCTTGGGAGTACATTCAGTGATGTCGATTAGTCTCTTGTGCGTCCGGATCTCGAACTGGTCACGGGCGTTTTTGTGCACAAAAGTTGATCTGTTGACAGTGATTTTCTCAATCCTGGTCGGCAGGGGAATCGGTCCGGCCACAATGGCGCCGGTTCGCTCGGCGGTGTCGATGATCAGGCGGGCGGAGTCATCCACGATTTTGTGGTCATAGGCCTGAATTTTGATTCTGATTTTCTGCTTGGAAGTTGCCATTGTCAGCTTTGATTGATTATGGAGATGGGGATGGAGAGGGGAGCACACTCAGCTTTGCTTCGTGTGTATTACTTGATGATCTTGGTTACCACGCCGGCACCGACGGTGCGGCCTCCTTCGCGGATGGCAAAGCGCAGATTGTCGTTCATGGCCACGGGGACGGAGAGAGTAACGGTCATCTTGACGTCATCGCCCGGCATAACCATTTCCACGCCGGCCGGCAGTTCAACGGAACCTGTAACATCGGTGGTTCTGATATAAAACTGTGGTTTGTAGCCCTTGAAGAAAGGAGTGTGGCGGCCGCCTTCCTCCTTGGTCAGAACGTAAATCTGAGCTTCGAAGGTGGTGTGTGGAGTGATTGATCCCGGCTTGGCCAGAACCATGCCTCTTTCGACGTCGTCCTTTTCAATGCCGCGCAGCAGCAGACCGACATTGTCGCCAGCCTGACCCTGATCGAGCAGTTTCTTGAACATTTCCACGCCGGTGACAACGGTTTTTCTGGTTTCGCGATAACCAATGATTTCCACTTCCTCGTTGACCTTGATGATGCCGGTTTCGATTCTGCCGGTAACCACGGTACCGCGTCCCTTGATGGAGAAGACGTCTTCGATAGCCATCATGAAGGGCTTGTCCAGTTCGCGGACAGGCTCAGGAATGTAAGTGTCCAGAGCGTCCAGCAGTTCCTGGATGCATTTGGTGGCCTCGGGATCCTTGGGATTTTCCAAAGCCTTCAGAGCGGAGCCCCGGATAACGGGAGTCTTGGCACCGTCATAGCCGTATTTGGTCAGCAGTTCGCGGACGTCCATCTCGGCCAGGTCGGCAATTTCCGGATCGGCCATATCCATCTTGTTCAGGAATACTACTATATATGGCACGTTGACCTGTTTGGCCAAAAGAATGTGTTCACGGGTCTGGGGCATCGGTCCATCGGCGGCCGAACAAACCAGGATTGCACCGTCCATCTGGGCTGCACCGGTGATCATGTTCTTCACATAGTCGGCATGACCGGGACAGTCTACGTGAGCGTAGTGTCTCTTTTCGGTTTCATACTCGGAGTGATTGGTGTTGATGGTAATCCCTCTGGCCTTTTCTTCCGGAGCATTGTCGATTTCATCGTATTTCTTGGCCTTGGCCATACCCTTTTCAGCGCAGTAGAAAGTAATTGCAGCGGTCAGAGTGGTCTTGCCGTGATCGACGTGGCCGATGGTACCTACGTTGATGTGCGGCTTAGTTCTTTTGAAGACTTCAGTCATAGGGTTAGAGAGTTAGATTAATAAATTGTCTTTTGGGACAAGTGCCCCGTGATATTAACCGAAAAGATTTTTGATTGCAAATATTTTTTTTGACTTTTCGGTCTTTTCTATTTTGCTTATTAGAAGCAGTAAATTAGAGGTTTTCAGGAAGCTTTGCCTTTGGCTCTTTCGGCGATAATTTTTTCGGCCACATTGTTGGGGACTCTTTCATAACGGCTGAATTCCATGGCATAGCCGGCGCGTCCCTGAGAAATGGAACGTAAATCCGTGGCGTAGCCGAACATTTCGGAGAGCGGCACAAAGGCGTCGATGACCTTGGCCATGCCGCGATTGCCGGTTTCATAAATTTGTCCGCGGCGCGAGGAAAGGTTGCCCATGACGTCACCGAAATACTCATCGGGGGTGGTAACTTCCACTTTCATGATCGGCTCCAGGATGATGGGTGCGGCTGCGCGGCAGCCTTTCTGGAAGGCCAGGGAACCGGCGATCTTGAAGGCCAGCTCATTGGAGTCCACATCGTGATAGGAACCATCGTAGAGCTCGACTTTGACGTCGACCACGGGGAAGCCGGCCTGAATGCCGCGGGTCAAGGCTTCCTGGATGCCCTTGTCGACGGCGGGGATGAATTCGCGCGGGATCTTGCCGCCGACGATGGCGTTGACGAATTCGTAGCCTTTTCCTGCTTCATTGGGGGAGAGGTTGATCAGCACGTGACCGTATTGGCCGCGGCCACCGGTCTGTTTGGCGTATTTTTCTTCGGCTTTGACGGCCTGGGTGATGGTTTCGCGGTAGGCCACCTGGGGCTGACCGACATTGGCTTCGACTTTGAATTCACGGCGCATGCGTTCGACGATGATTTCCAGATGGAGTTCGCCCATGCCCTCGATCAGGGTCTGGCTGGTTTCCTCATCCGTGGAAACACGGAAGGTGGGATCTTCTTCGGCCAGCTTGTGCAGGGCCATGCCCATTTTTTCCTGGTCGGCCTTGGTCTTCGGCTCGATGGCAATCTTGATGACCGGCTCCGGGAAGTCGATGGATTCCAGGATGATCGGGCGATCTTCGTTGGCCAGGGTGTTGCCGGTCAAAGTTTCCTTCAGGCCGACCAGGGCGGCGATGTCGCCGGCATGCACTTCCTTGATTTCCTGGCGCTGATTGGCGTGCATCTGCAGGATGCGTCCGATTCTTTCCTTCCGGCCGTTATTCATATTGGTGACGTAGCTGCCGGCCTCCAGTTTACCGGAATAGACGCGGAAATAAGCGATTTTGCCGACATAAGGGTCGGTGGCAATTTTGAAAACCAGGGCGGAAAAGGGATCCTCGTCCACCAGGCGGCGGCTTTCCTCGGCGCCGGTGTCGGGGTTGGTGCCTTTGACCACGCCGATATCGACGGGGGAGGGCAGATAGTCGATGACGGCGTCCAGGATCAGCTGAATGCCTCTGTTGGCCAGGGCGGAGCCGCACATCACCGGGAATAATTTGGTGGCCAGAACGGCGCGGCGCAGGGCGGCCTTGATTTCCGGAATAGTGGGCATTTCACCCTTGAGGTATTTATCCATCAGAGCATCGTCGGTTTCCGAGACCTTTTCGATCAGGGTGTTGCGGTATTCGGCCACCTGGGCCATCATGTTTTCCGGAATGGGTACCTCGATCACTTCTTCACCGAGTTTTCCCTGGAATTCATAGCATTTTTGTTCGATCAAATCGATGACGGCGTGAAAATCGTTCTCCAGGCCGATGGGCAGCTGTATGGCCACGGCGTCCTTGGAAAGTCTCTGCCAGATGGTCTTGATGGTCATGAAGAAGTCGCCGCCGATCTTATCCATTTTGTTGGCGAAAGCTATGCGCGGCACGCCGTATTTGTCGGCCTGGCGCCAGACGGTTTCGGACTGGGGCTCGACGCCCTGGGAGGAATCAAACACAACCACGCCTCCGTCCAGTACGCGCATGGAACGCTCCACTTCGGCCGTGAAATCCACGTGGCCGGGAGTGTCGATCAGATTGAAACGGTGGTCCTTCCAGAAACAGGTGGTGGCGGCCGCCGTGATGGTGATGCCCCTTTCCCTTTCCTGTTCCATCCAGTCCATGGTGGCGGCGCCTTCATGCACCTCACCGATTTTATAGGACTTGCCGGTGTAGTAGAGGATTCTTTCGGAAACGGTGGTTTTACCCGCATCGATATGGGCAATGATACCGAAATTGCGGAGCTTGCTGAGGTCAAAGTTCGACATAATGCTGGAAAAAGGGATTAGAAATATAAAAAAGTCTCGGCCATTATAAGTTTTATTGTTCTGAAGTCAAGGCGAGGAAAGCGGGTATAGCGGCAGTCTTTTACCATGCGGGGAAGGTAGGACGATAGGGAGGGGGATATAGTCACCGTTATAGAAAAATATAGTTTTTTGCTGTATAATTTGATAATGCTAACAGCAATATCAGGCGGGGTGATTTATGGAAAACAAACATCCAAAACTGGGCGATCTGGTGAAACCGGAAAGGCTGAAGAAGCTAGAAGATAACGTGCAGAAAATGGAGTTGGGGGCCAAGCCGGAGAAGATTAAGCACCTGGCAGATAAAATGTCAGGGGTGGCCGGGAGTATTGAAGGGGACATGAATACAAAGGCCGGGGAAGTTACTGACTTAGTGGAAGCTATGAGAAAAACGATGGTGAAGGAGTTGTCTCCGGAGCAAGCAAAGGCGTTGTTGGCCACTTTTAAGGCACGGTTCCAAAGAGATGATAAAAAACTCTATAAAGCCATGGAGGGGCTTCATTGGCAGGAGGTACAGGATGACATCCTGAAAAGACTGCGGGAAAATCCGGAGAAATTATGGTCACTGAATGAAATGGAAAGAACGGGTGGTGAACCGGATGTGTTTGGCTGGGATCCCGAAACCGATGAATATATTTTTATGGATTTTTCGAAAGAGAGTCCATCTGGGAGAAGGGATGTTTGTTATGATCGTGCGGGGCAGCAGGAAGGGGAAAAGAGAGGTAAGAAACCCAATGGCAATGCCGTGAGTGGGGCTGCTATGATGGGGATAAATCTGCTGACGGAAAGTGAATATAGGGAGCTTCAAGAAAGGGGAAAGTTTGATTTAGAAAGCTGGAGCTGGCTCAAGACACCTTTTGATATGAGAAGAAACAGTGTTGCGCTTGGTGGTAATTGCGGTGGAGATGAAATCCGTGTGCGCGAGGCCTCTGCGTCCTATCACAGTGATCGCAGGGGGTTTCGCGGTTCGCTAAGGGTCTAAGAAGTCGGATTAATAGGGTCTGATCGGACTCTTATGGTTGTTGTTTTAGGTGATAGCGCCTCTTGGCCGTAGGCGTGTTTTGTGTTATAATTTAGGGATTTAATTATGTCATTTGTTGGCAAAGATAAAACCAATTTGGCGGATCGTGCCGAGAATCGTACTGGCGATGGCAATTTTTGTGGCCAGTCTGACCTTTGCCCAGGCCCAAAGCAGCTCAGCGAGCTACCAGGCAGTGGATTTTCTCAATGCCGAATCCAGCCTGAGCACTTCGACCAGCTATGCTTTGAATGACAGTATCGATTATTATGGCGGTGTCAGCGGCAGCAGCACTTACAAGGAATGCACCGGTGATTTTGCCGTATTGGGCGCTTGCGGCGGCGCAGTTACTCCGCCTCCGCCACCTCCGCCGCCACCTCCACCACCCCCGCCGCCCACACCGACACCGACGGGCGGCGGTACAATCGGTGCAGGCGGGCCGTATCCGACACATCAGGATTGTAATACCATTGAATGCCAGGTTAATGCGCCGGTGGTTCAGCCGAAGCCAGTGGTGAAGAAACCTTTTAAACTGCCGGCGATCAAGGAACCGGTAACCGAGGTACTGGCCCCGTCGGCTCCGGAAGTTGTGCCTTCGGAGGAAACCAATGAGCCTCGTAATATGGTGGAAGCTTTGGAAAAAGCAAAAACGGCCGCGACCGGCATCGGAGCGAAAGTGATCAAGTCGGTTGTTCCTGTTTTATGTGAGGACAATACCTGCAGTGAGGTTAACCTGTTCGGGTCGGCCTTGGAAAAGAAAAATATTCCTGCTGCCATGGTTTGCAGTATCTATACTTTTGGTGGTTTTGAAATAACAATGAGCTGTCAGGATATGACACTGGTTTGGCTGTTTATCACAATAATGCTGGTTTCACCATTTCCCGCCGGGATTTTTTACTGGCAGGCCTGGAGCTGGCGAAGGAGGGTGAAAGCCCGCGCGGCAGCCGGGAAAAAATCACGCTAAAATGACGTAAATAAAATGACCTAAAAAGGCGGCCCGGTTTACCGGGCCGCCTTTAATTGTTTTTGACTGTCTTTAATACTTGGCGTAGTGGGCGAAGGCCTTGTTAGCCTGGGCCATTTTGATCACGTCGTCGCGTTTCTTGATAGCGGCTCCCTCGCCGTTGGCAGCCAGGATCAGCTCATCGGAGAGTTTTTTGGCCATGGGGGCGTTTCTCTTGGACCGGCAGGTTTCCAGCAGCCAGCGGATGGAAAGTGTGGCCTGGCGGTTGGCCTTGACCTCCATGGGAATCTGATAAACCGCGCCTCCGATTCTCTTGGCTTTGACTTCCAGGGTAGGTTTTAAATTTTCCAGAGCCTTTTCGAAAATCTTGAGCGGCTCTTTGTGTCCCTTGGCGGCGATCATGTCCATGGCGTCATGGAAGATGTTCAGGGCGATGCTTTTCTTGCCCTGTTTCATGATGCAGTTGATGAATTTTTCCTGCAGTGCGGAAGAATTTTCGGGTACGATTTTGATTCTTTTCTGTGCCATTGCTAAGACAAATTAAAAGGTTTTGCTGATTTAAGATTTTGGTTTCTTGGCGCCGTATCTGGAACGTCCCTGCTTGCGGTTCTGTACGCCCTGGGTGTCCAGTACTCCCCTGACAATGTGATAGCGCACGCCGGGCAGATCCTTGACTCTGCCGCCGCGAATCAGTACCACGCTGTGCTCCTGCAGATTGTGCTGCTCGCCGGGGATATAGGCATTGACTTCGATGCCATTGGTCAGACGCACTTTGGCGAATTTGCGCAGAGCGGAGTTGGGCTTCTTTGGTGTCATGGTGCCGACCTTGATGCAGACGCCGCGCTTGAAGGGGCTGCAGTTTTTGATGCTCCTGTTTTTCAGGGAATTGAAAGCGGTCAGCAGGGCCGGTGATTTGCTCTTTTTGAGTCTGGGCTTTCTGGCTTTTCTGATCAGTTGATTAATTGTTGGCATTTTTAGGTGAGAGTTATGGCTGTGGTCCTCTGGTGTAAAATGGAGGGTAAATGCTGCACCAATCTACACAACGGACTTTGATATTGCAAGTTTTTTTAGCACTAGATGACCGGATAGAATTTCGGTTTAAGCAGGGCTTCTTCCTCGTTGACTACCTTCTTGGGATTTTCCAGCGGGTATTCCGGATGTCTCTTGCGGTAGGTCTCGCCGGCCGGAATCAGTTTGCCGATGATGACGTTTTCCTTCAAGCCGGCCAGTATGTCCACTTTATTGGTGGTGGAAGCTTCCACCAGCACTCTGATGGTTTCCTGGAAGGAAGCGGCGGAGAGCCAGCTGTCGGTATGCAGCGAGATGCGGGTCAGGCCCAGCAGCAGTCTTTCCACGGAGGCCATTTTTTTGTTCTCCTTTTCCATTTTCAGGTTGGCATCCTCGACCTCCAGAATATCGGTGATTTCACCGGGCAGATAGGGAGTTTCTCCGGCATCGATGATGCGGACTTTGGAAAGCATCTGACGGGCCAGGATTTCGATATGCTTGTCGTTGATGGTCTGTCCCTGTGAGGCGTAAATGCTCTGCACTTCGGAGACCAGATATTTTTGAGCCGTGTAGACATTGGTCAGGTTGATCAGATCACGCAGGTTCAAATGGCCGCTGCAGAGAGCCTGACCTTTCTTGATCCGGTCTTTGTTCTTGATCTTGATAATTTTTCCGAAGGGGATTTTGTAGGTCTTGGCAATCAGATCCATGCTGCGCAGCAGGATATGGTTGGTGTTGACCTCCAGAATTTTGGCATTGAATTCGGAGCGCAGCAGATTCTTGCTGACGGGGGATTTGGCAATGACCTCCTTTTCCTTGACTACGTCACCTTTTTTCACCACGGCAGCCAGATCGCCGGTGAGCAGATATTCTTTTTCCAGGGGCTCCTCGGTGGTGACTTTGATCTCGGTCAGCTGTCCCTTGTTGAAAATTTCGGCGATGCCGTCCAGTTCGCTCATCACAGCCGGTGATTTGGGAGAACGGGCTTCAAAAAGTTCTTCGACGCGGGACAGACCCTGAGTGATATCACCTTCTTCCAGAGCGACGCCGCCCATGTGGAAGGTTCTCATGGTCAGCTGCGTGCCGGGCTCGCCGATAGACTGCGCGGCGATGATGCCGACTGCAGTGCCCGGCTCAACCGTCTGGTTGGTACCCAGATCGCGTCCGTAACAGAGGACGCAGATGCCGCCACGGGTGCGGCAGGTAATAACGGAACGAACTTTGACTTCCTCGATATTGAGGTCTTCCACCTGCTTGATGATGCTGCGGTCGATTTCCTGGCCTTTTTCCGCCAGAATTTCACCGGTTTTGGGATGCACCAGATTGGCCGCCAGAACGCGGCCGAAAATGCGGTTTTCCATTTTCTCACCGATGCGGTCGGATTCGGTCTTGGTAACCAGGTGAGAGTCGGTGGAGCCGCAGTCGTGTTCCTTGATAATGACATCCTGAACGGAATCGACCAGACGGCGTGTGAGGTGGCCTGCTTCAGCGGTTTTGAGGGCGGTGTCGGATTTACCTTTGCGTCCGGCATGGCTGGCGATGAAGTATTCCAGAATGGTGAAGCCTTCCTTGAGGTTGGATTTGATCGGCAATTCGATAGTTTTGCCGGAGGGGTTGGCGACCAGGCCTTTCATGCCGCAGAGCTGGGTGATCTGTCCCCAGTTGCCGCGGGCGCCGGAATTGATCATATAATGCAGGTCGTTTTCCGGATCGATGCCCTCGATCATCACCTTGGATACGTCGTTTCTGGCTTTGTTCCAGACTCTGATGGTCTGATTGTAGCGTTCATTGTCGGTGATCAGACCGCTTTGGAAAATTTTATTGATCTGTTTGATCTGCTCCGAAGCCTCGTCGACAATCTTGTATTTGGCCGGGGGAATGATCATGTCGGCGGCGGCGATGGACAGGCCGGAATAGGTGGCGAATTCAAAGCCGATTTTCTTTAAATAGTCGACGATCTCGGCGACTTTCTCGCCGCCGACGATCAGGAAGGCATCATTTAAAAGCGCGCTCAACTGTTTCTTGCCGAAAGTCTGATTGTAATAGGGGAGCTCTTCGGGCAAAAAGCTGTTGAAGATCAGACGGCCGAGCGTGGTTTCCCGCGTCTCGCCGCGGAAGCGGGCCTTGATTTTGGCCTGCAAATGCAGATTGTCGGTTCTCCAGGCCATCATGGCCTCGTTCAGGTCGCAGTAGGCGGAGCCTTCACCCTTCTTGCCGGGAGTTTCCTTGGTCAGATAGTAGCAACCGAGCACCATGTCCTGTACGGGCGTGACGATTGGCTCGCCGGCGGAGGGTTTGAGCAGATTGTGGCTGGAGCAGATCAGATCGCGGGCTTCTTCCTGGGCCTGTTTGGAAAGCGGTACATGCACGGCCATCTGGTCGCCGTCGAAGTCGGCATTGAAAGCGGTACAGACCAGCGGGTGAATCTGGATAGCTTTGCCTTCCACCAGTACCGGCTTGAAAGCCTGGATACCCAGTCTGTGCAAAGTGGGAGCGCGGTTTAAAAGTACATAGCGGCCGGAAGTGACTTCCTCCAGAATGTCCCAGACTTCCTTGGTGCCGGACTGGATCAGTTTTTCGGAGCTCTTGATGTTGTGGGCCAGACCGTCGCGGATCAGACGTCCAATCACAAAAGGTTTAAAAAGTTCCATGGCCATCTGCTTGGGCAGGCCGCACTGGTCCAATTTCAGCCAGGGCCCGACCACGATAACCGAACGGCCCGAATAGTCGACACGTTTACCCAGCAGGTTCTGGCGGAAGCGTCCCTGTTTGCCTTTGAGCATGTCAGAGAGCGAGCGCAGCTTGCGCTTGTCGCCGGAATTGAAGACGGTTTTGCCGGCGCGCGCGGAGTTGTTTAGCAGCGTGTCCACGGCTTCCTGCAGCATTCTTTTTTCGTTTCTGGAAATGACCTCGGGCGCGCCGATGGCCATCAGTCTCTTCAGGCGGTTATTTCTGTTGATGACGCGGCGGTAGAGATCGTTAAGGTCGGAAGCGGCAAAACGGCCGCCATCCAGCTGCACCATCGGGCGCAGATCCGGGGGAATCACCGGCAGGACGGTCATAATCATCCATTCGGCTTTGATGCCCGCTTTCAGCAGACTGCCGGCCAGTTTCAACCTCTTGATGATTTTTTTCTGCTTTTGTCCGGAAGCCTTGACTACATCCTTGTCCAGCTGCTTGATCAGATCCGGCAGGTCGATGTTCTGGATGATATGGCGGATGGCTTCGGCGCCGATGCCGGCCTTGAAAATCTGGCCGAATTTGGTGGAGAGCTCGCGGTATTCCAGCTCGGAAAATATGGCGGTGATGCGGATGCTTTCCAGCTGTTCCTTGGTTTTTTTATGCTGATTGTCCAGCTCGTCCTGTTTCTGGGAATAACCCTTTTCAATTTTGGCGGCGGCATTTATACCAGCCGCACGTCGAGAATCTCCGGCGGCGGCATTTATACCAGCCGTACGTCGAGAATCTCCGGCGGCGGCATTATCCTTGTTCTTGGAAGCGGCCTCTGTGGTGGCTTTGGCGGCGTCCTCCTGGATTTTCTTGCGCAGGTTTTTGTATTCGCTGGTCAGCTGCTCACGCGCTTCCTCCTTGGCTTTTTCATCAACCTCGGTGATGATGTAGGCGGCAAAATAAACCACCTGCTCGATGGCTTTGATCGGCAGATCCAAAAGCAGACCGATCCTGGAGGGCGTGGAGCGCAGGAACCAGATATGGGTTACCGGCACAGCCAGCTTGATATGTCCCATGCGGGAGCGGCGTACCGAAGAGTGCGTCACCTCGACGCCGCACTTTTCGCAGATGATGCCCTTGTAGCGGATCCTCTTGTATTTGCCGCAATAGCATTCCCAGTTCTTGGTGGGCCCGAAAATCTTTTCACAGAACAGGCCGTCTCTTTCCGGCTTCTGGGTGCGATAATTGATCGTCTCCGGTTTTTTCACTTCGCCAAAGGACCAGGACAGAATTTCCTCGGGGGAGGCCACGGAAATGGAAATCTTGTCGAAAAGTTCTCTGGGTTTGTTTTGACTGTCTCGGTTGTTGTCGGTGAAACTCATTTGTTCTTTGAGGTTAATTGATGGTGTCGATAGTTATTGTTGCTTTGTTACAGGCCCAGGCTGCTGTCGATGTCGGTGCCGGTGGCCGGTGTTTCCGGATCCTCCTGGGGGACAAATTCCTCGCTGGTGTAGGAGGTGGCGTCGCGGCGGTCGAGAATGATCAGGTCCTGTATCACGATTTCGGTTTTAAATTTCTTGTGGCCCTCCGGGCTTTCCCAGCTTCTGGTTTTCAGGTAGCCCTCGACGTAAATCAGTTTGCTTTTGCGCAGGTGGGTGCTGCAGATTTCGGCCAGTTTGGCCCAGGCGACCAGATCGTGATATTCGGTGAGGGAATGTTTTCCACCGTCTTTGGTGATCCATTCCCGGTTGGTGGCTATGGAGAAGGTGCAGACGGCTTGCCCGCTGGGGGTTTGCCTCAGTTCAGGATCCCTGGTGAGATTCCCGATGAGAATCACTTTATTTACGCTTCTCATAGGCCCTATATGTTATGAAGTATTTTAGGGTTTGCTTTCGTCGGTTACTTCAGGTATTTCCAGGTCTTCGAAGGTTTCCGGGTTTTCTTCCATGGCCCGCAGCACTTCTTCCGGGGCATCGATTTTATCCAGGTCTACCTCCTGATCCAGTTCCGCCTCCATCTTGGCGAAGTCTTCCAGGTCGGCCGGATCACCGCCTTCCTTGATTTCCTCAACCTCAGTTTTTTCCTCCTGCTTGTCGGTGGCCACTTCCATGCCGGAGACATGCTTTTCCACCTGATCGGTTTCCACGCCTTCCTCGGCTATTTTCTCGCTGACCTCGGCCTTGAGGGCCAGGGATTCACGGGCCGCGGGCTCGATTTCCGCAACCTCTTCTATCTCGGGGTTGCCCTCGTATTCGTCCTCGGAGGATTGCTCGGAGTTTTCAAATTTGACGGAGAGTCCCAGTGACTGCAATTCGCGGACCAGCACGTTGAATGATTCCGGCGTTTTTGGTTTCTTGATAGGCTCGTCTTTGACAATCGACTCATAGGCTTTGGCGCGTCCGTAGATATCGTCGGACTTGATGGTCAGCATTTCCTGCAGGGTGTGGGCGGCGCCATAGGCTTCCAATGCCCAGACTTCCATTTCCCCGAATCTCTGTCCGCCATGCTGCGCCTTGCCGCCCAGCGGCTGCTGGGTAACCAGGGAGTAGGGGCCGACCGATCTGGCGTGGATCTTGTCCTCGACCAGATGGGAAAGTTTCATGATATAGGCGATGCCAACGGTGGTTTCATGATCAAAAGGTTCACCGCTGATGCCGTCATAGAGCTGTATTTTTCCTCCTTCCGGCAATTTGGCCTGGATCAGCAGGTCGCGGATGGTGTCGGTGTGGATGCCGTTCAGGGCCGGGGTGGCCACTTTGAAATTCATTTTGGAGGCGGCCCAGCCCAGATGCACTTCCAGGATCTGGCCGATATTCATACGGGAGGAGACGCCGAGCGGATTAAGGACAATATCAATCGGGGTACCGTCGGCCAGGAAAGGCATGTTTTCCTGCGGCACAATCACGGAGATGACGCCTTTGTTGCCGTGGCGGCCGGCGACCTTGTCACCCACGGAGACTTTTCTGGTCTGGGCGACATTGACTTTGATCTGTTGATTGACGCCGGTGGGCAGTTCATCGCCATTGGAGCGGGAAAATATTTGCACGCCGACGACCTTGCCGCCTTCACCGCCGGGCAGGCGGAGAGAGGTGTCTTTGACGTCGCGGGCCTTGTCGCCGAAAATGGCTCGCAGCAGTCTTTCTTCTGCGGAGAGCTCGGTTTCGCCCTTGGGGGTGATTTTGCCGACCAGAATATCGCCTTCGTGTACGGTGGCGCCGATTCTGACGATGCCGTTTTCATCCAGATCTTTCAGTCTGGCTTCACCGACATTGGGGATGTCCCTGGTGACTATTTCCGGACCCAGCTTGGTGTCACGGACATCCGTGGTAAAGGTTTCGATGTGGACGGAATCATAATAGCCGGCTTTAACGATGCGGTCGGAAACGATGACGGCGTCCTCGAAGTTGAAACCTTTCCAGGCCATGTAGGCCACCAGCACGTTCTTGCCCAGGGCCAGCTCGCCGTTTTCCGTGGCCGGTCCGTCGGACAGGACATCGCCGCGGGTGACCCGCTGTCCTTTTTTGACTCTAGCGCGGTGATGAATACAGGTTGACTGGTTGGAACGGACGTAAGTGTTCAGTTTATAAATAACTTTCTTGCCGTTGTCGTAGATGACGACGATTTGTTCGGCATCGACATAAGAAACGGTGCCGCTGTTTTCCGCCAGGTAGATCTGGCCGGAACTCTTGGCCACGATTTCTTCCATGCCGGTACCGACCACCGGCGCATCCGGTGAAATCAGGGAAACGGCCTGGCGTTGCATGTTGGAGCCCATGGAGGCGCGGGTATTGTCGTCATGCTCCAGGAAGGGGATCAGGGCCGTGGTTTCGGAAATAATCTGTTTGGGGGAAATGTCCATGTGGGTGATATTCTTGGCCGGAACCAGTTCCGGTTCACCCTTTTGACGTCCGGAAACCAGGGAGTCGACAATCTGTCCCTGATCGTCCAGCGTGGTGTTGGCCTGGGCGATGACCTTGTCGTTGTCCTCGTCGGCGGCATAATAACGGACATCGTCGGTGGTGTGCTTGAAGACCTTGATGGTTTCAAAACCCAGCTCCTTGATTTTGGCGATTTCCTTTTCCCCCAGGACAGTTTCCTTGGTCAAAACCAGTTTGCCGTTCTTGGGATTGATCAAATCGGAGCGGAGTTTTTTGCCTTTGAGCAGTTTCACGTCTTTGACCGCAATGGTGTCGTTCATGGTGCGGTAAGGAGTCTCGATGAAGCCGTATTTGTTGACGCGGGCATAAGTAGCCAGGTGAACGACCAGACCGATGTTGGGACCTTCGGGAGTGGCAATCGGGCAGATGCGGCCATAA
>Ga0182027_10000347_pt1 | contig 80165 bp, 70 predicted proteins | sample 712E1DmetaG_FD_121300 | JGI IMG/M metagenome (GOLD analysis project Ga0182027, IMG submission 121300) | Permafrost microbial communities from Stordalen Mire, Sweden - 712E1D metaG (Illumina Assembly) | ecosystem: Environmental > Terrestrial > Soil > Wetlands > Permafrost | place: Sweden...
CTCCGCAAGATGGATGCCTACTGGCGCGCCGCCAACTATCTCTCGGTCGGCCAGATTTATCTCTACGACAATCCGCTGCTGAAGGAGCCGCTGAAACTTTCGCACGTGAAGCCGCTGGTGGTCGGACATTGTGGCACCACGCCGGGCCAGAACTTCATCTACGTGCACCTGAACCGGGTCATCAAGAAGTATGACTTGGATATGTTCTACATTGCGGGTCCCGGGCACGGTGGTCCGGCGCTGGTGGGCAATACTTACCTGGAAGGCACCTACAGTGAGATTTATCCGAACATCAGCCAGGACGAAGCCGGAATGAAGGCGCTGTTCAAGCAGTTCTCGTTCCCCGGCGGGATTTCCAGCCATGTTGCGCCCACTACGCCGGGGTCGATTCACGAAGGTGGTGAGTTGGGGTATTCGCTCAGCCATGCTTTCGGGGCCGTGTTCGACAATCCCGATCTGATCGTCGCCTGCATCATCGGCGATGGTGAAGCGGAAACGGGCCCCCTGGCGACCGCATGGCAGTCCAACAAGTTTATCAACCCAATTTTCGATGGAGCCGTGCTGCCGATCCTGCACCTCAATGGCTACAAGATCAGCAATCCGACCGTGCTGGCCCGCATCGAACATGAGGAATTGGAGAAATTTCTACGAGGCTGCGGCTGGACGCCTTACTTTGTGGAAGGGGATGAGCCGAAAACGATGCATGAACTCATGGCCAGTGTTTTGGAAAAGGCCATCGAGGAGATCCGGCAAATCCAGAGCAGAGCACGGACCAGGAGCGACTACACTCGGCCGCGCTGGCCCATGATCGTCTTGAGGTCACCCAAGGGCTGGACGGGACCCAAAGTGGTCGATGGCCAGCAAGTCGAGGGCACCTTCCGAGCACACCAGGTGCCGCTCCTGGTGGATTCCGAGCATCCCGATCATGTCAAGCAACTGGAAAGCTGGATGAAGAGCTACAAGGCCGAGGAGTTGTTCGATAAAAATGGCCGGCTCATCCCGGAACTGGCCGAGCTCGCCCCGAAGGGCGACCGGCGGATGGGTGCCAATCCGCACACCAACGGCGGACTTCTATTGCGCGACCTGCGCATGCCGGATTTCCACGTCCACGCGGTGAATGTGCCTTCGCCGGGCGCCGTTGATGGCCAAGATACGCTTGTCCTGGGTAAGTTCCTCCGCGATGTGACCAAGCTGAATCAGGATCAGCGTAACTTCCGTGTCTTCGGTCCCGATGAGACGGTCTCGAATCTTTTGGGCGCGGTTTTTGAAGTCACCAACCGTCAGTGGGATGCCCGGAAAGTAGAAAATGATGAATTCCTCGCGCCCGCCGGTCGCGTTCTGGACTCGATGCTCAGCGAGCACCAGTGCGAGGGTTGGTTGGAAGGATATCTTCTGACCGGGCGGCACGGGCTGTTCAACAGCTATGAGGCCTTCATTCGCATTGTCGACTCGATGTTCAGCCAGCACGCCAAGTGGCTGAAGGTAACGTTGGAACTGCCCTGGCGCTGCAAGATCGCCTCGCTGAACTATCTGCTCGCCTCCCACGTCTGGCAGCAAGATCACAACGGCTTCACGCATCAGGATCCCGGCTTCCTCGACCACGTGATCAACAAGAAGGCCGATATCGTGCGCGTTTACCTTCCGCCCGATGCCAACTGCCTGTTGTCGGTCTTTGATCACTGCCTGCGCAGCCGGCATTACGTTAACGTAGTGGTTGCAGGCAAACACGCCCTTCCGCAGTGGCTGAACATGGACGCCGCGGTGGTGCATTGCACGGAAGGAATTGGCATCTGGGAGTGGGCCAGCAACGACCAAGGCGCCGAGCCGGACGTGGTGATGGCTTGCTGCGGAGATACTCCCACGCTGGAGATTTTGGCCGCCGTTTCCATCCTTCGCCAGTATCTGCCCGATCTGAAAATCCGGGTGATCAATGTCGTCGATCTGATGAAGCTGCAATCTGCGAGCGAGCACCCGCACGGGCTGAGCGAAACGGATTACGATTCGCTCTTCACCAAAGATAAACACATCATCTTTGGCTTCCACGGATATCCCCAGCTAGTCCACCGGCTGACCTACCGCCGCACCAACAGCAACCTTCACGTCCGGGGATACAAGGAAGAGGGCACCATCACGACGGCCTTTGACATCAGGGTGCAGAACGACCTGGACCGGTTCCACCTGGTGCACGACGTAGTGGATCGGCTGCCGCACTTGGGTACTAAGGGGGCCTACCTGAAGCAGATGATGCAGGACAAGCTCATCGAGCACAAACACTACATCGACAAGCACGGCCAAGACCTACCAGAAATCCGAAACTGGAAGTGGAGCAATCCCAAATGAATACGCAAGAGCTTATTGCTACCGCAAGGAGACTCATCGCCGGCCCGAGATCATTCGGTATGGGAGCGAGAAAGCAGGCAACCAATGCATGAAAGTAACCATAGTCACAACCAGCATGAAGCGCAGGATGGCGAACATGTTCATCGGGAGATTCCTCCGTACTGGAGGCGCGCTCACCGTGATTGGCGTTTCTGGCTCGGCTTGCTTCTTATGTGTGTGGCCATCACGACCTATTTTATGAGCGATGACTTGTCGTTGGTGCCTAGCGGCCAACCGCGGCATGCGACATCAGGTCACGTCAGAAGATAGCGGAGCCCCATAGGACTTAAAAAGGCAGCACCGGCTAATGGCCGGCGACAAGGTCCTGCTGACGATGGATGAGGGTAAAGAAAGGCCCCATGAGCCAAATCGCTCTGTATCCCCTGCGATTCGAACCGATTTATCAGTATCGGCTCTGGGGCGGCAGGCGCTTGGCGGGGCCGGAAAAGTTCATTGAGATCGCATGGATTCAGAGGTGGAAGGACAGTGAAAAGGTTAATTGTTTTTGATCTGAACGGAACACTGGCCGAAAGTAAATCAGCTCTTGACGCCGAAATGGGGGCACGACTGCATGACCTTCTCGGTGTCGTCAAAGTGGCTGTGATTTCCGGGGGAGATTGGCCTCAGTTTGAAAAACAACTGCTCTCCCATCTTCCCCATGACAGTCGTCTAGTGAATCTCTCCCTCCTTCCTACGTGTGGAACAAAGTTCTTCCAATACACAGGGGAATGGAAAAAGCTCTACTCGGAAGATTTCACTGCGGGTGAAAAACAGAACATCATCAGTTCACTTGAGAAGGCTGTCGGAGTAGCGGGTTTCAAGGTCGAAAAGGTCTGGGGAGAAGTGATTGAAGACCGCGGAAGCCAGATCACATTTTCCGCATTGGGCCAGCAAGCTCCCTTGGAAGAAAAGGACAAATGGGATTCCGATTTTGCCAAGCGGAAGAAGATCAAAGCAATCCTTGACACTTTTATTCCCGAGTTTTCCGTTCGAATCGGCGGCGCGACTTCCCTTGATGTCACCAAACCTGGCATTGACAAAGCCTACGGGATCAGAAAGCTTCGAGACCTGCTGAGCATTTCATTGAAAGAAATGATTTACGTTGGCGATGCCTTGTTCGTCGGAGGGAACGACTATCCGGCTGAAGAAGCAGGTGTCGTTTGTATCTCAGTTCGAGGTCCCAATGAGACGAAATGCGTTACCGAAGCAATCATTGCTTGCCTGGATGGCGATCAGCCAGCGTGACCTTGTGAGGAGATTTGATGAGTGGATTTAAGTTGCAACGCCTGGGACTGGTGATGGAGCCGGAGCCGGGCAACGACCGACATCCGTTGTGCTACTCGGCCGGGGTGATGGTGCTCTCGAAGGAAACCCGCAACTGATCCGCTATCGTTCGGCGGAGCCCGTGTTGACGCCGGTGTTGCCGCAAGAACGCAGCGGGACCATCGCCAACGTCGTGTTTCCTACTGGCATCGACCGGCGCGGCGATCTTGGCTCACCGAACCGCTTCGACGTCCATTACGGGATGGATTAACTCCACCTGCTTGCTTACCTGGATGCGAGTGGACCATACTGAGCGCGTTTAGCTGGCCTGAGACCGCCCCAGTTGACAGCTCGACCAGAATTGGATGAGGAAAGTGGCACAGGGAATCATCCGATGAAGGCTGATTAGAACCGATAAGGATAAGCACGCGACGTTCTCACGGTGGGAACGATGCCCGGCCATGATGCGGGATTTCGTATGGCGACACTTCGCGGCGGCGGGGCGAGCCCACGGCAACGCCGTGCGCGAGATAAACAGATGTCTGACTTCTGGCACCCACTGCCCTGTGAATTGGATCGGTTAATCCAGACTGAGACCGGGCGGCACTTGCAATCTGTTCAGTTGGCCAATCTTCTCTTTCCAGGAACGGAGTCCTTCCAATGCGTCGTCTAATGCTCATGGTTTTCGGCGTGATAGTCCTCTTCTGTGCAGCACTGGGAGCGGGCCCCGGGAAGCGAGCTGGTTCCGAACCGAAACAACCACTATTGGGTCATCGTTCTGCGCCGCTGCTAACGGTCGATGGTCTTACGTTTAAGGACCTGAATCGGAACGGCAGGCTCGATCCCTATGAGGACTGGCGATTGTCTGCGGATGCGCGCACGTTGGACTTGGTGCTACGCATGAATTTGGAGGAACTGGCGGGGGTGATGGTACATGGCACTCTGCCCAGCTCCGGAGCGATGGCGTCGCTCGGTGGGGGCAAAGAGTACGACCTGGCCAAAGTGCATCAGATGATCGAGGAGCGGCACGTCAACAGCTTTATCACGCGGCTGAACGGAACTGCTCAGCTTCTGGCGGCGCAGAACAACGAGGTGCAGGCCATTGGCGAGGCCTCACGTTGGGGCATACCGGTCACCATCTCCTCCGACCCCCGTCATCACTTCCAGCAGGTGTTGGGAGCCAGCATGCAGGGCGCGGCATTCTCTCAGTGGCCGGAGCCGTTGGGCTTTGCGGCGATAAATGACGCCCAACTGACGCGCCGGTTCGGCGACGTAGTCCGGCAGGAGTACATTGCCGTCGGAATCTGGGAGTCGCTCGCCCCGCAGGCCGACCTCGCCACGGAACCAAGATGGCCACGTGTGAACGGAACGTTCGGCGAAGATGCCGAAACCGCAAAGCGAATGGTCAGAGCCTACGTTGCGGGCGTGCAAAACGGGGAGGATGGCTTGAAGCCGGGCAGCGTCATCACCGTGGTGAAGCACTGGGCAGGATATGGAGCTGCGAAACATGGCTGGGACAGCCACAACAGCTACGGGCGCTTTGCGTCGTTTGCGGGCCACAATTTTGCGGAGCACCTCGTTCCGTTCACGGGCGCCTTCGAGGCTCACGGCGGCGGCGTAATGCCGACCTACTCCGTGCTGCAGGGTGATGTGGAGGTCGATGGAAAGCCGCTGGAACAGGTGGGAGCGGGATTCAACCGCCAGATGCTAAGCGATCTTCTGCGCGGCCGGTATGGATTTAGCGGCGTGATTCTGAGCGATTGGGGCATCACGAACGACTGCTCGCCGGCGTGCCGCAACGGGGCGCCTTCCGGGACTAAGCCGACGCCCCGGGACATTGGAATGCCTTGGGGCGTTGAAGACCTGACGAAGGGGGAACGCTTCGCCAAATCCATCAATGCGGGAGTGGATCAAATTGGCGGGACCGAAGAAGCGAATTTCATCGTAGAGGACGTTCATGCCGGCACCATATCCGAAGCACGCGTGCGTGAAGCCGCCAGCCGCATCCTGCGGCAAAAATTCGCGCTTGGCCTGTTCGAGCAGCCCTATGTGGATGAGGGCAAGGCTGGCATGATCGCCGGTAACGCAGAGTTCGTGCGGGAGGGAGAGGCCGCGCAAGCCAAGGCGGTCGTGCTGCTTGAGAACAAGCTCCTTCCAGCCACCAGCAAGCCTATTCTTCCGGTCTCGCCAGATGGGAAGAAAGTCTATCTGTTCGGCGTGGATCCAAAGGTTGCGGAGGCTGCCGGCTTCCATGTGGTGGGAGATGTTGCGCAGGTTGATCTGGCTATCGTGCGCGCGCAGGCACCTTACGAAAGCGAACATCCGAATTATTTCTTTGGCGCGAGACAGCATGAAGGCAGGCTATCGTACACAGAGGCGGATTCGGCCTACGCGACTTTACTGCGAGTGAGCGCGAGTGTGCCGACAGTCTTCGTTACGACACTGGAGCGACCCTTGATCCTGACCAACGTCAAAGCTCACGCTAGCGCGCTCTTGGGTGATTTCGGCATCGCGGACGGACCCTTGCTCGCTCTATTGACCGGCAAAGCGTCACCGGGAGGGCATCTTCCGTTTGAGCTGCCATCCTCGGAGGAGGCAGTCAGGCAACAGAAGAGCGACCTTCCGCATGACTCGCAAGCCCCGCTGTTCCCGTATGGTTTCGGGCTGCACTACTAAGAGAATGCTGTAAACCACCAAGCGAATTAAAGCTCCTTGCTGAAGGTGAGCGGCGGATCTGCTGGCCAATTTGGAATTGCACCTGGGGCCGAATCGGCCCTGAGGATTTTCATGAACGCTAGAAGCAGGCCTCGCACATGAAAGCCGGGGAACACTACAACACGGGTTACGTCTGGAGCATCTCCGTGGCCGCGGCATTGGGCGGGCTGCTATTTGGTTACGACTGGGTGGTGATTGGCGGCGCAAAGCCTTTTTACGAGAAATTCTTTCAACTGGGCTCCGAAGAACTGATTGGATGGGCAAACAGTTGCGCCCTGATCGGCTGCCTGGTTGGCTCCGTCGTTTCCGGAGCCATGAGCGACCGCTTCGGACGCAAGAAACTGCTGATTCTTGCCGCTGTTTTGTTCGCGGTGAGTTCCGTCCTGACCGGCTGGGCAGGCCATTTTCCATCCTTTGTGAGCTGGCGAATCGTCGGCGGGGTTGCGATCGGGATTGCTTCCAACGTTTCTCCAACGTACATCGCGGAAATCAGCCCGGCACCCTGGCGCGGACGGATGGTGACGCTGAATCAATTGACGATTGTTGTGGGAATATTGGCGGCACAAATCGTCAATTGGCTGATCGCCGAGAAGGTCCCCGATGGCGCCACGGCGGAAATGATTCGGAGGTCGTGGAACGGGCAATACGGCTGGCGATGGATGTTCACGGTCGTCGCCATTCCCGCGGTCATCTTCTTTGTCACCGCATTGTTTATCCCCGAGAGTCCGCGATGGCTGGCGAAAAACGGGGAGAAAGAGCAGGCGCGCCGAATACTGGCGCGCATTGGCGGAGAACAATATGGCGCACAAATCCTGGCGGAAATCCAAGCGGCGCTGGGCAGCGAGGCTGAAGGCGGGGTTGCATTGCGAGAACTGCTGGCTCCAGGCATTTTGAAGGTACTGACGATCGGAGTTGCGCTGGCCGTGCTGCAGCAATGGAGCGGGATCAATATTATTTTCAACTATGCGGAAGAGATCTACCGCGGGGCCGGTTATGGAGTCAGCGGCATTCTGTTCAACATTGTAATTACCGGCACGATCAATCTGGCGCTTACGCTGGTGGCACTCAGCTTGGTGGATCGAATTGGGCGGCGGTCGCTGATGTTGTTCGGATGTGGGGGAATTGCATTGTCACACCTGGTGCTGGGACTGACGTATCGCGCCGGGATCAAAGGGCTGCCCGTACTTCTGATTACCCTGTGCACGATCGGGTGTTACGCACTTTCCCTCGCTCCTGTGACCTGGGTTCTGATCTCGGAAATCTTTCCGAATCGCGTGCGCGGCATAGGGGTTTCGATTTCGGTGTCTGCCCTGTGGAGCGCTTCGTTTATTTTGACACTCACTTTTCCCATTCTTAATCGCGCACTGGGTTCCGCGGGAACGTTCTGGACCTATGCGGGGATTTGCCTTGCGGGCCTTTTCTTTGTGCTTCTGCGTGTTCCTGAAACGAAGGGCAAAACTCTGGAGGAAATCGAGCGTGAACTCACAGGTGTGCGTGCGGGGTTGTCGAGCGAGGGTAGCGTGTAAAGATCGCATGGAAAAGAGCGGCAATGACTAAGATTATCGGCATTGACCTGGGCACCACCAACTCCGTCGTCGCGGTGGTGCAGGGGGGCGAGCCCGTGGTGATCCCCGACGCGGAAGGCGCGCGCACCACGCCTTCCGTGGTGGGCATCACGAATAGCGGCGAGCGTCTTGTCGGCCAAGTGGCCAAGCGCCAGGCGGTGGCCAATCCGGAGAACACAGTCTATTCCATCAAGCGGTTCATGGGCCGCCGCGTGGATGAGGCCGGGGACGAGATTCGCCGCGTGCTGTATAAAGTCACTCCAGGCTCACACGATGACGCGCGGGTGGAAATTTTCGGCAGAGCCTACAGCGCGCCGGAAATCTCCGCGATGATTCTGCAAAAACTCAAGCGCTCCGCGGAAGATTTCCTGGGCGAGAAGGTCGCCAAGGCCGTGATCACGGTGCCGGCCTATTTCAACGACAGCCAGCGACAAGCCACCAAGCAAGCCGGCGAGATCGCCGGGCTGGAGGTTGTGAGGATTATCAATGAGCCCACCGCGGCAGCCTTGGCCTACGGGCTGGACAAGAAGAAGGACGAGACCATCGCAGTGTACGACCTGGGCGGCGGCACGTTTGACATCTCCATCCTGGAAGTCGGCGAGGGCGTGGTGGAGGTCAAAGCCACCAACGGCGACACGCACCTGGGTGGCGACGACATTGACCAGCGCGTGATCGAGTGGCTGCTCGGCGAGTTCAAGAAAGATCAGGGCATCGACTTGAGCAAGGACAAGATAGCCCTGCAGCGGCTGAAGGAAGCCGCCGAAGAGGCCAAGATCGAGCTTTCGCAGGCGAATGAGACGCAAATCAGTCTGCCATTTATTGCGGCGGGCAGTTCGGGGCCGAAACACCTGCAATTGAAACTGACGCGCTCGAAGCTCGAACAATTGATGGAAGACATCCTGCAGCGTTCGACCGGGCCCGTGAGGCAAGCGCTGGCCGACGCGGGTCTCACTGCGGACAGGATTAATGAGGTGGTGCTCGTGGGTGGTTCGACGCGCATCCCGCGCGTGGTGCAGATCGTGAAGGAATTGTTTGGCGGAAAGGAACCGCACACGGGAGTCAACCCCGACGAGGTGGTGGCGGTGGGAGCGGCAATTCAGGGCGGCGTGCTGGGCGGGGAGATGAAGGACATCCTGCTGCTCGATGTGATTCCGCTATCGCTGGGCATCGAGACGCAAGGCGGAGTGATGACGGTGCTGATTCCGCGCAATACCACGATCCCCACGCACTGGGCGGAAATTTATTCGACCACGGCGGACAATCAAACCTTGGTGGAGATTCATGTACTGCAGGGCGAGCGCAAGATGGCCGCGGACAATCGCACGCTGAGCAAGTTCCAACTGGAGGGCATTGCGCCCGCGCCACGCGGAGCTCCACGGATTGAAGTGACGTTTGACATCGACGCCAACGGCATCCTGAACGTGGCGGCGGTGGACCTGGAGACCGAGCAGGAGCAGAAGATCACTATCTCGGCTTCGACCGGTCTGAGCGAAGAGGAGGCGGAGCGGATGCGCGCCGATGCGGAGCATCATGCCGAGGAGGATGGCAAGCGCCTGGCGGAAGTCGAAGCGCGGAACCAGTGCGACGCCCGCGTGTATCAAGTGGAGAAGCTGCTCAGGGAAAACCGCGAGAAGCTCAGCGGCAGCGACATCGCGAAGGTCGAGGGGGCGCTAGAGCAATGCAAGGGCGCGCTGGCCGATGGCGGGGCTGAGCGCATTCGGTCCGCATCGGAGGCGCTTGGCAAAGCCACGCAGGAGGTGGCTGAGGTGTTGCATCGCACGGGGGCGCCGCCGACGTAGCGATGGATGCAGCGCGCGGACGGAGGCAAGATATCACACGGTCCGGCCTAGGCTTGTTCCTGGGATTATCTTTTCACTTTCTCCAGCTTCAGAACCATCTCCGCGGCTTTCTTCCTGAGATTCAATACGGCGCGGCACGCTTCGGCGAGACTTCTCTCGACCTTCTCGTGTTCTTTCAGGAGGGTATCGACTTTCTGAATCAGCTCCCGAGCATGGGAAGCTTTCTCCGTAAGGGTCGCGGCGCGGTTGATGCCCTCATTGATCCGGCTAAAATCCGATTCCGCCTTCTGGCACAGGGGACATCCGATTTGGTGCATATTCACCTCGTAATACCTCCCGGTTTGCAAAATCAGCGCGATACCCACTAGGCGGGCTTACGGTCTCTGAGCGCTTGATGGACGCGACGAATGAGTTTGCCGCGGTCCAGCGGGTCAATTCGGGTGAACTGACAACCCGCCTCATACGTCCGGCGACCACGAATGCGCGCGCTCCAGATGACCTGGGCCTGCGCCTGAATGGGCACGGTTTCATGAGGGAGGATCAACTCCAGATCGAGCTTAGCGCCATGGGGCAAGCGCTTGTTGACGGGAAACCGGATTCCGCCTCCGCCCACATCCTTGGCTGCACGAACCACTTCCCTCATCCTCGTGCCGACCACGCCATACTTAACCTTAATGAATGAAGCTTCGATGCGAACATACATTCGGCTAGGCCTTTCCGTGTTTGACTTGCGCAGCTTCAGTTTTGGCTCCTTGTTTCGCGACGGGTTCGCCGCACTTTGGACAGAACTTGTGCTGATAGAAAAACCGCCAGGACTTACCACACTTGGAACACTCCACGTTCCAGCGGGCTCCGCATTGGGGGCAGAAGTCCGACTCTCCCGACGCGGGTGCCTGACATTTGGGACATTTGAACGAAGCCATGAATGCTCACCTCCTTGACTGCGAACTCCTGGACATTCCGAATGCGACAGGTTGAGACGCGCCCCATTCCAAGCGTCGAACTGCGATGAACTAGCCGGAGCAAGTCCCGTGGGCCCACCACGCGCATCATTCCCCAGCGGTATCACCCCGCCTGCGAAGGCGCACACGGCTGAAGTCGCGGATATTCCCGCTGCCATCGAGGCTGACTTCGTAGCAGGCCAGAACGTCCATGCTGTCGGGGATGGACTTCTTCTCGATCATCTCAATGGAGACAACCCAGCCGTCCTCGCTGCGGGAGATGGCCACGACGCTGGACGGTTTGAGATTGATCAGCGGGGGGAAATCCGTCACGAGTTTATTCACCAACTGTGTCACTTCCATGGAACACCCTCCTGGTTTCCCTTTGAGTTGCGGGCCGGCCCTCTGTTGCCGCTTGTACGACCCCTTTACCGGAGCATCGATTGCAAGGGAGCAGCCACACGCCTTTCGATTTTCCGGTGCCTTGGCACACAGGACAGCGCTCGAGAGGCTCAATGACGCTGACGGCGCCTTTGCCGCGACAGACTACACAGACCATTGCCGGCTGCGAGCGCATGCGGCCACTGCCGGCGCAGAACGTGCAGCGGACAATAGGTTCGGGAAGGGTAACGACTTTGCGCCCGCCGCAGTAGGGACATTGGCCATAAGTCCTGAGATTGGCGCCCTGGCCCTTGCAGAATGCACAGCGCAAGCTCGTCCAACCGGATTCCGAGGTGAGCACAGAAACGTTGTAGAAGTCTTCCTCCTGGAGGAAGCGAGCGAGTGTGCATTTTCTCCAGCGCATGAAATTTCAACAATACCTTTCGATCAGCTCTTCGAGCAGTTGACCGGGTTGCGTTTCGTGAATGGTGCCGGCATCCGCGACGTGTTGCTGGGCGGTCAGCACGTGCAGACACACTTTCCGGAAGAAGGGATCCTTCTTGGACGGATGAATGCCCCGGGTCTTTAAAACCTTGGCAATTTTGATCGATTCGCGGACAGAGGGGAGTTGGTGGCGCTGGCACTCAGCGCGAAACGCCCGCACCAAGTTGACGAGCTTTTTGGCGTCGTTTTCGGCGATTCCGGAACGGCTTGCAGTGATGGCCGTCTCCGTGTCCGCGTCAAAGTAGCCCACATGGATGGTGACCAGCCGGTCTTTGAGGGCGTCCTGAGCTTTGTGGATACCGGCATATTCCTCAGGATTTGAGGTGAAGATAGCGCGGAATTTTGGGTGGACGGCGAGGTAGTTGTCTGCCGTACCGCCGGCGGGCAAGTCGAGGAGTTTCTCTTCCAAGATGGACAGCAGGGTATTGTTGGCCTCGGGCTTGGAGCGGGTAAATTCATCGTAAACCAGGGTGAAGCCGTGTTTGCAGGCCACGGTCAGGCGATTATCAGTCCAGCGCTTGACGATATCCTCTTCGAGCTTCGTGACCGAGTGGATGTATTGATCCCGCAGGCGCTTGAGGCGAAATCCGTATTCGGCGCCGACGAGATCGGGGGTTTTGAATTCATCGTCGCCGTGGATGAGGACGATGGGCCGTTTGAGTTTGGCAGCGACATGCAAGGCCAACGCGGTCTTCCCCGTGCCGGCGGGCCCGCAGAAGTGCACGGGGAGATCGGCCTGGAGATACGCCAATGCGTGGTCCACCAGATCCGTGACGTAGGGCGTGACGACAAACCCAGCGTCGACGTCGGGCTCCAATAAGGTTGATAGACTTTCTTCGGCCATTGCTGCCTCTCAGTTATCTGCAGGAGCTGCTGTCTGCGATTCGACCTTGGCTTCCAAGCGATCCAGGCGTTCTTTGAGCAGCCGGTTCTCGGCTTTCACCTGGTTGGCCTTTGAAGAAAGGTTGGCGTCGGTCTCCCACCAATCTATGCCGATCTCTTTGGCGCGTTCCACCGAAGCGACCAGCAGGCGGATTTTGATGGTCAGCAGCTCAATGTCGGTCAGGTTGACCTTGATATCGCCGACAATGACCAGACCCTTGTCGAGGATGCGTTCGAGGATGTCTGCCAGGCCGGTGGCCTGGACGGATTGCACAATCTGCTCCGCCATCTGAACCTCCACTACATGAGAGAGCCCAACGGACCCAGATCGAGATTGAGTTCCTCGTTTTCGAGCCCAAAAACGATCTTCAACTCCGCCATTTTGTTTTCGAGCCGCCGGAAAGCCTCGCCGAGCCGTTCCACCTGGATGTCGCTGAGTGTTCCGCGTTCCATCTTTCGAACGGCCTGCTGCTCCATCAGGCGGCGGATGAGTTCGATCAGGGTGAGTGCCAGCTTCGCCAAGCCGTGCTCGATCTTGGAAGGATCAAAGTCGTGGCGTTCCCTGCGTCCCGGCAAAGGAGGCACGCGGCCGAGCGCGAACTTTGGGGATGTTTCTTCACCGCCTCGAACAGGCAGCGTATGGTTGTCATCCGAGCGGTCCATCTTTGGATCGAGCCATTCGCCGGACTTCTCTTGCTCCGGCACCGGCTGAGAATCCAAGACTGTCTCCGCTGTGCATGCCGGTTGGACATTTGCGTCGGCCTGCGACTCGGCTTCTATAAGCATGGGCGGACCTGGGCAGGGAGCCGAACCAATAGAACATTCTCCTGGCGAGCCACACAGAGACTCATCGGTAGCATCCCCAAAGTGGGTTGCACCGCCATCGCTGTGCTGCTCCAGCGTCGCAGATGAGGCGAGAACCAGCTTCAAACCCAGGTGGACCAGGTGGATGTCTGCCACGGATAAGTCTATCTCCCCGTCTATCACCACACCGGTTTCCAGCACCCGGTCGAGCAGGTCGAGCAAGGTCACGCGCCCGGGTGCGAGGAGGGTGTCATGCATGAGCGGCACCCTCAGGACTGGTGGCCTCGCGACGGCCAGTGCCTAGCGGCAATGCGCTGAAGCTATAGGGCGGAAATGGTCCCACCAGTTCAAATGCAAAACCGCGAGGCAGGTATTCCTGGCGCAGGGCGTTGACTTCATTTTCCAAGCTGCTGAAAGCCGATTTGTGGATGAGGAGCGATGCGTTGAGCACCATCTGGCGGCTGGACGACTCTTGAGCCGGCGGGTTGAACTTTGTTTCCTGGGCCACGGCCGAGAGCCGGGAGGAGATTGATGTGATATGGACGGCCAGCCGCAGAGTACTCTCTCGCAGGACCAATTCCTCGTAGTGTTTCTGCATGAGGTAGGCCGTGCCGGAAGGTTTTCCCGCGAACTGGGCTTTGAGCTGACGGAGGCCGTCATCCTGAGCCTCGACAGCTTCCTGGATGATAGGAAGATCGCAGAAGCCTTTGACTCCCCATTCTTCCTTGCCCTGAAGGCGGGCAAAGAGCGCACGAAGTGACTCGTCCAAGGCCGAGAGACTGTCCAGGAGGCTTTTTTCTGTTCTAAAAATCGTGAGGAGCTTCATGGGGATGACGGTCCCGAATCTCATGGCCGCTTCGAGCACCAGGGCGTGATTCCAGACTTGCTCTTCCAGCCACTTGGGGTCTTTCATGCGTTCGTGGAGCGCTTCCTCTCCAAACTCTTGCAGGGGGACGTCCCGGATCAAAGCTCCCAGTTCTCCAATCGGGAGGCAGCGAACTCCAGGAGGCGCATCGAGTTCCGCGAACGAAGCGGGAGCTTCCGCATGATCCACAACACCGTACAAATAGATGACTTTCGTGGACTCCATCGTTCTCTGCCCTTCTCCGTTGTCCTTTCTCATCCCCGCTCCTGAGCCGCGTTGAGCCTGGCCATCAGAGTTTCCTCGGCTTTCAGGAATTCCGTTTCGCTGATCATCCCCGAATCGTAGAGCTCCTGTATTTCCGTGAGTCGCGCTTTGATCGCCTCCGGGTCAAACAATTGGCCGTTCGCTTCCTTCTGGACTTGTTCGGCCAGCCACATGATGCCCTTCACCGGTGCAAGGAGCAGATCATCCAGCAGAAACATGGCTCACCTCGCGCAGGTTGATGACGATGGTCACAAAATCAAAAGGGGCGACCTGGCGTTTGACGGTCCATTTGAGCTGGGCCCCGAGCGTGGCACGCAGTTCGCCCAGCGTTTGATCAAACGCAGTTGTTTTCCGCCCTTCGAGCAGGAAGGCCAGGTAACAGATGCTTTGATCGGCATAGAGTTTTTGACTGTTATCCCGGAACTCGCAGGCGTGGGGTTTCAGCGCGTCGAGGATCTGTGCGGCCGTTGCCCTGCGCTTTTCTTTGACCATGGTCTGAACGGTCCTGCCGATCTCGATACGGTCGTAGTAGCCGGCGGCGGCGGGCTTCGCGGCGGCGGTGGCTTTGATCGCCTGAAGCGCTTGACTCTCTTGCAGCAATTCCTGGAATACGGCGTCCATGTTGGTGAAGGAAGCCCGGACTTCCACGCTTTCCTTGCCGGAGATCCAATGCAGGAGGCGCAAGAATTCTTCGCGGCGCGGCCGCAAGACTTGGTCAATAATTTCCTGGTCGCTTTCGGCGATGGTCGAAAAGCGGATCGGCAGCACCGCATAGTTTTCCATCACTTTTTCAATCGCGCGGTAGTGGGCCATGGTGTACTCGCGCATGATGCGATATTTGGTGATGGGGGAACTGCTCGCCACGCAGGCCAGGCCATTGCAGAGCACGGTAACCAATTCATCGCCGCGGCCACCGAGGCCCAAAGGGCCAAAGGTCTTCGGCTCGTTTTCCTCGATGATGCAATAGAGATAGCGTCCTTCATCCATGGCTACACCGCGACCTTCAGATCGACGAAGTGGTAGGGCGGCAGCGGGTCGGTGTACTTGAAATCGACGCGGCCATCGTGCCGGCTTCCGAGTTCCAAGAGACTCTGCTCAAAGCCAGAGTAGGCGTCACGCTTCACCAGGAAGGCTGCGAGGAAGATGACGTTATCGCCCACGGGCCTTCCCATGCAGTCCTGGCAAGCTTTCCCTGCGTTTTTCTTCAGGACCCTGAAGAGCTTCTCCCCTTCCATGTGTCGTTTGGAGTCCAGCGCCTCTGCCACGACCTGGCCGATTCGCAAACGATCCTGGTAGGTCTGCTCGTAGGGCTTGCTCATGATTTCGCGCTTGTAGGCGGCGATCATCGGATGTGCTTTCACAACTTCTTCAAAGACCGCCTTCATGTCGTGCCACAGAGCCGTTACGTTCACTTCAACGGCTCCGCTCAGCTTGACCAGGGCGCGACGGAACTGGGAATAGTTGCGCTGCAAGAGTTTATTCACGGCTGCGAAATCGGGCGCGATGGTGCCGAACTCGAACGGCAGCACCGATTCCGTCTTGATCACATCACTGAGCACGCGTTCGTGGGCCAGACAATTCGCGGGAGTGGCGCGGACCACGTCTGACGTCCAGGGACTGGCGACCGCGGCGATGTCCTTGAATACAAGCGCACGAACGTCTTGCCGCTGGACCCCCGGGGCTTCCCAGGTTTTCTCTTCGGAGGCCTCGATCACACCGTACAGGTAATACCCTTCCGCCATCCTGAGCTCCTGTCCGTCTACCAGCTCTGCCGCATCGATACTTCTATGGGTTGGGCATCGGATTTGGAGAGTTCGGCCGATTGAGAGGCCAGACGCGGCTCCTTGGAGATCACGAGCATGGTCTTGCCCACTCTCTCTTGCGTCAGGGAAATTGCCTGAGAGAAATCGTCCCCGATGGTTTCCCAGAGACCCAACAAGAGCCGGTAGCTGGCGGCCAGTTTTTCAAACCGGGCGTTGGCCTGCGGGTCGATGGAATTTCGGTCCGGGTGACATTGCGGTGCAAGCTTCCGGAAGGCCTGCTTGATCTGAGAGAGGGTGGTCTGCTCGCCGAGACCGAGTGCCCGCCGAGCCTCATCGACGGCCTCAAATTCCACGATCATGACGTGGAGGTTGACAAAGCTATAGCACGGCAGCGGACCCGCGTACCGAAACTTCAGGATTCGCCCGTGCAGGTCTCCCAGCCGGTAGATGGCCGCCTCAAAGGCTTTCGCACGTTCCTTGTCTACCAGGAATGCGGCATTGAAAACCGTCTCGTTGTCGCGGCTTTTCAGTGAATTCACGCGCTCGGAGCAAGGTTTGAGCTCCTCTTCGACAGACTTGGCAAATTGAGCCCTTTGCCGGGCGATGGCGTTGGCAACCACTATTCCGGCGGCCAATTGTTCGTCGGGCCCCAGGGGCTTGCCCGCGGCGAAGGCATTTTCCTTGAACTTGCGGACCTCGACGTCCTGTTCCTCGATCAGTTTGAAGATCTCGCCGCCATTCCATGCGGCTTCCACGTCGAATTCGACTTTGCGTTCGATTTGCTTCAGAGCGTTGCGCAGGGGTCGCTGCGACGATTGGAGAAACGCGCGCACGTCGGATTCGCTTGCGGCCACGGTTCCCAAGCGCAGGGGGAGCACCGAACTGGTTTGCATGACCTGTTCCAGGACCCGGTTGTGAGTGAGGAGATCGTCTTGGTTGGCCTCGGAGATCTCACCGCCCCCATCGCTGACGACAGCGCTGAGGCCGTTATGGGAGATGGTGTAGATGAATGGCGCGCGGTTGATGCCTTGCAGGTTCCAGCGGCGCGCCTGGTACTCGGGAGTGATTCCGTAGAGATACAGTCCGCCGCCTGTGGTGTTGCGTTCAGGAACTGCGGCCTCGCTGAGGTTTACAGGATTGTCAGTTTGGAGCAAACGGTTTGCCTCACTGTTGTTCAATGCCCGCCACCTCAGGGGTTAAAACCCCTGAAGTCCTGGAGCTATTCGGCACGGCTGAAGCCGTGCCCTGACGGAAGCCATTAGTGAACTGCTTGTCGTCAACTATCACAATCCGGGTGCAACGTCATCGGCGCCTGGGTGAAGGTACCGCCCTCTGCTAAGGCAACTCTCATGCCAAGAACCGGCAGTATTATCGGCAGTGAAACTCTCAAGAGATAAGAACGAGTTACGAGCTGTGGAGCGCGCGCCAACGCTTCAAAGGGGCGTTACGCCTGTGCGACTCCGCACAGTGCCTGTGCGATCGTGCACGCGCGGCCAAATGCGGTCGTGAATGGATGGGGCTGTGCATTCCGCGGGCAACTTTCAAAGCATTTCTCACTATGGCTGTTCATATTTCAAGCTCGGCAAGACACTGTCATCCCGAGACGACCCGATGAGGGTCGTCGAAGGATCTCAGCCTTGGAATGATGCGTGGCGCATCGATTGAGATCCTTCGGGCCGCAAACGACGCGGCCCTCAGGATGACAATGTATTGTTTTGTTTGAAAAACGGACAAAACCGCAGTTCGTGAGAAAGCCCCTCAAAGGGGCGTGACTCGTCGAGGCGGATACCAAGTGAGGTGAGCCATACTGCCAGACAGGGCAAGGCAGAGAATATCGACTCGATAGTGGCTAAGGGGGGATAGCCAAAGAGAACTGGAACGAAGTTACAGGAGTGCAAACTTTTTCATGCGCGTTCGCAGGGCAAAACGCGTGATCTTCAGCAGCTTCGCGGCATCGGTCTGGTTACCGCTGGTTCTCTCAAGGGCCTGGGTCACCAGGGTTTTCTCCACTTCCTCCAAGGCGATGCCGCCTTCCGGCAGGTGAATGGCATCTTCTGTCATCAGGCCCGTGGCGCCCAAGGCGAGATGCCGAGGTGAAATGAGTTCGCCCTGTTCGAGGATCACGGCGCGTTCCATGATATTGCGCAGCTCTCTTACGTTTCCGGGCCAATCATAGGCGGCGAGCTGCTGTTGGGCGGCAAAGGAGAGACCATGGATTTGTTTATGGAATGCGCGGCTGAACTGCCCGACAAAATGCCTGGCCAAAGAAACCACGTCGTCTTTCCGCTCACGCAAAGGGCCTACGGAGATGTGAAATACGTTGAGCCGGAAGTAGAGATCCTGGCGGAATCGCCCTTCGCGTACAAGTGTTTCCAGCGGGCGATTCGTGGCGGCGACAAAACGAACATTGGCCGCATAGTCTTGCGTGCCGCCTAAGCGGCGCGCGCGCTTGTCTTCCAGAACGCGGAGGAGCTTGGCTTGAACGGGGATTTCGAGATCGCCAATTTCATCCAGAAAGACCGTGCCACCCTCAGCCACTTCCAGCAGGCCTTTCTTGGAGGCCCGGGCATCCGTGAATGCCCCCGCCTCGTAGCCGAAAAGCTCGCTTTCCAGCAATGCGGCAGGCATCGCCGTGCATTCCACAACGACGAACGGCTTCTTCTGGCGAAGGCCGTTGCAATGAATCGCCCGCGCGACGACGGCCTTGCCCGTGCCGGTCTCGCCAAGGATTAAGACTGTGGCGGGATCAGCTTGAATGGCCTCGGCAATGGCCCGGCGAAGGGCCTGCGTCTGCGGGCTTGCGCCGACGATCTCCTCAAAAAGTGGCGGCCGCAATCCTGCCTCATCACTTCCCTGCTTCTCGCGAGTGATCTGCTCGAAGCTCAGGGCGTTTGTGACGGCAATCTTTACTTGATCGACCTTGAGGGGAGAGGCCGACGTGACTGCCGCGTGGCTCTCCATGGCATTCAGCTCTTGCCGAACCTGATCGACATTCGCGGGGGCTAGGACGGAAAGGTTCGGGCTCATCCGTCGTAAAGCTTCCAAGAGGCCGACGGCCTTGCTGCCATCCAAGCCTGTCCCCAAAAAGACGAGATTGGGCGCTGCGTTGGCTGCCAGGTGCAGCGCGTCATTTGGGGTCGCGGCGATAGCCACCTGAAAGCCACCGCCGGTCAGAGCCGTTTCCCAGAAGCGCTGCAATTGCGGATCTGACTCAATCAGGAGCACACGATGAATCGGATCAACGGCGGCAGGCAACTGTGCTTTTTGTTGCGCCGCGCTCATCGGTGAACTCATTGGATTTTCCCGAGTGGTGCTCGGGACTCGGCAGGAAGCCCGCGTAGAGCGTTGGGCCACTTGCGGGCCTGCATCGAGTCCAATGCCTCATGAAGGTGGCGCATGGTCACGGAGATCTCAGGATCAGCCGTTGACTGAATGGCCTCGCGAATTGCGAGCATGGCAGCTTCCTGACAGACGGCCTCAATCTCGGCCCCGGTAAAACCGACGGCATCCTTGGCGAGTTTCTGGAGGTCCACGTCCCGTGCAAGAGGCTTCTCTCTGGTATGCACGCGGAAAATCATTTGGCGGGCCTGCTCATCCGGGGCGGGGAGTTCAAAGACCAGGTCAAAGCGTCCCGGCCGTAGCAGCGCTGGATCAATAATGTCCGGGCGATTCGTCGCAGCGAGTACAAGCACTCCCTTTAACTCTTCGATGCCGTCAAGTTCGGTCAGGAACTGGCTGATGACGCGCTCGGCGACTTGGGAGTCCACTCCCCCGGCGCTGCGATGAGGAACGACGGAATCGATCTCATCAAAAAAGAGGATGGCGGGAGCGGCTTGCTTGGCCTTGCGAAAAATTTCGCGGATGCCCCGCTCGCTTTCCCCAACGTACTTGCTCATCAATTCCGGACCTTTGATGGAGATGAAGTTGAGCTCACTCTCTGTCGCGAGGGCTTTCGCCAGCAGGGTCTTTCCGCAGCCCGGCGGGCCGGTCATGAGAATGCCTTTGGGAGGCCTGATTTTGGCTCGCGCAAAGAGTGCAGCATGCTTGAGCGGCCACTCCACCGCTTCGATGAGGCGTTTCTTGATTTCCTCCAGGCCGCCGACGTCGTTCCAGGTGATGTTGGGCGTCTCCACAAAAACCTCGCGGATGGCCGAGGGCTCAATCTCGCGCAATGCTTCCAGAAAAGCTTCCTGGGTGACCTCGAGTTTCATCAGCTTCTCAACGGGAATTTCCGCGAGGTCAAAATCAACTTCGGGGAAAAGCTGGCGCAAGGTGACCATGGCCGCTTCCCGGCACAGCGCTGCTAAATCCGCGCCCACAAAGCCGTGGGTGATGTCCGCGAGCCGGGCTAGGTCAACACCCTTTGCCAGCGGCATCCCTCGTGTGTGGATGTGAAGGATTTCGAGGCGCGAGTTGCGATCCGGTATGGGAATGGCGATTTCGCGATCGAAGCGGCCGGGGCGCCGGAGGGCCGGGTCGATGCTGTTGGGGATATTCGTTGCGGCGATTACAATGACCTGCCCGCGGGACTCCAGGCCATCCATCAGGGCCAGGAGTTGCGCCACGACCCGGCGCTCGACCTGTTTTTCTCCGCCCATTTCTTCGCGTTTCGGCGCGATGGCGTCAATCTCATCGATGAAGACGATTGCCGGCGCATGCGCTTGGGCATCCTCAAAGACCTTCCTCAGGCGGGCTTCCGATTCTCCGTAAAACTTCCCCATAATTTCCGGGCCGCTGATGTGCAGGAAGTAGGCGTCCGTCTCGTTGACCACAGCTTTCGCGATTAGAGTCTTGCCGCAACCCGGAGGCCCGTAGAGAAAGACGCCTTGGGCGGCTCAATCCCCAAACGCTCGAAGACCTCGGGGTATTTCAAGGGGAGCTCGATCATTTCCCGAATGCGCCGGATGTGGGGACGCAAGCCGCCGATATCTTCATAGGTAATCGTGAGGGCGCGCTTTGCCTCGGCGGTTTGATTGGACTGAAGTTGGATTGTGGTGCTTGCGGTGATGACGACGGGGCCGTCTTTGGGAGAGGTACTGACCACGGTGAATTCGAAGTTCTGAGTTCCGAACAGGGAGGCGCGAATGCGGTCGCCGGTGACCGTCGCCATCCCTTCGAGGAGCTTTCCCAGGTACTGGACGCCGCCACGGCGAGCGCTGTGCATCAAGGTAATCGGAGCTAGGACAAGCTTCTCCGCCGGCTTGGCGCTGACTTTCGAGAGGGTGACCTTCTCATCCAGGCCAGCTTTGGCATTCTCGCGGATGAGTCCGTCGATTTGAATGGTGGATTTGCCGCGATCCTCAGGATAGGCGGGCATGACCTTGGCCACGGTCCTGCGCTTTCCCGCGATCTCGACACAACCGCCGACCTCCAGGCCAAGGTGCTCCATGTCCTTCGGATCGATGCGGGCAATCGCTCGGCCCACATCCTTGGCCTGCGCTTCTACGACCTTAAGAGTAAGTTGCGTGTTTGCCTCCGCAGCCATCACATTTTCCATGCAAGACACATTCCGCTAGCTTTCAAGGCTTAGGGGCAATCGCTCTGAAGCGCTTCCCAGAGTCGCAGCGCGCGCTTTACCTTCATAACGCTCGACTTATTCGGGCTTTGGGGGTTACCCAGCGAAGAGGAGGGGCGCTGTACTCGGAGGAATTAGCATTGTGAGGTTCCCGTTTTGGAACGATTCCAGAGCCGCGGGGGTCTAAACAACTCTCTCGTCAAGAGAATCACCCCCGCACCTCATGACCAGGCCAGTTCAGACTTTTTCGATGGTGATTTCAAGAATTCCATTGTGAAAGCTTCGCTGGAGGGTCTCTTTCTTGACGGGACAGGGTAAGAGAATTTCCTTGGCGTACTGGCGCTCCTTGCTTGCGGCATTAAGGCTGAGGATGTCCCCCTTCAACTCAATGGAGAGCCCTTCTTCACTCACACCAGGCACCTCTGCAATCAGGCGGATGTGGCCCTGCTCGTCGAACACGTCAACAATCGGTTCCCGGACTTCCTCAACAACCGGGCCCTGGGGCGTTTTTTTGATGTTGCCAAAAGTCTCGAAGACCGACTTGCCTCCATCCAGCGTGCGGATCGAAACGCCAAAGATGCCATTGAGATCCTTGCCGCCGGGGCCCTTCGCGGTGAAGGCCTTCTCTTGCTTGATCTCCCCGCCCTCTTCCGCGAGTTTGCCGGCCAGTTCAATAAGATTGCCCAGACCCTTAAAAAGCCCGCCGACGGACAACTTGCCCAAGCCCAAATCGAGCTCGATGGGTTCTTGTTCACGCTTGCTGCTGGACTCTTTTTCGTGCTTCTTCTGTGTTGCCATGGAAGTTGCTCCCCATTACACAATTAAGGTTCAGATTGCACCGCGATTGAATGAGATCCTCGATAACGGCAAATATTTCTTCCTTTTTCTGTTTGCGCCCATGCGAGCCGGTGTTTTCGCCCGTTAAGACGTCGAGGCAGATCTCACGAAAGATGGGGTCGCGAGCGGCGGCATGGGCACGGCGAATCTTCAAAACTTTCCCGATCATGACGCAGGCGCGTACTGTCGGGTTGTAACAGCCGCCGCCCAGTTCACGTAAGGCGCGCACCAAGCGGACGATGCGCTCGGCTTCCTGGCGGGCAATGCCGGAGCGCGCTTCGGTGATGGCTATCTCCGTCTCTTCATCGAAGTGATCGAGTTCGATGGTCACCATGCGGTCGCGCAGCGCATCCTGAGTCTTATGAACGCCGGCGTATTCCTCCGGGTTAGAGGTGAAGATGGCCCGGAAGTTGGGATGCACCTCGAGACAATCGCCCTCACCACTGACCATGGGGAGAGCCAGAAGGCGTTCTTCGAGAATCGAGAGGAGCACATTATTGGCCTCGGGGCGGGAACGGTTGAATTCGTCATAGATCAACGTGAACCCCTCGCGGCACGCCTGTGTCAGGCGATTGTCCACCCAGCGCGTGGAGACATCTTCTTCCGTCTTCAGAACGCGGGAAATGAAGCGGTCGACGACTTTGCGGGAGCGGTAGCCATGCTCGCCCCCAATTAGATTGGAGGAGCCAAACTCATCGTCACCGAAGAGGAGCATGGCCGGCTGTCCGAGTTTGCGCGCCACGTGCATCGCCAGGGTGGTCTTGCCGGTGCCCGCCAGGCCGGAAAAGTGCACGGGGTAGCCGGCACGGAGATAGGAGAGAGCGCGCTCGGTGAGATTGCAGACCAGCGGAGTTTCAACGAAGCTCTCCTCCGGATCCGGCGACAGGACCGTGGTTTCCTCCGCGCAGATCATTCCGCGCCTCGCTTCGGGTGCCGGCGTTTTTTCGCGAGAACCATGGCTGCTTTCTGCCAAGCCTTTCTTGCTGCCTGGAGGTCTCCGCGCAGCGCCGCGGACTGCTTCCGGAAGCCCTGGAGCCTCTGGGCTGTTTCTGCCCTCAAGCACAGACTCTCCGCCTTCAGCGAGGTGAGCAACACTTCCCTTTGCTCGTGCGACCTTGCGATCTCTTGGCATAATTTCTCCATCGCTTCAGTGCCTTCTCACTTTGACGGTGCGGAACTTGCGCGTGGCCTTGGCGCGTGGCTTCACGGAAGCACCGGCTCTTGGCGCGGGGGAACTGGGATTGTCCGTAAGCTCGAGCCAGCGCTGCTTCTGCAAAATGTGCCGCAGAATCATGACGCGTTCGTTTTTCGCCTTGGTGGCAAAGAGCCGGCCACGCGTGGCCTTCAACTTCTGGCGCGCGCGCGCCAGGGCCTGATTTTGCCGGATGAACTTCCGCTGCTCTTCCTCAAGCTCAACGGCAATGGCCTTTTCGTTGATGTGCGGCTCGAGTTCCTTCTCAAAGGAAGCGCGGAAGCGGCCGCTCGTGGTTTGAATGCGCTGCGGCTCCCGGGCTAAATCGAGCCCGGTCTTGATCTCACGCATGGTGCGAAGATAGTTGAAGCTTTCTCGCCTCATCCCATTTGCCCTCCCCTTAAGAAACTCATCACATCCACAGCCGCCAGCCATCCATGTTTATAAGTTGCGCTCCAGCGGCCGCAAAAGTGGCCAAGTCACGCAGGCCATAGGAACACCGGGTGCGGAAGCGCACCCGGCTTTGCGAGCTTTCCAACGGATTCATGGAAACCCAGGGTTCCGTCCGGCGTTCCGGTTCCTGACCTTCGACGCGTTCCGAAAAAACCGCGTGACGGTGCCGACCACGAGTGCCTAGCTGGCCAGGTACAGGTGACCCTTCTTGCGGATCGCTGCGTCTTTGCGCTTCAGCATATGCTTAAGGGTCTTGGAAGCAGCGGCGCTGGGCAGTTCCATCGCGTAAGAAAGTTCCGCCAGAGTCATGCCCTCCGGGGTCTCCGTCAGCAGCTTGACGGCCGCGGCTTCTCTTTCTCCGCGCTTTTCCGCCTCTGATGCAGTGGCCGGCTCCTCTGACACACCTTCGCGCCTCTTCGCCATGGAAACCGCCATGCGTTGCCAGGCTTGCCGGGCCTTGGTGTGGTCATCGTGAAAGCCTTCCGTCATCTCGTGGGCAGCTTTCTTCATCTGGCGCACTGTCTGGTGTACGCCCTTCAAGAACACTTCGGTTTGTTCTTGCAACGCCTCCATGCGTTTCTTCTGTTCCGCAGTGGCGTGCTTGCGCAACTGCCGGGTTTCCTTGGCGTTGGTGTCGACGAAATCCGTCAGAGATGTTTTCTGCGTCTCGGCCGCCTGTTTTCGCTCCGTGTTGCAGCCCTTCAGGAATTGCACCGAGCGTTTGTGGTTCTGTCCGGCGAAGCCCGAAAGGGACTCCTGGAGCTCGTGGCTCATCTTCTGTTGATCCTTATGGAAGGACTTCATCATGACCTGCGCGGCCTTGCACAGATCTTCCGCCTCCGCCTCGAGGGATTTGACGAACTTTGCGAGGTCTTCCCCCTGCTTGCCGCTCAGCGCCTGGTGTGTGGCACGGAAGCGCCGCAATGTATCGCGACTTTCCTTGGCGAGCGTTTCCGTGAGTTTCGCGAGCTCCTGATGGAGTTCGGCGCTCATGTGTCTGCGTGCCGTACGAAACCCTTTAATCGTCTGACCCACTTCCTTGCCGAGAGTGTCCGCCGCGCGCCGCAGCGATTTTTGCAGGCTCTCCGTATTCTCGAGGCGCTCGGCATGCACATCGCGCATCATCTTCCGGGTATCGCCGAGGTCGCTGTTGGTTTCCTCAATGATTTCCTTTAGGGCGTTCGCGCGGAAATCATGAGCGTGTAGAAAACTGTCGGTCATATTTTGCATTTGTTCCGCAAGACTCATTGTCAATCCACCTCCGTTGGCCCGTCTTTGGCGGGGAGTCACTGAGGAAAGGATGTTTCCTCACCGGCTGATCGTCTTGATGGGCGCATCGGTAAAGCTATCGATGGAGCCATCCTGGCAATCATAAAATCAGGAACAGGCTGGCTCGCGTGCCCTGCTAACAACGGTTTCAGGGCACGCGGAGCCACAACCTGCGTTAAAATAGACTCATCCACTTACGCGGCGGCGCCTGCGGTGAGTCCAATGGCCTCGGCGTACTTCAGGTAGGTTTCGACGGATGCAATTACGACCCTAGCCTCGATACCGAGGAACTCGATCCCGACCAAGGATGCCCTCACCCAGGCGTCGATCACGAGACCCTTGTCCAGGACGCGGTCCAAAACTTCCGCGAGGCTGGCACCTGCGATAGTCTTCTCTACTGGCATGTATGTTCACCTCCTTTCTTCGTTATTCTCTTCTACAGACACAGCTAACTAACGAACTCGTGGCTCCCTTGATTGGGCGCGATTGGTCCGCCAACGGCTTCGCGCATGAGCCGGAGCAGCTTTTCCACGCGAAACGGCTTATCGAGAAACGCCAGGGCGCCGAGGCGCGTTGCCTCACTTTTGAGCTCTGGGGTACCAAATGCGGACATGAGGATTACCGGCATACGAGGACTGAGTGTCTTGAATTTCTCCAGGAGAGTAAGACCTCCGGTCCCACCAACATCGGAGAGCCGCATGTCCAACAAGGCAAGCCCGATCTGCGAATCGCTTTGCAGATGCTTAAGAGCCTGCGCCGGAGTGTGCGCGGAAATGACCATGTAGTTGAGGTCTTCGAGTACCTTCGTGAGCGTCCAGCAGAAGCCCTGTTCGTCATCAACGATGAGCACGCGCAACCCTTTAAACATTCCCGGTTGTGTTCGAGGATTTTGCAAAAGACCTGCCCCAATCTCCTCCACAACAAAACGCTGCATCCGGCTGCCTCTCTTTTGGTGGGACGACGGTGAACAATTCCATGTGGTGCCTGCTGGGCAACGGTGTCTCTGCAGAGCATCTGCGCTGCCACGCGGCGCGGTCAGCGGCATTTGCGGAAGCGTGTTGCGTAACATGGAGAAGACGCAACGGAATGCAGCTCATCCATTGTTTTTCGCGAGACGAACGGCAAGATCCCAAAAGGCCGAAGAGTGAAGCACCATGGAATCCGCACCATAGTCTCTGGAAAAGATTCCATGGAAGGTGACGAGAATGAGGCGACTTCGGTGGAAGAGCGCGTGTGCTCGAAGCGATTCCGGACTAGCCTGCTCCAGTCGCTCCGCTTGGTCCGCGACGACTTCCAGGGACGCGGCGTGGCGACTAACCGGGCTTTCTAACGAACTGCAGCTTGACCGTCGTTCAAGTTCAGCAAAACATCGTAATCCTGAAGCGATCTGATGAGAATCGCCGAAGGACCTCGATCAAAATTGTGCATGGTGTGTTAGTTGAGATCCTTCGGGGCGCAAACGGCGCGCTCCTCGGAATGACAATGTGTTGCTGGGTCTGAGATACGGGCAAAACTATATCTCTTAGAGAATTCGAACTAAAGATTCCCTGCTGGACGCAGCTTGCTGAATGGCAAGCGGAAGATGAGATAGGAAATGTGGATGTCCTTGGGCAAATACTTGTCCACCTGGTGTGCCATACCGGCAAAGAGGATGCCTGTTTCGCCCTCTTTCAGGGTTTTGTCGATGCGCTGGGCAATGAAGTGGTCACGACGGCAAAGAAGCAGCTTTCTCTTATTGCTCAGCAACTTGGCTTTTGTGCGCTTTTCGGCAGGTTTGCGCTCCCCGGTGATGGCTTGGATGTAGCGATATTCCTCGAGCAGGAGCTGGACGTCTTCCGTTCCTTCCAGGGAAGCGCCGCGCCGGACCAGGGAAAGCACCAGGCGGTGATTTTGGCTTCCCTGTGCCGCGACATCGCGCACGATGTCCAGTTCCCTGCCGCACAAGGGCAGCCCATCCTGATAGATTCTGAGATTCGCGTGCTCGACATCCAGCTTGCCCAGGCGTTTGCTGATTCCTTCCCACATCTCGTCCACGGCCTGGATGTGTTCGTTCCAAACGCACACGCCGAGTTGATCGGTGAACTCCTTTTTGTGCGGCCCGGCCAACGAGCCCATATCGGCTTCGGAATGGATGACCGGCACGTAGATTAATTTCCTCATGTGAGCTGTCTAGGCGCCGCCAGCGAGTTCCCTGACGAGCTCGTTCACAAGCTGTTTGAGATCGTCGAGGTCAAACGGTTTGGAAATATATTCCTCGGCGCCCAAACGCAGCGCTTCCCTCGCGCTCTGGATATCCCCGAATCCGGTCATTACGACAACGACGGGTTTCCGTTTAGACTTTCGGAGGCACCGCAGGCACTCGAGGCCGTCCATCCGTGGCATTTTGATATCCAAGAAGACGACGTCCGGAGGATTCTTGCGGATCTTGGCCAGCCCCTGGCGGCCTCCGCTGGCGGTGGAGACCTCGTGGCCCATCTCCTTCAGGACGCTGGCGAGCAAGCGGCAAAACTCCGGCTCGTCATCAATCACTAAGATCTTGCAAGTCATCGCTATCCCCCTCTCTGCTTCGGGCTTCTCCCCTGCACCCATGGTGGGATGAGACCCGCCGCCGACTTCTGGCTTTGTCATTGGCGATACTGTCCAAGCCCGGGCGCATCCGCCGAAGAACGCATCATGGTTCTGGGTCCTGAGTTATGCGGTAGGCTTTGATCTTGTTGTAGAGGGTTTTGTAGTCGACGCCTAGGTGACGCGCAGCCTTGGCTTTATTCCAGTGGCAGTTGCCGAGCGTTTCCACGATCAAATCACGCTCCGCCTTTTTGGCCACCTGCTTCATCGAAGCGGTCTTCGCGCCCCCAGTTCGAGAAGCCGGTTGTACGGATAGAAATTCTCCATGGCGTTCGGGGGTGTTCCAAGTTTCCAACGGAGTTTGCGGACGTGCATGCCCATTCAGGAGCCGGACGGGCAAGTGCTGGGGGAGGATGGAGTCTCCGGCAAGAATCACGGCGCTCTTGAGGGTGTTTTGAAGCTCGCGGATATTGCCGGGCCAGGCATAACGAAGCATGATGGCCATCGCTTCGTCGGAGATTTCAGCGGCGGAGCGACCCAGCTCGCGCTTGAACTTCTCCAAGAAATACTTGGTGAGGAGTTCCAGATCGCCTTCGCGTTCCCGGAGCGGCGGCAGGGAAATCACGAACACGTTCAAGCGATGGAAGAGGTCCTCCCGGAAGGCCTCGCGCCTCATCAAATCCTCGAGGTCCATGTTGGTGGCGGCGATCAGGCGCACATCGACGGAAATGGCTTCCTTGCCACCGAGGCGTTCCACCTCGCCTTCCTGAAGCACGCGAAGAAGTTTCATCTGGACGTGAGGCGTCAAGTTGCCCACCTCGTCCAGGAAAAGCGTGCCCTTGTCGGCACGCTCGAAGCGCCCTGGCTTGCGGTCCAAAGCGCCCGTGAAAGCCCCTCTCTCGTAGCCAAAAATCTCGCTTTCGACCAGCGCCTCCGGCAAGGTCGCGCAGTCGAGTGGAACGAAGGGTTGTGCATGCCGGAGGCTCTCGGCATGCACCGCGCGGGCTACGAGTTCTTTGCCGGTGCCGCTTTCGCCGCGCAGGAGCACCGTCACGTCGTGGGTGGCCACCTTGCGCACCAGGTCAAAGACGTTCTGCATCTGCGGGCTTCCGCCGATGAAGCGGTCCCAGCTCCACCGTTTCGAGGCTTCCTGCTTCAGGCCGTGGAGTTCGCGGCTGAGGTCGAGGGTCTGCAGCGCATTGCGGACAATGATCTTGAGCCGGTCGTTCGGCAACGGTTTGGTCAGGTAGTCGTAGGCGCCGAGTTTCATGGCCTCGACGGCGGTTTCCACCTGCCCGTGTCCGGTAAGCATGATCACCAATTGCCTTGAGCGGGACTTTTGAATGCTTCGCAGGAGCGCGATGCCATCCTGGCCCGGCAGTTGGACATCCAGAAAGATAAGGTCGGGCTGCTCTTTCTTGATTGTTGCGAGGGCCTCTTCGCCGGTTTCTGCGGTGAGCACCTGGTAGCCGTCTTCTCCCAAGACTTTTCCGAAGAGCCAGCCGACTTCAGGCTGATCATCGACCACCAGGATTTTGTTGGGCGCAATTTTCACGGGGGATTCATCCGGACGATTTGCTTTTCTGGGGCCGCGTGATGGGAATTTTGATCGTGAAGGTGGTGCCGCGTTTCGGCCCCTGGGTCGCGCTGGTAAAGGTGAGGCTTCCCTGATGGTGGTCGATAATGCGCTGGGAAATGGCGAGGCCCAGCCCCGTGCCTGTGCGCTTGGTGGTGAAGAAAGGCTTGGGGAGTTGTGGCTGGATGTTCTTAGGGATGCCACAGCCGGTATCCGTGATACGGATGGTGGCTTGATTGTTACGTTGGTCATACTGCGTCTCGACCGTCAACACGCCACCCTTGGGCATGGACTGGATGGCGTTCATCAAAAGATTGGAAAACACTTCATCCATCAGACCGTGATCGCACGTCACTTTGGAAGATCCTCGATGGTAGCGTTTGATGACCTTGATGCGTTGCGCCAAGCACTTGGAGTTGGCCAGACAGAGCACCTGGTTGAGATTCTGGTGCAGATCGCGCGCTTCGAATTTGAGCTCCCTCGGACGGCCGTAGTCGATCAGTTGGGTGGTGATCTCATCGAGCTGTTTGACCTTGTTGACAATCACACTGGTAAACTCGCGGAGCGCGTGGCCCGGAGAAAGTTTGGAGTGCAGGTATTGGATGGACATCATGATGATGGCGAGAGGATTGCGTATCTCGTGGGCCACACTAGCAGCCATTTCAGATGAAACGGCCAGGCGTTCCCTGCGGACCAGGTCGTCCTGGGCTTTCTTTAATCGCTGGTAGGCTTCATCAAGTTCGGCAAGAAGCGATTCGCTCTCGGACTGGGTGCGGTTCAACTCCTCCGCGAGTTGCTGCTCTTTCGTCGAGTCTCTTACGCTGACTACGACAAACTCGGCGCCTCCCTCTGCCCGTTCGAGGAGCGAAAAACCCAGGGACACTGGTATTGGCGCACCGTGGGAGGTTAAACAAGCCGCGCGAACGTCTTTGATTTTGCTCCCTGCGGCGGCCTTAGCCATGGCTTCATCAATGGCCGGGCGGAACTCCTGGTCGAACAGCTCGGCGATGTTTTTCCCGAGTGTTCCTTCGGGTTGCTTGCCCGCCAGATCTGTGAAGGCGTTGCTGATGAGGAGAATATGGCCGTGGAGATCACACAACTCAACGGCCCCGGGGAAGGCCTTGAGAAGCGCCTCTTCATCCGCGTGCATGCCTAAGGCAACCTGTTCCGCAGTTTGTGACACTCAAGACCTCCTGCACTTAGCGGAGTGAACCCCCACAAATACCTTGTGAGTCGTCAAGAAAACGCGCTCGAGTTTGGAATGCACCTGGGGATTGCAGACGAGAAACTTCTGTGATGTCAGGAAACAATTCGTCACTGGGGATGAAAGGAAGGGGGGAACTGCTCCGCCAGAGAAAGGCTGCTACGGCAGGACCAGCGGGTCATCCAATGCCAAAAAGCGTCGCCTTAGCCGATTCAACTATGCGTCAGCCGATTGCAAATTGCTGCAACGCGAAGACGATTTATACAGCGACCACCTCCGTCTGTAAATCCGCAGATTGATTATGTTCCCGAGAAAACTCGGCGTCAAGATATCTTCATCGGACATTTTCCTGAAGCGGTAATACTGCAGCGCAATTGCAGCAGTGAAGGCCGCGAGGCACAAGTTCGACCGTGTATTTTCCTCCCTGTATCGCTGGCGAGTGTTTCCTCTTGGCCCAAAAGGACGGCTGAAGCCGTGTCCTCCCTGGAGCCATTCATGAGATAGCTTCCAATCCTTTTTGCAAGATGGTTCCGAATCGGTACAGCTTTGCTGCGGCGACCGAGCTCTCGGGATTGCGCCGAGCTTGGATGTGTTACGCTATGGCTAATTCTTGTGGCTCGCTCCGTGAATGCTAGGTTTTTTCGTTTCCAGTGATCGAAGAGAGAAATGCGCCGTGAATTGCAACTGGTTTATGCCTAGTCTTGAAGTGCGCCGTTGTGGTTCCCCGCGTGCCCACAGCTTCGGTCTGCGGGCGATGTCTGGTGTTCTCCTTGCGTTTTTTCTCTTGCCTCTCTTTATACCGTTTTCCAGTTTCGGTTCCGAAACCACCCTGCCTGCTTGCTGCCGCCGCGATGGAAAACATCATTGTGCCATGTCTGCCCGGCTCCGGGAGTCCGTTCAGAGCGCCTCATCGGAGCCCATTGCCCGCGCCGCAACACCTGTTTGTCCGTATCGCTCGCGTTTGTTGATGCCGTTTGTTTCCCGCGTGCTCTTTGTGCCTTCCGCACCGGTCTTCTCAGTTCCCGGTGTTTCATATCCTGCGCTGGGCCTTGAAACGATTCTCCTCGCTCGCCTTTCCGGGTTTCGCAGTCACCGCAAGCGCGGCCCTCCGTCACTCTTCGCCTGAAGGACATTCTCTGCTGAGGAAGGGTGTCTCCTGCTGTTTCCCGCTGTGCCACTCTGTCCAACGTGAGCCGGCATTTGAGGAGAAAAAATGCGACGGAATGTTTTTGGTGTCGTTCTGTTCGCGGCATGCCTGCTCGCGTTGAGCCGCGCCGCGTGCTCTGAAGAGGTTCGCGGAGTTGTCACGGATCCATCCGGAGCAGTCATTTCCGGCGCGGTGGTCCAGGTCCATGCTCCCGGGCGGATCATTGCCTCAGCCAAGACGGACGAAAAAGGCGCTTACCTCCTGCAAATCGAGCATCAGCAGGCCGCCGCCGCTGCCTTGCAGATCAGCGTCACCGCTCCCGGTTTTGCCGCCGCGAACTCGCCGCTCGATTTTTCCCGCTCCGCCCTCGTGGACTGGTCCGTCCGCCTGGAAATTGCCAATGCTTCCGAACAGATCCACGTCGAAGCCAAGAGCCGGCCCTTTCAAGACCAGTTGGACATGAGCGAAGTGCGCGAAAGCTCCGCAAAGGACGTTGGCGAAGCGCTCACCGCCGTGGATGGCATCTTTAAAATTCGCCAAGGCGGCATTGCCAACGACGTGGTGGTCCGCGGCTTCCAGCAAGACAACGTCAATTTCTTGATTGATGGCGCGCGCATCTACGGCGCATGCCCCGGCCATATGGACCCTCCAGCGCAGCAGGTGGACTTCGCTGAAGTTGACCACGTGGAAATCGTAATGGGTGCCTTCGATCTCGACAGCGCAGGCAGCCTCGGCGCCGAACTCCAAGTTGTCACGAAGACGCCGCCGCTTGGGCTGCATTTCACTCCCAGCCTGAGTTTCGGCTCTTTCAACTTTTTCAATCCCAGCGCTACTGCTTCCTTGGGCAACTCGAAATTCCGCGTCCTTGCCGGATATTCCTACCGCGTTTCCGATCCCTACAAGGATGGCTCTGGCAAGTCTTTCCTCGCTTACGCGAACTACTCCTCCGCCGCGCTAAATCAGCCTGCCTTTGACATCAATACCGGCTGGTTCGATGCCGAATGGACTCCTTCCGGCGATCAGACGCTCTCGCTCTCTTACACCCGCCAGCAGAGTGGCTTGGTCCTCTATCCCTATCAAACCATGGATTCGGATTACGACCACGCCGACCGCGCCACGCTGAAGTACGAGATTCACAATCTCGCTTCCGTTGTGAGCGCCATCCGCTTCGAGGGCTATTTCACCCAGGTGATTCACTTTATGAGCGACCGCTACCGGACCTCCGCCGAAATGGCTATGGGTTCTCCGTGGATGATGGCTGCCGAGCCGCGTTCGCGCACTGCCGGCGGGCGAGCGGAATTCGACGTGGGCAAGGAACTGACCTTTGGCTTTGAGGGTTACCACCGCAATTGGAACATGATGGACTTCATGAATATGAGCGGCATGATGTCGAGGAATCCTTCCTTGCCCAATGTGGACACCAACCTCGCGGGCGCCTTCGCCGATTACCACCACTCGTTCTCGGACCGCTTCCGGCTCAGCAGTGGCCTGCGGTTTGACCACGCCGCGATGTCAACCGGTGTTCCGGGTCTCGACACCGATCTCTACTTCGCCTACCAGAACACGCGCAGCACCAGCCACACCGACAACTACGGTTCCGGCAATCTCCGCCTCTCTTACGCGCTTCCCCGGGAGATTGAATTGTTCGCAGGAGCCGCCGTGACCGGGCGCGTCCCAGATGCGGAGGAGCGCTACTTGCTGGAGTCCTCCATGTCAGGGCCGGACATCGGCAATCCGAATCTGCCGGTGGTGCGCAACACGGAAGCCACCGCCGGCGCCATCTACCGCCATGGCTCCTCCTATTTCAAACCGACTCTGTTTTTCTCTAATCTCGACAACTACATCCTTGTGAACGATCAGCCGCTCCTGAATCCCATGATGGGCATGACGGGCATGAGCAGCAGTGTGCGTTCCTTCACCAATGTGGACGCCCATATTTATGGCGGCGAGGTCAGCTATGGCGTCAGCCTTCCCGCGGGTTTTTCGCTTCGCGGCGGGAGTTCGTATTCACGCGGGACGAACGCCCGGAAGCCTGAGGCTGGCGTCTTCAGCACGAATCTTCCCGAAATGCCACCGTTCCGGACCTGGGCCGCGCTGCGCTACACGCACCACTGGGGTTTTGCGGAAGTCGGCGGCACCGGCGTCGGGCGGCAGGGACTGGTGGACACGGACCTGCACGAGACTCCCACGGCCGGCTATGGCTTGCTAAGCGTGAAGCTTGGCTTGCTCTGCCGGAAATGGACCGCCAGCATCGTCGTGGACAATCTTCTCAATCGCTTCTATTACGAAAACCTGTCCTACTACCGCGACCCCTTCGCTTCCGGGGTGAAAATTCCCGAGCCGGGGCGCAACTTCTTTGCCCAAGTGAAATACGGATTTTGAGAGAGATTCCGCAGGGCGACGCAAAAGAGGCGGCGCGAGTTAGGTCTGGGGCACCCGGCGCGGCGGAGAGAGATATCAGCGACCAGCAATCAGGAGGCAAGAGAAGACATAACACAGAGGCGCCCCGACCGGGTCGGGGTAGACGCCGGACGCGGAGATTGCCCTAGCGCGCGGTAATCTGCGCCCAAAGCACGACCACGGAGCGAGGCCCGGCGCGATACACATAACCGGGAACGGAAGCGGCGGAGTGCCATGCGGAAATATCCTGGGGAGAATGAAGGGAGGTATCGATCCAGCGATGCCAGGGATGGTACTCACCGGAGTTGAGACGCGGGAGTTCAAAATCGAGGGGTTCCCAATAAGCATTGAAAATATTGAAGTAATGGAGATTTTCCCTGGGCAAATCGAGGCTGAAGGCCAGCGAGTGCGAGTCCCGGCCCCAATCGGGCTGGTGAAGTTTGATGCCATGCCATTCTTTCTGCGCTTGATGGAGAAATTCGACCAAGGTCAGGCGCTGCATTTCCGGAGCGAGGTCTCGCAACAAGCGGCGGCCGATGAGAAGACGCAGGAAGCGCTGCACATCGTCATGTTTTTTCAGGAGCGACCAGTCGAACCAACCGATTTCGTTATCCTGGCAATAGGCGTTGTTATTGCCCTGCTGGGTACGCCTTACTTCATCGCCCATCGAGACCATGGGCATTCCGATGGAGAGCAACGTGGCCGTAAAGAAATTCTTCACCTGGCGATTGCGCACCTTTTCGATTTCCGGATCGTCCGTGGGGCCTTCGATGCCGCAATTCCAGGCACGATTGTCGTCGGTGCCGTCGCGGTTCTGCTCGAGGTTGGCTTCATTGTGCTTCTTTTCATAGGTGACCAGATCGTTCAGCGTGAAGCCGTCGTGACAGGTGATGAAGTTGATGCTCTGCTCGGCTTCGCGCTGCTTGTGACCATAAAGGTCAGGACTGCCGATGTAGCGATCGGCAAAAGAACAGACGGAATCTTTTTCGGCGCGGAAGAAGTTGCGCATATCGTCGCGGAATTTGCCGTTCCACTCGCGCCAACTATCGCCCACGAAAGTGCCGACTTGATAGAGGCCGGCGGCATCCCAGGCTTCGGCAATGAACTTGGTGCCAGAGAGAGTGGGATCGGAGTCAATGTCCCAGAGGACCGGGGGATTGGCGAGAACATTGCCGGAGGAATCGCGGGCCAGGATGGAAGCGAGATCGAAGCGAAAACCGTCAACGTGCATTTCCTGGACCCAGTAGCGCAGGCTGTCCACGATCATGCGGCGTACAACGGGATTATCCGCATTGAGCACGTTTCCCGTGCCGCTGAAATCGGCGTAACGGGAAAGGTCTTGCTGGAGAACGTAGTAGGCGGCGTTATCAATGCCGCGGAAGCTCAGCGTCGGGCCCTTTTCGTTGTTTTCGCCGGTGTGGTTGAAGACGACGTCAAGAATGACCTCAATGCCGGCACGATGCAGGGCCTTGACCATGTCGCGGAATTCATCGATCGGCCCCAGCGGACTGCGGCGGGAACTGTAAGCGGGATGCGGCGAGAAGAAAGAGACCGGGGCATAGCCCCAATAGTTCACGAGACCCGGCGGGCAATCCTGCGCATCAAAGGCGAACACGGGAAGGAGTTCGACGGCAGTGATACCGAGATGCTGCAGGTAAGGGATTTTGTCGATGAGGCCGCGAAATGTGCCGTGAAGGTTTTCCGGGACGCCAGAATTCGGATGGCGCGTGAAGCCCTTCACGTGTAATTCATAAATGATGGTGCGCGTGGAAGGAGTCTGTAGCGTGGTGTCGCCCTCCCAATCGTAGGAGCGCGGGTCCACGACAACGCTCTTCATGGCCGAGGCGAAGTTCTCCCCTTTCGTGCTGGCGGCCTGGCGGGTGTAATTTTTCGGCGTGACAAGACCCTTGCCGTAGGGATCGAGAAGCGCCTTTTCCGGGTCGAAACGGAGACCATTGGCGGGATCGAATGGCCCATAAACTCGATAGGCGTAGAGTTGCCCCGCGGTTATGCCAGGAACAAAGATGTGCCAATAGTAAGAGCTGCGATTCGTGATGGAATCGAAGGGAATGATGCGAGAGGGCCGCGCGTCGTCCTCGTGATCGAAAAAGAGCAGATCGACGCCGGTAGCCTCCCGCGAGTAAAGGCTGAAGTTTGTTCCTGAGGGGGAGAGCGTCGCGCCCAAGGGAGCGCTGCTGCCTTTCAAATCAGTGGGTGTCATGAGCGGCCCGCGTGAACAGAATCCTGGAGTAACTGCTCTCGGCCTTCTGGCCGGCACAACGGCCGAGAGAAACCGATGTCATCATCGTAACTTAGCTTCGGTCATCGGCGGCCTTTTCTTTGTGCCACGGTATGTTAAGTTGAGATCTTTCGGGGCGCAAACGGCGCGCCCCTCAAGATGACAGGATGCTGCGCTGTTTGAATAACATCCAAATTGCAGCTTGTGAGAAAGTCCGGTCAAATATTCATTGCGGCGTCGCTGAGTGGGCGGCACGAATCACGGCATCGAACGCCGGCTTGGGCTGTCCGCTGCGATCGAACAGCAGCGGGTAGTTCGTTCTGCCCTTGACGGGCCAATTGTTGAGCCAGGAGTCTCCGTCGGTCACACCCCAGAACGTAACGCGCGCGACGCCGCCGCGGTGCTTGAGAAACACACCGAACAGGCCGGCGTAGCGCTGCGCCAGCGCCTGCTGCACCGCATCCGGCAAACCCTTGGCGTAAGGATTCAACTTGGGCTGCAGTTCGGCGGAGAGCGTGACGTCTGCGCCCATGTATTGAAAAGCGAGGGGCAACACGTCCACGTCGAGTTCGGTGATCATGACTTTTAGGCCGAGCTTGCCGAAGGCGGTGATGGCTGCATCCACCTGCTCGCTGGAAGGCGAATCCATGTGGTAATGCCCTTGAATCCCGACGCCGGTGATCGGGACACCCTGGGCCTGAAGTTTCCGCAGCAATTCGAGAGCGCCTTTGAGCTTGGCTTCGTTCTCCAGGTTGTAGTCGTTGTAATAGAGCTCGGCTTGGGGATCGGCTTCGTGGGCGAATTGGAACGCCTTGGCGATGTAATCCTCGCCGATGATTGTCAGCCAGGGCGTTTGGCGCAATGTTCCGTCTTCTTCGAGGGCTTCGTTAACGACGTCCCAGCCGTTGACGCGGCCTTGGTAGCGGCCCACAACGGTCTGGATGTGGTCGTGCAAGCGCTTCAGGAGGGTTTCACGGTCCGCAGGATTCCCTTTGTCGTCCTGAAAAACCCATGCGGGCGTTTGGTTGTGCCACAGCAGCGTGTGGCCAACGATGAACATGTGATTCTTCTCACCAAACGCAACGTAGCGATCGGGCAATTCAAAACTGAAAGTGCCCGGCTGGGGATGAACGCGCTCCCACTTCAGGACGTTTTCCGGAGTGATGGCGTTGAATTGCGCTTTGACAAGCGCGGCGGTGCGCGCGTCTTGTTCCGTGAACTGGGCCGGGTTGAGCGCCGCACCAACGAGGAAGGAGCCCTTGAACGTGTCCTTGAGAGAGGGCGTCTGAGCGCCGGTGAGCACACCAGTGATTAGAAGAATGGCCAGGCACGAGAATCCTGCGAACGCCGTGCGAAGAGGCGGCTTTACGAAGCGGCAAGCAAAGGCCTTCATGATGCGTAGCCTTTCCGGCGCTCAATCAGTTCGTTGGCAATCGATTGGTTCTTCTCGCGCGTCAGCGGATAGAAGAATAGGCACACCGCGGCGGCGAAGAAGCAGAGGCTCGCGTAAAAACTCGCCGTCAGAAGAATGCCTGTCTGCGTCCGTGCGGTCTGAGTGGCAGCCCCGGACACCAGGCCATAGGCCGACAGCAGCCATCCAGCGATGGCGCCGCCGAGGGCCAAACCCGCCCACAGGGCGAACACCACGGCCGCGGTGACCGTGCCGCTGGCGCGGCGTCCGGTCTTCCATTCGCCGTAATCAGCAACGTCGCCCATCATCGCCCATAGGATCGGGCCAGACAGTCCGAATGAGAACTGGCGAAGCACTTCCGTGGCGATGATGATGTAAGTGGCGTGCGGCGGGATCACATAAAGCGCCGCGTTGAAGACGCCCGTCAGGATCATGCTCGCGATGAAGAGCTGACGCTTGCCCACCCGGACAGACACGGCTGTTGAGCAGGCGACGCCCAGGAGTAACGAAGCGAGGCCGAAACCGTTGAACCAAGCGAAGAGGTTAACATTGCCTGCGACAAATCTGAAGTAGGGCAGCATGACATTGCCGCGCACCAGAATCGCCGTGAAGTAGAACAAGGTGACCAGAAACAGCGCGACCCAGGGCTTATTGCCGAAGAGGTCCGCGAGATCCTGGCCGAGCGAGGTCTTCTGCTGCGGATTGGGCTGGATGCGCTCTTTCGTCGCGAAGAAGGCGATGATGAAAAAAACCATGCTGAGGACCGACAGCAGCCCCATGGTGAACTGATAGCCGAGCGCGTCATTGCCTCTGCCGAAGAATTTGACCATGGGGATGGCGAGGCTCGCGATGATGAAGCCGGCGCTGTTGGCGGCGATCTGGCGATACGAGGAGATGCTGGTGCGCTCGTCGGGGTCCTCGGTCATGACCGCCGTCAGCGAAGCGTACGGCACGTTGTTGACTGTGTAGATCACGCGCAGAAGAATGTAAGTGGTCCAAGCATAGATGATCTTAGCGCCCAGGCTGAGGTGAGGAGTGGTGAAAGTCAGGACACTGATGACGCAAAATGGCACGGCTGTCCAGAGCAACCATGGCCGAAATTTGCCCCACCTTGTAGTGGTTCGATCTGCGATCATGCCCATCACGGGATTGAAACACGCGACGCCCAGCCCCACGACGAGGAAGAGGGTCCCTGCCTGGGCAGCGGTCAGGCCGAAGGTATGGGTATAGAAGTCCAGTTGCAGGGCCAGCATGGCCTGGAAAATGAAGTTTGCAGCCATGTCGCCCAGGCTGTAACCGACCTTTTCTTTGAAAGAGAGTCTTGCAGTAGCTTGAGTCATGTGGGACCTCGCCTCTTGAGCGCTCAATCTTTGACCTGCAAAAGCACTTTCTGTAAATCGGTGTCGCGGGAGGAATTGCCGACCAGGATGGCAAACTCGCCGGGTTCGACGACGTAGTTCATGTTCACGTCGTAAAACGCGAGAAGGTCCGGGGTGATGTCCAATTCGACGGTCTGTGTTTCGCCCGGGCGCAAGGAAACTTTCTTGAAACCCTTTAGTTCCTTGATCGGCCGCGTCACCGAGCTGACCAAATCGCGAATATACATCTGGACCACTTCCGTTCCGTCACGCTGGCCTGTGTTGGTGACGTCGGCCAGGACGCGGGTGGATTCTTTGCGCCGGATGGCCTTCTTCGCCAGACGAACGTTCTGGATGGCAAACGTGGTGTAACTCAGCCCGTAGCCGAAAGCGTAGAGCGGCGACACATCGTCGAACAGATAGCCGCGGCGCGCGGAGGGTTTGTAATTGTAGAAAACCGGCAAATGACCAGCCGAACGCGGGAAACTGATGGGCAGCTTTCCGCCGGGATTGCACTCGCCGAACAGGACGTCGGCCACAGCGCGGCCAGTTTCCTGGCCCAGGTACCAGCACTCGAAGATCGCCGGGATGTTCTGGCTAACATAATTAATCGAGAGTGGCCGGCCATTAAACAGGAAAACCACGATCGGTTTGCCCAGCGCGACCATGGCTTTGACGAGTTCTTCTTGCCGCCCGATCAGGTCGAGGCTCGTGCGGTCGCCCATGTGGTTCAATCCCCAGGCTTCGCGCGAGGTCTGTTCGTTGCCGCCGATGGCCAGGACGATCGCGTCCGCCCGCTTGGCGACCTCCACGGCTTCCGCGATCTGCCTGCGGTCTTCGTCAGGATTGCTGGGCACGACTTCGTCCTGGTTCCAGTTGCCGCCGATGGTAATCTTGCAGCCTTCGCTGTAGAGCACTTTGGCGCGGCCGCCGACCTTGGCCTTAATGCCGTCGAAGACGGTGACGTTGTGCTTGGGCACGCCGCTGTAGCCACCGAGCAGACTGCGATGGGCATTCGGGCCAATGACCGCAATCGTCTTGAGGCGGTTCAGGTCGAGCGGCACGGTATTGCCTTCGTTCCGGAGCAGGGTAATCGCTTCACGAGCCGCGCGGAGAGCGAGCTCGCGATTGGCCTCGGAGCCCACCACGCGGCCGGCTTCGTCCGGGTTGACGTATGGATCGTCAAAGAGCCCCATCTCGAATTTCCAAAACAGCATGGGGGCAACAAGCTCATCGAGCTGGGATTCCTTGAGCACGCGCTTGCGGACGAGTTCGACGAGATGCAAATAGCAATCCGGATCAGGCAACTCGATATTGACGCCGGCCTGAACCGCCAGGGCGCACGATTCCTTCTTGTCCTTGGCCACGAAATGGCCGTGGGTATCGGGACGGTAACCCAATTCCCAAATCGCAAAGTAATCGGAGACGATGAAGCCTTTGAAGCCCCATTCCTTGCGGAGGACGTCCTGGAGAAGCCACTTATTCGCGTGCGACGGCACGCCGTCGAGCTCGTTGTAGGAAGCCATAACGCTGATGGCCCCGCCTTTTTTCAGCGCTTCTTTGAAGGTATAGAGGAAGGTCTCGCGAAGCACGCGCAGGGAGACGTTCGCCGGAGCGCAGTTCATGCCCGATTCCGGCTGGCCATGCCCAACAAGATGCTTCAGGGTGGCAATCATGCGCTTTTTGTCGCGGAATTTGGCGTCACCTTGAAACCCGCGCACTGCCGCGATGCCCATCCGCGAGACGAGGTAGGGGTCTTCGCCGTAGGTCTCTTCGACGCGGCCCCAACGCGGCTCGCGTGCCACGTCAACCACCGGCGTGAGCGCCTGATGAGCCCCACGCGAGCGCGCTTCTTCGGCGGTCATGGTGAAGAGCGATTCAACCAATTCCGGATTGAACGTGCCGCCCAATGCGATGGGCTGTGGAAAACCGGTGCCGCCGGGCGCCGCGTGTCCATGCAAACACTCCTCGTGAAAAAACACGGGAATTCCCAGGCGGCTGTTCTCGATGAAAAACTTCTGAATCGCATTGGTGAGCTCCGCCATGCCGCGCGCGTCCTTACCTTTTCCCGCATCGCTGGGGCGGCCCACCTGGCCAAGTCCGTGTCCTTTCTTGAAGGCCGTCTGGGCTTTCTGAAGGTCGAAATTGCCGTCGGCATCCACCAGCGTCTGGGCCTTCCCCATCCAAATGCAGAGCATCTGCGCGGCTTTCTCTTCCAGCGTCATTCGGGATAAGAGATCTTTTACGCGTTTTGCGGAGGGTAAGCCGGGGTTTTTGTACGGCAACGTCGTCACTTTTCTATTCCCGCTCTTGTTGGCGGCAGTTCGCATTGTCTTTTTCACGCGCGCTACTCCTTCTCACAAACTGGTGGCGCAAAAGTCCTTTTCGTACTTTTCCCGGTGACCGCCGATTCGTACGGTTCTTCACGGACAAAATGCCCGCAGCAAGGGACCTCTGAGACGGAATTGAGTCTGAGATGACATCGGAAAAGTGCAGGTACTATATCACCGATGGTGAGGTTTGGAATGTGACGAGCGCACAAATCTTGAGAAGAATAACGATTTCCCAGTGCAGGGGAGCCGGATGGGGAGGACGCATAGGGTCGGAAAGATTGTGCGGCAGTGAAGCGGAACTGGAAAGAAAGAGAACAGGCGATAAGGCAGATGATGCCTTCAGGAAGACGTGGTCATCCTGAAGCGATCCGATGAGGATCGGCGAAGGATCTCTGCCTTGGAACCATGCACAGTCTCGCGGTTGAGTGTTGGAGTAAAGGGCGGAATTGGGTTGTGTGTCTGAGTGACGGGCCAAGTTGTATCTGGTGAGAAATTTGGGTTAGCGGGTGCGGCGGAGGGTATCAATCCAGGCGGCAAGGATTTCGTTGGAGGGAGCCTCGAGGTCGAAGAATTCGATGCCGAGGCCGATGCGCGGCTTGACGATGCGAATGATGACAAGGGCTTCGAGGACCTGGCCCTTGCGAGTGAGCTTCAGACGAGCGCGGCAGTCTGGTGGAAGTGTCTTGCTGGTGCAAACAAAGCAGCCGCCAAGGGAAATATCGGACGTGACGCCGTCAACCTTCTGGCCGGTTTGCATGTCGGTGAGTTCTGCGTCGGCAGCGAACGGGTAACGGATGGTGTAGCGGCGGTCGCGTACACCCGTAATGCGAAGGGATGCGGGGCTTGTGCGGTCAGGCATGGGGATGAGTTTGCTCACTCTAAGATCTCAATACACGCAGAGACACCTAGCGTACCCCCAAGGCGGATGAGGCCCACTAGGAACAGTGTGGCGGAAGGCGGGCGAATTGGAAACGGTGTAGCGCAGGGGTGTCTTCGTAAGGGTAACGGTGGGCAGTGGCCGGCGGGAGGTTGACGCGGGGTGAGAGGGCTATTAGTGGGTTCGACAAGCGGGGGTGCGCGGGGAGTGGCGGACGAGGCGGGCGTGGTAGCCTGACGAGGAAGGCATCCCTCTTACGAACCAAGACATGCGCGCCGAAGGAATACGTCAAAGCGACCGGATCACGCTACGCCTGCAGGTGGAAGCGTCGTGGTTTGGCACGAATGGAATGGCGGTGAGGCAGCCGGCACACACGATGCTGGTGAGCCGCAATGGCGGCGTGTTGCGGCTGCAGGATAAGCTGTTCGCGGGGCAAGAGATCACCCTGCATCGCAAACTGGAAGGCGACCAAGCCAGGTCAACGCGGGCCAGGATTGTGGCGGAGATTGACCGCGAGCCGGAGGGGTTCATTTACGCGGTGGCGATGCTGGAGCCGCGCGCGGATTTCTGGGACATTGAGTTTCCGGCACCGCAGCAAGCGGAGGAGGCGCTGGCGCGGCTGTTGATGGAATGCAGCTTTTGCCAGAGGCGCGAGGTGGTGTACCTGAACGAGATGGAACTGAAGTCGTTCGAGATCCGGAAATGCGTGGCGCGCTTGTGCCGGCACTGCGATGCGCCGGCGATCTGGGTGGAAGCGGCCACGGAGCCGAAGATTGACGGCACGCTGCCTTCCCGGACGGCGGCGGAAGAGCGCGTGATCCCGCGGAGAAACCGGACGCGGGTGAAGGCGCGCTTGCTGGCGTGCATACGGCGCAGAGGATTCCAGGAAGAAGTGGCGGTGTGCGAGGATTTGTCGAAGGGCGGAATCAGTTTCCGGAGCAGGAACCGCTACCCGGAAGGGACGCGGCTGGAAGTGGCGGTGCCGTACACCCCGGGAGCGGGAGCGATCTTTGTGCCCATCCGAATTGTGTTTTCGCAGCCCATCGCCACGGCGGGGTTGTTCCGCCATGGCGCGGCATACGTAAGGCCGCCGGAGTAGCGGGACGCAGTTTAAAGTTATCAGAAATCAGATATCAGTTATCAGTTTGCAGTTAAGAGCTTACGGCCGACGGTGCGGGAGTCTTGCGGCAGTTGGAGAAACCCAAGAGCACAGTCACGGCAGACAACGTCGAACCCAGGAAGACGGCAAGGCGCCCGCCTCCCCGACCAGGTCGGGGTAAACGCCAGGCGGCCGCTACAAAGAGAGACCCAAGAGTTTGGTGGGTTGGATTAGTCTAGAGCGTGGACGCTGGCTTGTTCGCGGCGGCGGCGATGGAGATAGTGCATGGCGATGTTGATATAGATTTCGCCGCAGGGTGTTTCGATACAGAGGACCATGGCCTCGGTATCCACGCTGCCCGCGAGACCTTCCTCGTTCATGTGGATTTCGGGCGGAAAAACCTTGAAACGGAAGCCCTGGTCGTTGAGGAGCGTGACGGAATTGCCGATGACCATGTTGGCGAGTTCACAGACGGTTTCGCGAATGACCTGCTCGCTTTCCGGGAGCTCCGCACCAGCAAGCTGGCTGGCAACGCGCATGGCGACTTCCGGCGCGAGATCAAGGATGACGCGGCCCTCGATATCACCCTTGATGGTGACAAGAGCGGCAACGCCCTTGCGGCGATAGGTGTTCTCGTCCATGGAAAGGTCGGCGATTTTCGTGGGCGCTTGCAGCGATTCGGCGAACACGGCATCGGCAGCGTTGATGAACGGCTGAATAAGTTCCATCCTCATGAATGATGCTCCCCCGCCAGCGCGACAGGGACGGCAGCCGCATGGGGATCGTCCCCGAGGACGTAGCGAAGAATTTCATAGAGCACTTCGGGCTTGACGGGTTTCTGGACGAAGTGCTTCGCGCCTTTCTGCAGGGCGGCGAGAATATTTTCCTGATAACCGACGGAAGAGACCATGACGATGCGGGCGTCGCCATGCTGGCGGACAATGCGCTCGACGGACTCGATGCCTTCCATCTGAGGCATGGTGATGTCCATGAGGACAATGTCGGGATTGGTGCGGTTGAACTCGGCAATGGCGGTTAAACCGTCACCGGCTTCACCCGCTACTTCGCCGCCGAAGAGCTCGATCATCTTGATGAGGTTCTTGCGGGCGAAGACAGAGTCGTCCACGACCAGGTAGCGCACAGGCTGCTGGTCCTTGCGAAGTAAGGGTTGAAACTGTTGCATAACCTTCTCCTTTGGCGCCGCGGGGCCGGTCAGGCACGTGGCGTCGAAACTGATGCCCTTTCGTTGTTTTCCGCTTTATCGGCCTTCTCGGATTTGTCGTGTGCGTCGGATCTCTCGGGACGAGCGTGGTCGGCGCCGTAGTGGCTGACGAGATAGGCGGCCAAATTATCGAGCGGCAGGACTTTGCCGGCGTAGCCCTTGAGAATGGCGGCGCGGGGCATGCCGGGGACAACGCAAGTTTCTTCGCTCTGGGCAATGGTATGGCCTCCGGCGGCTTTGATCGCGCCAAGCCCTTCGGCGCCGTCTTCGCCCATGCCGGTCATGAGGATGCCGACAGAGGAAAGCGCGAATTCCTGGGCCACGGAATGGAACAGCACGTCCGCGGAAGGACGATGGCCGTTGATGGCCGGACTGTCTGACAGCACAACCATATCCCCGCGCGGCATGCGGCGAACCATGATGTGGCGATTGCCGGGGCAGACGAGAACGCGGCCAGCAACGAGCAGATCGCCGGATTTGGCTTCCTGAACATCGAGGGCGCAACACTCATCGAGGCGCCGCGCAAACATCTCCGTAAAACCTTCCGGCATGTGCTGAACAACGACAAAAGTAGCGGGAAAATCGCCGGGAATCTGGGAGAACAAGTATTGGAGCGCGTTGGGGCCGCCGGTGGATATGCCGATGGCAATCACGCGATTGGGCGGAAGCGCGGCGCGAGAACGTTTTTTGCCAGGCGCAACGACCTCAGCCTGGGGCTTGGGAACGGTTTTCGACCCCCCGGCGCGCTTGGCGATTTTAATCTTCTCAATGAGCTGGAAAGCAACGGGATCGAGATGGCCGGCGGCCGCTTCCTGAGGCTTGGCAACGAAATCGATGGCGCCCAGCGCCAAGGCCTTGAAGGTAGCGTAGGCACCTTCCTTGGAGTGGGAGCTGAACACGATGACGGGAAGCGGAGCGTTGCGCATGATCATGCGCAGGGTTTCGATGCCGTCCATGCGGGGCATTTCGAGGTCGAGCGTAACGACATCGGGATGAAGCTCGGCGATTTTACGTATGGCAAATGCGCCATCCATGGCGGTGCCGACGACCTCGATGTCGGGGTCGCGTTCAAGAATAATGGGGATCAGTTTCCGCATCAGAGCGGAATCATCGACCACCAGAACTCGCACGCGCTCTTTCATGCGATGGCCCCCAAGGGTAAGGACCGCGCCAACCGAGTGAGAATGGTGGGCACGTTCAAGATCAGGACAACCGTGCCATCGCCAAGAATGGAAGCGCCACTGACGAGATCGCTGGAGACGATATCCCCGGGCAGGGCCTTGATGACCAGCTCTTCCTCGCCGACGAGGCTATCGACCACCAAGCCGAATCGTTTTTCCGCGACGCCGATGACGATCACGAAGCTCTTTTTCTTTTTTTCGACGGTGGCATCAACGGCATGGATGCGGCTGAGGCCGCCGAGGCGCACCAGCGTGAGAATCTGTTCGCGCAGCCGGAGGACTTCGCGCTGATCAACGCGCGTGATTTCCTGTTCGTTGACGCGGCTGATCTCGATGACGGAGGAAAGGGGCACGGCAAAAAGGCGGCCGCCCACGCGGAAGAGCAGGGTCTGGATGCTGGCTAGCGTGAGAGGAACGCGCAGTTGGATGCTGGTGCCCTTCCCCAGGGAGCTGGAGATGTGGACGGTGCCCTTGAGGCGGTCGAGGACGGTGCGCACAACGTCCATGCCGACGCCACGGCCGGACACCTCGGTGATTTCGGAAGCGGTGCTGAAACCGGGCTCGAAGACGAGGTTGAGGACGTCCTGGGGGTCGAGGCGCTGAGCGTCTTCGGCTTTCAGCAAGCGGTTGCGAACGGCCTGGCCGCGAATGATGTCCAGATCGATGCCGCGGCCATCGTCGCGGACTTCGATGACGACTTGCGTGCCTTGATGATAGGCATTGAGAAAAACGGTGCCGCGAGCGGGCTTTCCGGAGTTGAGGCGCTCGCTGGAAGGCTCGATGCCGTGATCGACGGCGTTGCGGACAAGGTGCGTGAGAGGTTCCGCGAGGGCATCGAGTATGCCTTTGTCGAGATCGGTGTGCTCGCCGGCCACTTCGAGGGCGATGTCCTTGCCGCAAAGCTTGGCGACGTCGCGGACGACGCGCGGAAAGCGGCGGAAGAGCTGCTCGACGGGAACCATGCGAATCTTCAAGACGCACTTGTGCAGTTCGTCGAGGACGCGCGATTGAAACGCGAGGGCTTCCGCCAGTTTGACGCGGACGGGATCGCGAGAATGTTGCGCTTCGAATTCGGCGAGGGTGCGAATAAGCATGGACTTGCCGATGATCAATTCGCCCACCAGGTTCATGACGGCTTCGATGCGGGTGGCATCCACGCGCAAGGTGGCTTCCGCGACGGTAGCAACGGCCGAGGCGGGCGACCGCTTCGCGGCGGCGGATTCCGCGGGATCAGCGGCGCGCGTGGCGGCCTGAGCTTCAAGAATTTCGCCAAGGAGCTCGTGTTCGGACGATTCCGCGCGATTGGCGGGTTCGATGCGCAAATCGGAAACGACCGAAGGAATGCGGCAGCGATGGGCGACGTGCTCGATCGGATGGGCGCTGGCAATGGCGGCCTGGACGACTTCCACGGAAGCGGCGGCGAGGTTGTCCTCCGGGCGAAGAGCAATGACGGTGCCGCAGGCGTGGAGGACGTTGCGGACCAGTTGGAAGGCGGCGGCGCGCATGGCGCTGTTGGGATCGAGGCGCAGGGCGATGTTGTAGACGTTGTCGCCACGGAGGAGCGCTTCGGACACCATGAGCTGTTCGTACTCGCTCCAATGGAAACTCACGGAAATTTCGGCTTGGGCGGATTCGCCCGATGATGGAGCGGAAGAGGGCGACTGGAGCAAGCCCTGGATGAGCGCGCGCAAGGGAGTGGCCGGAGGCGGCTCGAGCTGCTTCTGATAGGCGCTCAGCATGCTCTCGAAAGTATCCACGGCGGCGAGGACGACTTCAGCAAGCTTGTTGCCGTGAGTCTGGCCGATCTGAAGCGTGAGAATGTCCTCGAGTTCGTGGGCGATTTCGCTGAGCTTCTGGAAACCGCAGGCCGCGGAGTCGCCTTTAAGGGTATGAACGGCGCGGCGCACACTGCGGAGGAGTTCCTCGTCGGCGGGATGCTTTTCGAGGCTCAGACCGGCTTCGTTGATGGTCTGGAGAAGCTCCGCCGCGCTCTCAAAGAAGAGCGCGCGCAGCTCCGAACTCCGATCCTCGGGCAGAAAGCTCAAACATTCACCTCGAGACGCTTGTAGGCCGTGCCGTTGTTCTCATGGACCATGCGGAATTTTGTGGAAAGTCCGAAGAGACTTTCGGCGTGGCCGACAAAGAGGTAGCCGCCGGGATTCAAGCAGTGCCAGAACTTTTCGATGAGGCGCTTCTGTTCGGCTTCGTCGAAATAGATCATGACGTTGCGGCAGAGGATGATGTCGTTGCGGCGCGGCAAGAACTCGGTTTTCAGGTTGTGGAAGTCGAATTGAACGAGTTCCTTGAGCTGGGGCTTGACGGTGTATTTATCGCTGGCCTTCTCGAAATAGCGAAGCCGGGTGGTGTAATCGACGGGCTCCATCTGGATTTCGGAGTACAGGCCTTCCTGGCCGTGGCGCAGGCTGGCGTAGCTGATGTCCGAGGCGACAATTTCAAGCTTCCAAGGGGGAGGAATGAGGGGCTTGGGGAAAGGCATGTCAAAAGGAAGCGGATTGCGCAGGTAGTAGTAGGCCAGGGCGTCGCAGATCAGAATGGCGACGGAATAGGGCTCCTGTCCGGTGGAACAACCGGCGGACCACACGCGGAGACTCCAATCGCGGCGCTCCTGCTTGTGGTGGAGGATTTCCTCGAGAACACCTTTCTGGAGGAGATCGAGCTGCGGGCGGTTGCGAAAGAAACTGGTTTCGTTGACGGTGAGGTTTTCAAGAAGGAGGGCGAGTTCGGCGCGGCCTTCGCGGCTGGTGAGCAGACGGTAGTAACTATAAAAGGAATCGAGCTGGCAGGCCTTGAGGCGGCGCTGCAAGCGGTCCTTGAGGAAGTGGGAGCGGCGCTCGTCAAAATACATGCCGCACTCCTGATAAACGAGGGTCTGCAGGAGCTTGAGTTCCGCTTCGGTGAGCTGAACCTGCGCAGTGATCGTTCCCATACAGAATATTGGCGGCCGTTCAAACGAGTGGCGGCGCTACCGGAAAAGGGACAGGCGCTAGTGAGCCATCGCGACGGGTTCCGCGGCCTCCTCGAGTTTCTTGAATTCCGGCTGGCGCAGGAGCCTGGCGATATCCAGGAGGATAATAAGGCGGCCCTTGAGCTTTCCCACGCCGGTGACATAGCTCGATTCGCCTTCGGCAAACACGGAGCCGGGCGATTCGATTTCCGAAGGCGGAATCTTCAGGACCTCGGAGGCAGAACTCACAATGAGTCCGAGGAGCTTGTTATCGAGCTCGACGACGAGAATGCGATTCTTTTTGTCCGGCTGGACTGCGGCGGAGCCGAAGCGCGTGCGCAGATCCATGACCGGAACGATCTTGCCGCGAAGATTGATGACACCCTCAATGATGCCCGGAGCGTTGGGCACCGCGGTGATGTCCGGGACGCGGACAATTTCGCGCACGGAAGCGATACGAACCCCATAGGTTTCGTTTCCGATGCGGAAGCCGACGACTTGGAAATCTTTCTCCATGAAGCGCTCTCCGGTTCAGGAACGGGTGACTTCGGCGTACTCGAACTGGTTCGATTCGGGCGCCTGAGCGGGGCGGCGAGAAGCGGCGGCATCGCGGCGAGACGCGGGGGCGTCGCGGCGCGAGTGAAGCTGGCCGTTGTGATCGATGACAAAACGATCCATGTTGTCGAGCAGGTTGCGGGAAAGCTTGAGCATCTGCTCCGCGGCGGCGGAAAGCTCGGTGGAACTGGAAGCGGACTGCTGCACGAGCTCGCGCATCTTGTCCATGGCGCGAACGACGGCCTGCGCGCCGGAAGCCTGTTCTTCGACGGCGGAGTTGATCTCCTGGGTGATTTCGGTGAGGCGGTTGGTGGCCTTGGCGATCTGCGAAGAGCCAATAGACTGCTCGTTGGTGGCGGCGCCGATTTCCTGGGAGAACTTGTAAACTTCGGTGACGACGTCGGAGATTTTGTGGAGAGCGGAGCCAAGGTCGTTACCGAGGCTGAGACCTTCCTCGACGATGCGGGTGCTGTGCTCCATGTTTTCGACGGCCTGGCGCGCTTCGCGCTGGATGCTCTGGATGAGGTCGGCAATTTCCTTGGTGGACTGGGTGGACTTTTCGGCGAGCTTGCGGACTTCGTCGGCGACGACGGCGAAACCGAGACCGTGCTCACCGGCGCGCGCGGCTTCGATGGCGGCGTTCAGGGCGAGCAGGTTGGTCTGTTCGGAGATGTCGTCGATCACTTCAATGATCTTGCCGATGTCATCGGCGCGATGGCCGAGAATATTGATGATTTCGGCCGAGGATTGAATGGCGCGGTTGGTGCGGTTGAGACCATCGGTGGCCTTTTCCATGGTCTGGATGCCGGTGACGACCTCCTCGCGGGAGCGGTTGGCGATGTCCAGGAGGACCTTGGCGGTATCGGCGACGCGCTGAATGGAGGTGACCATCTGATCGATGGAAGCGGACGTTTCGGCGACGCTGGAGGCCTGCACCTGGGTGTTCTTGACGACGTTTTGCACGTTGATGCTCATCTCGTGCATGGTGCTGGTGACTTCCTCGATCGCGGAAGAGGCCTGGACGCTGACCTTGGCGGATTCGTCGGCGGCGCCGGCAACCTGATTGGAGCCGGCGGAAACCTGCGAGGCGCCGTCGCGGGTGGTGCGAACGATTTCCTGCAAGCCGTGGGACATCCGGAGGAAGGCATTGCCAAGGGTGTCGCGCTTGGAACGCGGAACCACTTCGACGGTGAGATCGCCCTCGGCAACGGACATGGAGACGCTGGCCATTTCCTTCAGGTAAGCGACCATATTGTTGAAGGTGGTGGCGAGAGCGCCAATTTCGTCGTTGCGGTGGATATCAATATTCTGGTCGAGATCACCGGAATCGCCGATTTCCTGGGCGACGGTGATGAGGTGGTGTAGAGGCTCCGTGATGGAGCCCGCAGTGCGGAAGGCGGTCCAAAGCCCAAAAACGATGGCGAAAATCGTGCCGAGGATAACAAGGATAAAGCCGATGGTGCTGGCCATCCTGGCCGCTTTCTGGGATTCCTCGAGGGAGCGGCTGACGTCCGAATTGGCCTGGTCGAGGACGGCGGAGGATTTCGTGAGCCAGGAAGCGGGATCTTTCTGAAGGTAGAAGATCTGGAGGTCGGAAACGGTGGCGTCGCCGGCGTCCACTTGATGACGCTTGGCAACGAGCGGCTTAGCAAAATTGTCGGCCCAACTGGCTTCGGTGCTTTCGACCTGGATGAGAGCGGTGCGAAGGAAATCGTTGGAGGTGCTGGACTGGCCGCGCTTGATGACGTCGCTCAGCGCAGCAAGACCGTGGTTGACCTTGTCTTCATCGCGGGGATCGCCGCTGAGCAGGAAGTTATTGAGGTTCAAACGGTTCTGCATGATCTGGTCACGGACAGCCTCGGCGGCGCGGTTGCTCTCCAGGGTGTCGGTAACCTCAGCATTGGCGGAGCGGGCCTTGAGAATCGCGCCGATGTCCACGACGAGCAGAGCGACGAGCGTCAGCAGGATCGCCCCAAAACTTTTGTATAACTGCTTTTCAATGGTCATTGCGTCACTTCCTCCACTCCCCAAGACTGCAACAAGCACCCCACAGGATGACCGACCAAGAGCCGCGCGGAACCAAGCGGATCGCTACTGTTGCCCCTTAAACTCAAACTCGACGATTTGCGTGGTCTCTTCACTGGCCGGCTCGTACTTCCAATCCTTGACGGCCTCAAGGCAGGACTGCACGAGAACGGGATGGCCACCGACGACCCGAGCGCTGCGCACGCGGCCGTCTGGAGCGATAACGACTTCGATCCTGACCTTGCCGCTGATGTTCATCCGGCGGGCGAGTTCCGGGTAAGTGACCCCGGACTTAGTCTTGAGCTTGCGCTTGCCTTCGTCATTCACCGTCTGCGCAGCGGCGAATGACAAAACGAGTAAACTCCCCGCAGCAGCCGCAAAAATCTTCCGCGTCCAATTGAATTGGATGTGCACCACAACCTCCCTGAGCGGAAAACTACCCCACGCAAGAGAAAGCAAGTGCAATGCCAGGGCAGGAGGGGCAAAAAGAATAGTGCGAGTTTTGTGCTCGTGGCGAACAAAGGCTTTTTTTCGAGCAAGATAGGGAGCGGCGAGAATGCCAGCGTAATTTGCTGGGGGCGCGGGAGCGTCTCACCGGGACCGTGGTTCGCGTGCGGAGGTCTCACGCTGAGACGCAGGGAGAGGAGGAAGGCGGGGACAGGTAACGCATGCGTACCAATGCCAGTAAGAGGATTTGACTCAGAATGAGATGGCTGAGTAGCGTGGAACTGCGTGGCTTCTTAATTTGAGACACACGCAGAGCCCCTAAGCCCCCTATGCGTGAACGAAAGAATCTTCGTGTCCGCCGGCCCGCGGCTGTCCGCGGCCGGGAGATTTCCGGTCAATCCAAGCATAATTATTCCCAGGAATTGATGGATTTGGTTGTGGAAGCGGCGAAGTCGCGCGACTTGCCCGTGTTTTTGGCGGGATTTGCGGCGCGGGCTACACAGATGTTGAAGGCGGAATGGGGAGGAGTCGGAGAGATCCTGGGAAGCAAGGTCGAGATGTACTCGCAAGGGACGGAATTCCCCGGAGGGGAAGGAGAACGCGAGTGGGTGGCGCAGAACGTCACGCGGAAGCGGCCGGGCCTGGAGGTGCTGCCGCTGGGGGAAACGGAGAGGTTTTGCGCGTTCTATCCAATCTATGCGAGCGACGGGGAATTGATGGGGACGCTGTGCCTGGTACGTCGAAAGGCGGAGTTCTCGCCGGCCGAGGACGAACTCCTGGCGGTCCTGGGAAGCCATGCGGCGCTCTCCATGGAAAAGGTGCGGCGGTTTGCGCAACTGGAGCGATCCAAGAAGCAGTGGGTGGAAGATATCGATGCGATCAGCGATTACATCGCTGTGCATGACCAGCGCGGGAGGATTGTAAGGACAAATCGCTCGCTGGCGACGCATCTGGGGAGATCGCCGGTAGCGCTGGTGGGCGAGCCCATGATCAGCCTGCGGCACATCGCGGAGACGGGAAGCGCCCTGCCCTGCCCGTTCTGCCGGAACACCCGGGAATCGCGGGAAGAGTACATAGCGACGTCGGAGGGCCGGACGTTCCTGGTTTCAACGTCGCGGACGCATGGAGTGACGGACGAAGAAACGCGAACGATTCACGTCCTGAAAGACATTACAGACCGGCAAGAGGCGGAGCGGCGGTACCGCGAGCTGTTCGACAGTATTCAGGAAGGATTATTTTTTGCGACGCCGGAAGGGCAGTTCCTGGATGTGAATGACGCCATGGTGAGGATGCTGGGGTATGAGTCGCGCGAGGAGCTGCTGCAGGCGGATGTAAGCACGCATTTGTACCCAACGGCAGCGGCGAAGGAAAGACTGGTGCGGGCGATCGCGGAGCGCGGGGCGCTGCGGAATTACGAGGAAACGCTGCGGCGCAAGGACGGAAGCTTGCTGCACACTTTGCAGAACATCAGCGCGGTGCGGGACAAGCAAGGCCGCGTGGCGCAGATCCGCGGGCTGATGCTGGACGTGACGGAACAGCGCATGTTCCAGTCGCAATTGCAGCGAGAACGCGACTTCAACCAGAAGATCCTGAACACCACGCAGAGCATGATCATGGTGCTGGATACCGCGGGGCTGATCAGCTACGCGAACCGGCGGTGCTATGAAACGGGGTATCTGGAAGAGGAAATGATTGGGCACCGGCTGGTGGACTGGGTGGCAGCGTCGCACCGCAAGGATTTTGAAGCCGCGTTGCAGACGACGGCGAACGGGCAGCAGGTGGAGAATTTGGAATTGCGGGTGAGGCGGAGCGACGCATCAATGGGCCACTTTTCCATCAGCTTGAGCCCGATGCGCGACGAATCGAACCAGGTGAACAGCGTGGTGGTGGTGATGACGGACATCACGGACGCGGCGCTGCTGCAGGCCAAACTGGCGCATTCGGAAAAGATGGCGACGATCGGCCGGCTGGTGTCCGGGGTGGCGCACGAAGTGAACAACCCGCTGGCGGCGATTCTGGGATTCACGGATTTGCTGCTGGAAAACCCGGAGATGCCGGCATCGGCGCGGGAAGACCTGCAAATCATCCTGCAGGAAACACAGCGGACGAAGGAGATTGTGCAGGACCTGCTGCGATTTGCGCGACAGCGGCCCGCGCAAAAGGAACCCGTGCAGGTGAACACGGTGTTGCGGCAGACGATCAAATTGCGCGGATACGATTTTGCGAGCCACGGGGTAGAGGTCGTGGAGGAGTTCGACGAGGGGATTGGGGAAACGCTGGGGGACGGGCAGCAGCTCCAGCAAGTGTTCCTGAATATCTTGAACAATGCGTACGACGCGATACAGGAATCCGGGAATCACGGAAAAATCCATATCGGGACAAGGCGCGCGGGCGACTCGATTGAGGTGACGTTTGTGGACAACGGCAAGGGCGTGAGCGACCCCGAGCGGATTTTTGATCCGTTCTTTACGACCAAGCAGGCCGGAAAAGGTACGGGGCTGGGGCTGAGCATCTGCTACGGGATTGTGCGGGCGCATGGAGGAGAGATCCTCTGCTGGAAGAATGCGGGGGAAAGCGGGAGCACATTCCTGGTGCGATTGCCGCGCGCCACGGAGACGGCGCTGGCTGCGGCGGCAAATGAGGCGGGGCGATGAGCTCACCGACGACCGTGCGGGCATTTTCACCAATCCTCCTTATAGAGGATGAAACTTCGGTAAGCGCGTTCGTGCGAGCGGCGCTGGAAAGGCGCGGGTACACGGTGGTGCAAGCGGCGAATGGGGATGAGGGCTTGCGGCATCTGGCGAAGGGGACGTTTGCGGGTGTGATTACGGATATTCGGATGCCGGGGAAGATCAACGGCGCTGATGTACACCAGTGGGTACGGGAGAACCGGCCGGAACTGAGCGGGAGAATCATCCTAATCAGCGGGGATACGGCCAACAGCGAGACGCAGGAGCTGTTGACGAAGAGCGCGACGCCTTGCATCGAGAAGCCATTTCGGGTTCAGGAACTTATATCCATAGTGGAGACGACGTTCGGAAAACCATGAGCGACGATCTAAGAATTAGACTTCTGGTAGTGGACGATGAGCAAAGCATCCGCCGGCTGTGCATGACGATTGGCAGCTCGCTGGCCTACAACTGCAACGAGGCGGAGAGCGCGGAGACAGCGATTCAGCGGCTGGAGACGGACCCGCCGGACCTGGTGTTGACGGACCTGAAGCTGCCGAACCAGTCGGGCGTGGAATTGCTGAAACAGATCAAGGCGGTGCTGCCGCGCACGGAAGTGGCCATCATGACGGGGCACGGGTCGATTGAATCGGCCGTGGATGCGATGAAGTTGGGGGCGTACGACTACATCGAGAAGCCATTCCGGGTGGAAAAGATGCGGCTTCTGCTTCAACGCATGGCGGAGAAAGTGCGGCTGGTGAATGAGAATGCGTTCCTGCGGGAACGCGTGAGCACGGAAGAAAACCTGGACGGGATCATCGGCACGTCGTCCGGGATGCAAGATGTGTTGCGGATGATTTCGCGGCTTAAGGATACGCGGACGCCGGTGCTGATTTCCGGGGAAAGCGGGACGGGGAAAGAACTGGTGGCTCGGGCGATCCATTTTCGCGGCATGATGGCGCAAACGCCGTTCGTGGCGGTGGACTGCGGCGCGCTGGTGCCAACGCTGATGGAGAGCGAAATGTTCGGGTACGAGAAGGGCGCCTTCACCGGCGCGATGAAATCGAAGATGGGGTTGTTTCAGGCAGCGAATGGGGGGAGCATTTTCCTGGACGAAATCGGCGAATTGCCGTTGGAGATGCAGGCAAAACTCTTGCGCGTGCTGCAGGAAAAAGAGGTGCGGCCGGTGGGGAGCAATGACCGGCACGCGGTGGACGTGCGGGTGATCGCGGCAACGAACCGCGACCTGGAGTCGGCGTATCGCACGGGGACTTTCCGCAAGGATCTGTATTTCCGGTTGAATGTGGTGACCGTGCACATACCGCCGCTGCGAGAGCGCCGGGCGGACGTTCCGATGCTGGTGCACTATTTCCTGAACCGCTACACGCCGACGAAACCGCTGCAAGTGACTGCGGCGGCGATGAAGAGCCTGCTGCAGTACGACTGGCCCGGCAACGTGCGCGAACTGGAGAATTGCATTGCCCGGGCGGTGACGTTGGGCGACCAGGAGACGATTGACGTGCAGGACCTGCCACCGGCGATTCGCAGCGAGCAGCCGGCGAGCAGCGAGATGACGCCACAGGATGCCGCTTCTCTTTCGACGACGGCACTGGCGGAAATGGAGCGAATGACTATACTGCGCGTGTTCGAGCAGGCGCACGGCGACAAGGCGCTGGCCGGGAAGATGCTGGGAATCAGCCGCGCGACGCTTTACCGGAAGCTGAAGCGATACAACATAGCGCTGCGCGCGAATCCGGAGCAGGACGAAAAGGAAGCCGCGGCCCACGTGGCGGCGAGGTAGTACGTCTCAAGTTGGCGGGCGGTTCTCTCAGAGAAGAGTGAGACGAAAGCGTTTCAGGCTGAGACACTCGGGCAAAGGCGCGCTGGGCGGAAAAACCTAAGTCACGGCATTTCTGCAGGTTCCAAAGTTCGTATCCCCTCATAAATTTTGGTGGTCGGCGTGCATTTCCCACCTTGGGACACTGTGTCCCGGTCCGCGTCGGGTGTGTTCTCGCTCGCCGCGAGGCCAAAGCTCGCAAAATTCGCAGGTTCGTGGCAACGGGGCAGATGCGCGAAATGACACTCATTGCGGATGAACGGGGATGTGCGGAACAGCTTGCCCGATTCTTTCCAGCACTTCCCGCAATACGTTTTGCGGTGCGCGTGACGCCGCTGAGGCCCGCGCAGGAGAAAATGCAGGAACGGACGGTGCTGGAGTATGGCACGGCGGAATGTGCGATTTTCCTGTCGAGCCTGCCGCTGGAATTTGCGGATCGCGTGCGGGTTGAACGAGATGGAGGAGGACGTCCCGCGGAGGCGGCGGTGATTGCTTTGCAGTATCAAGAAGGACGCAAAGCGGTGGCCGTGCGGTTTCTGGAAGGCCCCTGCGAATGGATGAAACAACCGTGAACAAAATGATCACAACGTTGAACTTACCCGCTCCGCCGAAAGCAGATGGCGCAAGGCAAGCGCAGTGGGAAGAGATTCGCTCCGTCTTTCCCATCTATTTAGCCCTGGCCAAAAATCTGCAACTTGAAATTCCCTTCCCGCCGAACAAGCGCGTCTTGCCGGAGAGGGCGGATCTGGACCTGTTCAGCCGCGCCCTGGCATGGCTGGATTCCATGGACCAGCGAGTGCTGGTGCACCAGTTGCGGCACCTGCTGCAAATGACCACGCTGAATGCCAGCGAAAGCGGGCTGCGCGCGCTGATCATGCGGCACCTGCGGAAGCCGGCGAAGTCCCCGATGGACCGCGACAAAATCGACTTTCTGATGGTGCAGTATTTTGCGCTGTGCGTGCCCACCAAAATTTATCACAAGCAGATTGAACTGAACGACGTGGCGCAGGTGATGAAGCCGGTGCTGGGAGAGACAGACACTGCTCCGCTGCCGTGGTGCGAACCGCTGGAGAAGATGATCGTGGCCTTGAGGTCGCTCAAGAGCGTGCGGGACATCCTGAAGACGGACTTCATCGAACAGGGGCGGCGAGTGAAAGAGAAGGCCGGAGGGATGTTCTACGACCCCTCGGCGATGCTGGCGTTTGTGCGCTTCAATTTCCTGCTGAGGCGGACGCTAATCGAGTTAATGCACGCGGATCTGATTTTCATACGCTCCGGGATCAACCACCTGGAACAAGCCGGGGCAAGAACGATGGATTGCCAGACCTTTGGACTGACGTCCGCGGAGCCGATCGCGCGAGTGCGGGCGCTGGCGGACGACTGGAAGCAGCCGTTCCAGAAGGAATACACGGAGCGCTCCGTGAGCCAGGCATTCGAGAAGTTGCTGGCACTTCGAGCAGACGTGGATCGCACGGCGGTGCGCGCGTTGGGCAAATCGCTCGACGCAGTTGCCATCAAGCCCACACCAGAAAAGGCTGTGGGAGGCAACGGAGCGGTGGCGACACCTGGTGCGGCACGTACGAGCGAGAAGGCCGAAGCCGCGGCGAATCGCAAGGCCGAGGAAGCGAAGCCCGAACTCGATTTCGAGTCGTGCATGGAACAGGTCTGGGAACAACTGATATCTGCGCCGCCTTCGCGAGGCCGTTCGATGACGACGGTGCGAGTAGGCGGAGCGCGGCTGCTGATGTCGTCGTGGGAAGTGGCGGCGTTTGTGACCGAAGACGGGCCGGCCGCGGAAGATTTGCGGCGCGCGGTGGTGGCACGGGCGCTGGTGACGGCGGCGATAGAAAAGGCCAAGGAATCGGGGAACGCGACGGGACTGGATCGCGTGCTGCCGATCGCGCGCGTGGAGGTTTCGCGGCTGCAGGAACGCGTGGAAATGGCAAAACAGGCGAAAGACACGGAAGCGGCGGTAAATCTGGGAATCAGCACGAAGCGCCTGCTATCCGCGCTGGACGAAGCCGAGAAATTGTAATTCCCTGCTGGGAGCGATGGCAGGCAAGGAACACAGTCAGGGAGCGGATCTCTCTTGCGAAACACCAGCGTATTGATACTCACGGACGACGCCGAGTTTGCGCGATTGCTGAGCGCGTGCTGGCAAGTGGAACGCCAGCTTCCCGGCCTTTCCGTAGTGACCAGCGACTTATGGCAGAACGGCGACGGAGTTTACCCCGACCTGGTGGTGATCGGACCGTTGCAGGAGGGAAAGCTGGCGGAAGCGCTGCGCGCGATGGAGCCGAATGTGGCGGTGATTTTATGCGCGCCGGCGGAGGCGCAGGAACTGGGGCTTTTGCGGAAGCGCTACCCGCGGCTGTTGCACGTGCCTCTGAGAGAAGATTGGACGCAGATGGTGCTGCTGCTGGCCGGTGAGTCCTTGCGGCGAACGCAAGCGGTGCAACAGATAAAGCGGGCGGAACAGCGCGCGGCGGAGAATGCCAGCCAGGCGATGCTGGGACGGTACATGACCGACATGAAGCACAGCGTGAATAACGCGCTGACTTCACTGCTGGGAAACGCCGAATTGCTTTTGCTGGAGCCGGGGCAGCTTTCGGCGCAGTCCATTGCGCAAATCAAGACGATTCACACGATGGCCATGCGGATCAACGAAATCATGCAGAGATTCTCATCGCTCGCCAGCGAAGTGCGGGAGGGTGAGACGCCTTCTCAAGGTGAGACAGAAGAGGCCCCGGCGTCGCTGTATCCGCGCCGTTAAGCGCTCTTCGCACGCGCACAACTCCAGTCTTTGCAGCCAGATAAAGAAAATAGACACGCCGCTTTAAGGAACCTCCAAGCTGGCCGCTGACGTGCAATCTTCTGACGTGGAGAACTATGCGGGGTAGAAGCTCGTGCAGAAAAAAGTGCTGATTGTCGATGATTCGCCGTCGCAAGTGCGGCTGATCCAGGGATTGCTGGAGCCGGAGGGCTATTGGCCTGTGGGGTTGAGTGACCCGAAGCGCGTGGAAGAGGCCATTGTCGTGGAGCGGCCAAGCGTGATTTTGCTGGACGTGGTGATGCCAGAGCGAAACGGATTTCAGGTTTGCCGGGAGTTGAAGAGCAACGCAGAGTTCAATTCGATCCCGGTGATTCTGGTGACCTCAAAGGACACCGCGAGTGACCGCTACTGGGGCGAACAACAGGGTGCCGATGGGTACGTGACAAAGCCCTTTACGCGGGAAGAATTGCTGCGGGCCGTTCGCAGGTTCGCGTGATGGAACGGAGAAAGAGCGAAGCATGAGCGACGATTTCCAACTGGCGCCCCTCCCCGCGGATGCGGAAGTCGGGGAGATGCTGGAAGCGCTGGGCAATGTGGCCGAGCGTCCCCCGGAATCGCAGTACTGCGTGTTCCGAAGCGGACGCGAGCGGTTTTGTTTGCCGGTGCTGGACGTCGAAGAGGTGCTGGAGTGGCCGCTGGTGACGAAGCTGCCGCTGGCCCCGGCGTATGTGCTGGGGATTTTCAATTTGCGCGGCGCGATTGTGCCGCTGATCGATATTGCCTTGACGGAAGGCAGACGCCCCGGGTTGCTGCCGAAGCACGTGGTGGTGGCGTTGCTGAGGAGCGACAGTCATCACGACGATCTGCGGCTGGGGATTGCGGCGGATGAAGTAGTGGGGACCTATTCGGTGAACGATGCGGAAGACTTGCTGGAGCAAGCGCCGGAAAACGTGCCGCATTGTGTGGGCATGCTGCGACACGACGACCGGCTGGCTCTGGTGATTGATTTACGCCGGCTCCTGGAAGTTTACCCAGGGCCGAGCATCTGACGAGATTCGGAAGGTTTGGGAGGCCGGAATGAAATCGCGACTGAGTAGCACAATCTGGACGCTGGTAATCCTGAACGGCGTCGCGTTATTCGCCGTGCTGTGGCTGGCGTACAGCGCGGGACGCCAGTCAAGCGGGGGCGCGTTCGAGCCCAGCGGGTTGATTATCCCAGGGGTTGTAGCGCTGGGGATCAGCATCGTGCTGGCCTGGCGGCTGGGGAGCGCGATCCTGACGCCGGTGAACGAGCTCTCGGACTTTTCCGAGCGGCTTGCGGCGGGCGACACCAAAGTGCGCGCGGACGTGTCCTCGAACGACGAGTTCGGGTACATCGCGGAGAACTTGAACCGCGCGGTGGCCAAGGTCTCGAAGGCCTCGAGCAACCAGGAAGCCAATGAAGCCCTGCAGCGGAGCATTACGGATCTGTTGGCGGTGATCAACCAGGTGGCGCGCGGCGATTTGACGTTGCGCGGGAAGGTGACCAACGACGCGCTGGGCAACGTGGCGGACTCCATCAACTACATGCTCGACAACTTCACCAAGGTGCTGGAACGCGTGCGCAAGGCGGCCATGGAAGTGACCGCGTGCTCGAACAACATTCTGGTGGCGGCGGACGAGATGCAGGCGGGCGCAACGCAACAGGACCAGGAAATCACGAACACATCGAGCGCGGTGGAAGAGCTGACGGTATCGATGAAACAAGTGTCCAACAACGCGGAAGCGAGCGCGGAAGCGGCGCGCCGCGCGCTGGATGCAGCCGAACAAGGCAACCGCGCGGTGCGCGATACGCTGGACGGAATGCAGCGGATTCGGGCTTCGGTGCAGGCGACGGCAAAGAAAATCAAGTCGCTAGGCGACCGTTCGCTGGAAATTTCGGAAATCATCAACGTGATTAACGACATCACGGAACAGACGAACTTGCTGGCGTTGAACGCCGCCATCGAGGCGGCACGCGCGGGCGAGGCGGGACGCGGGTTCGCGGTTGTCGCTGACGAAGTTCGTAAGCTGGCGGAACACTCCCGGAGCGCGACGAAAGACATCGCCGCATTGATCAAGGCCATCCAGGCGGAAACGAACGAGGCCGTGGTGGTCATGGAAGAAGGCACGAAGGAAGTGGAGTCCGGGGCAACGCTGGCCGATCAGGCGGGCCGCGCGCTGGACGCGATTTCCAGCGTGGTGCGGCAGTCGGCGGAACTGGTGCAGGAAATTTCCCTGGCGTCGAAACAGCAGGTGCGCGGCACGGAGGGCGTGGCGCACGCCATGCAGATCATCTCCAACATCACGCGGCAGACCTCGCAAGGCACACGCGGCACGGTGGCAACGGTGAGCCAACTGGTGAAGTTGTCCGACCAGTTGAACGAAGCGCTGGCGCAATTCCGCGCGCAGTCGAAAGGGGCGGCCCGTGCGGCTGAAGAGTCGGACCGGCCAGTCCCGGCGGGCGCGGCTCGATAGCGGTAAAACCACGCCCGGGCGCGAGGCCGGGGCAAAAGCGTGACCAAGATGAGCGAACGCCACGGGGCGGGACACGGTTTGAGCGAACACGAGCTGAGCGAGATCCGCATGCTGATCGAGGAGCGGACAGGCATTCATTTCGACCAGTCGCGGGAGAGGTTCTTCTCCACGCGAGTCCGGGAACATGTGCATGTTCGAGGTTTCACGCGCGGGAACGAACTGCTGCGGGCGATTCGCAAGACGAACGTGGAGTATGAAACGCTGTTGGAACGGCTGCTAACGCAGGAGACGTCGTTTTTCCGGTATCCGGCGGTGTTCGACGCTTTCGAGAAGCGCGTGCTGCCGGAACTGCACACCATAAAATTCTGGAAGAATCCGCGGACACTGCGCGTGTGGAGCGCGGGGTGTTCGACAGGCGAGGAGCCGTACTCGATCGCAATCACCATCCTGGACTCGCTTTCCTTCGCGGACGCCTGGAACGTGGAGATTCTGGCGACGGATCTGGGCCGGCAGGCGTTGAAGAAAGCAGAGCACGCGACCTACTCCGGGCGCAGCATCGCCAGCGTGAACGAACAGCAACTAGCGGCGCATTTCACGGCGGTGAACGGCGGGTATCAGGTGAAACCCCGGCTGCGGAGGCTGGTGACATTCGCGCAAATGAATTTGGCTTCGCCGGTGTATGTGGGCCGCATGGACCTGATTTTCTGCATGAACGTGCTGATTTATTTCACGGAAGAGCGGCGGCGGACGCTGGTGCAGAAGTTTTATGAGTCGCTGGAGCCGGGCGGATACCTGTTTCTGGGGCACTCCGAGTCGATCTCGAAGATGCCGGTGAAATTTCAGGCCATCGTGCTGGGCGATTGCATTTTGTACCGTAAGCCGACGGCGGAAGAGTTGCAGAAGCCGGAATTGGTGGCGGAGGGACGCGCGTGAGCATGCCGGACCGCGAATCCGTCGAGATGTTCCTCCAGGAAGCGTCGGAGCACCTGCAATACCTGCGGGAGTACGTGGGTGTGCTGCAAGAGGTTTCACCGCGCCGCGAAGACATGGAGCGGCTGTACATTGCGGCGCACACGCTCAGCGGCACTTCGGCGAGTTACGGCTTCCCAAGATTTTCGGAGGTTGCGGCGAAGCTGGCGCACGTCTTCCAGTATGCGCTGAATGCGCCGCTGGGAGGCGATCTGCACGGGCCGCTGACGGAGTTTCTCTCCGACGGTATTTCCGTGCTGGAGACCTGCTTGCTGGAAATGAGCGACACCGGGCAGGAGAACGTGGAGGATATGGCCGCGTTCAAGGAGAGGTACCGCTTTGCCTTTCCGCCTGAGCCGCCGCCCTTGAATTTGTCCCAGCCCGGGGAAGACGCACGGGCAGAGGCAGAAGCGCAGGCACAGGCCGAGTCGCAAGCTGCCGCGAGGGACGCCGAGACGGCGACGGTGGGATTGACAGGTTCGTATTTCGATGCGCTGCCTACCGATGACGAAGTGCCGGACGAAATTCTGGAATTTTTCCAACCCGAGGCGGAAGAGCATTTGCAAGTAGTGAGCGACTGTCTGCTCTCGCTGGAGGGCAACAACAATCCGGAAGAGATCAACCGGTTGTTCCGCGCGATTCATACGGTGAAGGGTTCGGCGGCGCAGGTAGGCTTGCGGCGCCTGGGCGCGATTGCGCACCGCGTGGAAGATTTGATCGGCCGCATGCGCGACGGCGAAATCCAGCCGTCACCGGCGGTCGTGGATTTGTGCCTTGAGTCCGTGGATGTGTTGAAACAGACGCTGCACCGCGACTGGGCGGATGAAGCAGATATGCGGGCGGGCGTGGATTCGCTGCTGGGGCGCGTCGCGGAGTTCGCGCCGCAGGAAGTGGAAGAAGAAGCGCCAGTGGCGGCCGCAGTGGAATCAGAAGCGGCGGGCGTGGAAACCGGCAAGCCGGCAATCGAACGCGCGGCGGCTAAGCAAAGCGCCCGCGGCAGCCAGAAAAAGGCATCGGTATCGAAGTCCGTGCGCATCGCGCTGGCACGGCTCGACCGCATGATGAACACCGTCGGCGAGTTGGTGATCAATCGGACTAAGATGCTGGGGCGCGTGGCGGAGCTCGAGAAGCTGATCGACACGCTGAGCTTTTCGAAGGAACGCCTGCAGAACAAGGTCAACGAGTTTCAGGAGAAGTACGAGTTCAACCGGCTGAGGACACTGCAACCGGGGACGCCGTGGGCGGCTTCCCAAACGCAGAAGATGCTGACGAGCGCGGCGGCGGGCGAGGCGTCGTATCTGGAAGAGTTCAGCGAATTGGAGATGGACCGCTACGACGATTTCAACATATTGTCGCGGTCGATGACGGAAATATCGGCGGACGTAAACGAAGTGCTGTCGCAGCTCGAGGGATTCATCGGACGGGTGGAAGGCGACATCGACGAATTCAGCAAGCTGGCGCATCACCTGCAGGACGAAATTACGGCCGCGCGCATGGTGCCAATCGGAACACTCTATTCCCTGCTCTCGCGGACGGTGCGGGACGCCGCGAAATCGGCAAAGAAGAAGGTGGAGCTGGAGTTTTCCGGGAGCGAAACGGAACTCGACAACAACATCATCCAGCAAATTTCCGATCCGCTGGTGCATCTGGTGCGGAATTCCGTGGCGCATGGCATTGAGGGTCCGGCGGATCGCGCCGCTGCCGGCAAACAGGAACAGGGCACGGTGTTTTTGCGCGCGTATCACCGCGGCAACCACATTTACATTGAAGTGGAAGACAACGGCCGAGGAATCGATTACCAGCGCGTGAAACAGAGCGCGATCGATTGCGGGCTGGTGTCCGCGGAAACGGCGAACCGGCTGACCGAGCGCGACCTGCGCGAGATGCTATTCCACCCGGGCTTTTCGACCGCGGTGGTGAAGACGGAATTGGCGGGGCGCGGCGTGGGGCTCGATGTGGTGCGATCCAACCTGAACGCGCTGAATGGCGAAATCGAAGTGCGCAGCACGGCGGGGCTGGGGACGAAGTTCACGCTGAAGGTGCCGTTGACGCTGATTATTTCGCCGGCGCTCTTCGTGCGCTGCGGCGCGACCCATTTTGCGCTGCCGCTCGCGGTGGTGGAAGAGATTCGGCGGCTGCGCGCGGATGAAATCGAGGATGTGGGCGGGAAGCTGCTGACGAAGGTGCGCGACGTCGTGACGGAAGGGGTGCGGCTTGATTCGTATCTGGGGCTGCCGCCGCTGGAACCGATCAACGGGTATTTCCGCATGGTAGTGGCAAATGCAGGGAGCCGGCAGATCGGCCTGGTCGTCGAGGAAGTGCTGGGCAAAGACGAAATCGTAATCAAGAACCTGGGCGAGTATTTGCGGCGCGTAAAGCTCTTTCCCGGGACGACGATTGCGCCGGATGGCAGCCTGATTCTGCTGATTGACCTGAACCGCATGGTGGCGAACGAGCCGAGTGAGCGGCGCGCGGTGCAGGCGAGCCCGAGCGCGGCGCGTGTGTTCGCGCCGGGGTCGACGGCCGTGGCGCGCGGAACGATTCCAAGCGATGCGATCGATCGCGTGGAGCAGGAGCGCGTGATCGTGATTGCGGACGATTCGATCAGCGTACGCAAGTTTGTGGGACGCATGCTGGAGAAGAACGGCTTCCGCGTGAAACTGGCCGCAGATGGACTCGAGGCGGCGGAACTGGTGTCGCAGCATGGCTGCCACCTGGTGATCACGGACCTGGAAATGCCGCGCATGACGGGTTACGAGCTGATGACGCAATTGCGGCAAAGTCCGGCGACACGGCGCATCCCGGTGATGGTGGTGACTTCGCGCGCAGGCGCGAAGCACCGCGACCGCGCGTTGAAGGAAGGGGCTTCGGCATTTTTGACCAAACCAGTGCAGGAAGATCAGTTGCTGGCGGCAGTGGAGCAACTTATGGGCAAGGAGGCGGCACGTCCGGTTGTGCCGGTCGGGTAAGCGAAAATGGTGAGCAGCCAGCCCAAGAAGTTTCGCGTGCTCGTCGTGGAAGATTCCACGTTCATGCGGCGTGTGCTGGAGTCGATTTTCAATTCGGATGACCAACTGCAGGTTGTGGGGCATGCCACCGACGGGCGGGAAGCGATCGCGCTGGCGGAGTCCCTGAAGCCGGACGTGATCACGATGGACCTGAACATGCCGCACATGGACGGCTTGCAGGCCACGGCGCATATCATGACGACAAATACGCGGCCAATCGTGGTGGTGAGTTCGGAGACGCGGGAAGGTGCGGCCAGCACGCTGAAGGCGCTGGAACTGGGCGCGATTGAGTTTGTGACCAAGCCATCGGCTGGCATTGACCTGGACATGCAAAGCGCGAAGGAAGAGTTGATTCGCAAGGTGCGGATGGCGGCAAAAGTAAGAGTGGTGCGCACGGCGTCGCGGATGGTTACGGCGGTGCAGGGAACGGGAATTGGCTCGGCGGCGCCCGTGCAGAGAGTGCGACTGGCGCAGCCCACCCCGATCGTTCCGGCGGAGTTGCGCTTTCCGGTGGTCGTGTTGGCGGCATCGACGGGAGGGCCGGCGACAGTAATGCGGATGGCGCCGGGGTTCACAAAAGATTTCCCGGCGGCGGTGTTCCTGGTGCAGCACATGCCCGCGGCTTTCACCACGCAATACGCGCTGCAGCTCGCGGAGTTTACGGGAGTACGCGTGAAGGAAGCGGAAGCGAGCGAGCCGGTGCAGCCGGGGACGCTGTACATCTGTCCGGGCGGGCAGCATCTGCGGGTGACGCCGACGGGGCGCATTCAGTTGGACGGCGCGACCGGACGGATCGAGGGGTACCTGCCGAACATCGATGTGACCATGGAATCGATCGCGGCGTACGCGGGAGCAATGAGCATTGCCGTGGTATTGACGGGAATGGGCTGCGACGGGGCGCGCGGGGCGCGGGCCATCAAGTCGGCGGGCGGGCTGGTGCTGGCGCAGGATGAAGCAACCTCGGTGATTTTTGGAATGCCGGCGGAGGCCATTAAAGCGGGCGTAGTGGACCAAGTGCTGGGAATTGACGATATCTATCCGGCCATCGAGAAGTGCGTGCTGGGGCTGAGCCGCTTGGCGCCCGCGGGAGCACGCTGATGCGCTTTGCGCCTGTGCACAAGACGCCGGCAGTGCGCACGGAGCAGATCATTCTGTTCCGGAGCAGCAACCAGATTTTCGCGATTTCTTCCGCTTCGGTGCAGGAAGTGCGCAGCGTGGACAGTTTGGCGGGAGCGTCGATGGAGATTGATGAAGCGAGCGTGCCCAAGGTGCGGCACCTGCTGAAGCGCGGCGAGCGCAGCGTCTACGTGGTGAATGCGGCATTGCACTTCGGATTGCGGCCATCGCCGGCGGCCTTGATTTTCCTTTTGCGCAAGACGCGCGTGGGGTTGCTGATCGACGGCATCGAGAAAATGACGACGATGACGCGGCTGCAGGCGTTGTCGCCGGCGTTTTGCCACGAGGAGCGCGCGTGGTACCGCGGCTTGACGGTGCTGGATCAAAACGTGATTCCGGTGGTGAACCCGCAAGGATTCCTTACGGAGCAGGAGCTGCTGCAATTGGATGCAGCGGCCGGGGCGTTGCTGGAAGCTCAGGCGGCGAGCGCGTCGGAAGTGGGATTGATGCCGTGAGCTGGACGGAACAACTCGATGCACGATCCTGCGTGCTGCTGCGGCTGGGCGACAGGCGGTTCGCGCTGGCGGCGGACCAAGTGTCGGAACTGGTGGCGCCGAGCCGGATGTTTCGCTTTGCGCACCGGACACCGGAGATCGACGGGGTGATACTGCGGCGAGGGCGAGTTGTGCCGGTGTGCGACGTCGCGGAAAAACTGATAGGAAAGCGCTTGTCGTCGCGGCGATATTACCTGATTTCAAAGCGGCGCCAGGAAGAAACGACAGACTGGGTCGCGCTGCCAGTGAGCGGCGATTGCGAACTGATCCAGGCGGATTTGACGCCGGCGGGGCCATCGGATTCACCGCACGTTGCCGCGTGGCTCTCCCATGATGGAGAAGTGATCGAGGTGCTGAACTTGGGCGCCTTGACGCCAGGAATGGAACCGGTGGAAGGCGGAGCCGGCGGAGCGCCGTTGCCGGAGGCGCACGCATGATGCTGCCGGGCAAACCAGCGAAGATTCTGCTGATCGACAGCAATGTGCTGTTCGCGAAAAGACTCGGCGACACGCTGAAGCGGGAAGGATTTGAAGTGACGGCGACAACGCAAGCGGCTTTTGCGCTGACCACGTTGGAATATGACAAGCCCACGGCGATTGTGTGCGCCACAAATATGCGCGAGATGGGGGCGCTGGAAATCGCGAAGATTATTCACGCGGACGCCTCGAACGCTTCCCTGCCGATCATCGCGCTGGGCGACGGCAGCCAGCGGGCGTTGATGGAAGCGTTTCAAGCGGGCTGCGACGATTACATTGACCGGCAACTTTCACCGGCGACGATTGCGAATCACGTGAAGAACATTATCGTGAGCAAGCTGGAAGGGTTCCAGCCGACGCAGATGCTGGGACAGGCGGACACCAGCTTGAGCGGGAATTTGACGCACCACGATCTGACCGGCGTGATGCAAATGCTGGGGCACGCGCGGCAGACGGGCGCGCTGACCATCAACGCGGGCGAAACGGACGCGGTGATGTTTTTTGACGCAGGGGAGATTACCCACGCGGAATGCGGCTCGCTGTTTGGCGATGAGGCGGTGCTGCACATCCTGAAGAGCTGCGTGGATTGCGACTCCGGCGTGTACAAGTTTGTGTACGGAGCGACGTCGGCACAGCGCACGGTGCTGCGCTCCGCGACGGAGCTGATGCTGGACGCCATGCGGGAGTTTGACGAAACGGCACGCGACACCGCCGGCCAGCTCGCGGACAAGGAGGCTCAATGAGCGACGCCATCGCCATGCCGCCGATCGGCGAGGCCGAGGCGAAACACACGCCCACGGTCTATTTCATTGACGACAGCGCAACGATGCGCGAAGTGATCAAGATCGCCTTCCGCCGCGAAAACATTCACGTGATTACGTGCGCGGACGCGGCGTCGGCGCTGGCGCAATACGAGGAGCACCCGCCGGACGTGGTGATCACGGACGTGATCATGCCGGATCAGGATGGGTATTCCGTCTGCAGCCAGATCAAGCAAAACCCGCAGTATGGGAAGACGCCGGTGATATTGATGTCGGGCGTGGTGAACAAGAGCGTAGCCGACCGGGCGGTAGCGGTACAGGCGGATGATCTGGTGCGCAAGCCATTTCAGCCACAGGAGCTGATTGGACGGGTAAAGCATCTACTGGCGCCGGCGATGCCTCAGCCAGCGGCGCCGCCTGCGGATCGGTTGGTGGCTGTGCCATCACTGAGCAGTCTCTTTGCCCCGCCGGTTGCACCGGCAGCGCGTGTTACGCCGATTGCTGCGGGGCCCGTGAGCATGCCGCCACCGGCGGAGCCTCGACAGGGCGAGTCGATTTGGCCGCGTGCCGTGGCGGAAGCATTCATGGGACAGAGCCCGGCGGCTACCGCGCCGCAAAGTCCCTCGCCGACGGCGTCACCAGCCGCGCGCGTGAGCGGGCCATCGGTAGAACTCAAGCTGCGAGCGGAGATCGCGCACCTGGAGCTGTTGGTCAAGAAACTGCAGACCGAACTGCAAATCGAGCGCCAGTACAACCAGGCGCTCGAACTTCACGTCCGTACACTGACGCACACCGAGTAGCCCGGATTTTTCACAAGGACGCGCCGGCATGCACAGATCGGCGCAGGACAAAAACTCAAACTGCCGGCGGCCAACGTGCTAATCTCGCTCCCGTGTGGGAATAGGATGCAGGTTGCCGTGGAGAAGGGGCTGGCCTAGACAAATTGTGGGACAAATGGCCCCGTCCTGGTTCTGATTAGCGGCAGGACCGATGCGTTTATTCTGGTGATCAAGAAAGAGCGCGCTGGACAGTCCCGGGTGGCAAAAGGAGTGCTTACATGAAAATTATTCGCAATATTTTGCTGGTCATCGCTTTGGCGGTTGTGGCGTGCTTTGGACTCATCTTCTATTCTTTCTCGCGAACAATTCCCCTCAAGGACCGTCAACCGCTTTCCGGCGGAGCGGAGCAAGTGAAGGACGGCATGGTTTCCGTGGGAATCATTCCTTCCGCGGACGGCCAAGTGATCCTGGTTGACTGTGGAAATGATCGCAAGGCGAAGGCCATTCTGGATGCGCTGAAGCAGATGGGCCTGGGACGCGAAGCGGTGAAAACGATCCTGCTAACCCACGCACACCCCGATCACATCGCAGGCTGCGCTGTTTTCCCGGATGCCGAAGTCTTTGCCATGGCTGCGGAGCAATCTCTTTTGCAAGGCCGAACGGCAGCGAGATCTCCGATTGGATTCTTGATGGGCAAGAAAAACTCTGGTATCCACGTCACCAGATACTTACAAGACGGAGACACATTTCAACGGGGCAATGTCATGGTGACTTCGTACCTGATCCCAGGGCATACCGACGGCAGCGCGGCCTACCTGGCCGCGGGAACGCTCTACCTCGGAGACAGCGCCGATTCTGCTAAAGACGGAAGCTTGCTCCCGGCAAAAAGATTCTTCAGCAACGACATTGAGCAGAACCATGCGTCACTGAAAAGGCTGGCGGAAAAGCTAAAAGCGCAGGCTTCCGAAATTCAGTTTATGGAGTTTGCGCACTCCGGGCCCCTGCCGGGAATTACACCTCTTCTCAAATTCGCCGACAACACGCCCACAAAACCTCCGGCCCAATAATGTTTCGCCAGGGAAAGTTAATCCCCTATCGGGAGGCACGGCGCTAAGCCGAAGGCATCTGCGATGCGCTGGCCCAGCCCGGTGGCACGGTACGGCGGCGTGGCGAGTGTCATTTTACGGAGGCGTTGCTGACATTTGGCGGCTAACGGAGCCAGCCAATCGTTTACGAGCCATTCACAGGTCTCGAAGTCAGCCCGATCAGCGCTTTTTCTTGCGTTCGTTCTCCGCGATGCGCGCCTTCACCAGTTTTTTCACAAGGGCGGCCGGCAGAGGCTTGTCAACGGGGAAGCGGATGGTCCCCTTGGAGGTGGGGAAACCCTTGAGTTCGTTTTTGAACGAGGCCATTACTGCCAGACTCATAGGGAACAAACTGCAATGGTCCGAAAACGCGGCGACCCCCAGCAGCGCTCCTTTGTACCGGAACGTAGGAATCCGATAGCCGATGGCCTCCGTGGCCTCGGGTGGCACAGCGGAGCGAATCGCCGCGCGAACTTTGTTCAGGGTGCTGCGCGCGGGTTCCGGGACGCGGGCGAGGTATTCGTCCACCGCCTTTGGATCGCCCTTGTCTTTTGCGGCCGAACCGCGAACAACGGTTTTCGCTTTTTTCATACGAGGGATCCTACAAGGGGGTTCTCTTCAAATCCACCCCGCACACCGGCGCGCAGCCATTCGCCGTGAAAAACGCCGGCGCGTTCAACGAAGCCGCACAACTCCAGGATGGTCGCCGGATCGGGAAGTATTTTGGGCGATTCGGCTGTGCTGCCGGATCAGCGGCCACTTGGACCGGTAGCCGGGTTGGCACGAGATGTGTCCTTCGGGGTTGCAGTCCGCCGCGCCAGCCACAATTCCATTGTGGGGCATCGGACAGGCAGTTTGTTTACTCTTAATTGCTGCAAATAGGAAAAAATGACGAAGCGCGAATAACCCGGCGATATACTTCATATTGCCTCTTCCTTTCACCGGCTAAACTTGTGCCCACTCCTTCCTGGCGCAAGCAGGTGATGACCAAACAACCTGTGTCTGATGGCCGTGTCGCTCGTTGCGGCAACTCGCGGCTTGCAAGCTCGCCTGCTTGCTCGCATGTGGAATCGGCGATTCCGGAGCAGAGAGCGGAATCGGAGAAATACCTTACGACCGAGCTCAAAGCGTTCGCGCAGCAGTCGAAGAAGGCTAGTGGAAGGAGTTTCGTGTGAAAAACGCTCAGTCAATTACTCAATACTCGCTGTCCGGCGCAGACCCAGGATGCGCGGAACCTGGCGCGTGCGCGAGGCCACAGTCTCGGTGGAACCTGGGTCTGGCCGTGATTGTACTCGCCGGCGTTCTTGCCGTTGTCGCTTCCATCGCCCGCGGCGCTCAGTCTACCGATCCTGAGCTCCCTCTCCCGACGCTTACCAATGCGCACGCGGCGCACAGTCTCACAACAGAGGAGGCGACGCGGAAGTATCCAGTGCACCTGCGCGCCGTAGTGACCTACTACGACCCGTACATCTATCCAAGCAACAGTGCGCTTTTTGTTTGCGACTTTACCGGGTGCGTTTTTGTTGCGATTCCGTCGAAACCCATACTGCCCATTCACGCGGGAACTGTGCTTGACATTGCAGGCGTGAGTGGGCCGGGAGATTTTACGCCGATCATCGAACAGGCCAAGATACAGGTGGTCGGTGAATCGCACGTGCCAGCGTCGGCGCCACGAGTGAGCCCCACGCAGATGATGACAGGGGCGGAGGATGGGCAGTGGGTAGAAATCGAGGGCATAGTTCATTCTGTCGTGGAGTTGGACAGGAATGTAACCCTTAATCTTACGACGAGTGATGGCACGATCAGCGCGACCACGGTCAAGAAAGAAGGAGTGAACTATAGCCGCCTGGTGGATACCAAGGTATTGATTCATGCCAACGTGGCTTCCTTTTTTACCAAGAGTCGCCAGTTGATGGGCGTGCGCCTTTTCTTTCCTGCGTCTGCCGGGATGAAGATTGAGGAACCTTCTCCACCCGACGTTTTCGCTTTGCCGCCACGCCCCATAAACCATTTGCTTCGATTTGAGCCAAGCGCTGTTTTCTTTCATCGAGTCCATGTGCGCGGGCGCGTGACTCTGGAGTGGCCCGGTCGATTACTGTGCATTCGCGACGATACAGGTGGACTGTGCGCCTCCACCACTCAGAGCAACACGGCCACACTTGGCGATTGGGTGGACGTGGTTGGCTTTCCCGTTGCCAATGGATTCGCGCCCACGCTGGAGGACGCTGCCTTCAAGCTGGCAGAGGCGGGTCAACCCGTGGCCGCCTTGCCGATCACAGTCCAGCAGGCGATGACGGGAGCTCACGACACGCAACTTGTTCAGATCCAAGGCCACTTGGTTGACCTTGACCGGATGGCGAAGAACCCTACCATGGTGTTGTCTTCCGGAGGAATCCTCTTTCCTGCGGTGCTATTGAACAACTCGAGCGAACGGCCCGCTTGGAGACCAGGCAGCGATCTGCAGTTGACCGGAATCTGCTCCGTGCAGATCGACACTAGCCGGATTACACCTGGAGACTGGCGCCCGCAAGTAATCGGGTTCCGGATTCTGCTTCGGTCGCCGCACGACGTTGTCCTAATCAAGAGCCCATCCTGGTGGACAGCGTTGCACGCGATTTCCGTGCTCGTCGCGGCGATTCTGGCTACGCTTGGGGTACTGGCATGGGTAGTCGTGCTCCGGAAGCGCGTGCGCCAGCAGATGCAGACCATCCGGCAACAACTTCAAGAGACCGCCAAGCTAAGAGAAGCGGCGGAAAACGCCAACCTGGCGAAAAGCGAGTTCCTCGCCAACATGAGCCACGAGATTCGCACGCCCATGAATGGCGTCATTGGCCTGACGGATTTGCTGCTGGACACCGAAGTGACAAAAGAACAGCGCGAGTACCTTGAAATGGTCAAAACCTCGGCTGACGCGTTGCTTACCCTGATCAATGACATCCTGGACTTCTCCAAGATCGAGGCCGGAAAGTTCGCTCTCGACCCGATAGCCTTCAAATTGCGCGCCTGCATGACGGAGACTCTGAAACCTCTCGCCATGCGCGTGCACCAGAAACGACTGGAGCTCATATGTGATATTGACCCTGACGTTCCGGATGAGATCGTGGGCGACCCCACGCGCCTGCGGCAAATCATCGTCAACCTGATTGGCAACGCCATCAAGTTCACGGAACACGGAGAAATCGGGCTGGGAGTCAGCGTGGAGCGCCAGCACGGCGATGAGCTCGAGTTAGTTTTTTCCGTTCGAGACACCGGCATCGGCATCGCGCCGGAGAAGCAGAAGGTCATCTTTCAGGCCTTTTCCCAAGCCGATACCTCAACCTCTCGAAAGTTCGGAGGGAGCGGGCTGGGGTTGACCATTTCCACGCGACTCGTGGAAATGATGGGCGGCAGGATCTGGATGGAGAGCGAGCCAGGACAAGGCAGTTGCTTCCACTTCACGATGAAGGCGCGTATTGCTGCAGCTACAACTCCGATCGAGAAAGTTGAGCCGCACGCCCTGCAGAATCTCGCCGTGTTGGTCGTGGACGATAATGCAACGAACCGGCTGCTCCTAGCCAAGATGCTGGAGCGCTGGAAGATGCGACCGGCTCAGGCCGCGAGCGCTGCCGAGGCGATGCAGCGCTTGCAGGCGGCGAAGCAGGCCGGCTCACCCTTTGATCTGGTACTCATCGACGTGCAGATGCCGGAAGTCGATGGTTTCGCGCTGGTCGAGCAGTTCGGCAAACAGACCAACCTGGGTGACTTCGCCGTGATGATGTTGACCTCGGCGGGACAGGCGGGCGATGCCGCACGATGCCGTGAACTCGGCATTGCCGCTTATCTCACCAAGCCTGTTGCCCAAGAGGAACTGCTGCTTGCCATCCTGAGTGTTCTTGAGGAGAGGGCGCCAAAAATGGCGGCGCCACGCCTGGTGACTCGCCACACCATAAGGGAGAGTGGTCGTCATCTGCATATTCTGCTAGCCGAGGACAATGCTATAAACCAACTCTTGGCCGTACGCATGCTTGAGAAGCAGGGATACACTGTCACGCTCGCCAACAACGGCAAGGAGGCGCTCTCTGCCCTGGAGCGAGAGAAGTTCGATGTTGTCCTGATGGATGTGCAGATGCCGGAAATGGACGGTTTTGAGGCCACCGCAGCAATCCGAGAGCGGGAAAAAGCGACGGCAGGTTCGCACCAGATTGTCATTGCCATGACGGCCCACGCCATTGCGGGCGACCGTGAGCGTTGCTTGAGGGCCGGAATGGACGGATACGTATCGAAACCATTCCGCCTGGCGGAACTTCTGAAGGAGATTGAAGTTCTCACCGGAACCACTGCTTCAACTTGAAGCACCGGCCGTGTTTGCCGGACGGTCAAGTTGCACAGCTCCCGGGGAATCCGCCTTCTCCCCACTGGTCAACCGGTTTCGCGACAGAGCAGACAACCCCTGATTCATGCGCGCTAATCGGAGAAGTGAAATCACCGCGTCGACGTTGCACCGTCAGTACACGACATAGGCTTCTCGGAAATCCTGACCTCACGTCACATGAACAGGAAAAATGAGCGGTTTTGCCCGCTGCTATGTCCTATCCCTTCGTCCAGTTGACGCCCCGGGCCGAATTGAGTAGCCTCGCCTCGTGTTGGGAGCCACGCCTTTATGGGTGTCGTAGGGATGGATCAGGGGTATTGCGGATGAACGAGAGCAAAGAGCAAAAGATCAACAGGCGAGAGTTTGCGCGGAAAGCGGCACTGCTCTCCGCGGTAATGGTTCCGGCGGGGCTGGCTTTCGAGGGGCCTGCGGCGGCCGCGACCGACGAGCAACTGCCGGAGGGCGCGGAGAAGCTGAGCGCCGAGGGCCGCGTGGAGGCCGAGGCGCGATTTCAGCAGATCATGAGCCAGTATGGAAGCCGCTTCGATAGCGAAGAACAAAAGCGGGTGCGCGATGGCTGCTACAGCCTGGAGGGTTCGCTGGAGCGGCTGCGCGCCTTTCACCTGGAGAATGGCGATGCACCCGCCGTCTACCTGAAGCCACTCCTGGAACGAGAGAAGAAGCCGCAGAGCGCTCCCGCGGCCGGCGCTGCGCCCGCCGCAGCAGCCAAAAAACCCTGACGGGAGTGCACGCATGCTGAAGGAATCCATCCTTTACGAATCGGTTGGCGAGCTAGCGAAGCGCATTGAGACGAAGCAGCTTTCCCCCGTCGAACTGACCGAGGCGTACCTGGAACGCAGCCAACAACTGGGACCGCAGCTCAATGCCTATGCTCGCCTGATGCCGGTGGAGGCGCTAGACCAAGCGCGCGCCGCCGAAAAAGACATCCACCGGGGACATTACCGCGGGCCGCTGCATGGAATTCCGTATGCCGCGAAGGATCTGCTGGCGGTGAAAGGTGTGCAGACGACGTGGGGAGCAAAGCCCTTTGCCGAGCAGGTTTTCGATTACAACGCGACGGTGATTGAACACCTGAAAAACGTGGGCGCGGTGCTGCTGGGCAAAGCCGCGATGATCGAATTGGCGGGCGGGCTGGGATATATGTACGCGTCGGCCTCACTGCAGGGCGAGACCAAGAATCCGTGGGACACCAGTTGCTGGACGTGCGGCTCGTCCTCGGGATCGGGCGCGATCGTGGCAGCGGGACTGGCAGGATTTGCAATTGGGACGGAAACGTGGGGCTCGATTGTATGCCCGTCGGCATTTTGCGGCGTGAGCGGCTTCCGGCCGACGTATGGCCGAGTGAGCCGTCACGGGGCCATGGCGCTTTCCTATTCGCTGGACAAAATCGGGCCGATGGCGCGGAGCGCGGAAGATTGCACACGGATTTTCGCGGCGATTGCGGGACATGATCCGCTGGACCGCAGCACCCTGGCGGTGGACAAGGCGGCCTTCACCTTTTCGCCTGCGGCGGATCTGAAGAGGCATGGGTTGCACGTTGGCTGGCTGTCGAACGCGTGGAAAGACTACGAGCCGGGCGTGGGCAAGGCGATTCAGGCAGCGCACAAGATCCTGCCACGGCATTTTGCGTCGGTGAGGGATGTGGCGTTGCCGGAAGGGCCGTGGGAAGAAGCGGCAGGCGTGATTTTGCAGGCGGAGGTGGCATCTTCGTTCGGGGAGTTGGTCCGCTCGGGACGCGTGAAGGAGTTGCATGATCCGCAGGGACGCGTCGGCGGCTACGTGAATCTGACGGTGAGTGGCGGTGATTACACGACAGCGCAGCGGGTGCGCGAGATTTTGCAGAAAAAGATGGACGCGCTGTTCGAGTCCTACGACGTGCTGGCGACGGCTACGCTGCCCGCCCCGGCAACACCGTTGACAATGAATCTGGCCACGGGGCTTGCCTTTCCCGACCCACTCGGAGCGATTGGAAACCTCTGCGGATTGCCGGCGCTTTCCGTGCCCTGCGGTTTTACGGAAAAGAATTTGCCGGTGGGGCTGCAATTCGTCGGGCGCGCGGGAGATGACGCGGCGGTATTGGAAGCGGGGCAAAGCTTTCAACGAGCAACGCAGTGGCACCGCAAGCATCCCCGATTGTCCTGAACTTTATTTCTCACCAACGACCGGAAGTTAGTTGTGTTTCCTGCTGTGGAGGATTTCGCGAACAGTGCGCAGAAGCGCGCCACGGCTAAAGGGCTTGGAGAGGAGACGTACCGTGGGATCGGCGTTGGCCATTTCCGTGGCCGCGTGTTCGCTGTAGCCGGACATGAAAACGATGCAAAGTCCCGGATACTCCCTTTGCAGTTGGACGGCGAGTTCCTGGCCCGTCATGCCGGGCATGACCATATCGGTGACAAGAAGATCGATGGCGCCGTTGTGCTGGCGGGCAAGTTGCACGGCTTCGGAGGCGTCTTTGGCTTCGACGACCTTGTAGCCGCCGGACTCGAGAAATTCCCTGGCGATTTCGCGGACGTCCTGCTCATCTTCGGTAAGGAGAACGGTTTCCGTGCCTGTGGGCACTTCCGCGGTGGGCTTGGGAGCGCCGGGGTGTTCTTCGGCTTGATCGACGCGGGGGATATAGATTTTGAAGGAAGTGCCCTTACCAAGTTCGCTGTAGACCCAGATGAAGCCGCCACTCTGCTTGACGATGCCGTAGACGGTGGCAAGACCGAGTCCAGTGCCCTTCCCTTTTTCCTTGGTGGTGAAAAAGGGTTCGAAGATGTGCGACTGCGTTTCCGCGTCCATGCCGGTGCCACTATCGCTGACGGTAAGCTGGATGTAAGCGCCGGGTTTCATCAACGGATGGCTGGCGGTGTAGGTCTGATCGAGGTCGGCGTTGCGCGTTTCGATGACCAGTTTGCCGCCGTTGGGCATGGCGTCGCGTGAATTGACCGCGAGGTTCATGATGATCTGTTCCATCTGGCTGGCATCGGCGCGGATGGCACCCAATTCTTGGTCGGCGCGAACCACCAGTTCGATGTCTTCGCCAATCAGGCGCGGGAGGAGCTTGCCCATTTCCTCGATGATGGAGTTCAGATTGATCACTTGCGGCTGCAGGACCTGCATGCGGCTGAATGCGAGCAACTGACGGGTTAGAGCAGCGGCACGGTCGGCGGAGCGGTCGATCTGCTCGATCTTGCGCGCGACGTGATCCGAGGGCGGCAAAACGTTTAATAGTAGTTCCGTGTGCCCCTTGATTACCATGAGCAGGTTGTTGAAGTCGTGGGCGACACCGCCGGCCAGGCGGCCAATGGCTTCCATCTTTTGCGCCTGGCGGAGTTGTTGCTCAAGGTGGCGACGCTCGCTGATGTCCTGGGCAACAACAAGGCGGACGCGTTTGCCGGCGTAAACCAAGGCGTGGGAGATGATCTCGACCTCGAATGTTTTGCCGTCCTTGGCCTGATGCAGCCAAAAGCCGTGATCTTCGCTGCTATCTTGTATTTCGCGGAAGTAGGCCACAGCTTTCTCGCGCTCGGAACTGGGGCGAATGGCCAGGATGGACATCTTCTCGAATTCTTCATGGGAATAGCCGTAAAGCTGGACGGCGGCCTGGTTGACGCGGAGGAACTTGAGCGTGTCGGCCTCATGAAGCCACGTCGGCATGGGGTTGCGCTCAAAGAGGAGGCGCAGGATGGATTCGTTCTTGCGAAGTTCTTCCTCGGCGCGGCGGCGCTCAATGGCCAGGGCAATGTGGCCGCCGACGGAATCGAGGAATTCGAGGTCGCGGATATCGTAGGCGTTTTCGTTCTGGTAGTGCTGAACGACGAGGACGCCGATGGTAGCAGTGGGCGTTTTAAGGGGAACGCCGAGCCAGGCGGGCGAAGGCGAGCCGACTAGTTCGACCTCTCCAAGCGCGGCGAGGCGATCAAAATCCGATTGCGGGATGAGCATGGCGCGGCCGGTACGGAAAACGTAGGCCGTGCAGCTCCGGCCCACTCGTTGGGGCGGCGGAGCCGTGTCGTACTCGTCCGCGAAGAACGGAAACTCAAAGGTGTCGTGCTCCGGATCGTGGAGCGCCACAAAACAGTTTTGAGCGGAGACGATGCGCTTCAGGGCTTCGTGGATGCCGGTGAGCAGTTGGTCGAGGTTGGACGTCTGGTTGAGGGCGTGAACCACGTCGGAGATAACCTGGCGCTCGGCCTCCATGCGCTGGAGAGCGGTAACGTCCTGGGCGTTGAGCAGGATTCCTTCGATGCCAGAATCTTCCAAGCGATTGTGGCAGACGAGTTCAAACCAGCGCCAGGAGCAATCCCGCGTGCGCAAGCGGCAACGCTCACGCACACTGGAGCCCGGCACGGCAGCAACTTCCTGGAGGCGCTCGCGGATGTGTTCGACGTCGATCGCATGAACGAGCGCATGGATGCTGTGGCCTAGCAGTTCATCGGGGTTGTAGCCCAGGGAATTCCGGAAAGCTCCATTGGCGAATAGAACCGTGCCGTCCAAACCAAGAATGGCGATGAGTTCCTGAGTGGAATCGAGCAGCGTGGCCAGTTGGTGCGCGCCGATCCGGGTACCGGGCTCCGTAACCGTTTTTTGTGACATGAAGTAGCCGCTTCACGAGCCGGTCGGAGCGAGCCATCCCGTCCCGGCAGGAGTTCCAGAAGCCTCCGCAGGCCTAGGTGCAATGCGCGATGATCTGCAAGAAAGAAAGTCCGCCTTCTTAGAAGATTAATCCTATCTCATTCAGCCGTAAACGTTCATAACAAAGAAGGTTGCGAAAGCATGACTGTCCGAAAGGACAGGCGGGGCGCGACACAGGGTGCAGGCTGGAAGAGCACAGTCAGGAGTGACTGTGCCACAAGGCAAACCCAAGAAAAAGCCTCAGGCCTGAAGGCCTGAGCTTCAGGCCAAAGTAAGCAAGAAGATCGTGAGAAGCCATTGTGAGATGGGTTTTAGTGGAGCAGGAAGCCGCTGAGGGCCACGGCGAGGCCGGCGAGGCCGAGAAGCGAGCCCGCAAACCAGAAGAACTTTTTCCTTGTGATCAAGGTGAATGAAGTAAGAATGAGCGCGATTTCGAGGAGGACTTCGCTGAATTCGTAGTGGTCGCCTCTCCGCGCGATCACGGCTCTCTCTTTTTGGAGGTCCTCGGCTTTTTCCTTGGCCTCTGCCTTCTCCTTAGCCTGGAAAATTCATGATTTTAGAGGCACGAAAGGCCTCGCCATGGTACAAAACCGTTGTCTGTGCGGGTTTGAGACCAAAAGTGAGGCCTTCGCTTGACCGAACATACCACAACAGA
>Ga0182027_10000348_pt1 | contig 79819 bp, 74 predicted proteins | sample 712E1DmetaG_FD_121300 | JGI IMG/M metagenome (GOLD analysis project Ga0182027, IMG submission 121300) | Permafrost microbial communities from Stordalen Mire, Sweden - 712E1D metaG (Illumina Assembly) | ecosystem: Environmental > Terrestrial > Soil > Wetlands > Permafrost | place: Sweden...
CGGCACGTTTACCACCGTAACGGTAATCGTCAGGAAACTCGAATCTATTCCGTCCGTCGCCTTGATTTTCACTGTTTTTACCCCGGCATCGGAATATGACGGTGTGTATTTCCAGGTTGATCCGATCAGTGAATCGCTCACCGAACCCGCGGCAGTCAACTGATAGGTTATGTCATCGCCGTTAGTGTCTTTGCATGAATCAGTGCAATCAAAGGAGAACGACGATCCTTCGTTTATCGTGATATTGGTCGCAGCATGCGACCATTTCGGAGCTGTGTTAATATCCGTTGAACGTATTTGCGAGGACGGCGGCGACGATTTCTTTGAATTCGTCGCGACGACATAGTAATAAAACGCCGTATCCTTGATATTATTCGTAAACATCGTATCCTGGGTCGTACTGTATTGTGAAAATCCGGTCATGCCTTTTGAACGGTAAATCGCATATTCGTCCGCATTTGCCGACTTGTTCCACTTGAACACGAAACTGCCGTTGTACCGTGAAATCGCGGCAATGCCTTTGACACTGTCCGGCTGAAAGATTTTGGCGCTCACGATTATGAAGACTTTCTGAGTGTCGCTTAACGGTGGCTTGCCGTTATCAGTGACCGCAAAAATGGCAGTGTCGATTTTCATGGAATCCGAGCCAAGGTACCCGGTGTAAGGAGCCCAGGTGAACAGGTTAGCGGAGAAGGTATAGCCAGTAGGAGCCTTAATGACCGAATAGGTAAGAAGGTCTCCAGAGTCCGGGTCTGTAGCGGCTACAGTGAGCGAACAAACTTCAAATGAAAGAATGGTGGAATGGCCAGTCACTGATATCTGGGGTTTGGTATTTGTAATGATGGTGACTTTAGGAATGACGATAAGATGTGCTGCATTGGAAATAGTCGAATCTCCCCATTTGTCCCAAACTTTGCACGTGTATATTCCAGAGTCTGCCATCGCGCGATGATTGATAATGAGCGAAACGCCGGTCTTGCCTGAAAGGGGCGTAAAACCGTGAAACCATTGATAGGTGAACGGATCATCGCCGTGCGGAGTGATCGTGAAGGAGGCCAGGGAATCTACAAGACCTGAATCGGTTGCCGGGGAAATCTGGGCAAGGACAGGCTTGCCTAGGATTGTAATCTGACCGGTCACCGACGGCTTTGTTGAGCCCTGGAACAATTCAACATCAAAGTGGAAGGTACCTGTCCTTGCAAACGTGAAGCTGAGCCATGAAGTGTCAATGTCCGACTTGAAATGCGTTAGCGAGATCACGGAATCGCGGTTGCCATTGAAATCGCGCATCGTGACCTCTACCGAATCGATATAAGTGTAAAGGTGAGGGCAGACGCCCACGCTGATGGCGTTGCCAACAGTGTCGGTGACTACAGTGTCTCCACTCTGCAGAACATTCCTTGTATTCTTAAGATTGACCGATATGCTGGCGTTTTCTTTCACAAAAGGGGTTGGCGGTGTGCCGCAAAGCATGAAAATTGCGACAATAATCGCGACTGCGCATGAAACCTGCAAGACTCGAACTTTCATATGAATCCTCCGTGGAAAAAAATATGCCCCCTAAAAATACAATTCCGCAGAAAGGAAAGTTGTGACCGTGGTCACAAAACAGGCAATTTTTCCATAATGTGACCGCCATCACATCGCATTGACGCCCAAACATTATATTTTTATTTCAATCGCCAATACTCACCTATTGGATTCAGATTTTTATGAACGCAACTCACATCGCGCAAACCGATACCAAGAACAAGATCAAACTTGAGTCTTCGATCATTTACGCTGAATGGTTGTCTCCTGCCGCTGTCGGCGGATATACCGCTGAGCTCGAAGTCGTAACCGCTATGGTCGGTGAAGGCGCCACCATAGAAATCAAGGGCAAGAGTTCAAAAGGAAAAGCACCGGATTCAATCAAAGGTACGATTCATGGGAACTACTTTGCCGGGTCACTGCCGATTCCCGAAAAAGTCGATCCGGCCGCAGAAATCTGGTTTGAGGCAAAGCTTTCAAAACATGGATTGAAAATGGAATCCCTGCCGATTCCCGCACGTCCGCCGATTTATGCAGCCTCGCTCAAATGGGACAAGCAGGAAATTCGCCGGGGCGAGATCGTGAAACTGCAGGGCAAGTTCGAAGGCTGCCTCCCGAATTCCGAGGCCACGGTCATTGTTTACGAATACAACCCCGACGGCCATCACGATAAAGTCACGACCATGCCGACTCAGCTCAAGAACCTTGATCTGGAAGTGCAATGGGAATTCGATTATTACGATAACACCGCGCAGATTCCCATCGAGCAGGAAAAACAGAAATACCAGAAGCACTATGTGCCTGTTGAATATTTTTTCGTAGTAGTAATTGACGGAGTGAAGATTGGGGTGAACCAGGAGAGCGGGAAGCTGAAGTTCAAGGAAACAATAACAATAGTAAGTCTCAACCATGCTACCGATCCTCTCTCCAACGAATCGGTGAGTTTGACATTAGCTAATGCCGTAGTCAAGACGGATACCACCGGCGGTCAGGGAAAGGTCACCATGGACGCGGTCCCTCCCGGCAGAATGCAGCTGAAAATCTTTGGTTAATGGATGGGCATAATGAACGGTCCGATATTTGTCAGTGCAGATCAAGCCTTTTACTATGAGCTCAAGACGTCTTTTGATTATGCAGTTCAAAGGATGGAAAAGGCTCAAGATAATGCTTTGGCGGTAATCACGGAGGTCGCAAAGAATACCGAGAAGGCGATAGCAACCGAGGCAAAAAAAACGGCAATTATAACTGCATTGCAAATCAGGAGGGAAATAGACGAAGTTAATCAAACCGGTGCAGTGATTACCTCTTCCGCAAAATTCCTTTTCATTCTAGCGGAAGAGAATGCAAGAGCCACGGAAAAAGCCGTTGAAGCTACAGTAACTATTGCAAAGCAAATTGTAGTAGTAATAGTTCCGTATATTCCGGATGCGGAGTTGGTTTGCTTTACGGCAGCCGGCGGGCCTGTGGGCGCTATCTCTTCTGCTACTCGCCAATATGGCATTAAAGTTGGATATGATTTATCAAAATATACGCCACCCGTTATCTGCGATCTTGACGAAGTGAAAGCAATGGCGCAAATTTCCGCAGAAGTGTACAACCAAAACTCATTTGGCGCTAGTCGAGCAGGATTCACGAGATTGTCGCTTGAGCAAATTGAAAAAGACTTGGGAATGGCCATAGGTGACGTGAAAAAATATTTTGACAACAACAAGACTAATCCTGTAAGTGGGTTGGCCTGTGGTCTCTACAAAAACGATTTCAACCAATACGTGCTTGCATTTCGCGGGACAGAGCCTTTGACTAAGGAAGATTGGGTAACTAATATTGAACAGGGTGTTGGAATGCCCGCCGAAGCCTACAAAATGGCAAAGGATCTCGCAGGAATAATCAAGGATCTTTTTTCCAAACATAATGGAAAATTAACGCTGTCGGGCCATTCGCTTGGTGGCGGTATGGCTGCTGCCGCAGCATGTTACCATAACTTAAGGGGGATTACATTCAATGCTGCCGGAGTAAATGCCAATACTGTCGAGCATAGGAAAACTGACTCGGGAATAACCAACTATACGGTCATAGGAGAAATCTTGACCACCATGCAAGAGATATATGGTGCGGTTCCTGATGCCTTGGGACAACAGAAAAAGCTGATGTACGCAAAAGTTCAAGATCCGGTAAGTTTGCATCTCATGGAAGCGGTAATGGCCGCATTGGATGCCTACAATGCGTGAGTTTCGAGAGAGTGTTTTGATTACTTCTGTTGCTCTTGTTATCATTTCCGGATGCGACAAACCACAAATCGATTTGTGGAGTTTAATAGGAGCCTATACTCGTATTAAATCATTCATCGTTCGGGGAACGGTAAGCCCAACCAAGTACTTCAACACGAAAGAGTCCATTGCCTGCGCCAATGCAATTGCCTGGGGTGATACGGCCAAGATTGGAAAGCTCATAAAAAATGGGTTGGATGTTAACGCGTATGGTTCTGATAGCCTTACTTTTCTTGTTTGGTCCATGATCAAGGAGAATAGGAAATCTTATGCATATCTCCTCAATAAAGGTGCAAACCCGAACAAACGGTTCAAGAGATATTTATCAAACAAACCATACTGGTATACTCCCCTTTCGTTTGCGCTTGAGTTTAAAGACGATTTTTATTTGGAAGCAGCCCTGCAAAAGGGTGGGGACCCGAATTCATTGGAAAACGGCGGCGACAGATATCTTGAGCAAAATATTGGTGAAGGCACCATCCTTATAAGCACAATTTTCTATCACAGGTTCAGCAAGGTGAAAATTTTGATCAAGTATGCGGTTGATGTTAATTTGTTCGACGCACGTAGTACACCTCCCCTTGAAGAAGCATTGGAGAAATCAGAATTCAGAATTGCACATTTGCTTTTAAAGAATTGCGCCAACCCACTCATTCGAAAAAATGGTCTGGGTGTCAAGGAATCCCTTCTAAGAGTTTCAGAAAATTCCTTTTGCACCTACGAAGATCCACCGGTTTGCGCAGAAAATCGAAAAGCCTACCCGCTCATGCTTGAAGAGCTAAAAAAATGGGGAATAGATGTCCATCCTACGGAATTGGAGCTACAGGCGCAAGGAAAGACTTTGAAAGATGTGAATGTTGATTCCATTTATAAAGCCTTTGAAGCCGACACCATTCCCAAGAAATCCTTCAAACCGAAAATCTGAGGATCTAGTATCGATCTCATCTAAAGGCTTTTCATGAAACTCGGCCTGTGCGGAAACATCTCTCTTGATTCGCTTGCGCAAGCGCTGGACACGGCCATGCCCGGCACCGACATCGTGGTCGGCAGGACCGGCGAATTTGCCTCAGAGCTTTCGGAATGCCGGCGCGAATTCGCGACCCTGGACGCTTGCGTTGTTGCACTTGACTGGCGCGACATTGCGCCCGCCTTGTACGGTTTTTCCCGCGGGGACGACGCCGTGGCGGTGGCATCCTCCTTTCGTGAGGCATGCAACGGCGTCAAGGCCGCGATTGACAAGTTCAGGCGTGTCTGCCCTGCAAAGGTCCTTGTCTTTTCGCCAGTATCCGAGCCGCGAAATCCGGCTGGTTTTATCAACCGTCTTTTACAGCCCTCTCCGTTTGAACTGTTTAATACGTGTCAGGCGCATTTCAATTCCCTGTGCCGCTCCCTTCCGGACGTTTACCCTGTTGACATAGAGGAAATTGCCGCACTTGCGGGCAAAGATAATGCCTTCGATTCCTCCTCCCGCTTTAGCGACCGGCAGCCCTTTTCACCTCTCGGAACACGATCGATCGCGGACCGTATCGCCGCAATGTGCATCCAAATCCGGAACTATCCCCTCAAATGCCTCGTGCTCGATTGCGACAACACGCTCTGGGGCGGTATCGTGGGGGAATCCGGACCTGAAAATATCGTTTTATCCGATTCCGGCCCGGGAAAAGCGTTCAAAGTTTTTCAGCAGGAGATCGTCAGGCTTCACAAACAGGGAGTGATACTTGCGGTGTGCAGCAAGAACGACACCTGCGACGTGCTCGAGGTCATGGAAAAACACCCCCACATGCTCATCCGGCCGCCCATGATCTCCTGCTTCAGGATCAACTGGGACGACAAACCGAAAAATATGCTTCAGATATCCGCGGAGCTGAAAATCGGGCTCGACTCGATCATGTTCGTGGATGACAGCCCCTCTGAACGCGGCATGATGCGATCCGCGGTACCCGAGATCACGGTCCTGGATCTCCCTTTGGATCCGTCGTATTTCGTCGATGCGCTTTTGAAATCAACCCGGTTCTGGCCTGTGCAATTGACAAAAGACGATGCGGAAAAAGGCGCGTTTTTCCTGCAGGAGCATGCGCGACAAGCGGCGAAAGAACTCACCGCCAACCTCGAAGAGTACCTGATCGATTCGGGAATCACGGTGACCATTACCGAGGTTGACGGCCGCGACCCGTCCCTGGCCCGCATTGCCCAGCTGTTCAACAAGACCAACCAATTCAATTGCACGACGCAACGAACGGGCGAAAGCGGGCTGTCGACTCTTGCCGACGATCCTGCAAACGCGCTCTTTTCCATGGCCATGAACGACCGGTACGGCGAGTACGGCATCATCGCCGCGGCACTGATCAAGGGCGACACTATAGATTCTTTTTTGTTAAGTTGCCGGGCGTTCGGCAAGCGCGTTGAAAACGCGTTCGCGGCCTGCCTCTTGCGGTATTTGAAGGATTCCGGCCGCACGCACGCCTTCGGCCGGTTTGTCCCCTCCCCAAAAAACGCCATGGCCAGGGACTTTTACCGGGGTCTTGGTTTTTTCCCGGAAAAAACGGCCGGCGCCGAAGCTCTCTGGCGTTTCGATCTGTCCGGGCCGCTCCCGGAAATTCCCCGCTGGATAACACTTCGCACTATTCTCCTTCCGCCCCCGCAATGACACCCTGACAAGACGCTTCTCAGAATTCCTGAATACTCATTGACACGGACCCTTTTTTCACGTATAATTGAAAATGAATATCATTTTCATTATCGTGGAGCGACTCCATGGAAGAAACCCTGGTACTCGAAAGATTCATTGACGGAAAGGGACTCAAGCACAGCAAGCCCCGTGAGTGGATCCTGGACGTCTTCCTGGGTATCGAACGGCACCTTACCATCGACGAACTATGGGCTGCGGTCAAAAAGGAGCATCCCACGGTTGGGTATGCCACTGTGTACCGGACCCTCAAATTGCTGTGCGAGTGCGGACTGTGCAGCGAACTCCGGTTCGAGGACGGGACCACGCGCTATGAGCACCAGTACGGCCACAGCCATCACGATCACCTCATCTGTACGAATTGCGGACGATTCATCGAAGTGGTGGACGATACGATCGAGGACCTTCAGGTCAGGCTCATGAAACGGTATGGGTTCTCGCCGCAATTCCACAGGATGAACCTTTATGGCTTGTGTAAAGATTGCAAAACCCGTGCACGGGCATGAGAAAGGGATCTCGGTGAAACCAATTCCGCTGACGCAACTTCGCGCCGGACTGTCCGCAACAATCAGCGAACTGCGGGGCAGCCACAAACTGTTCGGACGCATGGAGGCCATGGGAATGGTTCCCGGTACGATTATCACCACGTCCGGCGCGGGAATCATGCGAGGTCCCATTGTGCTCAGAAGAAACAGCACCCAGGTCGCAGTCGGCTATTCAACGGCGCAAAAGATCATGGTCGAACCCATTCGAAAGTAGCAACAGCAGTTGACCCTCATGAAAAAAGTCGTGCTCGCCGGAAATCCAAATGTCGGAAAGAGCCTCATTTTTTCCCGCATCACCGGGATCGCGGTCGTGTCCGCCAATTACGGCGGGACCACGGTGGAAGTCAAGAAAGGACGTTTCACCTACCGCGACGCGGACTTCGAACTCGTGGACTCGCCCGGCGTGTATTCCCTGGAGGCGTTTTCGAAGGCGGACGAAACCGCCCTCCGGCTCATTGACGAAGGAGACATCATCGTCGACGTCCTGGACTCCACCAATCTGGAGCGGAACCTGACCCTGACCCTCCAGCTTATCGCGAAACGCAAGCCGATGGTGGTGTGTCTCAATTTCTGGGACGATACGGTGCACAAAGGGGTCACCCTGGACGCCGCGGCTCTTTCGCTGCTTCTTGATGTCCCGGTCGTGTCCACCAGCGCCTTGAAAGGCGAAGGCATCAGCGCGCTTGTGTCAAGCCTGGAAGGCGCACGCCAGGGGACCATGACCGGAAACCCCGCGGACCTCTGGCCCAGAATCGGCGAAATCGTGACGCGGGTCCAGAAGGTGACGCACCGCCATCACACGCCGCTGGAGCGGCTCAGCGATTTCACGCTTCATCCGGTCGGCGGGATGTTCTCCGCTCTGGCCGTGCTTGTCGCGACGTTTTTTCTGGTCAGGTTTCTCGGCGAGACCCTGGTGAACAGCGCGTGCGGGCCCCTGTATTCCCGGTTGTATAGCCCCTTTGTCCTGGCCATGGCGCAGCATGTGCCGTGGGACTTTCTGCGCGGGCTCCTCATCGGCCACACCCTTGACCCGCTCCAGTCGTTCGGCGTCTTGACGACCGGCATCTATATCGCCCTGGTACTGGTGTTCCCGTATTTCTTCTCCTTCTACCTATTATTCGGCATTCTCGAAGATTTCGGTTATTTGCCGCGGCTTGCCGTGGTGCTCGATACGTTTTTCCATAAGATAGGCCTGCATGGCGAATCGTCGATTCCGGTCATGCTCGGTCTCGGGTGCAAGGTGCCTGCCTTCCTGGCAACCAGGGTCCTTTCGAGTCGCCGGGAAAAGGTTCTCACCATGGCGCTCGTCCTCATGAGCGCACCCTGTCTCCCGCAAAGCGCAATGATCATTTCCCTCGGCATGCACTATGGCCTTGTAATAGTCCTCGCGATTTTCGTCATCCTCTTTATCGTGGCCCTGGCTATGAACATGCTCCTCAACAAGGTCACCAAAGGCGAGCCCTCGGAACTTTTCATCGAGCTCCCCTGCTACCGGATTCCCTCGGTGAGATTGCTCGGAAAAAAACTGAGCATGAGGATCGTCGATTACCTTCGCGAGGTCTTTCCCCTGATTGCCGTGGGAGTGCTTCTGATCAACATCCTCGATTCGCTGCACGTGATCAGCTTTATTTCCGATACTGCGGGCAGGTCGGTTACCAGCGCGCTCGGTCTTCCCACGGACATTGCGCCGGTGATGATCCTGGGGTTCTTGCGCAAAGACGTCTCCATCGCGCTGCTCGCCCCGTTCAAGCTTACCGCCGGCCAGTTCATCATCGCCAGCGTTTTCATGGTCATGTACGTTCCCTGTATTGCATCGCTATTCACCTTGATCAAGGAACTGGGCGTGTGGTCCGCCCTCAAGGTGATGGGCCTGGTCTTTGGGTGCGCAATAACGGTGACCATGCTGCTTCACGGATTGTTCGTTGTGCTGGGGAAAACGGCCCCTTTTCTGTCTCATATTTGACAAATCGTAGCCATACCTATGCGACCGACGCTGTACGAACAACTTTTCCTGTGCGACAAACCGGACAACGACGAATTGCTGGGGCGCTTCCTGGCATATGTTGAAAACCGGCACCTGACGCTCTATCCTGCGCAGGAATCCGCGATCCTGGATTTGTTCGAAGAAAAGAACGTGATCCTGAACACGCCCACGGGCTCGGGAAAATCCCTGGTTGCCATGGCGGCTCATTTCAAGGCGCTTGCGCAGGGCAAACGTTCGGTGTACACCTGCCCGATCAAAGCGCTGGTCAACGAAAAATGGCTCGCGCTCTGCCGGGAGTTCGGACCCGACAACGTGGGACTGTCAACCGGTGACGCATCAGTCAACCGCGACGCACCCATCCTGTGCTGCACCGCGGAAATTCTCGCGAACATAGCGCTCCGAGAAGGATCGACGGCAAATGTCCAGGATGTGGTTATGGATGAGTTCCATTACTACGCCGACCGCGACCGCGGTGTCGCCTGGCAGGTTCCGCTGCTCACTCTTCCGCAGGCCCGGTTTCTCCTGATGTCGGCGACACTGGGAGAAACGTCATTTTTCCAGGAAGAACTCACACGCCTCACGTCCCGGCCCACGGCAAGCATTGTCTCCAGCGACCGGCCCGTGCCGCTGGTTTATTCCTACGCCGTCAATCTGCTTTCCACCACGGTTGAATCTCTTATCGCCGAAGGCAAGAGTCCGGTCTATGTCGTTCATTTCACCCAACTCGAGGCGGCTCAGAACGCCCAGAATTTCACCAGCCTCAACATTTGCACGCGTGAAGAAAAAGACGCGCTTGGCAAGGCTGTCGCCGGCTTCAAGTTTAACAGTCCCTATGGTCCGGACATCAGGCGATGGCTGCGCCAGGGCATCGGAATACACCATGCCGGACTGCTGCCGAAGTACCGGGTTCTGGTGGAGCAATTGGCGCAGCAGGGACTGCTCAAGATCATCTGCGGAACCGATACGCTCGGCGTCGGCATCAACGTTCCCATCCGTACCGTGCTTCTGACGCGGCTTTGCAAATACGATGGACAGAAAACCGGATTTTTGAGCGCCCGCGATTTTCACCAGATAAGCGGCCGGGCGGGCCGCAAGGGGTTCGACGAGACCGGCTGGGTCGTGGCACAGGCGCCCGAGCATGCCATCGAAAACGCGCAGCTCGAGCAGAAGCGGGAAAAGGGCGGAAAAAAATTCGTCAAGCGCAAACCGCCGGAAAGAAACTTCGTGAACTGGGACATTCACACATTCAATCGCCTCGTAGCGGCAAAACCTGAACAGCTTGTGTCCCGATTTCAGGTTTCCCATGGAATGCTGCTCAACGTTCTGAGCCGCACGACCGACGGCTGTGCAGCCATGCGCGACCTCATTGCCCGCTGCCACGAAACCCCAAAGCAGAAGACTGCACACATCACGCGGGCATGGCAGCTTTTTCGATCGCTTGTTAACCGGCGCATAGTCGAGTTTACCGGTCCGACCCCCGGCGGCGCAAAGGTCAGGGTTAACCTTGAATTGCAGGACGATTTCTCCATGGACCAGACCCTTTCACTCTACCTTTTGGAAACGTTGCCGCTTCTGGATGCGACGGATCCTGAGTATCCCTTCCGGCTTCTCACCCTCATCGAATCCATCCTCGAGGACCCTGACTTCATTTTGCGCAAGCAGCTGGACAGGCTCAAGACGCAGAAGATGGCGGCAATGAAAATGGAAGGAATTCCGTTTGATGAGCGCATCGAAGAACTTGACAAGCTTGAATACCCCAAGCCCGATCGCGAGTTCGTGTACACGACGTTCAACGAGTTTTCGGACCGTCATCCCTGGGTTGGCCAGGAAAACATCCGGCCCAAATCGATCGTGCGCGAAATGTTCGAAACATACAGTTCATTTGCCGATTACGTCCGCTCATACGATCTTCAAAGGGCTGAAGGCGTGCTCTTGCGCCACGTCAATAGCGTTTTCAAGGTACTTGCCCAGACGGTCCCGGAGACTGCCAAAAACGACGTCCTCAATGAAATGGAGGTGTATCTGGGCGCCATGATCCGTCAGGTGGACTCGAGCCTTCTTGATGAATGGGAAAAAATGCGCGATCCGTCCTACATGGCCGCCGATGCCGGTGAAGTCCGGCCTCCGGGCGCCGCGGCGGCAGATGCAGACATCACGTTAGACGCGAAAAAGTTTACCGCCCTTGTCAGGGCCCGCATTTTCAGCTTCATATCTGCGCTTATCAAACGCGATTTTGAGGCGGCGCTTGAGGTTTTGAATCTCAACAAGCCCTCTTTGCAGGAGGAATCGGACAGCAACGCAGTAAACGAATCGGTTGGCGGGGACGATGATGGCTGGACTTCTGCGCTTCTTGCGCAAACCCTCGAGACGTATCTTTCGGAGCATAGCGCAATGCGGCTCGATCCTGAAGCCAGGAACATCCGCCACACCTACGTGACCCGCTCGCCGGACAAGAAGTTCTGGCTGGTTGCTCAGATGGTGATTGATCCCGACGACCGCAACGATTGGGTCTTTGAGTTCGAAATAGATCTTGCCCGGTCTCGCACCCTTGGCGAACCAATACTTCGTCTGAGTAAATTCGGCAGTCTGGTTTGAATGAGGCACGAATGTTTCTTATTCAATTGGCTACGCCTTTCTTCAGGATATATTTTTTCCCATTCCAGGAGAGGTGCCTGAGCGGTTGATTGGGCAAGTGACATAACAATCGGCTCTTTGAATTTTTTGGAGAGGTGCCTGAGCGGTTGAAAGGGGCGGTCTCGAAAACCGTTGCGCCCTTTAGTGGGTGCCCAGGGTTCGAATCCCTGCCTCTCCGAATTACTGCGCTTCGCAGTACGACCCTTGGAAGTCCCTGACGAGGGACCCGAAGGGGTACTGATTCGACATTTTTTTGCGGAGAGGTGACCGAGCGGCCGAAGGTGCACGCCTGGAAAGCGTGTGTACGGCAACGTACCCTGGGTTCGAATCCCAGCCTCTCCGCCACGATTGATGCGGCCAACCCGATCCTCGTCGGGCCGGCCGTTCTTATTATTCTGGATTGACATAATCCTCCCTCCGCTCGTTGCATCTTCGTTGCGACTAATACTTTCGCGTATTTGAATTGCTCTCTATCATTTTTGCAACCTATTTTGGAAAAACCCGCTAGTGCGGAGTCGCTCTCAACAGGTTATATAACAATCAGTTACAACAGTTTCCTGTATTTCGACACTATGGCAGAATATTTGCGCACTTATTTCAATTCACTGCACACGGACTTTTTCAGTCGTTGGTGTGGATTGCCTAACAAAGAACCCGGGTGATACATCGTGTCAAGAGCTCTATGTGCTCCGCAACAAAGAAAGCGCCATGAACAACACGACGAAACGAATTATCATTGTTGATGATGAAGAAGTAATCCTGTTCGGTTACAAGCAAGTACTGTCGGAAACGTGGCTTGTCGTTGACACTGCGGAAACCGTAGACGAGGCGAAATCGCTCATTGGAACGAACGTCTATGACGCCGCCATTCTTGATCTGCGGCTTTCCAATTCCATGTCTTTGGAGGGCCTGGAACTAATCCCTTTCGTCAAGAATGCGCGGAAGGAGTGCCGCATCATTGTGGTCACCGCCTACGGAGACGAGACCATACGGCGGAAGGCGATCGACTCGGGAGCCGACCTGTTTCTGGAAAAACCCGTGGACCCTGAAGACATCAAGAAAACATTGATAAGCATGGGCATCGGCCCGAGCATCTGAACCCCGCGGGCATTGTCAGGCGGGGTTGGTTTTCGTACCGGGTAATCTTACCTCAAAGGTCGAGCCCGAGCTTCCTTCGTTATTGAATGCGCTGATGCTCCCACCGTGACTCTCCACAATGTGACGGACGATACTCAGCCCCAGTCCGGTGCCTCCCTTTCGGGTCGTGAAAAATGGCTCGAAAATCCTGGACATCACATCGTTGGGGATTCCGGGGCCGTTATCCTTGATGGAAAAGAGGATTGCCCCTTCTCCCGCGGCACGGACGGATATCTCTATGTCCTTGTCCGGGGGCGTGTGCTGGTGCGCGTTGTCGAGAAGATTGACGATCATTTGCTCCATTCTCGCCGCTTCGGCCCTGACCGTCAAAAAGTCCTCCGCTCCGAAGCCTGCGGGGGCGTCCAACCGGACGACCCGCTCTGCCTGCTGCCCCTGTTGCCATGTTGCAAGTGAATCCCGCACAAACTTTGCAAATGGTATATCGACCATTTTCTCTTTTTGAATTGGGCGGCCAAGCATGAGAAGGTCTTCCATAAGCACGGTGAGGCGCGTCACTTGCTTTCGCATGTGCTGCACATAGGGCTGGAAATGCTCGCTGTCCGAAAGCTCCTTGGATAACGCCCCCATGATCGCGATGATTCCGTTGAGAGGGTTTCTTACTTCGTGCGCCACGCCGGATGTGAGCTGGCCGAGGAGCTTCATTTCATTTGCCCGCATAAGCTGTTCTTCGCTCGCGCGCAATGCCGCGGTACGTTCCATGACAAGACGCTCAAGGTCAGTCTTGTACTGCTCAAGCTCGATTTCCGCCTGCTTCCGCTCGGTGATGTCGATCCCGGTACCTATGACAAGTTCGACATTTCCGTTCTTATCATGTACCGCCGAGTTGGTCCACCGGATGAAGCGCCGTGAGCCATCCCTGGCAACCCAGTAACTCTCATACTCGCTCTGGGAATGCTTACCCGAAAGATTTTTGAATATCGCCTTGACAGCCTCGACTTCCGTGGGGATCAAGAGAAATTCCCAGAATACTCTGTCCTTTACCTCGCTGAAAGCATAGCCCGTTGCCCGCTCGCAGGAATGGTTGAATGTCTTGATCTTTCCTTCCGGATCGGTCCCCATGATCAGGCCGCCCGTGGTTTGCAAAATGGTGTTGATAAAGGTATGTTCGTTTCGAAGGGATTCCTCTGCCTTTGCCTGCGTTGCGCGCAGCCTGATCGTGGTAATGCCGTACGCAAGGTCATTTGCAAGCTCCACGAGCAGCCGGGCTTCGGACTCTGAAAATGAATCCGCCTCGCGCGAATAGATCGTGAACGCTCCGAACGGTTTGCCGTACATCGCCAGCGGAATGCAAATTGACGAACCATACCCCCGCTTCCTGGCTTCCTCTCGCCAGGGCTCGAAGGCAGGATCGGTCATCATGTTACGGCACTGGCTGATTGAACCGGTCCTGATCGATGTTCCGGTTGGGCCGCGGCCGCGCTCGGTCTCGCCCCAGGATAGGTTCAAGGTTTCCAGGTACCCGTTATCGACTCCCCCGTGAGCGACCGGCCGAATGGATTTTGCCTTGTCGTCCTGCGCATACCCGACCCACACCATCGCATATCCGCAGTCGTCAACCACAATCCTGCAGACCTCGTCGAGGAACTCCTGCTCGTCCGACGTGCGCGTCATGGCCTGGCTGCTTTTCGAAAGCGCCTCGAGCGTCCTGTTCAGTTTGTAAAGTTCATCCTCCCGTTTCTTTCGCTCCGTGATGTCCCGGGCAACGTGCACGCTGCCCTTGATTTTTCCCGCATTGTCGAAAATCGGCGTGACGCTCACCAGGAAGTCCCCGCCGAGCCTGTCTTCGAATACCTCGGCAATGTGCTGTTTGCCGTCCTTAAGCAAGAGCGAATGCGGGCAGTCTGCTATCGGAGTCTTTGAGCCATGTACGCACATGTGGCAGGGCTTGCCCTCGACCTGCTCCGGGGAAAGGCCGAGCTTTTCAGCCATGGCCTTGTTTGCGCGCACGATCCTGTGCTTATCGTCAAGAATGGCGATATGGTCCGGAATCACGTTGAACGTCTCCACCCATTCTTCCCGGGACCGGAGCAGTTCCTGGTTTGCAACTTCAAACTGTTTGCGTGCTCCCAGCGCGTCTTCCATGAGGTTGAGCGCCGCCCGCTGGGATTCGCGCAAGGCCCTGTTGCTTTCCTGGACCTCTTCGACGCGATGTTCAAGCTCGATGGCGAGTCGTTTGCGCTGGTCCTCAAGTTGATTGCGTTCAAGGATGTTGCGGACGGCCGCGACATAGACCTGCCTGTCCCCGATGACGAACGGCTTGACCATGATTTCGACGGGAATCCTGCCGCCGTCTTTCCTGATCGCTTCGACTTCAAACGGCTCCCTGATTCCTTGACGCAACAGGTCGTGATATTTCGGGTCGACAAAATCGAGGAAGGATTTGCCGGGCAATTCGCGCGCGTCGTAGCCGATGATTTCCGCCAGCGGCGAATTGACATCCAGGATCGTGCCGTTGTCGTGGATGAGCAATCCTTCGAACGCTGCTTCGGCAAGCTGCCTGAACCTGGCGTCGCTCTGGCGCAGGGCGTCTTCCGCAAGTTTGCGCTCAACGGCATACCGGATCGCCCGGGCAACGGTCGTGCTGTCTGCGGCGCCCTTGACAAGATAGTCCTGTACGCCGTGCCTGATCGCCTCGATGCCCATCGCCTCGTCCGAGGCGCCGGTCAGGACAACCACGGGAAGCATGGGGCTTGCCTCCTGGATTTTGGTAAAGGTGGCGATTCCGGTGCTGTCCGGCAGCGACAAATCGAGAAGACCGACGTCAAACGATTGCTTGCCTAATTGGATGACGGCATCGCTCACCCGTTCCACCCACGTCACCTCAAAGGTATGGCCCTGGATTTCCTTCAGGTCGTGAATGAGCAGCCGCGCATCGGTCGGGCTGTCCTCGACGAGCAGAACGTTGATGATATGATTTCCAGGATTGTCATTCATACGGTTTTATTGGCAACCAGGTCCTAATTGTCCTGATCTTTACCCGGTAACACGACGACAGACAACCAGAAATGTTCGATTGACTTGATGACTTCCAGAAATTGCTCGAAATTTACAGGCTTGGTGATATAACAATTTGCGTGAAGTTCATACGAGCGCAAGACGTCCTGCTCCGCTTTTGAGGTGGTCAAAACCACAACGGGAATCGTACTCAAATTTGCGTCTGCTTTCAGCTCTTCAAGCACCTCCCGCCCGTCTTTCCGGGGAAGGTTCAGGTCGAGCAAAATCAGGTCGGGCCGAAGTGCCTTGGAAAAAGTTCCCTGTTGGCGGAGAAACTCCATTGCCTGAACCCCGTCTTCAACATGGGTTACATGGTTGGCAACCTTGGCAAGGTTCAAGGCAGTCAGCGTGAGTTTTGCGTCCGTGGGGCTGTCTTCAACCAGAAGAATTTGTATCGGCCTGGCGTTCCTGAGCGGCATTTGTTTCTCCTTTGTCTTTGTCTAAAGTTGAAAAGAAGTTTTCCTTTCAATTCCGGTCCGGGATCGTGAAATAAAACGTCGAGCCTTCACCAGGTTTTGATTCAACCCAAATTTTTCCCCCGTGCCGCTCGACGATTTTCTTGCACACAGCAAGCCCAATCCCAGTTCCTTTGAATTGGGATCTGGTGTGAAGCCTCTGAAAGATCAAAAATATTCTATCGTAGTATTGTGGTTCAATACCTATTCCGTTATCCTGCACGCTGATGATCCAATAGTTGCTTTTCCGATCCGCGCCCACACGAATCTCGGAACGCCTTGGACCATGGAATTTGATGGCATTGGCGATAAGGTTTTGCAGAAGCTGGGTCATTTGCGTGGCATCCGCAGTGATCGTCGGCATTTCGTCGCCGCAGGTGACAAGGGTCCCGGTCTCGGCTATCGCCACCTGCAGGTTCTTCATCGCATTTTCGAATGCATCTCTCATGTTCATGGCGAGAAACGCGCCACCCTTTGTACCCACGCGGGAAAACGTCAGCAAATCGTGGATCAGCGTTTGCATCCGCTCCGCCCCCTCAACGGACAGATCGATGTACTCCGTGGCCTGGGCGTCCAATTTGTTCCCGTATTGCTTTTTAAGAAGCCCTACAAACCCTCCCACGGCCCTTAGCGGCTCCTGCAGGTCATGGGATGCCACATAGGCGAATTGTTCCAGGTCTTTATTCGAACGCGCCAGGTCGTTGGCCGTGTTTCGCAGGGTTTCTTCAGCGCGTTTGCGTTCCACGATTTCTTTGTTCAAGTCGTCGCGTGATGCGGTCGTTTCCTTCAGCTTATGGGTCATTGTGTCAAAGGAGCGGGAAAGCTGGCCAATTTCGTCTTTTAGATTTGTCCCGACCTTAAAATCAAGATTGCCACCACCGATGATCTCGGCCCCGCTCGTGAGCATTTTGATGGGTATGGAAATGGATTGAGCGATTGAAAATGCTATGATGCTGGTGAGTACAAGAACAATGACCAGGATTATCCACACAAGGTTTCGCAAATTGGTGACGTCGGCAAATGCCTCGCGAGTGTCGATTTTCGCGACCAAGCCCCAATCCATTGATGGAATGTAGCGCCATGCAGCAATGACCTGTTTTCCCCGATAGTCAATCGCGAGACCTGCGCCTGTTTTGCCTTGCACAGCCTGCTGAATTGGAAATCCATTTTGATCTCCCAGGGTGGCTTTTCTGGTAAGGGCTGCCTTGGGGTCATGCCTGAGAGGGTTCAAGAATTCCACCAGGTTGCCGGTCTTCCGACCCACCAGGACCTCGCCGGTGCTGCCCAGCCCGGTCACGTCCTGGATAATCTTATACACAGGCGTCATGTCCACTTCAAACGCGATGACTCCGGAAAAAGTACCGCTGAAACCTGTCGCCGGAGCTGTTACCAGCATTTCGAACCTTTTGTCTTCCGTTGTGTCAAGGTAAATATCGGAAAAATAAACGCCGGTTCTGCCTTGTTCCAAGGCCCTTCGTTCGACGACGGAGCCGATCGACAGATCTTTCGCGTAATGCGCCGGTCTGTTCGCATATGCAACCTTGCCATTGGGGCTCACGAGCATGATATCGGTCATGTCTGAAACCGACTGCATGTGTGACAGCTGGTCATTCAGCATTTTTTTGGCTGCGACAACCTGGGGATACTCCGGGTGACCTGCGAACCGGTTGAGAATAGGAAGGTTTTCCTTGATGTTGAAAAAGCCCTGCGTGATGGCGATGTCCGCCCGCAGTCCGGCAAAGTAGGCTTCTATTCTGTCAGCCCTAAAAACCGTAAGGTCCACCAATTGCGCGAGCCGGTTGGCCTCCAAGGATTTCTTAAAGTTAGTGTATGTCAATGCGCTGACAAAGAGTAAGGGGATCGTGGCAATCGTAAGAAAAATGATCGTGAGTTTCAGTCTTATAGACATAGAAGTCCTGCGCCCATGAGCACAAACAATACTGCGGTCGGCATGGCCATGGCAGAGTTCAGGCCGGCGGCATAATAATAGAGAGCCGGCGCTTTGAAAATATACCCTGTGACTGCCAGAGCTCCAATGGCGCTGATAATAATGCCGATGGCTTTCAGTTTTGGTAGAAGTCTGGCAGGATTAAGAATTGTCAGGATCGCGGCCACAGCCAGGAGAAGGAAGTTGACCATGGTAGGCATGGACGGCCTGCCGGGTTCCACGCTCGCAGTCCCGCCGGGATCGTTGACAAACAAGTCTTCAATCCCTGTCCGGACGCCGAATATCCCTGAAAAAAGCATCAGTCCCATGAGAATGGCAATGAAAAGTGATGTCATGGAAAGCATGATCTGAGCTGCCTCGAACCCGCCTTCCTGCGACCGCGCGATAAAATAGAGACTGATTCCGCTCGCGACAAACGCGATTGCGGTCGAGAACTTCATGCTTATCCATGCGGGAGAAATGCTCCTGAGCGCAGGGACATCGTAGAGCCAGCCGGCAACGACCGCGATGCCTGCAGCGCAAATGATCAGCGAAAGAGCTTTGGTCACGATTCTGTTCTTTCCCATTGAAAGGCTAGATTCCTACTCAAACTTGAGCGTTTCAGGATGAATTTTTGACCTCTCCCCTGCCCCTCTCCTACCAGAGAGGGGATAAAAAATTCGCCTATCATTCATCAAGTCCCTCTCTGGTAGGAGAGGGATTTAGGGAGAGGTTATCGTGATTTTCCCCATGTCCTACTCTGGCCGGAGGGGGAAGTCACAAAAATATTTTATGACTCCTGACAAACAGTCTTTAAAATGAACGGCAACGATCATGCATGGTGCTGAATGCCGCAATTTATATGCCATCAAAGCCGTTTGGCTTTGGCAAGCTCCTTATCTGGCATGATTTTCGCGTTTTTTAGTACTGTCATTGGGCATCTTGTCTATAGGCGTTATGGAGGGTTGATTCTATGGAACAGCCGATTTTCTCAGATGAAAATGGACCTGGCTCTACCGGGCGGGACGAGGACGGGTTGGAAGATCTGGCCGACAACAAAATGACGTTCGACCTGGTGTCGGGTATTGCCGGCGACCGGGAATTGACAGGACAGGAGAACGAGCTCCTGAGCGAACTGAAAAAGGCGCGCGGGGAACTGTTTTATTCGGACCTGCTTCATGCCATCACGCATCAGTTCTTCCCGCCTGCGGTTGCGCAAAACCTGTGGAACCAGATTCTTCGGCACAAATATGACATGTCGTATACCCTGCAGCGGAATATCCGGATTGCAGTCGCCTCGCTCGATTTTCTCTCGAACCTGACAAGCGAAATGCGCTCCCCGACCGTGATCGATGAACGTCGTATCGCGGGGATTATAGACCTTTCGTTGCGGGACAGCCTGACGCGGCTTTTCAACCACGCAACATGCTATCACAAAATCAAGCTGGAGCTCAGCCGGTTCGAGCGGTACGGGACGATTGTGTCGCTTATGATGATAGACATCGACGATTTCAAGAAGATCAACGACACGTACGGTCACACCGAAGGTGACGGCGTGCTTTCGATCCTGGGAAAAGTCATTGTGCAGGAAATCAGGGACACGGACATATGCTGCCGTTACGGCGGTGAGGAATTTTCGGTAATCATGCCCTCAACCGGCATCCAGGACGCGGCGGCGCTTGCAGACCGCTTGCGTGAAAAAGTGGAACACAGCATGCCCCTGGGAAAACGGGTGACCATCAGCGGCGGGGTCGCCTCCTGTGACACCACAATTACATCAGCGCAATTGCTCGTGGACAGGGCGGATGCGGCACTGTACCTGGCAAAAAAGAACGGGAAGAACAGGGTGGAGCTGAGCGTCGGCGCAACGGCGACGGCCGCCTAACCGGTGGCTTCGATACGTTTTGCTATGCAAAACACTCAGCCACCGACCTGCAAAAGAACCGGTCGTTGAGTGTTGTGAGCCCAGCGAGTAATGTATCGAAACGACCCGCTCAATTGAATTTGTACAGCACGATTCTTCCGGGAAAAAACCGCTCCAGCCGGGGTGGCGGGGCGATTTCGGCACGGTTCACAAACGATTCAAGTTCGGATGTTGTAAATCCCTTTTCGATCGAACGGAGACCGTCCGATCGCGCATAGCCGTTGCGAAGGACCAGCGAGGCAAACAGCATAAAAAGGACGTACGAACGTTTGGAGCGCACGAGGTCATTCAACACGTAGCCGAGCCGGGCGGACCGGTGTACCAGGCCCAAGAGCGCAACCAATTCCTCGTCCGGGAGATGGTGCAGGAGATGGTTTGCAAAAACATAGTCCGGGCAAATGCCCGCGTCCGTAAAACGCAGGGCGGACTCATTGACAACAACGATATTGTCGTTGCCATGGCACCGATTTCGCGCAAACTCCACGACGCGCGGGTCGTTATCCACGCAGTAAATCCGGGCCGGAATCGAACGGTCCGCAAGGTAGGCGGACAACCACAGCGCGAAATCGCACCCGCCTGAACCGAGGTCGCAAATTGAAAACGGCTTGGATCGTCCCTGTTGCCGGCGCATGTGCGGAATGATGAGCGTCTTGGCCAGAAACCGGTTCCGTGAGAACAGCGCATTAATAATGGAAAACTGGTCCAGGGTCCGAAAAAGCGGCGTCGTGCTGCCACCGTGGTCGTCCATGAGTTCCGGTTGCGTGCTTCGTACCTTAAACCATTCCATGATCATCTGCCTGCGCCGCAACGGGTAGTCAATTGTTCCGTAACAAAAATCCGTGGATGGACATTCCGGCGCCGTATGCAGCCATCATGCACCACGCGTCTTTAGAAAAACCAGCCTGCATCAACCTTTCGAGCACGAAAAACACGGTTGGCGAGGACATGTTGCCGAAATTGGCAAGAACATCCCTGGTCACGGTCAAATCATCGTTTGTCAGGCAAAGTTCTTCCTGGATCGCGGTAAGAATCCTGTCTCCGCCCGGATGCAACGCCCAGTACTCGACATCGTCCACACTCAGCGACTTTTTCGCCAAAAGTCCCTTGATAAAATCCGGAACAGTATTTCTGATAACCTTTGGAAGCTGTGCATCGAGCTTGTTATGAAGACGGCCGCTCTTGTACTCGAATCGCACGTAGTCCCGTGATTCGGGATAAAATGCGGATGCGGTTGCTTCGAGCGTCAATCCATTGTCCTTGCCCGTGACGATTGCGGCTGCGGCGCCATCACCGAAAATCGCATTTGATACGATGAGCCCGACGTCGTTTCCCATTTCAAACGTGGCGCTTGATATCTCCACCGCAATGCAGGCCACGACCGCGTCAGGATCGCCGCGCACGATGCTTGCCGCAAGTTGAAGTGCGGGCACTGCACCGCCGCACCCTGCGCCCACCAGATCATACACCGGAGTCGACCGGGCAAGGCCGGTTTGTTCCAGTACGTATGTTGCGATACCGGGGCAGATATATCCGGTGCATGTATTGACGATGAGCGTTGAGACCGAACCGATGGACATTTCGGCTTTATCAAGTGCTCGGCCGAGCGCTTCGCAACACAGACGGACAGCCCACTCGGTAAATCGCGCGATGCGCCGGTCTGGGTCTTCGTTCTTCAGGGAAACGAGCTCGTTTTCCGAGGTCACGGACACGTACCGCTTCTGCACGCTGGGGTGGCGCAGCACCTGATGAAGCACGTCAAAGCTGCGTGCCGATAATTCGTTCTTATAATTCTCGGTCATGAGCCGATCGGTCTGCTCCTGGGAGATAACATACGGGGGTACCGATGTTCCAATACTCGTCAATACAGGCTTTCTTAAATTCATAGGGTATGGCATTTGCTCCTTGTATATATTAAATATAACAATCGATACTACCCAGGCAAGATACCAATTCTTTTTGAGGAAAGGAAGATGTTTCTATTATGATTAATGATCAGCAAATATTAGACCGGATCAAGGATATTTGCGTCGAGGTGCTCAAAGTCGATAAGGGTAAGATCGGGATGGAAACAAAATTCAAGGAAGACCTGGGAGCTGACTCGATGGATACCGCGTTATTGCTTATGGCCTTGGAAAATGAGTTTAAGTCAAGCATTTCCGATGAAGAAGCGAAGAGTCTTTGCAGCGTCAAAGACGTGATTTCGCTCATCAAGAACTTACAGCCCGCCATTTCATGAACTCCGGCGCCTTCGGCCGCGAGGTCGTTATTACCGGAATCGGCATCGTGACGCCTATCGGTGTCGGCCGGGACAGTTTCTGGCAGGCCGCGCTTTGCGGGACCGGCGCGGTCGCGAAAATACCCGACCACTGGCGTAACTATTTCAAGCCTGCCTGTTGCCTGTGGGCTCCCCTTCCCGGCATTGACTTTGCCCTTCACGACATAAGCCGCATCGAGCAGCTGCAACTGGACAAAGCAGAAATGATCTCGCTTACGTGCGCCCGGGAGGCGATGAGCGACGCGCGGTATACCCTTGTCGTTAACAACAGGAAGAAGAACACCTACAGCGTCCAGGGAATCGAGCCGCACCGGTTCGGCGTCTTTGTCGGAAGCGGCATCGGCGGTCTGTCGAGCGTTTGTGCGAGCCAGGCGTTCCATTGCGGCGAACTGCCGGTCAAGAAACTTGACGAAATGCAATCGAGGCTCGCTGCCACCGACTCGACTTCGGACCTTGCCCTGGTCATAGAGGACTTGAAACGGCATCTCCGGCTTCCGGTCAGGTTCAACCCCATGACCGTTGCCATGTCCATGCCGAACGGCTGTTCTGCCATGCCGGGAATCAAGTACGGTTTAGCGGGGCCGAACATGACCTGCGCCGCCGCATGCGCAGCAGGCACCATGGCCATCGGCCAGGGATTCCGGTCCATTGTCCAGGGAGAATGCGACGCCGCACTGGTCGGGGGCGCCGAATACCTTGGCGACGATTTCGGCGGGGGGTTCCGCGGGTTTGACATTGCGGGTGCGCTCGTTCGAAATTGCAACGATCCGGAAAAAGCAAACCGACCCTTTGACCGGGACCGGTCCGGATTTCTCTTGGCAGAAGGCGGCGGGGCCTTGTTTGTCATAGAAGAAAAAAAGCACGCCCTTGATCGCGGCGCAAACATCTATGCGACAATAACAGGATTCGGGCAATCTTTTGACGCTTATTCCATGATGGCCATGGAGCCGGATGGCCGGGCGGCGGAGAGAATGGTTCGCAGCGCTCTTGACGATGCGGGGATAGGTCCGGCGGACGTCGACTACATCAACGCTCACGGCACCGGCACGGTTCTGAATGACGAAATCGAGTCCGCGCTGATCGAGCGGCTGTTCGGGGAAAAACCTCTTGTCAATTCCACCAAGTCTTTGACCGGCCACACCATCGGCGCGTCCGGGGCAATCGGCGCGGCCGTGACCGCGTTGAGCCTTTTCCACCAAACGACGCACGTCTCGAAGAACATCGAGAATCCAATACGGAACCTTACTTTTGTCAAATCCGCCGGAACCTACGAAATCCGGCATGCCCTGACGCAGTCGTTTGCGTTCGGCGGGCACAACGCGTGTCTGGTGCTGTCGCGGTACGAGGGGTGAGCTAAAACCAGTGCGCCCCGGTGTAGAGCCCCGATTCAAGGTCCGAGGCCCGGGACAGAACGTCTTTTCTGTAGGCTTCATCGATCCTGATTGCTTTCTTTTCCCATTCCAGGCACAACCCGCACGATTCGCAATTGGTTTGGTCGCATTCTTTTGATGCAAATTTCTCAAGAAACCCGTCGAGCGACCGGTTGTCGATATAGACCGGGGCCGATGAGGCCGAGAAATCATGCATGATGATTTGCTCCGCGTAGTGCTTGAGTTTGAGCACGCTTGACATGCGGACAAACGTCGGCTTGAAAAACCTGCGAAGCATGCCGAGCCGCATGCCCAGCGTTGCACCCTGCTCCTTCTTGATTTGAGCGACTTGCCCGACGAGTTCCAGGAGATTTCCCTCGAACCACCGGCCGGCATAGGCCTGCACCCTTTTCACAAGAAGGTCTCCGGGGCAGCTTCTTTCGACGATTTTGAAATTGTGATAACCGAGGTTCTCATAAATTGGAAGGTCTTCGGGCCTGATCCAAATCCCGCGGATCAAGTTGACCGGATTCGAAAGACGCGCAGCCGAACAATGCAGAATGCAATAGTCAACACAAAACCCTTTGAGCCGGTCGCCTTTGCGAGAGCTTTGGGAGAGCATGTTCATGTGCGCCAGTTCGTGTGAACATCCGGGAAGACAATTCGCGTTTGCAATAAGCTGAAGGTCGCAGGACACTGCGGACCGGATCTTCTGGAGTTTCCGAAAGTCCCTGTTGGCTCCGATTGCACTGATGCACAGCGTATCCGCGCCCATATCCTGCCATTGCAAGGCCTTTTGTGGCGAATCGATGCAGGCAAAGGCGCTCACGCGGGTAGTGAACCGCGGATGCAGTTTCTTGACAAGTTTGAGAAGATACGGTGAGGCAACGGTGACCGAATCCACGCCGGTGGCGTCTATAAAATCAAGCAGCTTCCTGATGGACCGCTGGCCCGTGCGGGTCTGTTCCGTGCCGCCGAGGGTCGCGCCGTTGATCAGGTAATTAAACCCGATATGATGGTTGTGCGCCTCGACGACCGAACGAGCCAGCGTTGCGCGGGTTATTTTCCTTAGCGTATAGCTTGAGCGACCGCCGCCGATGCAGTCGCTTTGCAACTTGCCATACACTTCGTACACTTCCGGCGCCGCAGTCACGCGCCCGATCAGGCCCGGCTCAAACGTGCAGGCAACGGACAGTTTCATTGTGCCTTTGCAGATGGTAATAGTTACAAAAGGTTGCGCTCCACCGAGGCCCAATTGACAAGCTTCCAGAACGCCTCGACATATGCTGCGCGATTGTTCCGGTAATCAATATAATATGCATGTTCCCACACGTCGCAGGTCAAAATCGCCTTCCTGTTGTCCTTGAGCGGGGTCCCCGCGTTTCCCATGCTTTCGATGGTCAATTTGCCGTCGCTGTTCTTGATGAGCCATACCCATCCTGATCCGAATGTCGACATTGCGGCTTTTGTAAATTCCTCCCTGAATTTGGCGAATGACCCGAAATTATCCGAGATCTCCTTGCCGGCAGCACCTTTCGGCTCTCCTCCGCCGGACGGCATGAGGCAGTTCCAATAAAAAGTGTGGTTCCAGATTTGGGCGGCATTGTTGAATGTTCCTCCGGTGGCTTTCTTGACAATGTCCTCCAACGGCATATTTTCAAACTCAGTGCCGGGAATGAGTTTGTTGAGGTTTGCGACATATGCCGCGTGGTGCTTCCCATAGTGAAACTCCAGGGTTTCGCGCGAAATGAATGGTGCCAGAGCGTCCATTGCAAATGGCAGGTTAGGCAGTTTGAGCTCCATGATTCCTCCTCTAGGGTGTTGGTTAGTCCATATCGTTACAAAAGTAATTAGCGGATTTTCTTAATTCGAAAATGTGCATGATCCACGCCCACAACCATTAAACGAGATTCTCGAAATCAAGAAACTATTTCCCAGATTGAAAACTTATCTTTCTCTTGCCCAATTCAGCGATCCTGGAAGAGATCACTCATTAATTCAATAGTCATGTAATGTTCTCTTTCCTGTTGCGCCAATTTGAGGAAGGTTTCCCGCTGAACCGCGTCATCTGATTTCCCGGCGCGCTCTTCGTAGAAGTCTTTCCCCTTTTGTTCTATGTCAAGGGCAAGGGCATAGACCTCCGACTCAGGAAGATCCTCGCGGAATATCCCGTCTTTTTCCCGGGCCAGATCAATGACGTTCCGGGCATCGGCCAGGATATCCGATTCCTTGATTTCAGGGCCAATGGCGCCTCGCTCCATTGCCTCGATCACCTTGAAATGCTGCGCCTCTTCATCGGCCAGCCGCGCAAGGATTACCGCCACGCCGATCTCGAAGCACCGTTCCGCGAGATCCCGGTAAAATAGTTCACTGTCTTTTTCAAACTTTTTTGCGTACTCGAAAATATTCACAGCCGGCCCTTCTTGCCCTATGTCAATTCGCCTTGAAAAACGAAACAACGTGCGACTCACCGACGCCGGACAATTTGACGAAATAGAGACCGCGGGCCAGGTTTTCCGGGCCCAGGGGTATCGAATACGTGCCGGCGGAAACGACCCGATCCATTATGGTTGCCTGTTCTCGTCCTGAAAGATCAAAAACTCGTATGGTCACCTGCCTGGCATGCGGCACGTCCAGCGAGATGGTTGGCAATCCATGAGCATCCGCCATGGCAAACCGGACTTCGTTTGAGCCGACTGCGGCGCGCGCCGATGGCAAATACTTGACCGAGGATTGCGAGGCCGTGAAGGTTCCGGTAAAGAGATGAATGGTGCAATGAAAATTGTAGGTCCCTTGGACTTTTACGACGTACTTGAAATTTGGCCCAGAGCCGTTGGAAAAGGCCTGCGCCGTTGCCGGGACGCTCGTAGAAGCGAGGGGATGTACGATGAAATCGCCTTCCCACATTACGGTGTCCCCGACCGTTACGGTAAATGAGGATGGCGAATAGGCAAAACCGACAGCTCCCCCGAATTGGACGACATGCGTCGTAGCCCGGACGCCCGTTGCGGTCAGGAATATGATTGCCGCAAATATCCAGCTCATGTTTGACAGGGACTTGACGATTTGTCTGTTCATATACAACTCCTTCTTTTGAAGATGGTGACCGAGACGCTATTGTCAACCTCTCATGAAATGGCCGAGCCAGAACATGAAGGCTATCGTGACAACATGCAAAATCCACCAGCCGGGCTTAAACAAGAAAAATCTGAACATACGGTACCTCTATTTCCACAAAAAGTAGCCGAGAACGTAGACGATCGGTAATGCCGCGACATGAACGCCCCAGTATCCCATGTTCGGATACCGGAAGAACCTGCCTTTTCTGACCGTCGCGTCAATGGCCTTGAACATTTCCAATTCGAAAATGGATTTCCCAAGAAAGAAGTTTACCCACAGGATCGCGATGTCCGCAAGCAGGGTGCCGACGAATATCGCCTGGAACGAAAAATTGTCCACCAGCCGCGGGACCGAAATATGCGCCATGGTGATTGTCCCGATTATGACAAGCATTCCGTTAAGAACATACGCGTACGGCAGTGTCTTTTTTGACAAGAACATTGCGGGCAGAACGATAATGCTCATCAATCCGGTGATAAAGGGAATCCAATTGGTCGGGTTGTCCGAAACCGGATGTACGCGCAGATGAAGCAACCACCCGCCCAACGATACCACTGCCAAGCCGGCAATCATGAGCAGCCTGATGTTTTGTTTTTGCGTCATGCCACAAACCCTTTCGTGAAAACGGAAGCGTCGACGTTGTTACGTTTCGCTACAGAAGTTTTGCGTTTAGAGTGATTGGAGTGCTGGCCAATGCCCTTGAAACCGGGCAGCCCTTCTTGGCCGCCAAGGCCTTTTCCTGAAATGTTTTTTCATCAATGCCTTTTATTCTTGCCTCAGTATCGAGCGCGATCCCCGTTATCGAGAACCCGTCGTTTCCTCTTTCTATATTTACATGAGCGACCGTATGTATTTCTTCCGGAACAAAACCTGCTTGTTCCACGATCATGGCAAATGCCATTGAAAAGCAGCCTGCGTGGGCAGCGCCGATGAGCTCTTCGGGATTGGTTCCTTGCCCATCTTCAAACCTGGAAGAAAATGAATAGGCGCCTTTGATCAACCCGCTACCGGACTTTACGGTCCCCTTACCCTTTGACAAAGTTCCGGTCCATATTGCTTCTCCGGTTCGAATCGGCATAAAAATTCCTCCCTCTCCTTTTGAGTGCCCAAAAACTTTTCGCTCACTAAAGAAATAGCAAACAGCATGCCGCAAGAGCTGGCATGATTGTTGATTAATTCTTCCTTTAAAAAGGAGGACCAATGGATCATAACAAACTTTCAAGACGCGATTTTATCAAGAATGTTGGTACGGGAGCTTTAGCTGCTGCATTAGCCTCTCCGATAGTGGGATTTGAAGTGAGCGCAAGCAGTGGCAAACCACCGCTTCCCATTGCACCGATCATGCTCGATATTACGAAGCCGGAATATGCTGCGCTCGCGAAAGCAGGAGGAGCTCTAAAGATTCCGAACCCCCAAAATAAGAAGAGGCCGATTATCGTAAGCAGGACTTCGGAAACAGAAGTTGCAGCCTTTTCCTCAAAATGTACGCATTTCGGATGCGAGGTTGGACTTCCCGAAAATAACGTGTCCGCATGCCCCTGCCATGGATCCAAGTTTGATGCGACGGGAAAGGTGATTCACGGGCCTGCCAAGAAGGACCTGATGGCATTTTCAGCTGCCCTGGAAGGCTCGATCATCACAATAAAGGATAAGGCATCCTAGGACAACTTTGTTTTTTCGGTGATAGATTAGGTGTCCTCGGAGGAGGCGAATCTTTTCGCAGAAACGGGAATCTGTTTCCATAAAATGTACTGTCGATATCTATGCCTGGAGAATTGGAAGTCATAATGCCATTGAAATGTTCTAAGAAAAGAAAATGCCGGCTCTTTGCCGGAATTCTGGTTGCAGGATTTTCTCTATTTGCAAACCCAGTTTCTGCCTTGGACACCGGGGCATCGGTGGACACGTTTGTAATTCTGGTTTCAAAAGACCTGGTCGACATGGTCAAGACGAAACCGGCTTCGTTGGGAACGTCAGTCATGGACACCCTGCCGCTCCTTGAATTTCGAGACATAAAATTCCTCAGATACGACGGTGTACGCGGCGTCGAAAGCGCATTCGATTTCATGCCGGAAGTCTATGATCGCCTCAAGCCACGTCTCGCTCGTCTTTACATGAGGTCATTTGTCGTTTACGTCAACCATATTGCCGTCTATTCGGGCATCGTGGTGGCCAACGACTTCTCAGCCGACTATCTCAGGAAATCGCATTATTCCGGCCCGGTGATCGTTCTGCCGCCCCGGGCTTTGGATTCGGACAAGAGCAAGGGAGTGAAGATTTCGTTCTTCTCCGAAGACGGAATTTACCGCCGGAGCGATGATCCGCGCGGCAACAAGATCATGATCGACCTGTTCAAAAAGGCGGGAAAATTTCTCCTGCAAGGAGGACATGATGAGAAGAATGACAAGGGTCGTTCTGGCTCTTCTTCTTATTAGTTCGGCCCAGGCAAAGGTCGTGACCAAGGAATACACGTATAAAGTAGACACCACGACCTTACGCGGCTTTGTCGCCTACGACGATGCGGCACAGGGCAAGCGCCCCGGCGTGCTCGTCGCGCATGATTGGTGGGGGCTTACCGATTTCTCAAGAACACAGGCAAGACGGCTGGCTGAGCTCGGGTATGTCGCGTTCGCGGTTGACATGTACGGCAACGGACAAAATACGACAGATATGGCTGTTGCCAGGAAACTGGCCGGAGGAATCCGCGGCACGCCGCTCATGCGTTCCAGGATACGGGCCGGTCTTGACGCCATGCTGCGCCAGGATAACGTGGACCCGAAGCGCGTTGCGGCGATCGGGTTCTGTTTCGGCGGAACCAGCATTCTGGACCTGGCCTACAGTGGAGCAGACGTCAAAGGTGTGGTCACGTTCCACGGAGGATTATTTTCCGTAAAGCAGGAAGACCTCGGCCATGTCAAGGCGAAATTTCTGATTCTGCATGGCGCAGACGATCCGACCATGACGCGAGATACCATAAATCAATTCCAGGAATCGTTGCGGAGGGCCGGTGCAGACTGGCAGATGGTTTATTTCGGCAACGCGGTTCACGGTTTTTGTAATCCTGCTTCGGGCAACGACAAGAGCAAAGGATCGGCCTACGATCCTGTCGCGGCAGCGCGATCCTGGAAAGATATGGAAGACTTTCTCCAGGATGTCCTGGCTAACAAATAGGAGGCATCGCCATGCATTACCGTCCATTTGCACATACCGGTTTATTTGTGTCGGAGGTCTGCCTCGGGGCAATGACCTTTGGCGGGAAAGGGTTTTGGGAGGTCGTCGGCAAATTGGGAGCGCCCGAAGTCGAACGGTTCGTGGGGACCGCTCTTGACGCAGGTGTAAACCTCATTGACACCGCAGACGTCTATTCCGAAGGCGAATCCGAACGCCTCGTGGGGGCGGCGCTTTCGGCGCTCAAACGACCGCGCGATCAGGTCGTTGTCGCGACAAAGGTCCGCGGCCGTACCGGCCCGGGTGTCAACCAGATCGGCTTGTCCCGCGGCCACATCCTTTCCTCGATCGATGCCAGTCTCTCCCGGTTGAAACTTGACTTCGTTGATTTGTACCAGATACACGGATTGGACCGCGAAACACCCATCGAGGAGACGGTTCGTGCGCTCGACGATGTCGTGCGAAGCGGAAAGGCGCGGTATGTCGGGTTCTGCAATTTGTCCGCCTGGTATGCCATGAAGGCGCTGGCCTTCTCGGACAAGTCGGGGCTGGCGCGCTTCGTGAGCGCCCAGGTGCATTACACGATCGCGGGCCGCGACATCGAACGTGAAATCGTTCCTCTTGCGAAAGAGGAAGGGCTGGCAATCCTGCCCTGGAGCCCCCTGGCAGGAGGTTTGCTTTCGGGAAAATTCGACTTCGAACATCCGGGGCCCGCGGGTTCCAGGAGGACGTCGTTCGATTTTCCTCCGGTGGACAAGACCCGCGCCGCATCGGTTGTCAAGGCCATGCGCGTGGTTGCAGAGAGGATGGGCATTTCGATCTCGCGCGTCGCGCTGGCGTGGCTTCTTTCACGGCCCTTTGTGACGAGCGTGATCATCGGTGCAAAAACTCCGGAGCAACTCCAGGACAACCTTGGGGCCACCGACACGAAACTATCCCCCGACGATATCGCGATGCTGGATTCGGTCAGCGTCCTTCCGCCGGAATATCCCGGTTGGATGCTTGATTGGCAGGACCGCGAGCGTAGGCCGAAGTGATGCCGTGGATTATTTTAAGAAGCCCCCTTGAAGATCCCCCGGAGGGGGACTTTTATAGATGATTGTTTCAAGATTCCCCTTTGAAGATCCCCCTCAGGGGGATCTTCAAAGGGGCTAAACCTTAGAACAGGACTAAAAATCATGAAGGAACTGGTCAGGTGCAAATCATGCGGTTACATTATGGAAAAGGGCAAACTTCACGGAAAGTGTCCGGCTTGCGGCGTTCTTGACAAAATGTTCGAACCGTACACGGAAAATATTTCTCCCAAACGCAAGGCCATTCTCGCACTCGACCTGCATCCGGTGCTCGTCCATTTTCCCCAGGGGCTTATCGGGGTAGTTCTCGTGCTTTCTCTTATTGCAATGACGGTTCATGGAGCGACGCACGAGCGACTCGCGGCCGCGATCGTTGTTCTAGGTTACACCATGCCGTTTGTCGTTCTCGCGGCTTTTCTCGCGGGCTTACTTGACGGCAAAGTCCGGTTCCGCAGGTTTACCACGCCGCTTTTGAAAACAAAGATGATTGTAGGCTCTTTGTTCTTCCTTTTTTCCTGCGGCCTTTTGGCTGTGGCTGCAATGCGGCCTGAGTTGCCCGCGTCCGCCCTTATTGCGGTACTGGGCCTAAGCCTTGCCGGATCAGTATGCGCCACCTACCTTGGCAAAATAGGAACAAGTCTCCTGAACTCGAGGTTTCCTGGGTAAAGTTAGTGACAAAGGAAAGGAAGGAACACTTATGAATACTACGCAGTTACCATTTCTTGTAGAAGGAATTCTGATTCTAATAGCTGGGACCTTCGGAATTCTTATGAGCAGGGCTGGGAAACCCTACGGTAAAGTGAAACTCGTCGTTCACCTGTTTTTCGTTCTTTGGTTCGCCGTAGGTTTTGGCTTCATAGTGTACGGGATTCTCACCATGAGTACTGCAACAAAGGCAATTTGGATCCCGGTCAGTGTAATGGGGTTGGCGATTTTGACCCAAATGGTTACCGGCATCACGATGTTGGCTTCCAAGAAAGCTGGTATGCCGTTTCCGAAGATTCATCTTTTTTCGGCAATTTTGCTGGTTCTATCCGATATCTGTGCTTTCTTCATCGCGGGGCTTCGTTCATGACAAAATTCCCTGAACGATCACCAGCGCGAGAATGCTGCCCTGAAACAGGTACATGGCGCGAAAAGCCATGTTGACATCTATAGCTGCTGAAGCCCTGAGCATTCTGACATAAAAGTAGACGATGAACAGGATATTCGGGGCAATCAACGTTGCGAGCGTCCAAAGCCCGGATACCAGGCCGAACAGGGGAAACGCAAGCGCACTCGCCGAGGCCGCCGCGCACCATACGAAAACAATTCCTCTGAAACGTCCCTCGTTCTTCAGAATTGACATGTAAGGAAATCCCGCGGCCTCGTATTCCCGCCCATATTTGAGAAGCATCAGGAGGAAATGCGGCACCTGCCAGAAGAACAGGAAACAAGCAATACCGACTGCGGGGCCGAGGATTTTCCCGGTCGCTGCCGCACATCCTATGAGCGGCGGAAGCGCACCGGTCAAGGCGCCCACCGGAAGCGCAAATAGCGTTTTGCGCTTGAGCGGCGTGTAGACCATGCAATACCAGACCAGCGTACAACCGCCGAGCAGGCTGGCCAAAGGCGTTGTATAAAAGAACAGAATCGCGAGACCCGCCAAAGCGCTGCCGATCGCAAAAACCAATGCCTGGCCCGGGGATGCTTGCTCGGTGAGTAAGGGCCGGAACCGGGTGCGCTCCATGAGCGCGTCGAGGTCCATTTCCTGAATCTGATTGAATGCCGATGCCGCAGCGGAAAGCAGGGCAACGCCTGCAAACGCTGCAAGCAAGCCCCATGAGAGCGAGTGGCAAACCGGGACAAAACCGGCGACAGCAGAAAGCGCGACAGCAAAGGAGAGTTTGACGCGTGAGAGTTCCGCCAGTGTCCTTACGAAGCGGTTCATAGACAGGGCTATTTGACGGTCTTGAGAAACGTGACAACCTCGCCGATTTCTTCGTCAGAGAGAGCGGTTTTTCCGGGAGGCATCGTATTGGGATAGCCATCGACGATGTCTGCGGACGGATCAAGAATCGATTCCCTGATATAGGTGGAATCCGCGGTGAGTGTCCGCCCTTGACCTCCCGTATGCACATGCACGTTGGACCCTAAAAGGCCTTTGAAGGTCGGTCCAACCATGGGATTGCCGGTGAGAGAATGGCAGGACACACATCCCCGCTCGTACAGCAATGATTCCCCTTTCGGCATGTTCGCCCACAGGGCCTCGCCTGCGAGCTTGATGTTCTTTCCCGCAAGCCATGCATCGAACTGATCGGGCAATACGACATATACCTTTGCAATCATGGCCGAATGACTTTTTCCGCAATATTGCGAACAGAGAATGTAGCTGCTCCCCATTTCGGTGGCATTGAACCAAACCTTCACCTTGAGGCCGGGCACCGCATCCTGCTGAATACGGAACGCGGGAATGTAGAAACCATGGATAACGTCCTGTGAAATGAGTTCGCAACTGATATCTTTGCCCAGCGGGACGACGAGGTCTGGACTCTTCTTGCCGTTTGCGTATTCGAATAGCCAGGACCATTGACGGGCATACACCTTGACAGGAATGGAATCTCCCGGCACGGCGCGCAGGAACTGGAATCCGACCAGGCCGTAGACGAACATCGGAATCACCAGAAGCGTCGGCACAATAACCCAGATCGTCTCGATGAGTCGGGAATCCGGAAGTTCGCTGGGAACCGGATTGCGCGATTTGCGGTACCTGACCGTGAAATAAACCATGAAAAAGACGATGAGATAAAACAAAAGGGCCATGAACGCGAGTATGTAGATCATTGCCTCGTTGACGATATTGGTCGATGTAGACACAGCAGAATCTCCTTAACCGCTACACGCGCAGAACAGGCACCCGGTTTTGCCCGGACATCAGCGAAAAATCACATCCGAATAGGTCAGCCCGATGAAAATCGCCAGGGTTGTGATCGCGATCGGCATGAGCAGCTTCACCAGCTGCCGGTCCTCATATCGCAAGTGCATGAAATACAGGAGCACGAGCGTCGATTTGAATGTCGCGATGCCGAGACAGATAATAATGGCTATTTTCTGCAAGTTGATGCTTGCAGCCATAACCGTGAGCGCAGTCATAATCATCAAGACCACCCACACAAAGACGTACGACCGTCCGGTCGGCTCTTTCCCAGGTTTGGTATGCTGTGCTGCGTTTTTCGTTTCCATACGATCCCGATCAGGTTATCAGGTAAAACAAAGGAAACAGGAATATCCAGATAAGATCGACCAGATGCCAATACAGCCCTCCGTTCTGCAGGTAAATCGGATGAGCCGCCGTAATCGTTCCGCGAATCACTCTGCCGAGGAAGACTGACAATACGCATATGCCGACGATAACATGGACCGCATGCAATCCGGTCATCATATAATAGAGTCCGAAATACAATATCTCGCCGTGCGGTTTCGACTGGAGAATGTGAGCGTTTGGAAACAGGCCATGATGGTATTTTTCCGTCCACTCGAATGCCTTAACAATGAGGAATCCGAATGCGAGGCCGATGGTCGAGAGCAGATACGCGATAGCCCTGCCTTTTTTGTTTTCGATGAGGCTGTGGATGGAGAGTGCGACCGTAAGGCTGCTGGTGATCAGGATACAGGTGTTGAGCGTGCCGAAGAAACGGGACAGCTCAAGCGAGCCTTCATGGAATTCCGCAGGGTTTTTGAGCCGGTACATTGAGTAGAGCAGGAAAAGCCCGCCAAAGAGAAGTATTTCAGTCGAGATGAATAACCACATCCCGACCCTGGGGCCGCCCGGGAGTGTCTCGTGGTGCTCGCTCATATGCCTCTTTCCACGTGATCGAATTCGTACGGACCGCGGGTTATCACGGGGATCTCATCGAAATCCTCAGCAGAAGGAGGTGAGGGCAAAGTCCATTCAAGCGTTGCGCCTCCCCATGGATTAGCGAGCGCCTTTTTTCCCCAAAAGACACTCCACAGAAGGACTGCCATCATGAAGAACAATCCGGCTACCATGATGAAGGAACCGATATTGGCGAGCTGGTGCATGTCCGCGTACTCTGGAAGATAACTCGCGAACCTGCGCGGCATACCTTGCCAACCAAGAATGAACATGGGGAAATAGAAAATATTGAAACCGATAAACAGAATCAGCCACGCGATAACGGACAACAGCTTGTTGTACATTCTGCCAGTCATTTTGGGGAGCCAGTAGTGAAACGCCGCAAATAAGCCAAACCCCGTGCCGCCAAAGATGACGTAGTGGAAATGGCCCACGATGAAATATGTGTTGTGAAGATGCACGTTCGGCGAAAGCGCGCCGATGAGCAGTCCGGTGAGTCCGCCTATGGAAAAAAGAAAAATGAACGAGAGCCCATAGAGGAAGGGTGGTTCGATCTGTATCGAACCCTTGTACATGGTTGCAAGCCAGTTGAAAACCTTGATTGCACTGGGCACGGCAACGAGAAACGTCAAGAAGGAGAAGATGATCCCTGCCGCATCGCTCTGGCCGCTGACGTACATGTGGTGTCCCCAGACAAGGGAGCCGACGCTGGCGATCGCAAGGCTCGAAAAAGCGATCATTTTGTATCCGTAAATGTTCTTTCTTGAAAAAACCGGGAAAATATCGGAAATGACTCCCATTGAGGGAAGTATCATGATGTAAACCGCAGGATGGGAATAGATCCAGAACAGGTGCTGGTACAGAAGCGGATCGCCGCCTTTGGACGGGTCGAAAACGCCGATGCCGAACAGCCGCTCCACAACCACAAGCAGCATGGTAATGCCGATGATGGGCGTGGCGAGTATCTGCACCCACGCCGTTGCATAAAAGCCCCATACCGAAAGCGGCATCTTGAAGAAGTCCATTCCCGGAGCCCGAAGTTGATGAACCGTGGTGACGATATTGATGCCGGTCAATATGGACGACATGCCAAGGATAAATACGGCAAAAACCGCAAGCGGAACGTTGACGGTCGTTTTCAGGCTGAACGGCACATAAAATGTCCAGCCCGTGTCAACCGCGCCTCCCGCGAACGTGATCGATACAAGGGCAAGCACCCCGCCCAGGAGATACAAGTAATACGTAAAGAGATTGAGCCTTGGAAAAATCATGTCGCGCCCGCCGATGAGGATCGGCAGAAAAAAATTACCGAAAATCGTGGGAACCGCAGGAATCACGACCAGAAAAACCATGATGATTCCGTGAAGTGTAAACGTCGCATTGTATTGCTGGGGAGTCATGATCGGGTGCCCGGGAATCATGTTGATACGCATTAGGACGCCGAGCACAACGGCAACAGAGAAAAAGGTGAGAACTGAAACCAGATAAAGGATGCCGATTCGTTTGTGGTCTGTCGCAAGTAGCCACCCCAGAATTCCGGGGAACCTGCCTTTGTGCGCGAAATAGGGAACGTATCCGGGATGCGCGACGAGTTGCTCTGTCATCGTTTGTTTCCTTTTGCCATTCGTTTTCTTCCGGAAACGATCAGGTAGGTTATGAATAGTGCGAGGAGCGTCAGGATCACGGTGGCGCTGACGCGCATCAGGTCGAAGACCATCCGGTGGCTCTTGGGATCGATGGAAAAGCAGGCGCGCAGCACGCGGGCAATGGTCGGCTGCACGGCGCCGTTCGACGCCTCCATAAGCGACATGGCCAGGTCAACGGGAAGGTAATCGGTGCCCAGGATATAGCGCACAACTTTGCCCTTTGGCGAAAGTATGATGATGCAGAGCGGATGGTCGAACTCGTCTCCTTTTTTGACAAAGTGGAACCCGACCGCATCCGCGACTTTGTCGACGCTTTCGTCGCTGCCGGTGAGAAAATGCCAGCGGTCCGCGGGATAGGGATTCTGCATGGCCTGGAACGCGATCTGTTTTGCCTTCATGGCATCCCGCGGCGTTTCGTGTTCGTCAACACTGATGGAGATGACGTTGGGCGCGGACTGCGGTTTGTCCGCGTACTGCCGCAAGACATTCGCGATGCTGACCAAAAGTATGTTACACGCGTTCGGGCACCGGTAGTATAGGATGGAAAGGATGGTCGGCCCTTTCATGAGAGCCTTCAGCTGCACGGTATCGCCCGTCTCGGTAGTAAACGGAACGTCCAGCGGCACCATGCTTCCCAATTTCTCTTCAACGCCCATGGTGGAAGAAGCCGTGTCTGCTCCGCCGCCGTGCGCAAAGAGCGGCGACAGGAATGCGAGATTGACAAGTATTATGGCGCACGCCGGAATTATGTGTCTATTCATGAGTAATTGTGCTCGTGAGATCATTTTGGTATCTGCTTCAAACCGCCGCTATCCACGGGAGCGACCGTTTTCTTTACGCCTGAAACCGCGCCCGCGGACTTGGTCATTTTCATTTCCAGGCCTCGTCCGTAAATGATTCCTGCCCCAAAATATCCGAGCCCGATCATGACGACGCAAGTTGTCGCATAGATGATTGTCATTGAAATCGAATGCAATTTGATCTCGCTGCCGAGAATAATCCCTGCCCCCAGCAGCACCAGGGCGACCGACGCAAGCCCCATCTTGATCTTGATAGGCGTGAAAAGTGTTGCGTGATAAAAATGTATCCAGTCAAAAACTCCCAGGAGAATCGTGGGGAAAACGAAAATAAACGCCAGAATGGATGCGTGCCGCGCCGTAAGCGCAAGGTTCCTTTTCCGAAAGACCATGGCAACGATGAAGAAAATCAGAGCTCCGACCGTCAGCCCTATGGGCATATGCGTGATTGGAGAATGCAACGGTTCGCTGAAACCCAGTTTTGCGAGAAACTTGTACATTTGGTCAAGCATGCATACTCCCTCGTTATTCCTTGAAGACGAGGTTGCCTTCAAGCAAACAAAATAAATGAAGTGTCATTGCAATGCCACGGCTGACTTTTCCAATTTTACGACCCTGTTCGCCCACATATACGCAATGACTCCGGCGATAATGCTTGCGGCGGACAGGCCGAAGAAAACACCGGTCAGTTGTGCCACCTGCGCGCCGGCGATCGAAAACGGTATCCACAGTCCGAACGCGAGCAAGAGCTCCAGGCCCAGCGAATCGTACGGTCGGCCAAGGACATTGAGAGCGGTCCAAATTATCTGGTGCACGCCCCGAAGTCCGAGACTCACGGATATCAGCCACAGGTAAAGGCCGGCGGCAGAAGTCACTGACTCGTTTTCGCTAAAGAGTCTCGCAAGAGGCGTGCCGAAAAGGATAAATGCAGCACAAAGGACTCCACCCCAGATTATTGAAAATTTCGAGGAAAAAGAAATTCCCTTCTCAATCCTGTCGAAACGTTTCGCCCCGAAATTCTGGCCCACAAACGGACTGAGGCCTGTTGACATTGCAATAATGAGAGTAAAGCCCAAACCTTCGATGCGCGTGGCTACGCCGAACCCGGCGACAGCCTCGGCGCCGAACCTGCTGACGATCCGGGTTATGATTCCCATGGCGACCGGAATGACCGCGTTTGAAACTGCGACGGCAAGCCCGGTTGCGAGTATCTTTTTCCATGAGGCAAGAAGCGCCGACCATCCGGGCCACGGACGGGCGAGAAGGTTTTTTCTGAAATGAAGAATCCACAACGATGCCGCAAGCATAAGGCCGCGGCTTACGATCGAGGCGACGGCGGCGCCCCCGATTTCCAAGCGCGGAATAGGGCCCAATCCGAAAATAAAAACAGGGTCCAAAAGCGCATTGAGCCCCATACCGGCGATCATGATGACGCTCGGGGTGATGGTATCGCCGGTCGCCCGCATGATATTGCTGCCGATCATGGGTACCACATAAAACACCATTCCGGCATACCAGATGAACATGTATTGTTTGACAAAGGGCATTGTGGAGTCGGTTGCACCGAGCAATCTGAACATAGGCTCGACGCTTAGAAGCCCGGCTAGCGAGAGGAAAACCACGCACAGCGTGGAAAGGGTCAGCGCATCAGTCGTGTATCGCCTGATCAAAGACTGCGCGCCCTCGCCGATGCTCTTGGATATGACCGCCATTGCGCCAACGCCGATGCCGAGCGTAAATGTCGCGACAACCATTGCCACCGGGAACGTCAGCGTCAGCGCCGCAAGTTGGAGCGTTCCAAGCCGGCTCACAAAGAACGTGTCGATCAAGTTGAATGACATCATGGACATAATGCCGAGCAGCATTGGGGCAGAAAGGCCGATTAAGGTGGACGCGATCGGTCCGGAGGTCAATTTTGCTTGTGTTTCTTTGGATTTCATAGGCGAATCGAGAAAATATAACCTTTCTCTACCCATTGGCATTTTCTTTGCGATATTCTAAGAGAAAAGGAGAAATCATGAAAGCAATACGAGTCCATGAATTCGGCGCGCCTGATGTGCTGAAATACGAGGAGATCGATGCGGTCCACCCGGGCGAGGGTCAGGTACTTGTCAAGATAATCGCGGCAGGCGTCAACCCTGTGGAAACCTACATCAGGTCGGGAATGTATGCGAGGAAACCCGCGCTTCCCTACACACCGGGAGCAGACGGCGCAGGGATTATCGAAGAAATCGGCCCGGATGTTCTGTCGTGCAAGACGGGCGACAGGGTGTATACGTCCAGCTCAATAACCGGAACCTACGCGGAAATGGCAGTATGCGCCGCACATCACGTGCACCCGCTGCCGGAAAATGTGAGCTTCCAGCAAGGGGCGGCTCTCGGGGTTCCTTATGGTACGGCCTACCGCGCCCTTTACCAGCGCGCGCATGCGGTTGCCGGCGAGTCTGTACTTATCCACGGCGCAACCGGCGGCGTGGGTATCGCCGCAGTGCAGATCTCACTTGCCGCAGGCCTGACGGTGATCGCGACGGGCGGTTCTGAGCGCGGCATTGCGCTGCTCAAGGGACAATGCGTGGAGAACATTCTGGACCACACTTCTCCGGGGTACCTTGACACAATAAAATCCCTAACAGCAGACCGCGGCGTGGACGTGATTCTTGAAATGCTCGCAAACGTGAATCTGGCCAAAGACCTCAAGATCCTGGCGAAAAACGGGCGCGTGGTGGTGATCGGCAACCGGGGCACGATCGAAATCGATCCCCGCGAGATGATGGCGCGCGATTCCGCTATCCTTGGAATGACGCTGTTCAATGCGGGGGAATCCGATTTGAAAGCAATACACGCGGGCATTGTCGCGGGCTTGTCAAATACGACGCTGCGGCCGGTGATCGGAAAGGAAATTCCGCTCAAGGACGCTCGTCTCGCGCATCAGTCAGTCATGGAAAAAGGCGCCTATGGAAAAATCGTCTTGCTCCCGTGATCATGATGCCGGGGATAGCGGTTCTTCTTTAGGAAGGTCCGACCGTCAGGGTGGCAAAATCCACTTCCAACAGTCCAATATGTTCCTTGCAAACCCTTGTATGTTGGAGAAAAATTTCCTTGACATCAACGTTTTCTTCGAGATCCGCGAGCCTGCCGAATAATTCAAGGTCTTTTTGTTCCTTCTTCATCATGAAGATAAAGACGTCTATGATGGTCGTGACCGGCCGCAGATCCGAATCGAGCATATATTGCACAGCTGAGGACATGATACTGCCTGTTGTGTGCGAAGAAGAATATTCAGTTTGACCGAGTTTTTGGATAAGCTTTTCCGAAACTTCCTTTTTGCGTGTCAGCATGTTCGACAGCAACTTCTTCTGGCCGCTTCCCCGAATCCTCTGAGCCGCATTTTGATAGCACGAGGCCAGCTCGTCGTTCCTCACGAGAACGAATTGGATGAAATCTTTCTTCCTGATTTCTGTCTGGGAAAATATGACCGCTTCAACCAAAGGGATGGTCCCCGTATCGTTTAAGCGATCATTCTTTGTTTCTTGATTTTTGACTACGGACATAAGAAGCGAGGACATTACTCTCCCTTTACTCAAAAAAATGAACACTGAAATCATTGTTTCTGAACAAACCGTTTTCCACACAGTGGAGCGAACTTTATTGTTAATTGCAATACCTATGCCAGAGATTCAAATGGCATTATCAGGGAGCCAGCCGGTAAAGTATTTCGCCAAGCGCCTTTGTTTTGGCAACTGATTTCCTGGAATCGGGAAATTTGGAAAAAATTCTATGTCCTTTTTGCAAAAGGGCTTATTAGTTACGCCCAAATCGAGGCATGGAAATTGCAAACGATACATTTGTACTCAAGGAATCTCTCAGTCGAGTTACACAAATCCCACTTGAGGAGGGTTATGAAGTCTTCTCTCTTATCACACGTTTTATGTGTAATCGTCTTATTGGGTCGCACCGCCTCGGCGCAGGAAAATATTGCGGATTTGCCGCGCCGGATAGCCGATTCGTACGGCTCCAAATCCTTTTCAGATGTTTCTAAGATTCGGTATACCTTCAATGTGCTTCACGACACAGCTCAGATGTCCAGATCATGGCTGTGGGAGCCAAAGCTGAACCGCGTCACGTTGCAGAATTCGCCGGGTCAGGACAAACCAGTGACGTATATCAGGGCAAAACCGGGCGACACCCTACCTGCTCCACAGCGACAGATCGACAAAATGTTCATCAACGACCAATATTGGTTCCTATTCCCCTTCCATCTAGTCTGGGATTCAATGGTCACGATCTCGGTCAAGGAAGACCAGCCTTTACCCATTGGTAAAGGATCCATGACGCAGGTCACGGTTGCCTACCCGAAATCCGGAGGTTACACGCCTGGTGACGCCTTTGACTTGTTCATCGACAAGTCATACCGCATAGCCCAGTGGCGGTATTGGCGCGGCGGAGAGAAAATGCTCATGACCAGCGCCTGGGAAAAGTATTCCTCGGCCGGTCCGTTCTTGTTTTCTCTTGACCGGCCTGGCGGAGCTAAAAATTTCAGGGTATGGTTTACCGGCGTCGGGGTGATGATTGACAAAACAGATTCATGGCTTGAGCCGAAACAATAAGATCGTCGTATCTCGGTTTATTGGCCGATGAACTTCTCGAAAATGGTCCCGTAGATCAAGCCTTGGAAAACTGAAAGAAGAATGTCGCGCCTTTTCCCTTTTCGGCTTCTGCGCGTACCGAACCTCCGTGCTTGTAAATAATGCTTTTTACTGCCGCAAGCCCGATGCCGGGTCCCTTAAGCGCTTCCTCTTTGTGAAGATGCTGCAACGGCCTGAATAGTTTGTCCATGTGACACGGATCAAACCCGACGCCGTTGTCGCGAATGAAGAACTCCTGCACTTTTTTTCCGTGCGAGACGCCGAATTCAATGAAAGCATTGTCGTTCCTAGAAGTGAATTTCCACGCATTCTTGATCAGATTTTCAATAACGATGCCGGCAAGGCTGCGATCCGCTTCAACGCAAAGGTCGGGAATGATGATGCATTCCACGACGCGGTGAGGATCTGCGGCCTTGAGGGTTGAGAGAACCGCCGTCGCCATCTCGCTGAGATTCACCTTTTCACGTTTCATCTCCTGCCCCGATATCCGGGAAAGCTCGACAAGGCTCTCGATGATGGCCTTCATTTTCTTCGTGCCTGCGCCGATCCTTGTGAGGCAATCCTTTCCTGTCTCGTCCAGGGTGTCATAATAGAATTTGAGCAGCGTCTGGCTGAAACCGGTTATTGTTTGCAAACTATTTCGCATGCCGTGAGTTACCGAGGCGATGAACGCATCGAGTTCCTGATTTGCAAAGCTCAATTCAGCGGTTTTTTCCCGAAGCAATTCTTCCGCGCGCCCGAGCCCGGTTCTGGCCTTGCCGAGGTCTTCGGCCCGGATTTCGAGCTCCGCCTTGCATTGCTGCAGCTCGCGCAGCAGGCGCTTCCCGTCCAACATTGCAGTGGCCGATTCCGGACCACGTTTTTCTGTCATTGCACTTCTAGTCATTTCAAAAAGACCTGGACTTCAATTTCAAACCGGTTAATCGCTTTGACTTGATATTCAGACATGACATTCTTCCGTATTCCATGGTTCAATATGAACATAAGCTTCTTAATAGCAATCCATGTTCCAAATGAATGTGGAACAAGTTCCTTGCTCATGCACATATCGGGCACACGATTTGCAATATTGTAGCTAAATCAAAAACACTGCCGGGATTGTTTCTCTGTCGTGAGAAATGAGATCCTGCTAAGTTACACTCATTCAAAAGGAGTCGTATATGAGTAATGAAAATGACCGGGACAAAATCGCGCAGCGAGCCTATCAGATTTATGAAGAGCGAGGCAAGATGCAGGGGTCTGATTTCAAAGATTGGCTCCAGGCTGAAAAAGAAATCTCGGCCCAGGAAAAAACCAAGAAACAATCTCCGAAGAAGAAAATCTTCCCTTATTAAGCATATCAACCTTCAAAAGGTCCTCGATAGCGAGGACCTCAAGGAAGGAGACAAGAGTATGCCTACTCCCTCTCAAATCAAGACAATTCATGCTTTGAAATCGGAATTGAAACTTGAGGATGGCGTTAACAATGCGCTGCGCTCCTTCTTGAGCAATCGGTTTCATATTCGCACGTTCGATAGAATTCCCAGGAAACAGATGGCAAAAGTGATAAAATCATTGAGAATAATGTTTGACAGAATTAGCCCAAAGGAAGAGTCGAAATCAACGCGTGCTTAGATAATGAGCCAGTAATTGAGGACCGCGTCCACCAGCAAACCAGGGAAAACGGGTTCCTTCAATTTGGCTTTGGGAGGGGTGTTGTAGTCCGGTGATTGAGGTACCAGATCTTTACATCAAAAAGGAATTCCTTTGCCAGGTCGGCAAGCATGAGAATAAGAGATTTGACCTTAGGTTCCTTTTCTGTCTCGGCGTAGGTCAGATAGAATTCAAGTTCATCTGCAGCCATTTCATGGATGAGGTTGAATACGGTTTCAAATTCTTCGGAGAATTTATTCACACGGGTATTGATCTCACCATCGTCATAAGTCCCTAAAAGCTCGATTCCAAAACTGAAAGCAATCTTCTCCAGTATCACCCGCTGTGCATCCTTCTTCACACCGAGATAAAGATAGAATGCCTTTATCGGATTTCTGCGGCTTTCAGCTCCCTCTTTTTCAAAGAATCTCACCGCCCGATATGACCTTCTCAAACCTGTTTCTATAATACTGGTCAGCTGTGAATCGTACGTACTTTCTCTTCTGAATCTACTGTATTTGGGCAAAGAATCGATTTCACGATCTATGGTTGCCTGCTCCATTTGAAGTTCCTCCAAGGTAAAAGCCGGACAAAAATCGCTCAGGAAAAAACACCAAGTGAAATGTGCAACAAACATGCCACCTATAAATGGTACCTGATTTGCTTCATTACTTAGTGGATATGGAAAATTGAACCTGAACCGGCGTTTGAGCAATGAAAGGGAGGATTACCATGATGTGCGAGGGAAAAATGCAATGTCTGGAATGCGACCTTTTTTCCTCTTGTCCGTCAAATACGCGGGTATTTGTGAATTATTGCGGAAGCATGCCCCACTCTCTTAAGGACCAGATCAATCGCGCCAGGGTCGACTGCCGGGTCCGGAGACGATATTTGAAATATCATGGCATTAAGCGCTCCGCTTTTGGTATCAACAATGCAATTGTCATCCCGGATGATGTTGATGTTTTTCAGACCCATTGTCACGTTTGAAAAAGACTTCTCGCAACAGGGAGACACCTATGGAAACCATGGTTGCACAACAGGAAAACAGCGAATCTTCGTCGAATTCGCGAAAGCGGTTTGGCGTCTTATCTTCTGTGGAAACCGTCGAAAAGCCCATCAAACAATATCTCTATTTCGCTTTTCGGAGAAGCCTTCGGGATGCGGAGGCGTACGAGAATGCCGTGTCCAGCATGCAAGCCGGCGACGAACGATCTGTTTTTTTCAGGGAAATGGCTAGCCGGAAACGTGATGAGGCGGAAAAGCTGTACTCCTATTACAAATCAGACGGATACCGGATAGTCAAGGATTTAAAGGGGCGAAGCATCATCTCCCATCCCGATTACGAAGCGCCGGCATGTGCTTCGGAAATCGCGTCCATCGAAGACACCTATTCGTTTGCATACAAGAAAGAGCAGAACAATCTGGATCTCTATTCGAAACTGGCGGGCCTCGACAGCAATCCGTACACGAAGATCCTGTTCGATTATCTGGCCAATCTGCAGTCGGCACACATCGCGTTTATCGAAAAGAAGTTTTCGCTGGTCGATCTCCGCGTCCACAGCGGCCAACGGATGGTCGCATTTTCATAGCGTGTTGATTTTTGTAAGCTTCCGGTAGAGCGACGACAGGGATATGCCGAGAATGTCGCTCGCCTTGTATTTATCGCCGCCGCAACGTTCCAGCACCTTCCTGATGTGTACCTTTTCCATCTCGTCAATATTGACAAGCGGCGTATCCGGCTGTTCCTCTGCCGGGACTGCAGGCACTGCAACAAGTCCCGGGAAATGGGCAGGGGAAATTTCCTGTCCCCGCGCCAGAAGCGACGCCCGTTCCAGCATGTTCCGGAGTTCCCTGATGTTCCCCGGCCATCCATAGTCTCCCAGGAGATACACCACGTCCTTTGACAACGGAAGATGGGCATACCCGAAGCTCCTCAGAATATGCTCGCACAGGCCGGCAATATCGTCCCGTCTCTCCCGGAGGGATGGCATACGTATCGGAAAAACACAGACTCGGTAATAGAGATCGCTCCTGAACTTCCCGCTCTCGGTCTCCTTGAGAAGGTCCCGGTTTGTCGCACATATCAATCTGAAATCACTTTTCCTGAGGTGGTTCTCCCCGATCCTCCGAAACGACCGTTCTTCGATGGTCTTGAGGAGTTGCGCCTGGACTTCGACGTCCATGTCCCCGATCTCGTCGAGGAAAAGAGTGCCGCCGTCCGCGACCTCGATCAAACCCTCCCGGTCCTTGATTGACGAGGTGAAAGAACCCTTGACATGGCCGAACAACTCGCTCCTGAGGAGTTCACCCTTGAGGCTGGAACAGTTCACCTCGACGAATGCTTCGGTCTTCCGTTCGCTCTGGTCATGGATCCACCGCGCGAGAACCCCCTTGCCGGTTCCGGTTTCTCCAAGCAGAAGCACGACCGTATCGTTGGCTGCCGCCACCGTCGCATGCTCGAGTACCTCGCTGATTGCCTTGCTGGAACCGAAATATTGAGCATCTTGTTTTACAAGCCGGTTTTGGACCAGTGCCTGCTTGCGAAGCGACCCGATTTCAAGTGCCTTGCGCAGAGATGCCACAAGGTCGTCCATTTCGACTGGTTTGGTGAGAAAATCCTCTGCACCGTTCTTGGTCGCTTTCACCGCAGTCGGAATGTCGCTGGTTCCGGTAATGACGATGACCGGAAGCGTTGGATACTCTTTCTTCAATTCCGGGAGCCAATCCATGGAATTGCCATCCGGCAGTTTGAGGTCGAGCACAATCGCGTCAAACCGATCTGCAAGGACTGCATTTCTTGCGTCAGCCAAACTGGTGACGCTTTTGGTCGAATACCCGCTCTTGGCCAAGTAGCGTTCGTAGCCAAAGAGGGCAGACTCATCATCTTCAACCAGCAAGAGCTTGTTATTTCTCATAGGTTCTGCTTTTTTATTAAGGTTAGAGCGGCAATGATCGCGCCGCATGAAATCATTCTTGGCATTTCTTTTGCGTTTTATACATAAGGGCTGCGGCCCCAAACGAAAACCAAAGGAAATATACTATGATACGTATCATGAGTGCATCGTTGATGGTTCTGGGCATCCTGGAGACTGTCTTCCTGTCGCTTATCCTGTTCAATATCACGCCAATGCCGTAAGTTTACAAATGCATTGCAATTGGCATGCCGATGGGTTGTCGTCATCCTGAATCTGTCCCAAAATCGAACAACAATGGGTTTTTTCAGGTTTCCAGCCCTGGAAATTTTCACTTTGACGGGGATCCTTTTTTTCCTTTTGGTGAAAAATAGATACTTGATAGAACCAATTAAGAATTAATGCTCTACTTTTCTCAAAAATGATAATCAGGTTTTCATAATGATAATTGCGCACAACAGGCATCGCGGTTAATCACAAATCTACAGTGAAATTCCCGAGGTCACAGATAATCCTTGGACTTTTTGCACCATGTTATGATTGCATTTGGTCAACCCGCTCTTTGCACCGCGGCGCTTGGGTCCCCTTTCTGCAAAATCCTTGGCTTTGTTATCGGCATAGCGTTTGCGTACCTTATCTATAGAAGAATCATTAAGGGGTCAGAGAGAATGGATATGTATACAACATTGGAATTTCGGCACAAGTCCGGGACGGGAAGGCAGTATGGGCAACGAACAGCTAAAACTTGTATCTCATAATGGGTTTCATCTGCCAAAAATTGATATAGGGCTAAAACATAACAATGTGTTTGATGAGGAGTTTGGATTTTATACGGAGGATTATTTCCGTGAAATGCTTGCGACAGAACGAAAAAGGACCGAGCGCTCACAGAAGCCGATCATGCTGGTCATGCTCAATATCGAAAAGATACTCGACGGACTCCAGCGAAAAATAGTGGCACGCCAGGTTTCTTCCGTTCTCACGGACTCCGCTCGTGAAATCGACGTCAAAGGCTGGTACGAGTATAACCGGACTATCGGAATCATCTATACCGAGATCAACAAATCCGGGAAGGTACCGATATTACAGAAGGTCCATGATAACCTCGGTTCATCATTTGGACAGGAAAATGCGGAAAAAATCGAAGTGACGTTCGCGGTTTTTCCCCTTGATGGCGACGCCACAAAGGGAAACGACTCGATCAATATCGATACGCGATTCTATCCTTCCCCGTTCAATTCATCCTCGCGCAGAACTTTACCGGTCAGACTCAAAAGGGCCGAGGACATCATCGGGAGCAGTCTTTGCATCCTCCTCTTCCTTCCCGTGTTCATTACCATTGCCGCGCTTATCAAGTTGACCTCCAAGGGACCGGTGTTCTTCACCCAGAAAAGGATCGGCCTTCGGGGAGAGCCCTTCAAGTTCATCAAATTCAGGTCCATGCAGGTAAACAACGATCCGTCCATCCACAAGGAATATGTGAAGAAGTTGATTTTAGGTAACCAGGACGGCGCTATGACGGCAGAGGGCGCCGTGTACAAGATAAAGGACGATCCTCGGGTGACCCGCGTAGGGAAATTCATCCGCAAAACAAGCCTTGACGAACTTCCGCAATTTTTCAATGTACTCATGGGACATATGTCTCTTGTCGGACCGCGACCGCCTATCCCGTATGAAATAGAGAATTACAACATCTGGCATCTGCGGCGGGTGCTGGAAATCAAGCCGGGTATTACGGGCTACTGGCAGGTCGCAGGCAGAAGCACAACGACATTCGATACCATGGTACGGATGGATTTACAATATATCATGCGGTGGACCATCTGGTGGGACATCAAATTGATATTGAAAACCCCATTTGTGGTTTTGAAGGGAGCGTATTGAAATGATCGGAACAACAGAATTATCCGTGCAACCGGAAACAGCTCGTAGCTTGACACTCACAAATTCCAAGGAACGTACGAAAACGGCAGACTCAGTGATACGCATAGGCGTCATAGGTTACGGATACTGGGGGCCGAACATCGTCCGGAATTTCCTTGCCACGGAGGGCCTTAAAGTGGCGGCGGTATGCGACAGCAACCCTGCCACGCTCAAGAAACTCGCAACCAGCCATCCGTGCATCGCAACCGTGACCGACAGCAACGAGATCATCTCGTCAACGTCCATCGATGCGGTGGCGATCATCACGCCGGTGTCGACCCACTATGCTCTGGCGAAAAAAGCCTTGGAAAACGGGAAACATGTTTTTATCGAAAAACCGTTTACCGAATCCGTGGCGCATGCGGAGGAGCTCATTTCCATTGCCGAAAAAAAAAGGCTCGTCATCATGGTGGATCATACGTTTCTTTTCACCAGTGCTGTGCGCAAGATCAAAGAGCTCCTTACGGAAAAGGCCCTGGGGCAAATTTACTATTACGATTCAACCAGGGTAAACCTGGGGCTGTTCCAGCATGACATCAATGTCGTCTGGGACCTGGCTCCGCACGATTTCGCCATCCTGGACTATGTCATTCCGGACCGGCCGGTCGAGATCGCCGCCTATGGCAGGTCTCATGTGAACGGATATGAGGACATCGCTTATATCGCGGTGTATTTCCAATCCAACCTCATCGCTCATATCAACGTCAACTGGCTCTCTCCTGTCAAGATACGCTCTACACTCATCGGCGGGGAGAAGAAAATGCTCGTCTGGAACGACGGTGCTGAGGACGAAAAGATAAAACTGTACGATAAGGGTATCGAGGTCACCTCGAAGGAAAGCATCTACGACCTTCTGGTAAGTTACCGGTCCGGAGATATCTGGACGCCGAAACTCGAAAATCTTGAGGCATTGAAAGAGGAAGCGGGCTATTTCGTCAAGTGCATCGAGACGGGCGAGAAACCCATAAACGATGGCCAGGCGGGTCTGCGAGTCGTCAAGCTACTTGACGCTTGCGACAGGTCGTTGCGCCAGAACGGAAAGACGGTGGCAATATGAGTACCGATTCTGCGAACGCCGTGTACATCGCCGATGACGTCGTGCTCGGAACAAACGTCAGGCTTTCGAAATTCATCAACCTGTATGGCTGCACGATCGGCGACAATACAAAGATCGGCGCATTTGTCGAAGTGCAGAAAAACGCATTCATCGGCCGCAACTGCAAGATCCAGAGCCATACGTTCATCTGCGAGGGCGTCGAGATCGAGGACGAAGTTTTTGTGGGCCATAATGTGACTTTTATCAATGACAAATACCCGCGGGCCGCAAAGCCCGATGGTGCATTACTGACGGACGACGACTGGACTCCGGGACCAACCAATGTCAAGAAGGGCGCCTCGATCGGGTCGGGTGCAACCATCCTGAGCAACGTAACGATCGGCGAAAACGCGATCGTCGGTGCAGGAAGTGTCGTCGTTCGGGACGTCGAACCAAATACCATCGTGGCCGGTAACCCGGCCGTTTTGAAAAGGAGAACCAATGACATCCGGTAAAATCCCATTTCTCGACCTTATCAGTCCTCATGTGGAGCTTGAAAAAGAACTCACCGCGGTTTTCACGGATGCGCTCCGTTCAGGTAGCTTTGTCGGAGGACCCATGGTGGAAAATTTCGAGTCTCAATTTGCCCGGTTTTGCGGTTCTAAGCACGCAATAGCAGTGAACAGCGGCACCGACGCATTGAGATTTGCGCTGTTTTCCGCGGGCATTAAGCCTTTGGACGTGGTGCTCACGGTTCCCAACACGTTTATCGCGACGACAGAAGCGATCTCCCAGGTAGGCGCGTCGCCTATGTTCGTAGACATCGACGAGCGAACCTATTGCATGTCTCCCCAGAAGCTTGATGAGTTCTTCCAGGTCAACTGCATTTTCGACATCGAGAGCGGGAAAATGATGGTAAAAAGGACCAAGCGCCCGGTAACCGCGATCGTTCCCGTGCATCTTTACGGCCAGGTCGCCGACATGGACGCGATACTCGCAATTGCGGAAAAATATGGCTGCATTGTTATCGAAGACGCATGCCAGGCCCACGGCGCAGCTTACTTCTCGGAAAAGCGTAATGCCTGGCGGAAAGCCGGCGTGTTCGGCAAGGCTGCTGCCTTCAGTTTCTATCCCGGCAAGAATCTGGGCGCGCTCGGCGAAGGCGGCGCGGTGACGACGGACGATGACGAAATGGCCGCCATGATCAAAATGCTGCGGGAGCATGGCCAGCAGAAGAAATATTTCCACGACATCGAAGGATACAACGGTCGGCTCGACGCGATTCAGGCCGGTTTTCTTTCTGTCAAGCTTGCCCACCTGGAGCGGTGGAATGAAGAACGGCGGGAGTGTGCCCACTACTACAATCACCTTCTTGACTCTTTCGACAGCGTGGTCACCCCCTATGAACCAAAATGGTCAAAATCCGTCTATCATCTTTATGTTGTCCGTGTTCCACGAAGGGACGAATTTCAGAAGCATCTCGCGGACGCAGGCGTCAGTACCGGCCTGCATTACCCCCTTCCGCTGCACCTGCAAAAGGCCTATGCGCACCTTCCGTATGAAAAGGGAGACTTTCCCGTGACTGAAAAGGCCGCGGCCGAGATAGTGTCCCTGCCTATGTTTCCGGGTCTGACTGAAGAACAGCAGGAAGTAGTCGTCGCATCGATCGCGGATTTCATGGAAGATCCCAAAACCGCCCTTCTCGTCACTCAACCGACGGCAGCGATCGTCTGAAGATGGCGTCCATGGAACAAGAACTCACCATAGTCAATCCCCTCTCGTATCCCGGATGGGACGACATGCTGGCCTCGCATCCGGCGCACTCCTTCTTCCATACGTCGATGTGGGCGCGGACGCTGTGCGAGACCTACAAATTCAATCCCTTGTACTTTGCCGACATACGAGATGGCAGACTTGCGGCAATGGTCCCGGTCATGGAAATAAAAACCCCCCTGATGCCGAAGAAAGGCGTTTCGTTACCATTTACCGATGCAAGTGATCCGATTGTTGACGAGGACGCGTCACGGCAGAAGCTTTACGACCACTTGATTGCATACGGCAGGCAGGCTGGCTGGAAATATCTGGAAATTCGAGGTGGTGATCTCGGCGCGGAAATTGTCCCGTCGGCAACCTACTACTGTCACACGCTCAAGCTTGACAATGACGAAGAGCGACTCTTGAGCACCTTTTCAAACGGCACCAAAGGAAATATCAAGAAGGCCGTCAAGGAAGGCGTTGAAGTCACGGTTTCCCAAACCGGCGAATCGCTTGACCTTTTTTTCAAGCTCCATAGCCTGACAAGAAAACGACATGGCGTTCCTCCGCAGCCGTTCGCCTTTTTCATCACCGTGCTGCGCCATGTCCTGAGCGCCAACAACGGTATCATCGTGCTGGCGACTCTGAAAGGACGGCCGATCGCGGGGGCCATGTTTTTCCATTTTGGCACGCAAGCGGTATACAAATACGCCGCCTCGGACTTTGAATTTCAGAATGTCCGCGCGAACAACCTTGTCATGTGGGAAGCAGTAAAGTGGTACTGCCGTAACCGTTATACCCGCATGAACCTGGGAAGGACGGAGCCGGATAATGACGGCCTGCGGCATTTCAAATCCGGATGGGGAACGTGCGAGAAGATCTTGAAATACTACAAATACGATTTCACAAAAAACGCATACGTGAAGGACAACCCACGATCCCAGGAAATATTCACGGCCATTTTCAGAAGCATGCCGCTGCCTGTGCTGAATGCCGTGGGCTCGTTTCTGTACAAGTACGTTGCGTAGGAGCCGGCACGATGATAAGAAAACTTTTTTATCTGATCAAGCCCATCATTCCGCGGCCCGTGCAATTGTTTCTTCGCAGGATCATGGTCAGGCGCAAACTGTCGCGTGTGGCGGACGTGTGGCCCATAGACAGTGGCGCCAAAGCGCAACCGAGGGCTTGGAGAGGCTGGCCGGAAGATAAAGAGTTTGCCCTTGTTCTAACCCATGACGTTGACACGCAAAAGGGACACGACGCCAGCCTGTTTCTCATGAATCTCGAAAAGGAAAAGGGAGTCATTTCGTCGTTTAATTTCGTACCCGAGAGGTACAGCGTTTCCGCAGAGGTGCGCCAGACCATATCGACGAACGGCTTCGAAATCGGCGTGCACGGTCTCAAGCATGACGGAAAGCTATTCAGCTCACGACCGGTCTTCGACGAGAGCTCGGTCAGGATCAACCGGTACATCAGGGAATGGGGAGCGGTTGGTTTCCGGGCGCCCTCCATGATCCGAAATCTTGAATGGATCAAGGACCTTGACATTGAATATGATGCTTCGACCTTCGACACCGACCCGTTTGAACCGCAACCCGAAGGAGTGAAGACCATTTTTCCGTTCTGGGTCCCTGCGGACGGCGCGAAACGCGGATATGTAGAACTCCCGTACACGCTCAGCCAGGATTTTTCCCATTTCATCCTTCTCGGCAGGAAAAACATTTCCCTGTGGACGGAAAAACTGGACTGGATCGTTGAAAACGGCGGTATGGCGCTTATCAACACCCATCCTGATTACATGAACTTCACCAGCGGTCCATGCGGCCGGGAAGAATATCCCGCCGCGTATTACCTCGAGTTCCTTGACTATGTCTGCACAAGATACGCAGGCAGATTCTGGCTCGCGCTCCCGCGTGATGTTGCGCGATTCTGGAAACGCAATCCAGTTGCTGACGCGGGCGAGTGTGAATGCGCCGAGCCTTTGAATACCGGCATCACGGCAGGGTATTCACATGAAAAAATCTTGGATAAGTCCACATGAACACGTCGACTCTCGCAAACCGCATGCGCATGATACCGCGGTACAATTGGGACTACGGTTTTTTTGACTTATGCAAAGCGATCTCGAGCATTCTGCTTTCGCAGAGCCGGCGTACATCGCCGCATTCGCCGCTTCCGGACCTGTTTGCGGGAAAACATTTCTACACCACCTCCGGCCGCGTGTCCCTGTATACGATCCTCCGCTCGCTCGGGTTGCCTCCAGGCGCGTCTGTCGGCGTGCCTTTATTCTGTTGTCCGGTCGTGTTTGACGCGATACAACGGGCGGGGTTTGTGCCGCGTTTTCTTGACATCACGAGCGACACGTATACGTTGTCGGCTGATGACATCGAGAAAAAACGAAGCGGTCTGGCCGCGATCGTCGCGGTCCACATGTTCGGGCATCCTGCGGACATGGATGAGATACTTTCGGCCGCGGGGCACATACCGGTCATCGAAGACTGCGCCCAATCCCTCTTCAGCATCTACAAAGGCCGATACGCCGGCAGTATGGGCTCCGTGTCATTCTTTTCCTTCCGTTCCGGCAAGCATATTTCCGCAGGAGAAGGAAGTGCGATAATCTGTAATTCACCGGACATTGCCGACCGTGTGCAGAAAGCGGTCTCATTATACCCGGCCTGGGGGCTGCCGCAAACGGTCCTCCACAGCCTTTCGACCTATCTGAAGTCGGTTCTTTATCACCGGCCGTGGTTCGGCACCGTGGGGTATCCTATCGGCATACGGCTTGACAAAAAGCTGAACCTGACTGCGAAATCAGGTTTTGCAATCAAGCAAATAGCGGCAGGCGACCGCGCGATCATCGAGCAGCGCCTGCGACGGTTCAAAACGAACATAAAAAAACAGAGGAGCAACGCGCACTTTTTCCTGAGCGAAATCAACAGGACCAGCGCTTTTTTCCTGCCTATTGAAAAAGAAGGCTGCGAAAGCAATTTCTATCAGTTCGCAATCCGGACCGTGGATACCGCTCAGCGTGACCGGCTTGCCGCGCGCCTGGCCGGAAACGGCATTGATTCCGTGAAATATCTCGACGGCATCGCCCATGAAGCGGTCACCTCATATGGGTATACGGGCGATTGCCCGGTTGCGGAGCAGTGTTCCAGGACGGTCCTTACCATACCCGTGTACTATACTCTGTCCCGCGGTGACCTGGTCAGGATCGCGGAGAACATAAACAAACTTTACGGTTAGAAAAAGATCGAACATAAACCGAATGAGGCATATCTAATGAATTCCTGCACAGTTGCATACGCATTCTACGAAACGGATTTCAGAATCAGGCGGTACGCCGAGACGCTTGGGGGCCCGGGCGCACGGACAGACGCCATTGCCCTGCAGAACGAAACCTCGAAAAAATTCGAGGTCTTGAATCACGTCAATGTACACCGTATTCAGAAGAGGGATTTCGACGAACAAGGCGGACCTTTGGACTATCTTTTGAAAATGGGACTCTTTTTCATCAAGAGCAGCGTCCTAGTTCTGTACAACCACCTGCGGTACCACTACGACGTGATCATCGTCCACAACGTCCCGGATTTTTTCGTCTTCACGGCTCTGATCCCCAAGCTGCTCGGGGCAAAGGTCATGCTGGACATCCACGACATTCTTCCCGAATTTTTCTGCCAGAGGTTCCACAAGCCTCTCAACTCGGTCTATGGAAAGCTCCTGCGGATAACCGAGTATCTGTCCGTAAAATTCTCGGATTTCGTGATCACCGGCAATGAGATATGGCGCAACAAGATCTCGAACCGAGACCATTTTCCCCTTAAAAGGACTATTGCATTTGTAAACTACCCGCACCTGGAATATTTCCGCGGAATAGAGTACAAGGTGCGCGACAAGGGCCTTTCCATTGTCTATCCCGGGCACCTTTCGCACCATCACGGCATCGACATCGCCGTTCGCGCAATGCCGCTGATAAAAAAAGAAATCCCTGAAGCCGCGCTTGAAATTTATGCCGGGTCCTGGGTGCCGCAATACAGGTCTGAGCTTGAAAAAATGATTGCCGATCTGAATCTCGACAACGCCATACGTATACACCGGCCGAGAGATATTCATGAACTTGTGGAGATCTACAAAAAGACCGATATCGGTCTGGTGCCGAAACGCGGAGGGTTCTTCGCGTCCGAGGCATTCAGTTCCAAGATCCTTGATTTCATGGCGTCAGGCATCCCGATCGTCGCGTCACGGACAACGGTCGACGAATTCTATTTCAACGATTCGCAGATCATGTTCTTCGAGCCGGACAACGTTGCCGACTGCGCGCGCTCCGTCGTTTCGCTCTACCGGGACCAGAACAAACGGAGGCAGCTATCCGAAAACGGATTGCGCTACGCCGCAGAGAACAACTGGGACATAAAGAAGAAGGAATTTCTCGAGGCCGTCAAATCAATTGTCAAGGAATAGGTAAACCATGCCGCACAAGAACAGATACGTAGTCATCTCACCGGTCCGAGACGAAGATCGGTTCATCGAAAAGACGGTCTCTTCTGTCATAGGCCAATCGGTCTTGCCCGTGCGCTATGTGATTGTGGATGACGGGTCGCATGACAGGACAGGCGAAATAATCGACGGGTTCGCGGCAAAGCATCCCTGGATCACGGCGCTGCACCGAACGGACCGCGGGTTCCGCAATTCAGCGGGAGGCGAGGTGCAGGCTTTTTACACAGGGTTCGCGACACTAGCGGAGACTGAATGGGACTTTGTGGTCAAATTGGATGGCGACCTGTCATTTGATTCCGACTATTTCGAAAAATGCCTTTCACATTTCGAAGAAGACCCAAAGCTCGGGATGGGAAGCGGCGTCATTTACAACCTCGAAGATGGGAAGCTCGCCCTGGAGCACACGCCGATGTTCCATGTGAGGGGCGCGGCAAAAATGTACAGAAGGGAATGCTGGGAGGAAATGAAGGGAATGTATGCAATCAACGGATGGGACACCCTTGATGAAGTGAAGGCCAATATGCTGGGCTGGAAAACTCATAACTTCCCAGACCTAAAAATCATCCAGCATCGTACCACGGGCATGGAAGTGGGCATATGGAAAAATGCGATAAAGAACGGGGTCGGCGCCTACATTGCAGGATATCATCCGGTTTACCTGGCGTCAAAATGCCTCAAGAGGGCATTGCGGCGGCCGTTGTTTGTGGAATCAGCAGGGATACTTTATGGATTTTGCAAAGCATACGCGAAGCGGATGAAACGCGTTGAAGACCAAACCCTGATACGGTACCTCAGGCGTCAGCAGATGAATAGACTGTTCTTGAGGCCGACAATATGGAAATGAGCAGCGGATGCGACTCTCGATTATCATCGTGAACTGGAACAGCACGGACTATGTCCTCAAATGCCTTCGTTCGGTCTTCCAAGAAACGAAGGGCATTGATTTTGAAGTGATCGTGGTTGACAATGCATCGACCGACAACGGATTATCGCTCATCCGAGAACGGTTTCCACAGGTGAGGGTTATCGAAAGTCGCAGCAACCTGGGTTTCGGCGGCGCCAACAACGTCGGCGCGGAACACGCGAAGGCGGCGAACCTGCTTTTTCTGAATCCGGATACCATCATCCTTGGAAATGCGATCGCAACGGCGCTGGGCCATCTCGACAAGATCAAGGACGCCGGAGCAGTGGGTGTACGACTTGTCAATCCTGACATGACGGTTCAGACGTCCGCAATCCTGCGAATTCCCAGCATCCAGAACCAGCTCTTGAGCGTGGAATTTTTGCGCACCAGGTTTTCCCGTTTCAGGATTTTCGGCACTGCTCCGCTGTATTCCCCGTCGCCGGGCCCTTCGAAGGTCGATGCCATTTCGGGCGCATGCATGTTCGTGAAACGGGACGCTTTCGAGGCGGCAGGCGGGTTCGACACACGATACTTCATGTATTCGGAGGACGTTGACTTGTGCAAATCCTTGCAGGCAAACGGATTCTCCGTGTATTACGCGGACGACGCGCGCGTCGTGCATTTCGGCGGTACGAGCACGTCGAAATCAAAAGTCAAGAATTTCAACGTCTCGATGATGAAGGAATCGACCTATATACTCTTGAAAAAATGGCGGGGCAAAGGGTATGCAGACCTTTACAAGGCAGCCTTCCTCGTGGCATCACTCTTCAGGTTGTGCGCTCTCGTGCTGGCGCTTCCGTTCGCGCTGGCGGTCCGAAAACAGGCAGGCGTATCGTGGTCAATTGTCAAATGGGAAAAGATCCTTGAATGGTCGGCCGGTTTTTTCCACGGCCCGGCCGGCGCTCAGCGATAAGAGAACCATGGAACCTTCAAACCCCGATATCCTCAACCCCGCAATCTTCGTCATCATCATGCTGCTTGGGATCGCGTCGATCTTTTTGCCCAGGAAGTATTCGCTCTTTCCGCTTTTTATCGTGGCCGCCTATGTCACGCTCGGCCAGTACGTGATCATTGCCGGGGCCAACTTCACCATGCTGCGAATACTCGTGGTTTTCGCGTTCGCACGGGCGCTTGTGCGGAGCGATTACGGATCGTTTTCACTGAATGGTCTGGACAAGGCAATGCTGGCATGGTCCGTTTCCGCGGTTGTGACCTATACGCTCCTCTGGCAGGATGGACACGCCTTTGTGAACAGAATGGGGCTGTGCTTCGATACGGTCGGCGTGTACTTCGCCTGCAGGCTGTACCTGCTTGACATCGACGACATCACCCGCATATTTTCCCTCTGCGCCATGCTCGTGATCCCGCTTGCCGCGGCCATGCTCTACGAATATTTCAGCGGCAAAAACCTGTTCGCGGTCCTGGGCGGCGTGCCTGCGATCTCGGAAATCAGGTACGGCAGAGTACGATGCCAGGGCAGCTTCGGCCACCCCATCCTGATGGGAACGTTTGGCGCAACCATGTTGCCGCTTGTTCTCTCGCTGTGGTGGCAGCAAAGGGTTGCAAGAACCCTTGTCGTCCTTGGCGCAATCTCGTGCTGCGTCATCGTGGCTTGCTCGGGTTCGAGCGGGGCGCTCATGGCGACCGTGTACGGCGTCGCCGGTCTTCTCTTCTGGTTCCTCAGGGATAGCATGCGCATCGTCCGGTGGGGAATCGTGCTTACGCTTATCATTTTGCAACTGGTCATGAAGTCTCCGTTCTGGTATATTCTTGCCCGTTTAAGCAGCCTCACCGGAGGCACCGGATGGCATCGCGCATATCTTATCGATCAGGCAATCCGGTATATCAACGAATGGTGGCTCGTCGGCACCAAGGTCACGTCACACTGGATGCCTACCGGACTGCTCCTCGATCCGTCGAATACGGATATTACGAACCAGTATCTCCTGGAAGGGGTAAACGGCGGCCTGGTTACCATGATCATCTTCATAGTGATCGTCGTTCTTGGGTTCAAATATGTCGGCCGAACCGTGCGAATAATTGACAAAGAGGACTTTCCGGTCCGGATCCTGGTCTGGTCCATGGGCGCCGCGCTTTTCGCCCACGCCATTTCGTTTGTTTCGGTTTCCTATTTCGACCAGATCAAGGTCTTCTGGTATTTTCTCATTGCAGCAATAGCTATATCGGCCGATTTCGCGGCCGAGTTTTCCTTGCCGGGGATCCTGGCGCCGAGCGTCTCTCTCCAGCCCGTGCAGGGGGACAAAACAATAGGCCTGACAGGATAGAAATCATGAAACAATTCCTTATGACGCTTTTCATCATGATCTCGCAGTCCCAAAGCGCGCCCTATTATGTTGATTTTGTCAATGGACACGACACATCAGCCGGGACCGATACGGCACATTCCTGGAAACACGCGCCCGGCGACGACAGCGCGACAGGTTCGGCAAGCCGTGCCAGTCTGAAGCCGGGGGATATGGTATTCTTGAAAGGCGGCGTTGTCTATTCCGGCGCCATAACCATACGGTGGGCCGGACGACGGGGCGCTACCATAGTGTATGATGGAAACTCATCCGGCGCATGGGGATCGGGCAAGGCCATCATCGACGGCGCAATGACCCGGTTGTATGGATTCTTCGCCGACGACCCTGCCATGGCTTTCGTTGCTATTCGGAATTTTGAGATCAGGAATATGGCGTTCAATGCCGCGATGCCCTGGGGAAGCGGCAAGGGCATTCTATTCAACGCTCTGACGAGCGGCGCCGTATCCGGCTGTTATGTCCATAACATCGGGTATTGGAACAACGACGGATCATTCGTACCATCGGGAAACGGGATCAAGATTCTTCTGGCAGGTTCCTGTACTGTTACCGGATGCGAGATAACCGCGTGCGGTGAAAGCGGAATATGGCTTGACGGTGCGGAAAATTGTTTCATAACAGGCAACAATGTTCACGACTACGTCAACTGGGGCATTGACCTGAGCGGCGGCGGCAGGCTGTGCGCCAACAACACCATCAGCGACAACACGGTCCACGACTTGTACCAGTACGACAACGGTTTCTGGAAAGGAAGCGGCGACCCGCCGCACCAGGATTTCATTTTCATCCGCATGGGAAACGGCACGCACCCGGTCAATAATATCGTGGAACGAAACCTTTTGTACAACAATTACAATTTTACGGATTTTGGCGGAACGGCAATGACGTTTCTTTCGTATGCAGACAGCACGATCATCCGGAACAATATTTACATCAATGCCCATAGCTACAGCAGTGTGTTTTTCGGCTGGACGTCAACAGGAACAAAATTCTACAACAATACCATGTACTGCCCCAGGACGGGCGCCGTGCGGCTTGAGACAAACGGCAATAACGATGAACGGAACAATATTTTCGTTTCCTCGTCGTCCGGGATAATTTACACAAACACGACGGATGAGAAAAACCTATTGTTCGATTACAACTATTATTGCATGCCCGTTGACGATAAGATGTTCGCCATGGCAACGCCCTATGCGAGTTGGAGCTTTGCCGCGTGGCAGGCCAGAGGATATGATCCTCACAGTAAACTGCTGCTTTCGGTTTCCGATTTCAAGTTCATTTCAATCGCCGGCTACCCTCTGCAATGTCAAGCCATGGACCTGCACCTTTCGGCGCAAAGCCCGTGCATCGATGCGGGGTGCATCTTAAAAGGGTTTTCCAAAGACAAAGATAATGCGCCGAGGTTCCAGGGTAAGCGATGGGACTGCGGCGCATATGAATTCGCCGCGGTGTCGACAAGCACGGACACCCCGACCGCGCCTACGCTCGTTTCTCCCGAGAACAAAGCAACGGTTTCCCCTGCCCGTGTCCTGTTCCGCTGGGGCGCGAGCGTTGATTCGGCAGGAGACAGCGTCTCATACGCGCTTTATTATTCGACAAACCGGGATTTTTCGGGCGCTGTGCCGGTCATGGCCTCGGTGATCAACATTTCTCCACCGCATGAAAAGCATGGGCGCAAAAAACTGGCGCTTTTCGCCGCGGGGATTTTACTCGTTCTGTTATCCGTGATCATTGCGATCTGGAAAGGGCCCTCAATTTTCAGGACCGCGTGCGTCGCTGCGCTCGGATTCTCATTGATACCCGTCTGCAGCCCGGTCGGGCCACTGGCGGCTCCCGTCCTTTCGTCGGACCCTTCGATGACCGTTGACGGACTGGATCAGGCAACTACCTACTATTGGAAAGTGACGGCGACAAACTCGCGAGACGCGCAAAGGTCAAGCGAAGTTTGGTCGTTTGTCACACAGTGAACGGGGAAGCAGCAATGGAACTTTTCCTGGAAAAATTGTTTCGTATACAGGCACGGCTTTATACGCTTCTCCTGTCCTCAAGCTTTGGGGAATTCGGTGCGGGATCTGTCATAGCCCCACCGCTCAGGTTTCACAATCTTCGTCTCATGAGGATCGGGAAGAACGTGATGATAAATAGCAATTGCTGGCTGCAAACGATTGCAGACCAGCCTCAGGGTTCTGAGCCACTGTTGGTTGTACACGACGATGTCTCAATCGGCATGAACGCGACGATTTCAGCGGCGAAAAAAATCGTCATCGAAGATCACGTCCTCCTCGGAAGAAATGTGTTCATCGCGGACCATGGTCACGAATACAGGGACATTACCATTCCTATCGACAGCCAGGGAATCGGCAAAGCAAGTGATGTCCGGATAGGAGCGCAAACCTGGATCGGCCAAAACGCGGTCATTCTGCCGGGCGCAACCATTGGGAGGCACTGCATCATCGGGGCGAACTCCGTGGTAAACAGTGTTATTCCCGACTATTGCGTTGCCGCCGGAGCACCGGCAAAGGTCATCAGCAGATATGAACCTGCGGATCGACTCTGGAAACGGGCAGCGGACCGTGAATAAGACCGCGTCGAACCTTTTCTATTTTTCCGTCGCGGTCGTAGTTGTCAAAATCATCGGCGCCCTCACCACGTTTATCGTCGCCAAGGTGCTTTCGCCCGGCGATTTCGGAATATGGGTGACGCTTCTGGTGGTGGGCTCGTTTTCATCAATCATCTGCCTGGGCACGCTTGAATCGCTGATTAAACTTTTCCCGTTCTACACGGGAAAAGGCGAAACAGACAAAGCCCGGGACCTGGAATCAGGCGCTCTGGGTTCTATCGTGATTGCCGCGGCAGCGCTCTGCATACTAGGTGCGACGTTTCACTTTTTTGTTTCCGCCGCAGGTCCCCTTGCGCCCTTTATCCCCTACATCCGGATTATAGCCGCTTCGTCGGCGCTTGGCGTTTTTTCCGCGTTTTTCTACCATCGGTTCATGGCGCACCAGGACTTCAAGTTTGTCAGCGCCATCGATTCGATGAGATCCGTTTCCATGTTCGTTTTTATCGTGCCGTTTTCATGGCTCTGGGGACTCACGGGCGCCGTGGCCGCCATCCTGTTCAACGAAGCGGTCATGCTGCTCATTTCTTTTTTTGTCAACAAGCGGACACTGGGCTCGGTGCGCCCGCAATTCATACCGAGGCAGCTGGCAGATCTGGTGCGCATCGGGTTTCCGATCACCATCATCTGGTGGACCTACATGTTTCAAACGACCATCGACAGGGTATTGTCCATATCGCTTCTCGGCAAGAACCAGGCAGGGTACTATGGCCTGGGCGCGAGCATCGTTTCCGCATTGGTACTCATACCCATGGTCCTGGGAAGGGTTCTCTATCCCAAGGTCAACGAAGAAATCGGAAAAAACGCGGGTCAGACCGAGCTTTTGTCCTATGTGATCATGCCGGCACAGGCGCTTGCAATACTGTTGCCGGTTATCATCGGCACGCTCGTCATCGCCATCCCGGACCTGTACCGGCTGTTGTTTGCCAAGTACGTACCCGGCATCCTGTCGGCCCAGGTCCTTCTTTTGGGCGCGTATTTCGTGTGCCTCATCCGTTCGGGCGTCAATTACCTCGTGGCCATCGACAAACAAAACCGCGTTCTGGCCTATGCGGCTGCAAGCCTGTTTGTCAATGTAGGCCTGAGCGTCGCTCTGGTAAAGCTTGGATACGGCATCCTGGGCATTTCCATCGGCATGGGAGTTTCCGGCGCGGTCCTAGCTACCCTGCTGTGGAAATCGGTATTCAAGCAACTTGGGTATACTTTTAAGAACCAGGTCGCCGGCGTGTACACCCTTTATCTCCCGTTTTTGATCTGCTGCGCGCTGATCGGACTTGCGACCTGGGCAATGCGCCCTGCGCCTCAGGCGTTCGGCGTTCTCATCCGCTCAGGATGCGCAGCCCTGTTTCTAGCCTTGTATTGCCTGGCCATTGCAGTCATTCCGCCCCTCAATGCCTGGTCAAAGGCTCTATTCGGCAGGATCAAACCCGTCATCATGCCTGTCAGAACCGTTTCTTGAGATGGGAGAACGGGGGTTCATGGCGCAATCTTGTGTCGGCCGGATCTTTGTTCTTATTTTATTTATGAAATGCTGTGCGCACTCCGCTCAGGCCGAGACGCGACAATGCGATGCGTTGATCGATTCCGGAGATGCTCACTACGCGAAATTCGATAACCGTATTGCCCTTGATTGTTACCGGAGGGCATTCGCCCTCTGTCCGGAATATCCAGGCCTCATGAAGATGACAAGGGCATTCGTTGATTTTGGCGAAGACCTTGCTTCAAAAGACTCGAAGAAGCTGTTCGCCACGGGACTGCGGTATGCCGACACTTTGCAACGCCGGTATCCGGACTCGGTGCAATCGTATTTCCTTGGAGCCGTGGCTGCAGGGAGCCTTGCGCAAATAGGAAATGCAATTGAATCGGTCAAGATGGGTAAAATCGCGCAATTCAATGCGAACAAGACAATGACGATGGATCCTGGGTTGCCTGAGGCGTATGTTGTCTTGGGAGTGTACGACCGGCGGGTAGCCTTAGCGAGCCCCCTGCAGAGAACTATCGCACGGATTCTGTTCGGCGCGTTGCCAAACGGATCGCTGGAGGATTCGCGGGGTTTGCTGAAAAAGGCCCTGGAGATTTCACCTGAAAACGTTTTTGCGAATCTTGAACTAAGCCGGACCTTCATTGCCCTGAAGGATACGATTGACGCACAGGTTCTCTTGGAACGAATGCAGGCCATGCCGGAAGTGTGGCACCTCGACCGGAAACTCAAAGCGCAGGGGCTTGCCCTGCTCAAGCACATTCGCAAAAAATGAACCCGCGCGCCTCGGAAAGGAACATGAAATGCCGGCAGTATTGACAAATGATCCAAACATTCTTCGCGATCCGGCCGCAAAGCGGCAGTACAACCGGCAGCTCTTTGCCGAAGTTGCGCCCCGGTACTTTGCAGCGACCAGGCTTTTGTCCCTTTTCCGTGACCGATCCTGGAAACGCCATCTGCTTTCACGGCTTAAAGGTGCCCGCCCCGGCGTCGTCGTCGACATCGCCTGCGGAACCGGCGACCTTGCCGCTATGGCCGCCCGGCAGTGGCCCAAAGCCACAATTGTCGGGTGCGATCTCAGTCTCGACATGATGGCGTATTCAGGCAAATCATTGACGGAAACGAAAGTCCGGTTGACCTGTCAGGACATGGCCAGCCTGGGACTCGCGTCGCAATCCGCGGATGTTCTGACCGGCGGGTATGCGCTGCGCAACGCGCCGAATGTGTCAAGTGCGCTTGCGGAATTTTTCCGTGTACTCAAACCGGACGGCAGCGCCGCATTCCTTGAATTCTCCCGTTCGCCAACAAAGCCCCTGTTCTTCTTTCAGTATTGGGTGCTTCGACTCTGGGGAGGGTTATGGGGGCTATTGCTTCATGGCAATCCTGCGGTATACGCCTATATTGCCGAAAGCCTGCGGCTATTTCCGAACAGGGAGCTGTTGCGTGACATGTTCACAAAAACCGGATTTTGCACTATTACGTTTACCTCTCGTATGGCGGGCCTCGTGGACATCGTGGTCGCGCGAAAACCTCCAGCCTCCGGCTCCTCAATGGCCAGCAAATAAATTCCAGGCATTTTGACAGCCGCGGCATTGTATAATAGTTCCAAAAGGAGCCATCATTTCATGACGATCCAAATCCAAAATAACGAGCAGGCCGGGTACAGCGTACTTTGCGTTGAAGGCAAGTTCAATGTGGTCACGGTTTTTGAGATCCGCAAGGCTGCGGAGCGCGTTTCGGGACGCGGAATCAAGAACCTTGTCCTTGATCTTTTAAAGACAACGTCTCTTGACAGCGCCGGCATCGGATGTATCATTGCCATTCAAAAGCATTTTGCCGGGGCAGGGGGCAAGCTCATTCTTGTTTCCATCCCCCAGACCATTGTCGCATTGCTGAATTCAAGTTCTGTGGCCAAGGTACTGTCCATCTTGCCATCACGCGCAGAGGCAGAGGCGGTCCTGAATTCCGGACTCGTCAGGCAGGAACTCGGATTCTATGCGCTGTTCAAATTGCCGGCCGAGTTCAATCTGATGCTGGTGAAACCCCTCCGTGAGTGGATTGACGAATCAAAAAAGAAGGGGTACGTGAACATGGTTTTTGACCTTGGTTGCTGCAGGATCGTTTCCAGTGTTGGGTTAGGCCTGATCGTGAACCTTCACCGGGACCTTTCGGCAAAGGGCGGAGGCCTTTATCTTCTCAACGTCGGAGACGATGTGAAATCGGTCATGCAGACCACCAACATCAATTCCGTCGTCCGCTCGTTCGACACTCTTGACGAAATAGAGGAGAAGATCCTACCGAAACCTCAGTAGCATAGACCAGTTAAGGCGCTTTTTTCCAATGCCACAGCCCGGCCCCGGCTACGGTTCCGATCGTGTTGAAAATCAGATCCGACATTTGCGAACTTCTGAGCGGCAGCAGGACTTGTAATAATTCGATGGTCAGGCTCAGGCAAAACCCGCCCGCTACCGCGCCGAGGAATGCGTTTCTCCTGTTGACCGGATGAAGGAGCATGAGAAATCCAGCAAAGAAGAATCCGAACGGAATGAATCCAATGAAATTAACGCCAATATCCGCAAGGTATTCTCTGTTATTCACAAAGTCATCCCACACCGGGACCAGGACCTGATCCGTTGAAACAGGAAAGCTCGGCGAAACGTACAGACCATGCCGGGGGCCCGCTCTATTCCTGACAAGGGGGCCGTTGTTTTCAAAGGAGAATTGCATAACGGGGTTTTGCGCTTCCGGCGAAATGCTGGCGTGTTTTTGCTTTGCCAATTGCCCGGATATGTCGCCTTTGTACACACACAGTTCATACAGTATGCCGTTCCAGGCATACTTACCGATGATCGAACCGCCCACCTGAAGGCGCTGCGGTCCATGCTCCTTACGGTCAAACATTCGACAGTCTGAAGCGATCGCCTTTTGCTCCCCATTCACAAAAAGGGTCGTGCCCGGGGGACCGGTGACGATCACGACATCAAGGTCTTGCTGTGTCAGAAAAGCATCACGCATCCACAGTTTTTTTTCTCTAGCCCCTACGGGTCTGACATTTTCTTCGGCGCGCCGCGTTCTTACCATCAAATCCGATTTCCATTGACCGACCAGGGGACGCTCCCGGTGGCCGGACCGGAGAGAAAGAATCCACGCCGGACGATGTCGGGGGAAGATCGTTGCGCCGGGGCTCCTGAGGCGAAGACGAATCGTAACCACCGAATCAGCCAGGAGCGATTTTTCCGATGTGGTAAGCGTATCGATATCGTAGGCGATTGATGGAGGCGCAAATGCAATCCCCCCGGTTTTCAGAAATACGGCATTATTCGGCGCACAGAACGAAAACGGCCACAACCCCACAATGGCCATGAAGCACGTAAGCGCCGCGGTCACAAAGGCATACTTGCGAATCCGCCATTTCCGGAGATTTGGCAAACCAGATGTCTCTATTGCCATTGAAAAGGCCGTCAGGTCTTAGGAGTGGAATAGTACGCGGCGTACTTATAGTATTTTGAAGACCGGCCATGAGAAATGTTGTTCAAAACATACCCCAGCACTTTATCCTCGATAACGGGAAATTCCGCGATCCTCTGCGTAAGGTCCTGAATATCGGTGCCTCCTGCGCGAGCCACGATCAGGAACCCTGAAAACAAAGGTGCCAGGATTGCCGCATCGGCGAGCGCGTCGAGCGGCGGAGAATCCACAATGATAAAGGAAAATTGCTTTTCCACAGTCTTCTTTAGTTGTTCAAACCGGCCGGAGGCAAGCAGCTCTGAGGACATCATTTCGGATTTGCCGGAGCTGATGAAAAAAAGATCGGGAATCGCCGTCGGCTGTATCAGCGAAGCGATTTCATCATGCACGGAGTTTCCCGTTGCATCCTGGGAATTAATATATTCGGACAGGCCGGGCGACTGGTTCTTGCCAAACCACTTGTACATGGTTCCTCTTCGTAAATCTCCGTCGATGACAAGCGTTTTGATCTTTTGACGTGCAACGGCATATGCCAGGTTGGCCGTAACGGTTGACTTACCCGCTCCGGGCTCAAGGCTCGTGACAACCATGCTTTTTTCCTCAAAAGGGTGAAGCTTGAGCAAGGTTTTTGTCCGAAGCACCCGGAAGATTTCCTTTACAATAACCTCTTTGTCCTGCAGCGTAATCGGCGCATTACCGTTGTTGCCGTGGTGGTCATGTTTCCACGTTCCATTGCGTCCATAGTTCTGGAACGCCTTTATCTTGGGAATTCCTTCGAGCAAATGGTGCCCCGATTTTTCATTGAAATCCAGTTCGGTGTGGGCAGTCCGGTCAAGGGAATCATACGCAATAAGCGGCAAAAGAGTAACCAGAAACGCCCCGACCAATGCGAGCGCAATGAGTTTCGGCAGCGTGACCGGAGGAGGAATGGGCGGCACTGCCCTATCCATGACATACACTTCGGCGACTTCCCCGGTATTAAGGACCTTGACCTGGTTATATCTGCTCAAGACCGTCGAATAGATGTCTGAAAAAATCTGGTGCCTGCGTTCGAGTTCCGCAAGCTGCAATTCCTTGCTCGGCAGGTTCTGCAGTTCGGTAAACATAGATTGAACGTCGGATGATTTGGTTGCCAGCGAGCTTTTGGAGGAGGCGACATAATCACGCAACAGGGCGGTAATATCGTTGCTCAGGGATGCGATCTTCTGCGCGTTTTCCACCCGGATCGGATGATCGCTTGCGTACGAACGCTCCTGATCGCGCGCCTGGGCGACCAGATCATTTAATTCTGCCTTGTACACTGCCGCCGAAGCATTGTCCCGAGAGACAAGAAAAACCAGCATCTCTCCCAAAATACGCACCTTGTCGTCGCCGGTCGCCGCCTCATATCGCGCCTGCATGTCTTGCGCATCCGCCAATGACTTCTTTGTATCGAAAACCCCTTTTTCCATCTGGCTGAGGCCGCCGATCCGTTGCTTGACATTCTCGGTAAGCCCTACCGTGGGATTTGCTGCCCGAAAATCCCGGAGCGCGTCCGAAGAAGAGGATAGGTCATGGCTTACCGTTTCCAACTGTTTTTCGAGTGATGCAACGACGCTTGTCGTCCGCGCCCTCTTGAATCGTATGCTTTTCTCAACAAAGGCGTCACCGATGCTGTTTGCTATTTCCGCGATAAGTCGGTAATCGTGCCCCTTTACAGATACGGAAATATTCGACACGCCGCCCCTGGAATCGGACTCTTTTACCGTGATTCGGTCGTAGAGGTCTTCGACCGCGTGCTGCATGTCCAGAAGCGTGAAGGTGATGTCATATGGCGCGGACCGGAATTGGCTGGAGAAGACTAGTCGAAATCCATCTCCGGTAAGCGCCGAAAGCTCGGATACCTTTCCCTTGAACACCTCGACCGGCCTTTTCATCAACCCCGAAAAGGCATCAGCCATCCCGCCTCGCGTATCCTGCTCAAAACTTACCGAGAAGGCATCGCGGTGTTTTGAATCGATCTTGAAGTAGTACGTCCCGGTTACCGCGAGAGAATCGATTCGAATGGTATCGAAAACCAAGGCGCGCGGAAATTTCCGTAATGCAAACTGCAACGAGAGTTTCTGCGCGATATCATTGAGAAATGTCCGGCTCAATATGAGATCTGACTGGGCCTGCATCAACCCGCTGACGTCCTTGATTGCCGTCAATTCCGCCGTGTTTTCCACACCGATCAAAACGGTCGTGGATTCAGCGTGCGACCGTGAAATGAAGATAACCACCCCAATCAGGGAAACGAGCATACACAGAGAGCCGAAGATCAATAGATACCATTTCGACCTCCACAAGAGATGACGGTAATGTTTGAAACGCCGGACCATGTCTTTTCGTTCTCCGCGTACCTCTGGCAGCTGCCGTGTCGTCTGCATCATTTTATTTCCTATACGTTTGATAAACGATAAATAACGTCGCGGTTGTGGCCAATGCCGAGACGGCCACGCTGATGACGGGCAAATACTCGGACGAGAATATTTCCCACCCGTCCTTTTTTGGGACATGGGTGATCCATAGCTGGTCACCAGACCGCATGCCGAGCGTGCTCAATGATTTTCCGGATTCTATGGAAGGCAATAAGTTTTTGTCAACGATTTGCCCCTCTCGTTCCCAGTTGATTTTCTTCAATCCGTCCTCGCGAACAGGGCCTCCGGCCAATGCGATCGCATCCCAGAGCGAGGCTGAGGGATCGATGTAGAACAGTCCGGGCTTTGCAAACCCTCCCAGAAGCGAAACGCGCATCAGCGAATGCACCTGGATCGTGGGATACCGCAGGAAGGAAAGGTAGGAAGAATTCAAAAGGGAAACAAAGCTTTTTTCCGTCATGCTATCGATTTTCACTTTGCCGATTACAGGAAGAAATACGAAGCCATTGTCGTCGATATGGTACGTTCCATTGACAAAGTGGGTCGTGTCGGACGAAACCGCGATCCTGACAGCGTCACCTTTTCTGTAGTACGGGGATTCCCCCGACTGGGAAACGGAACTCAAGTTCTCTTGATGTGCATTGTCAGCTCCCAATGCGGATTGGGAAATGAAGAGTGTTGCACATACGACTGGAAAAAGAGCTGCCGCTAATTTGAATGATCGCGAACGATTATGTCTTTTCATGAGTAAACATTCCCATCCCTTTTCATACTTCGCGTGCTGGTTCCCTTCAAACGATTTTTGCTATTTGCTTAATAGTATGCAATAGCCATGCCGCTTTGTGAAACAGCTACCGATTACCGTCATAACGCTGCCGGTAAATGACATTTGTCCATTTCCTGATTTTGCGAATTTAAATGCTAAAATTCCATTCCCAAAAGCGAAAAATATTTCAATAATGGGAATCTGTCTTCGTGACAGGACGTCCACCGAGAGATCTCGTTTGTTTTTCATGCGGGCTAAACCTTTTGGCATGAATTTTGTGCGTTGATTAGGAAAACCATTTTGGAAGGGTATTCCTATGACCGTAACCAGGCAAATAAAGAAGGTGTTGCGAAGCAAACCCACGCTTGAAGGCGCGGGAGTATTTCTCAAACGTGCATTCGGCAACGACCATGTTCCGATGCTGGACCCGTTTCTGCTGCTGGATGATTTTCATTCCGACAACCCTGATGATTATGTGAGGGGTTTTCCGTGGCATCCTCACCGGGGAATCGAGACCATCACCTATGTTCTGCACGGTGAAGTCGAGCACGGTGACAGTATGGGAAATTCCGGCGTCATTTCTTCAGGCGATATTCAGTGGATGACGGCAGGGAGCGGCATCATTCATCAGGAAATGCCAAAGGGTTCGGAAAGCGGCCTCATGTGGGGATTCCAACTTTGGGCAAACCTTCCGGCCTCCCACAAGATGATGACCCCTCGCTACCGGGGAATCGTTGCAGGCGAAATTCCTGAAGTAACGCTCAAGGACGATGTGAAGATAAAGGTCATTTGCGGAGAGATAAACCAAATAAGAGGCCCGGTTCAAGACATCGTGACCGAACCCCAATATCTTGACATATCCGTGCCCGCGAAAACATGCTTTTCGCACCAGGTTCGGAAAGGCCACACTGTTTTCGCATATGTCATTGAGGGAAGCGGTTATTTCGAGGAACAACGGGATCCGTATCGGTTCGATATGGCAGGAAGCAACTATTTCGATATGGCACGCGACCCTGCGATTCGTTCCGAATCGCTCGTCCTGTTCGACGATGGCGACGAATGCTCGGTCGCCACAAACAGTGAACCGGTAAGATTCTTGCTCGTATCCGGAAAGCCCATCGGGGAACCGGTCGCCTGGTATGGTCCCATTGTCATGAACACCCAGGCCGAGCTCAAAACCGCGTTTCGGGAATTTCACAACGGAACGTTCCTAAAGAACCCTATCAAGGCCAACCAGGAAATTCCGGGTGCGGCACGGAACGGATGAACCACCATGGGCGAAAAACAATTATCTTACGTTATTGTGGGCGGCGGGCTGGCTGGCGCATCGGCCGCAGAAGGAATCCGGGAAATCGATACAAACGGTTCGGTCCTGATTATCGGTGACGAGGCGAGTACCCCCTATCACCGCCCTCCGTTGACAAAAGGCTTGTGGACCGGAAAAAAGAAAATTCAGGATATCTTTGTCTGGAAGGACGATTTCCTTTCCCGCCATGGGATCGAAATGAAACTCGGCGCCAGAATCGTATCCGTAAATCCTGACGCCAAGACCGTGACCGACGGCTCCGGAAACATCTATGGGTTCGGAAAATTGCTTCTTGCAACAGGAGGCGCGCCGAAGAGACTCGCTATTCCGGGCGGAGACCTGCCGGGAGTGTCGTACTACCGGTACATTGAAGACTATTTGAAGGTGAGCGAGCGGGCGGCACAGGGAAGATCCGCGCTCATTATTGGCGGCGGGTTTATCGGGACCGAAATCGCTGCTGCGCTCACGCTTTCGAACATGAAGGTAACCATGATTTTCCCTGAAGACCGGCCATGCTTCAGGGTATTTCCCGACTATCTGGGAACGAGCATTTTGGATACGTACCGGAAACGGGGCATAGAAGTATTGACCAACGATGCGCCCGTCGCGATTGCGGAAACCAACGGAGAGTTCCGGGTCAGGACGAAGAACGGCCTTGACCTTGTCGCTGACATTTGCATTGCGGGAATAGGGATTGCACCGGAAATCGGTATTGCCCAAAGCGGACGCCTGGCGGTCGCGGACGGGGTACGGGTCAACTCGTTTCTGCAAACATCTCACCCCGACATATATGCTGCCGGAGACAATACGGCATATCCTGAAAAGGTGTTGGGAAAGACAATACGGCTGGAGCACTGGGACAATGCCCTTAACCAGGGAAAACATGCCGGGAAGAACATGGCTGGAGTTCATGACCAGTATTCCTACATGCCGTACTTTTTCTCGGACTTATTCGATTTCGGGTATGAGGCGGTCGGCGAAATCGACAGTCGTCTGAACACCAGGGCGGACTGGCAGGAAAAGAACGTCAAGGGAATCGTTTATTATTTGAAAGAGGACAGGATACGCGGCGTATTATTGTGTAATGTCTGGGGCAAGGTCGAGGCCGCGCGCACCGCGATAAAGAACAATGAGCCGGTTTCATGAATGAGTTGATTTCAATGCGATGTCTGCCCCTATTCGTGCTTATCGCGTGCCTTATGTGGAAGGTGAGTCCGGCCAAGGAAAATTCCGGCCATTCCCGTCTTGAGTCAAGCATTTCAAATTACAAAGATGGCGACTACCAAAAAACCGCGGACAGCCTCGCCGCGCTCCTACCGGCATTAAGAGACACGGCGGACCAGATTGAGGCATACAAATATCTGGGGTTCTCGTTTGGAATGCTGAACTGGATTGACAAATCGAAAGCTGTTTTCAAAGCGGTCCTGGAAAAATATCCGGGAACGGACATCGATACGCTTGAAGTTCCGCCCAATATCGCAATTATTTTCAAGCAGGCGAAGCTTGAGATGAAGCTCAAAACCATCGACACGTCTGGAGCCAAATCCGTTCACGTTATCGTCAGGAAAAGAAATGTCGCCGCGCCGGTGGTATTGTTGTCCGCGGCGATCGTTTTTGCAGCCGCAGGAGCCGATCTGTTATATTATGGGAATCAGCAATACCAGAAGTACAAATCGGTGAATACGCCGGACCAAAGCGTCCTTGACGCGTACTACGCACAATACAGAAATGCTTCGATAGGCGGTGCTGCTTGCGTGGCCGTGACCGCTGTCTTGCTCCCTGTTTCAATATATCTATTTGTGAGAAAGGACCCTCGGGAGAAAGGCGCGACACTATCGTTTGCCCATGGTTATCCCTCATTGGTTGTTACATTCTAGCCCACAGGCAGCGCGCTCAATCCGGAACTTCGAGGTGTCCTTGGCGGCATAGCAACACACACTCACTGCTCGAGCTGAACCTTTATCTTTGTTTCTTCACCCGAAATGACATGAACGGTCTGCGCATAAGGCTTAAACCCTTCCCTTTTCAGCACCAACGAGTGATCGCCTTCCGACAATGACAGCGGTTTGGGCGTAGGCGCCGTTCCCTGATACGCGTCATCAATGTAAATTTCCGCCCACGGGTAGGAATGGATGTGAAGAAGACCGGAACCTTTTTCCTTCTGTTTCAGGGAGATGGATGCAAATTGAGTAGTATTCGGGCCCACGGTCAAAATCGAGTTGAATGAAGTATATCCTTCTGAAAAAACCACAACAGCGTGATTTCCCACCTTAAGCTTTTTTCCCTCAGTCACTTCCGATTCCGCCACTCTCTTACCATCGATCATGATCGTCGCGCTCGATGGCTCCACGAATAATTTCAGGATTCCGGTGCGGCCATCATCGGACGTCGTGATGCGCGTGCGATCATGTGCATTGCCGACAAAGGCCATTTGTGATTTCTTTTTCTCGGTCTTTGTCAAGGGCACGGGCGTTTTCACATTTGAAATTTCTTTTACGGGAGTCAATTCATGCTTAAGAGCAGCGTAGCCAGCGATGGCCTCTTCCCCGGTATCTGACACGCCCGGGAGCTTTCCTGAATTGTGGTCGAGCACGGGCGTACTCTCCTGCCCTGCCGTCGTTTTCAAATAATCAGGGACCTTGGAATCGATTGTTCGGTCTTTGGGGGCAATCACGAATGCCGATAAGATCCCCAACGTTGCAACGCTGATAATTCCAATTATGGGAATTGCTTTTTTCGCAGGTAATAATTTGGCGAAACTAGCCCAAAGAAAGAACACAGGTTTTTCCTTCATGGCAAGCAATCGCTTTTGCACGATTCGCTGAGCATAAAGGCCCGGAAACCGGGTTTTTGAAACGCCTTGTATATTCGGAGCCTTTGAATTCTTCAAATTATGATCAATGACGCCGTATTTCTCAGCTTCCCTGAAATGAGCGTCAGATTGAACCCTGTTTCCTGCGTCGAGAAGATCATTTCCTTTTTGCAGGTGATATTGCAACAAGAGACCGGCGATTGAATTCTCGGCCGAATTCTTATCAGCGACATAATTCATGATCATTTTCTCAACATCCCTGACTCCAAGATCAAAAAGGTAATTATCAAGGGATTCTATCATTCGATCCAGCGAGGCGGATCTGCGATCCGGATTTTTTTCAAGGCATGCCTGGACCGCATTTGCATAATCATCAGGCAAAGTCGGGACTATGGAATGAATATTCTTTTCTTTATCATGCACGATTGAATACACCAACTTCCGTACATCGCTCGCTTCGAAAGGGAGTCTTCCGGAAATGATCCGGTATGCAAGAACTCCTGTCGACCAAATGTCCATGAAAACACTCTGACCTTCGCCGCCATTGGCGACTTCCGGCGGCATATAGCCCGGAGTAATGAAAACGCTTGAGGGATCATTGTATTCCGCAGGACGAGTACTCGCCTTTGCCAGGCCGAAATCAACAACCTTTACCTTACCTGTTTTTGAAATGAGGATGTTGCCGGGTTTGATGTCACAATGGATTATTCCCTGCTTGTGCGCATAATTTAGCCCTTTCATTGCTTGCAAAAGGATCATGAGGCCGATTTCTCTTGGAAAGGGCTGCCAACGCATGAGCTGTTCAAGATCAACGCCGTCAATGTATTCCATTGAAATGAAGAATGAGTGCCTGTCCTCACCAAAATCAAAAACCCTGATTATGTTTTCATGGTCTAAGCCGGCTGCGGATTTTGCCTCATTTTCAAACCTTTTTATGAGCTTGGGGTCCTTTTGCATGTTTGATGCTAGTTCTTTGATAACCACCTTTCTGTCCAATGCAACCTGGGTGGCAAGGTAAACATTTCCCATACCACCTTCACCCAATTTCCTAATATCTGAAAAGTCTTTAATAGAAAAGGCCATGGATTCGCTTCCACTAATTATTAGACAAGTCTTCTTATCCGCTTCTATACATTGGCATGCAATTAGCATGCCTTTATAGATGAATGGCCCTGATTCAACAGGATCCGGGTTGGATTAAGATAAATAATGCCGGTGGATGGGAATTTTCGTAACAGAAAGAATACTATGAGACCGATATTTTCGACTAGCAGCAGGTCTGCAGTAGTGGTGGCCTTGGCACCAGTGCTCTTGGCATTTCTTCTGGTTTGTAGTCGTACTAATCCTTTTGACGCTAAATCGGTCAATTACATAATTGGCAAAAGGCCTCATGTTGCTTTTGTCCATGACACTCTGTCGGCTTTTCTATACGATACCCTCGAGATCAAGATCACCTGTGCTGATACGACAGTCGGAGGACAAAAAGGCGCCATAAAGAAGTTTTATTTTGCCTGGTTGGGTGATACGACCCAAATTGACAGTGTAGACGGGACTGACGCAGATACATTCGTTGTCAGGAAAGCCTTTCCGCCGGGAGCGCATACCACCTTGGTAACGGCAGTGGATTTTGACGGCAACTTTAGCGAGCCCGACAGCATGAAAGTGCTCATTGGCACGAGCATCCCCCAAATCCTCTCAGCTTCAGCGCCCGGGGCAGTTGCAAAAATCAGCGTCTGCACGCTCTCGGTTTCCGCGACGGATTTTGGTGGAACGATTCAGGCCTATGTATGGGCAAAAGACGGAGTTAACTTCCGCGACACAACCGTACTCGGTATATTTCCTATTTCCTTCTCGGACACAGGCACAAAAACAATTCTGGTAAAAGTCCGGGACAATAAGGGGATAGAATCGGGCGCCGACACGCTCCGCCTTGTTGTCTACGAAAAAGTCTACCGAACGATCTATAACGGCAATGGCAACACCGCGGGAAGCGTGCCGATTGACAACATCAATTACGCGCGCGGTCAAAGCGTGACAGTGCTTTTAAACACTGGAAGGCTTGGCAAGACCGGCTACGCATTTGTGGGCTGGAATACGCAGGCAAACGGCGGAGGGGCGAATTATTCGGCCGGGGCTGCGTTCACAATGGACACATTTTCCGTGACACTGTTTGCGCAATGGACGCTTGACCCTGCACATACGGTGTTGTACGACGGCAATGGCACCAGCGGCGGGACAGTTCCTTTGGATACCGGTCTTTACACGCTCGGCCAGAGCGTCACGGTGCTTGGCAATTCAGGCTCTCTTGTCAAAACAGGATACACCTTCATAGGCTGGAACACTCTGGCAAACGGGTCCGGCATCAGTTATGCCTCCGGCGTGAGCTTCATAATGGGATCCGCCAATGTCACGCTGTACGCGATGTGGACTGCAAATCCCACCTATTCCGTTACCTACAATGGCAACGGCAATATCTCGGGAAGCGGCCCGATTGATGCGAACAATTACACGTCCGGCGCAACGGTCACGGTACTTGGCAATACGGGATCCCTTGGTAGAACCGGCTATACATTCGTAGGGTGGAACACACAGGCCAACGGCAGCGGAACCGCATATGCAACGGGCGTGACATTTCCAATGGGCTCAGCCAGTGTCACACTGTACGCTCAGTGGACGGCCGATCCCACCTTTGTCGTTACCTATGGCGGCAATGGAAATACCGGCGGGACTGCCCCAACCGATGTCAACAGCTACCTTACCGGCGCTATGGTCACAACACGTGGTGCGGGCAACCTTGTCCGGGTGGGCTACAGCTTTACCGGTTGGAACACGCTGGCTAACGGAAGCGGCACTGCGTATGCCGCTGGCGCGACCTTTGCCATGGGCCCGGAAAATGTGACTCTGCATGCCCAATGGGCGATCAACCCCACCTACTCGACGACCTACAACGGTAACGGCAGCACCGGCGGGACAGCTCCTTTCGACAGCGGTCTTTACTCCATTGGCCAAAGCGTCACGGTGCTTGGCAATTCAGGCTCTCTTGTCAAAACAGGATTCACGTTCGTCGGATGGAACACCCAGGCAAACGGGTCCGGTATCAGTTATGCCTCCGGCGTGAGCTTCATAATGGGATCCGCCGATGTCACGTTGTACGCCCAGTGGACTGCAAATCCCACCTACTCCGTCGCCTATAACGGCAACGGCAATACTTCGGGAAGCGCGCCGATCGATGCGAACAATTACACTGCGGGTGCAACGGTCACGGCGCTTGGCAATACGGGAAATCTTGCCAGGACCGGCTACACATTCGTGGGGTGGAACACGCAGGCCGGCGGTGGCGGAACAGCCTATGCAACGGGCGTGACGTTTCCGATGGGATCCGGAAGCGTGACCCTATACGCTCAATGGACGGCCAATCCCACTTTTGTCGTTATGTATAACGGTAACGGAAGCACCGGTGGTGCTGCGCCAGTCGATGCGAACAGTTACCTTGCGGGCGCCATGGTTACGACGCGCGGTCCGGGTAACCTTGTGCGGGCAGGCTACAGCTTCACCGGCTGGAACACGCAGGCAAACGGAACCGGTACAGCCTATGCCACAGGCGCGACATTTGCCATGGGCCCTGCAAGCGCCACGTTGTACGCCCAATGGGCGTTCAATCCCACGTTCACGGTCACCTATAACGGCAATACAAATACGGGCGGTAGCGTACCGCCCGACACCAATCATTACTCGCTTGGCCAGAGCGTCACGGTGCTTGGCAATTCGGGCTCTCTTGTCAAAACAGGATACACCTTTATAGGCTGGAACACTCTGGCAAACGGCTCCGGCATCAGTTATGCCTCCGGCGTGAGCTTCACGATGGGATCCTCCAATGTCACGCTGTACGCAAAGTGGACATCCATTCCCACCTTTACCGTGACCTACGTAGGCAACGGTAACACCGGCGGTAACGTGCCGACCGATTCGAACAATTACACTGCCAGCGCAACGGTCACGGCGCTTGGCAATACGGGAAATCTTGTCAGGACCGGCTATACATTCGTAGGGTGGAACACGCAGGCGGGCGGCAGTGGAACCGGATATGCAGCGGGCGTCACCTTCGCTATGGGTTCCGCCAGCGTGATCTTGTACGCACAGTGGACGGCAAACCCCACGTATATCGTCACATACAAAGGCAACGGATCCACGGGCGGCGTCCCGACAGATGCGAATAACTACTTGACTGGTGCTATAGTCACGGTGCTCACTCCCGGATCTCTCGTGAAGCCCGGGTACGCCTTTACCGGCTGGAACACGCAGTCGAGCGGCGGAACCAGCTACGCCGTTGGGGCGACCTTTGCAATGGGCACGGCCAATGTCACCCTGTATGCGCAATGGACGCTTATCTCAACCTATACCGTCACCTACAACGGCAACGGCAACACCGGTGGCAATGTTCCAGTAGACGGCAAAACCTATAGATCCGGAGATACCGTGACTGTGCTCGACAACACCAGCCCCCTTGGCCCACTTGTCAATACCGGCTACACGTTCGTAGGGTGGAACACGCAGGCCAATGGCGGCGGCATCGGTTACTCGGCAGGTGTCAAGTTTGCCGTGGGATCAGCCGGCGTGACGCTCTACGCGCAATGGACGGCTCTTTCCACCGCGACAATTATAGCCACAGCCGGAAACGGCAAGGTTACCGTCGCGTGGACCGCTGTATCCGGCGCGACTTCCTATGACCTGTATTATGCTGCGGGAATTACGGTGGACAAAACCGGCACAAAAATCACCGGCGTTGCATCTCCGTACGATGTCACTGGGTTGACAAATGGAATACAATACGCCTTTGCCGTGAGCGTGGTCAATGCGGGCGGCGAATCGGGCCTGAGCCCGGTACAGACGGCAACACCGCAAGTTCCGGCGGCCGGAGTTCCGACAATAGGCTCGGCCATCCCTGGAAACAACCAGGTTACCGTGGCATGGAGCGCGGTGACCGGCGCGACTTCCTATAACCTCTATTGGGCGCAGGGAAGTACGGTGAATAAGAACGGAACAAAAGTCACGGGCGTAACCTTGTCCGATGTAGTTACGGGATTGCAAAACGGAACGCTGTACGCGTTTGCCGTAAGCGCCGTCAACGGCGCCGGCGAATCGGCCTTGAGTGCGATACAGACTGCGACTCCGGCGCCGCCGATCCCGAATATACCGGTCATTTCAACCGCTGCGGCAGGTGACGGCATGGCAACGATAAGCTGGAACTCGGTACCCGGCGCAACCTCGTATGTCCTCTATTACAAAGCCGGCGGAACAGTTGATAAAACAACAACGACAAAGATCACCCCTGCCGTGTCGCCGCAAACAGTGCCTTCCCTCACGAATGGCACGCAGTATGCATTTGCCTTGAGCGCGGTCAACACAACAGGCGAATCGGCATTGAGCCAGGTCCAGACTGCTACGCCTCAGCAGGCAGTTCCGGGCGTGCCGGTTATTTCAACCATCGCGGGGAATAAAAGGGTAATCGTGACTTGGGGCAGCGTGGCAGGCGCTTCCGGCTACAATCTTTATTATCAGGTGGGTCCGACGGTGAGCAAGGCCAGCGGCGCCAAGCAATCTTTGGTAAGCTCGCCCGATACGGTCACCGGATTGACGAACGGGACACAGTACTCGTTCGGCGTGAGTGCGATTAATCCGGGCGGCGAATCGGCCCTGAGCGCAGTGCTGACGGCAACGCCGCAGGTTCCGTCGCCCTCCCCACCGACGCTGTCCGCACCGGCCAACGGCGCATCGGGGGTGTCAACTATCCCAACGCTGAGTTGGATTGCGGCAACCGGCGCAACATCCTACGAACTCCAGGTTTCCACATCGTCATCGTTTGCCTCAATAGCGTTTGATCTGAGTGGAATTACCACCACATCCCAGGTGACGACGGCGTTGTCAAATAA
>Ga0182027_10000349_pt1 | contig 79655 bp, 72 predicted proteins | sample 712E1DmetaG_FD_121300 | JGI IMG/M metagenome (GOLD analysis project Ga0182027, IMG submission 121300) | Permafrost microbial communities from Stordalen Mire, Sweden - 712E1D metaG (Illumina Assembly) | ecosystem: Environmental > Terrestrial > Soil > Wetlands > Permafrost | place: Sweden...
ACCCTGAACGCTGAACCCTGAACCCTGAACGCTGAACCCTGAACCCTGAACGCTGAACCCTGAACCCTGAACGCTGAACCCTGAACCCTGAACGCTGAACCCTGAACCCTGAACGCTGAACCCCGAACCTCTGAGGATTACAAAACCAATGGCAAAGAAAATTCTATTCACCGCGACCCCCACCGAGAAACGCGCGGCACTGCTTGACAACGAACGGGTCGTCGAGCTCGTTGTCGAGCGTCCCGACAGCATTCGTTTTGTGGGCAATATCTACCGCGGAAAAATCGTGTCGATCCTCCCCGGAATCCAGGCCGCGTTCGTGGACATCGGGCTCGAAAAAGCGGCGTTTCTCCATGCGTCGGACGTGGACCCGTCCCTGCTCCTGGAGGAGGGCGACTCCCTTGCGGAACGCTACATGGACCAGGGAAAAAGCAAGCGCAGGAAGGTGATACGCATCCCCATCGAAAAGGTGCTCGAGGAGGGGCAGGAAATCCTTGTGCAGGTCCTGAAGGAGCCCATCGGCACCAAGGGCGCCAAGGTTACCACCCAAATAAGCCTTGCGGGCAGGTTCCTCGTTCTGGTGCCCGACGCGGACTTCATCGGCGTGTCCAAAAAAACGAGCGACGACAAAAAGCGGATCAAGCTCAAGAAACTCATCGCCGCGCTCAAGCCCCGCGGGGTGGGGTTCATCGTGCGCACCATCGGCCTCCGGGTGGCGGAGCCTGAATTTGTCAAGGAGATGCAGTCGCTCATCGACAAATGGAGAAAAGCGCAGGAGGAGGCGCTCACCGGGTCGGCGCCCAAATTGGTATACCGTGAGATGGGGATCACCACGAGGGTGATCCGCGACCTTCTTAACGATGAGGTCACCGAGGTGTATGTGGACCAGGACGACGATTTTGCCGAGATCCAGTCGTACCTCCGCTCGGTGTCGCCCGATTTATGCGGCAGGGTTGTGCATTACAAGGACAAAACGCCGCTGTTTGACAAATACAACATCGAGAAAGACCTTGAGCTGTCCCTCAAGCGGAAGGTGTGGCTCCGAAGCGGCGGGTACATTCTGTTCGACCACGCCGAGGCCCTGCTCGCCATCGACGTCAACACCGGAAGAAACGTGGGCAAGTTCAACCTCGACGAGACCATATTCAAGACCAACATGGAGGCCGCCCACGAGATCGCGCGCCAGTTCAGGCTCCGGGACATCGGCGGCATCATCGTGATTGATTTTATCGACATGGACAAGGCCGACCACCGCAGGAAAATTGAAGACGAGATGCGCAGGCTCCTCCGCAACGACCCCACGGTGACGGCAAGCACCACGCTTTCGAAATTCGGCCTTATGGAAATAACGCGGAAGCGCGTGCGCCCCGAGCTCCAAGAACTGTACACCGATGTCTGCAACGTGTGCAACGGCCTTGGATGGGTGTTTTCGCCCGCCACGGTCACGGCGCGCATCGACCGGTGGCTTAACCGCGCAGATTCTCACGACACGCCGCGCGAGCTCATGCTCGCGGTGAATCCGGCCGTCGCGGCATACCTCACCAGGGAAAACAGCCAGATGCTCAGGAAGCTCGAGGCGGAGCACAATTTCAAGCTGAGCGTCACCAAGGATGAAGACCTTGACCAGGACGACTACGAATTTTATCCCAAGGGCGTATCAAAGCCGATCACGTCGAAATATATTTAATACGCAGCCCAATACGCCTCCAATGGGTTGATAAACTGTAACTGGAAACCTGCACTCTTGCTATGAAAAAAGGCGGCAGTTTTCGACGATGTGCGGTACTTTCCGGCGCCCTCGCCTTTCTGCTTGCGCAATGCTCTCCCGACCTGCTGTCCACCGAACAGAACAAATTTTTTACGGTGAACGTCGCCGTAAGCGGCAACGGAAAAGCGACCGGCTCAGGGCCGTTATCTCATGTCAAAAGCGGTGCGGTCGTGGCCATTACCGCGGCGCCCGACTCGGGGTGGGCCTTTGCCCGCTGGGACGGCGACGTCCGCTCCACGGCAAACCCGCTCTCCGTCTCGGTCGCAAGGAACATGACGATCACCTGCGCGTTTTGCAGGAGGCCGTCCTCGATGGTCGCGGTCCAATCGGCGAACAAGACCTTTGTCATGGGATCGGCCTCCTCCTCCGCATCGCTCAACGAACGGCCGCCGCACCCCGTTCGTTTCACCTACGACTATTTCATTGACGCGTGCGAGGTGACCCAGGGGGAATACAAGGACCTCATGGGAACGAACCCTTCGGCGGTCAACGCAGGCGCGGGGGCCGCGGGCATCGGCGACAGCTTCCCGGTTTACTATGTGCGATGGTACGATGCCGCCCTGTTTTGCAACGCGAAAAGCAAACGGAACGGATACGACACGGTGTACAGCTACACCGCCGCATGCGGACAACAGCAGTCGTGCCCGTATGTTCTGGAAAACCTCACCGCCCATTACGAGCGGATGGGGTACCGGCTTCCCACGGAGGCGGAATGGGAATATGCGTGCAGGGCCGGCGCGGCAACGGACTTTTTTTGGGGACCTCTTGACACATCGGCAGCCGCCTTTGCGTGGTACTTCGCCAATGCGCAGGACCAGGTGCACCCGGTGGGACGCACGCGGCCGAATGCCTTCGGGTTGTTCGACATGTGCGGCAACGTTGCCGAGTGGGTGGGCGACTGGCTCGGCGCCTATGCCGATTCGCTTTCAGAAAACCCGGTCGGCCCGGCAAACCTTCCGCTTGAGGTGTTCGAATCGGGCTGGCAGCGGCCCATCCGGGGCGGCTGCTATTCGCTCGGGACCTCCTTTTTGCGCTCGAGCAACCGGTCGGGCCCTTACGCCGTCGCAGCAGCCACGCAGAACAAGTACACCGGGTTTCGCACGGCCATGGGCGCGTTCTTTCCCGATATGGTTGCCGGCAAGCCCCCCGGTCCCGTTGATTCGGGTTCCGCTTCGCTTGATTGCCAGAAATCGGACGTTCTTTCCTTTGTGGGCACGTGGCGCATAAAAATAGGGTTTGTGACCACCGCCGCGAACGGGGGCAGGCAGCTGTGGTACATTGACTTTGCGGACCCCCGGATGAAGGTCCGTCAATTGCCCGATTCGGTGCCGGCCAACCGGCCCGTTATTTCCCCCAACGGCGCTTATATCGCCTGCAGCTCGAAGCGCGAGGGCTTTACCGGCGCGTCCACCATAACGGTCCGCCGGCTCGATTCCGCCTCCACCGCCACGCTCCGCACCAGCGCGGCCCAGGGATCGTTTCTGCCGCGGTGGTTCGTGGACCCCGCGTCGCTGGACACGTCAATCGTCTATGTCAACGGCGCATCCATGAACAATCTTCCGGCCTGGCCGGGCGAACAGACCCTGCGGCAGAAATTTGCCCAGTTTTCTTTTGCCGGCCAACCCCAGGTGGTCTGTTCGCGCGGATCGTTCCACGGCGGCATGTCCCGCGACGGCCAGTTTTTGGCGACCGGCTATCCTGCGGCATTCGTCTACGACACCAGGAAGGATCGGGTGATCCGGTATTTTCTGCCGCCCTTTAGCGGGAGGGACGATACCGCGCAGGTCTGCAACGTCACGATAACGCCGAGTCTCGAAAAGCCGGACGAGATCATGTTTCTCGATTTCGGCTACCCCCGAACGAGTTTCATCGTCGGCAAACCGTATGGGTTTCATTCGATCATTTTCGTGGCCAACTCCAACACCCAGGCATATCATCACGTGACGAAATGGTTCGAAGCGCCGGCCGGCTGCTCGTCGTGGGACAACGTTTCGTGGTCCAATCACCCGAACTTTGCCATTGCGGTGGGCAATTCGAGCGCCAACGGGACCAGCGGGTCGCTCTTTCTTATTGACATCAAAGATTCGCTCTATCTCAAGGTGGTCACCGGCGACGGTCTGGCCGACCCCGCGTTATGGATTGACCCCCGCGACGTTTCGGAGTTGCCGGACCCCTATGCCGATTTCGGGATGTACAACATTCCTTCCTACGGGATTTCCCAGCTGACCCTCGACGAAGAACTGCATTTCTTCTGGTCGCATCGGGAAAGCGTGCAGTGCGGGTTCGTCGGCAGTTCGGTCACGGGGATGGACGTCGATCCCTCGCTCATCAGGAGCGCGAAAACAGCGCTTTTGTCCGCCCCGGGGCTTGAATTCGTGACCGCGCTTCTGCTCATGAAGAATTACCTTTTGCCAAGCGCCCCGGGCCTCAAAGTGATCGGCATGAGCCTCGATCCGGGCTGGATCCCCGAGGATTATACCGCGGCGGACCCCCACGGTCTGGGGCTGGTGTCGGGCCGGGGTTTCCAATTCGACAAGGTGAATGATTTCTGGAGAAGCGGCGTTCCCCCGGCGGTGCAGGCCAAGATCGGCCTGTTCAACGGCTCATCGTGGCCCGATTTCGATTCTTCGGGAGCCCTCCGTTTCTCCTCCGCGGGAACCGGGTGGGGATTGCCGCTGTACGACGGCGGCGATTACGCCATGGCCGACACCAGCGTGCAGACCTATCTCTCGCTCATGGCGGCGTTCGCCGACACCCTGGCGAACCGCGGCGTCCATTTCTTGCTTGTAAAGTTTCCCGAGAACCCTGCGTATGCGGCCACCGCCTTTGCAGGCAGGTACGGTCCTGCCTGGGCAACGTACAACCAGCTCGTTGCATGGCTCAGGCAGCGCGAGCAGCAGAACCCGTTTTTTCACTTTTACGACGCGAACATGAACGGCGCCCACGATTATTCAAGCGCCGAAGCGTCCGACTGCAACCATCTGAATGCTCTGGGCAGGGCGAAAATGAGTTCGCGGCTGGACAGCGTTTTGTCCGCAATCCTGGTCCCATGAGCGGCAGCCCCTTCAAGTTTTCCAAGAGTATTGACTCAAAATTCGCAAAACATGTATATTAAGGACTTTCCTATTCGGAAAAAACACCCAGAACAGGCCGAAACGCCCGGAAAGCCAGGAGAAAACCGATGTTTTCGATAGTTGAACAGGACGGATTCCAATTCAAGGTGTCGCAGGGCGACACCATCCGCGTCCCCAGGATCGAAGCGGAAAAGGGGAGCGAAATATCCATGCAGAAGGTGCTCATGGTGGGCGACGGCGCCACGGTAACAATCGGCACGCCCCTTGTGAGCGGCGCCGTGGTAAAGGCCAAGGTCCTCGACCATATCAAGGGCGACAAGGTTTTAATCATGAAGCAGAAGCGCCGCAAGACCTACAAGAAAAAAACCGGCCACCGGCAGCTGCATACAACGCTTCAGATCCTTTCCATTTCGGCATAACCAGGAACAAAGGACACACGTATGGCACATAAAAAGGGCGGCGGAAGCAGCGTAAACGGGCGGGACAGCAATCCGCAGTATCGCGGCGTTAAAAAGTACGGCGGCGAAAAAGTTCGGGCGGGCAACATTCTGGTGCGCCAGAAGGGATCGGTCATCCACCCCGGCCTCAATGTGGGCAAGGGAAAAGACGATACGCTTTTTGCCCTGGCGGACGGCATCGTGCAGTTCCGCACGGGCGCGAATGACCGCAAAAAGGTACATATCATCACGGCCTGACGCACCGCTCAAGGCGCGCGGCCTTTAATCCGGCAAGAACAATCACATCAGGAGCAGGGTGAAACATCCCTGCTCTTTTTTTTGCGCCGGCCGGGCGGTATGTTTTACAGGAGAGATTTGTAAAGCGTCAGCGTCTGGGATGCGCAGGCGTCCCAGGTGAATTGTTTTTCACGGACATGTCCCCGTTCGATCATGACCCGTCTTTGCGAACCGTCGAACAGCACCTGCTCGATTTTGTCCATCAGGTCCGTGCCGTTATACGGGTCGAAATACAGGCCGGCGTCCGCGCCGACTTCCGGGAGCGAACTGACATTGCTTGCCACGACAGGGCAGCCGTAATGCATGGCCTCGATAAGGGGAAGGCCGAACCCTTCGTACAGGGAGGGATAGGCCAGGAGCGAGGCATGGGAATAATACCCGGCGAGCAGTTCGTCGCTCCCGCGCACGTGGCGGGCGCGGCCCAGCAGCCCGTGCCGGTCCAGGACCTGTTTTTCTTCTTCGGTAAATGGTTCCCCTCCAAAGCACACCAGGCCGAACTCTCTGTTCACGCGGGAAGAACGGCAGTACCCGTTGAGCAAAACCGGGAAATTTTTATGAGGCACCCGCTGCCCCACGTATAAAACATAGGGGAAGTCGATGGGCGATTTTTCCCGGGGCGTTGCCATAAGGGAGTTGCCGTGGTAGATGACCGTGATACGCTGCGGCGGGATGCCGCACAGTCTCACGAGGTCGTTTTTCGTGGACATCGACACCGCAATGATCGCGTCGGCCCGGTCGATGGATGTCCGTTTGTCGCGGATAACGGGATCGTCAGGCGAGAATTTTTCGGGAAACAGTTCGTAGGTCATGTCGTGCACGGTAATGACCCGTTTGCCCCGAAATGAGGGGACGTAATAGCGGTAATAGGTCTGATGGTAAAGCCGGGGCCGGGCCTGGGCGAGAAACAAGGGAAACAGCGTCTCATTCAGCGCGTTGAAAAATCTCGTCGTCCGGGGAATGCCGGGCCTGCGGAACCCGAAAAAATGCGCGTAACTTTTTTTTAACCGTGCATAGTCGAACTTGTTTTTATGCCACCCCATAAACAGGGAAACCTCCACGGAAGGGTCCTTTACCAGACGCGCAATGACTTCGTAGTGATAGCGGGTGATGCCGCTGTACCCGAACATGGAGAAAAACTGGTGGTCGTAAGCGATGGATATCACGGCGCCATGGTTTCCTTAATCGGTGGCCAGTTTGATCTGTTTATGGGCAATTGCAAGAAACAGAATGTTGATATACACGAACCACAATTCCCAAAGAGGCCCATGATAGCTGAGCAAAATAAATCCCACGAAAATTCCCCACAGGGCCATGCGGAAAAGGGTGGGGCGGTGCATGGTGTTGATGTAAAACGTGGTGCACAGCATGCCGAGCACAAGCGGCAGAAAATAAACGCCGAACGCGCCGAAATCCTTGTAAAAATGCCAGACGTACACAACCGTATTGAATCCTTTTACCTTGATGATGGATTCGTTCATGATCGAGTCGAACCCGTAGCTGTGAAAGAGAGGGGTCTCCAGGCCCAGCAGGCCCACCAGGGGGCGGAAGAAGTTGAGCCCGAACCCCAGCGGGTAGCTGAACGTGCCGTCCACATATTTACGGAACGCGAAATCGAGGTTCCAGAAGTCATTCGCAATATAGGTATACATGTTTCCGGCCCACAGCATTCCGCGGGGCATATGAAGCCGGAGGGTTTCCGTAAAAACGTTGAGGGTGTCGTATTTGATCCTGAGAAAATAGAAAATGAGGAAGAAAATGACGGAGAACCCGAACGCATACAGCAGCTTTGCAAGCGAGAGGTCCTTTTTGCCGTAATGGTAGATGACCAGGGCAAAGAGGACAACGCGGAAAAGATCGAGCCGGGTAATAATGGTGAAATAAAGCAGAAGCGAAGAGAGTGAAACCACCCAAACAACGATGGCGCGGGGCCTGCTAAGCGTTGAAAAGAGCAGCAGTTCGGCCGCAAGGATAAGGGAAAGCGGGCCGAAAAATAGGCCGAAGTTGGCGAAAAAACCCGCGCCGAAAAAGAGCTTGCGCACCTGGTCGGCGTTGGGGGAAAACAGGGGAATGGCCCCGCTTTTTAAAAAGGAGAACCCGTAGCTTGCCAGAAAAACGCACGAGCAGAAAAGCCAGACGTAATAAAACCATTGCCAGTCCATCCGGAGCGCGTCGGAGGCGATGGCGCTTTTCACAAAAGAAAAGTTGACCAGCACCGGCGGATTGTGCACCCTGTTGACAAGAAGCATGATGCATGCGCCTGCAATAAACAGCCCCGAGGCGCCCCAGAAAAACAGGTGTGTGGTGAGCGACCATTCGGTCTGGTACCCGCTCAGCCTCAGCGAATTGACGGCCAGCAGAAAACAATAGATGCAGATATACAGCCGGACGGGAGAGAACAGGTCTTTCCGGTAATAGTATGCCGAGAGGACGGTGACGCCGAGGATAAGCAGGTAGACAAACGTCATGGTGTGTTCGCCGTTGACTTGAGGAAGACGGGCCCGAAGGCCCGCCGTTATTTCTTAAAAGTCAATAATGCGAGGGCGCGGTTGAGTTTTTTATAAAAAGAGGTCCCGTTCCGTTTTTGAACCCCGTACCATTTGTCGGCCACGAGATAGGTCGTGGTAAGGGCAAGGCCGAGAAAAAAGAAAAGCATGCAGATGATGGACCGTTTGGGCCGGGTCTTTTTTTGGGGGGGCTTCGCGAATTCGAGCGCCTGGACCGACGGCACGTTGTTCGCCTCGGAAATTTTCGCCTGCTCGAACAGCTGAAGCACGAATTCGTACAGCGACTCCTGGATCTTCACGTCGCGAAGGAGGTATCCGTATTGCACCGACTTCTGCGGGGCGTCGGCGAGTGAAATGATGAGGTTGCCGCCGCCCGCGGCCATGTATCCCTTGACTTTCCGCTCGATCACGTTTTTCTGCTTTTGCAGTTCGGTGATCCGCTGGTTGCCGGTGCCGAACTGGCTTTGCATCTGGGCGATTTCGAGATCGAGCCCCATTTTCTGCGCTTCGAACTGGGCAAGGGCCTCAATGGAGGATTTTGTCTGCTGCTCGAGCTCAATGTAATTGTTCTCGGTCTGGAACCTGGTGAATGACCTGGATGCCGAATCCAGATCGTGCCTGATGACGGCGAGGCGGTCTTCGAAGAAGACCCGGGAATTCCTCGCGCTTTCCTTTCCAAGGTGATAGGTGATGGTGTCGAGCTCCAGCACCATGAAATTGGCGATGTCGGCCGCCAGCGCCGGGCTGGTGTCAACCACCGACACTTCGATGTTCCCGTAATCGTTTTCGAACAGCTTGGTGCCCCTGTGGAATTGTTTCAGCACATCTTCCACGTAATATTTTTTCAGTTTGTCAAATCCGTAATAGTGGATAAGGTTGAACCTGTCAATCACTTTTTCGGCGAGCGTCCGGCTCTGCAGGATGCTCATGAAGTTGTCGAGGTCCGCCCCTCCCATGTCCATGGATTTAAGCAGCCCCGAAAGCGGCAGGTCTTTTCCGACAAGCGACCCCAGGCCCGAAGGGATTTTCTGGGCGGGTTTCATGATGACGGCCGTTGCGGTGAAATATTGGGTTTGAACCAGGCTTATGCCAACCCCTGCAATGCAGAACATGAGCATGGAAACGACAAAAAACAACTTTCGTTCAAGGAGAATAATCAACACATCGAGCAGGCCGATTTTTTTTGGCTCATCCATGGCATTTTCCCGGGCTTAAGGTATGTGATAAGTACGATTGGGCAAATTATTTATTAGCTTGACATATATACGATTGCAAATGGCGAAGGCACCCGCTCACAGGAAGTAAAAAATAGTTCACGAGCATTGTTTACCAAACGTATTTTCTCCTAAAAAGTTCCCCGGTGCGGGCGCCGGTAACCATAAACACACGGTCGGGCATCTTTTCCCATGAAAATCACCTTTCTCGGAACCGGCACTTCTCATGGCGTGCCGTCGGTCGACTGCATGCTTGACAATTATGCACACTGCGCAAAAGACGTGTGTAGGCTGTCGCGCACCGACCCGAAACATGCCAGGACGCGGTCTTCGATCCTCGTGGAATACAACGGCAGGCACGTTCTGGTGGACGTGTCTGCCGATTTCCGCCAGCAGGCGCTGCGCGAGAAGGTCCCGAAGCTTGACGCGGTGCTCATCACGCACCGCCATGCCGACCACATTGGCGGAATTCCGGACATACGCTCGTACACCGCGCGCAGAAAGGGGCCGCTCGACGTCTACGGATCTTCAGAAAGCGCCGCCGCCATCCGCACTTCGTTCCCGTATGTTTTTGATCCGGACGCCTTTTTGGGGGGCGGGATCCCGAGAATATCCACCAGGGTGATAAACGGCCCTTTTATGCTGTTTGGAAAGAACATTGTTCCTCTTCCGGTTGAGCACGGGGGCCTTGCAGGCTGCCTGGGCTACCGGATAGAGACCATGGCGTATATTCCCGACCTTAAATCCCTTCGTTTCCCCGTGCACCCCGCGCTGGCGGGCCTCGATCTTTTGATTGTAAACTGCCTTCGTGAAACAAAAGAGCATTCGAGCCATCTTGTTCTGGAGCAGAGCATGCGGCTCGCGCGGGAAATCGGGCCCCGGCGGTGCTGTTTTATCCACATGAGCCATGACATCCATTACCTGATTGACGGAGCAAAACTCGATCCGTGGATGCAATTTTCCTGCGACGGCATGGTTTTGGAAGCATGACGGGACCGCCGGCACAGCGCGGCGGGCAAACGGGGTCACCGGTTTTTTTTCATCAATTTTATATCGAAATGCTCGTTGTTGATTTCCAGTGATTTCAGCACGGTACCCGAATAGGAGAGCGCGAGGCGTTCCTTGAAAAGCGGCCTGCGCTTGTCGCCGGGAAAGCCCCGGCGGAAATCGTCCCCTTCGATCAGATAAAACGCCGGCGCGGCCGTATCGAAATAAAACGTGCACACCGCGGGATAAAACGCCCTGTCTTTGAATGCATACCATTCGTTGGTGCTGCCCGCCACCGGCAGGTTGTCGCCGGGAACGGCGCCCCGGAGTCGCGTTATGTATTCGTCGAAGTTGTACCGGTGTTTTCTATATAATACGGAAGCGTTATAGACGAAAAAAACCGAAAACAGGACGAGCACCGCCCATTCCAGCCGCTTGAGTTTTTCAAAAACGAACAGGGACAGCAGAAGAAATGCCGGGTAGAAATACGGGATATATTGAAAATTTCCCCGCGGATTGATGAAGTTCGCCGCAAGCAGCAAAAGAAAAAACAGCAGGACAAACCGGTTTTCCCTGTACAATCCCTTCCAGAAATAAAGTATCAGGCAGCAGCTGAAAAAGATGAAATCGGCCCAATGCCGGTAATAGTTTACGCACACGAAAAAGTACTGGTACAGGACCGAGCCCGGCAGATCGGCGGCCCCCGCGCGGACCATGTGCGCGGTTTCGGTGAGGTAGTGATAGTGAAGGCCGAAGTAATATGCCGTGCCGCAGGCAACGCCGGCCGCAAGGAACAGGGCCCTTTTTACCAAAAGCCGCCAGTTGTTCCAGTACGCCGCGTGCTGTGCGGCCGCCCAGGCCGCCGCATAGACAAAAAAGACAATCCCCATCGGATGGTTCTCCACGGCGACCATGGCCAGAAAACCGGCAATAAGGTACCGTTCCCTTACCAGAAAAAAGAAGGCCATGCTCACGAAAAAAAACGTCAGTGATTCCGGCCGAGAAAGGAGCGCCGCCCTGAAGAACGGTTCGCACCAGAGAACGAGGAGGCTGAAAAAGAGGGAGAATTTCCTGGAAAAGTCCAGGGTGGTGAGGGTGCCGTACCACGCGGCGGCGGCGCCCAGCATGAAAAGCATTGAAACAAAATGCGAATTGGGTTTGGTCCAGCCGATACAGTTTAACAACAGGGAATAAATCCATGCCTGCGTCATGCCGAAAAACTTCAGGTTTGCCAGCCCGCCCCCGAACGTGGCTTCCGGGGGAATGTGCCGCACAAAGGCGTTGTACATGAAGGAGAGCGACCATGCGTCGTCGACGTTCTCGATGTTGTAGATGAGGTTCAGCCCGACGTATGATGCGACAATGGAGACAATGATGATGACAAGCAGTATACGGCTGAAGCGGCTGAAGTGGTCTTGTTTTTCAAAAAGGGTCATTTTGATATGCCCGGACACGGTTTTTCAAGAGGGAAGAAGGTTGACTAATGCGTATTTGGCCGGCCCCCTGACCCCCAGAGGGGGCACCAGAACGTCCGGCAAAAAGCGCTCCCTCGGGGGGATGGCGGGGTTCTTCAATGGGCCGCATCCTGCAAATAGGGAAACAGGTACTGTTTCTTCGGTTGACAAAAATATATCTAATTAGTGCGCATGATTCAAAATATTTCCTTATGGCCGGCCCGGGCGCGGCGTCTTTTACTTGCGTTCATGAGACAGCCCACCTATTTTTCCATAGGCGGCGTTTCGGGTAATTGCCCGACACCGCGCCGCGGCACACCAGAGGGCCCATTGCATGGAACTGTCGATTGTCATTCCCGTTTATAATGAAGAAGCGGTCATTCCCGAATTATACAAAAGGCTGTGCGGGCTCACGGTGCTGCTGAACCGTGAATGCGGCACCGAAGAGGGCGGTATTGAATACATCTTTGTCAACGACGGTTCCTCCGACAGGAGCCTGCCGCTGCTTATCGGCCTTGCCGGGAAAAACCGCATGGTTAAAATCGTCGATTTCGCGCGAAATTTCGGGCACCAGATTGCCGTGAGCGCGGGCATTGATATTGCCGGGGGAAACGCGGTGGTTTTGCTTGACGCCGACCTGCAGGACCCGCCCGAATTCGTTGTCGACCTGTATAAAAAATACAAAGAGGGCTTTGATGTCGTTTACGCTGTGCGGTCGGCCCGCAAAGGCGAGAATGCGGTAAAAAGGTTCACCGCCGCGGTCTTCTACCGGCTTTTGCGCCGGCTCACCAACGTTTCCATTCCCGTGGACACGGGAGACTTCAGGATCATGAGCAGGCGCACCGTGGAGGTGCTTAAAAATATGCCGGAACGGCACAGGTTTTTACGGGGCATGGTTTCATGGATAGGATATAAACAGACTGGGATCCGCTACCAGCGGCAGGAGCGGCATGCCGGCAGCACAAAATATCCCTTTTTAAAAATGGTCCATTTCGCGCTGGATGCCATTACCTCGTTTTCGGTCGCGCCGCTGCGGTTTGTGGTATGGCTGGGGTTCCTTTCTGCAGGAACGGGCATTGCGTACAGTCTGTATGTTTTATATATTAAAATTTTTACTTTAAAGACCGTGGCCGGCTGGTCATCACTCATGATCGCCATCCTGGTGATGTCGGGGGTCCAGTTGATCACCCTCGGCGTTCTGGGCGAATATATCGGCAGGATGAGCGAGGAGCTCAAGCGCCGCCCTCTGTATATCATCGATAAGATCTACGAATTCGGCTCCCTATAGCGGTTTTGACAGGTTTGCAAAAGACGGGGAAGCGGGATCAGGAGAACCCATGGACAAGTACAAAAAGGAATTCATCGTTTTCATGGTGCGGTCGCGGGTGTTGACGTTTGGCAATTTCCTCACCAAGAGCGGCAGGCAGACGCCGTATTTCATCAACACCGGCAATTACCAGACCGGCAGGCAGCTGGGCATGCTCGGCGAATTTTACGCCCAGGCCATGCGGGCGAACCTGGGCAGGGACTTCAACGTGCTTTTCGGGCCGGCCTACAAGGGCATTCCCCTTGCCGCAAGCACCGCCATTGCGCTGTGCGGGCTGTATTCCCACGACGTTTCGGTCTGCTTCAACCGCAAGGAGGCCAAGGACCACGGCGAGGGCGGCAGCATCATAGGGCACAGGCCCGCTGCCGGCGACAGAATCGTGATCGTCGACGACGTGATCACCGCGGGCATGTCGGTGAAGGAATCGGCGGCGCTGTTGTCCGCCACTGAAGGCGTCGTGCTTCGCGGCCTTGTGGTGTCGGTAGACAGAATGGAAAAAGGCCCGTCGGGCACGAGCGCGCTCGCCGAGGCGAAGACGGCCTACGGCATGGACACCGCGGCCATCGTCACCATCGATGACATCGTGTCGTTCCTCCATAACCGGAAGATTGACGGAACGATTGTCATCGATGACGCAATGAAGGCAACCATTGATGAATACCGGGCCAGGTACGGCGTATAAAGCAAAGTCAATGTTGAAGGTTGGAAGTTGAAAGTAAACCCCATGGAAAGAATACCAAGCCTATGAAGCGCGTTGGCGAAAACCCCCCGGCCCGGTTTCCGGCGCGCGGCATAGCAGAGGCCGCGGCGCCGTGGTGGGTTGCAAAAGTAAAGCCGCGCCAGGAAAAGGCGCTCGCGTTCGATTTCATTCGGAACAGCGTCGAATACTACTTGCCGCTCGTGACGCACGTGACCAGGCGCAAGGACAACAACAAGCCGCGAAAATCCGTTCTGCCGCTGTTCCCCGGGTATATCAGCTTCTGCGGCAACGAGTCCGCGGCGGCGGGCATTTACAAAACAGGAAGGGTCGTGTCGGTGATCGCGATCAAACACCAGCGCCGCTTCACCGAAGAGCTCACGCAGATCTACCAGGCCCTCGAAACAGGCGTCGCGCTCGAACCGGTCACCGTTTCTTATCCTCCCGGGACCGAGGTTTTTGTCGTTGCCGGACCGCTTCGCGGACTTAAGGGAATAATTGCCAGGGTGCAGGATTCCGACAGGCTGGTGCTTTCGGTGAACGGCCTGGGACAGGCGTCCATGCTTATTGATGCATCCATGGTTAAACCGGTTATTTAAACACCTGGTCCCTCCTCGTATCCTGCCTGTTGCAAGGTGTTGATTTTACTGTTGAAAATAATCATGATTGAATGTATTATATCTTATCGGGTTTTGTAATATAATTTTGGAGATATTGGTGGGGGAAGTTTCCCCCTAGCCCCAAGCCTCCTCGTCCTTTGGCCTGCGGGGTCTCGGGGCATACCCCCTCCTGGGTGCGGCCGGGTACCGGCAGTTACAAGATTCATCCTTTTGCTGGGCGCACCCGCGAGCGGCGGTTGACAAATAAATAATATCGTTTATTAGGGGATTGTTTTTTTTCTTCCGCGTTAGGCAGGACTGGAGGTCGCGCTGGAGCGCGATGCCGCCCGGACCCGCCGCAAAGCGGCATAGGGCCGAGGCGGCCCGAGGCCTGCGGCCGAGACCGGAAGGAGGGCCGACCCTCGCATTGCGAGGGGAACGCCCAGACATTAAATTTTTTATTAAAGGGCAGGACCTTTTTACAAGGTACCGCCGACGGGGGAGGGGTGTATCGTCAACCGCTCCCGAAGCCGTGCAGGAAATATTTTTCAGATGGACGCTCATCATTGCAGGTTTTTTCGTCAAACACCAATCGTGGACATTTTCCCGCAGTGAAAAAAAAATCATGGCTGGCAGTGATGAGCGCATTTGTTGCGGCGGTGGCCTGCGCGTATGCGTTCTGCAACCTCGCCGTGTTCCTCGTTGTGTGCGACCCGCTGCCGCCGTCGCTCGACGCCGTGTTCACCTTTGCGGGCGAGACCCAGCGGATCATCTATTCAAAGCAGCTGTTCAAACAATATCCGCGTTCGCAATGGCTCATAAGCTATCCCACGAAGCGGATTTCCATCCCTTTGGGAAAAAGGGGCCTCGACACATCAAGAATTTTCATCGTTGACACGTGTCGCAACACGAGTTCGGAGGCATGGTACGTCGCCGACTGGGCCCGCCGCGCCGTTGCGGGCAACAGCGGTTACAGCGCGGCACGGCCGCTTGCCATCGGGCTTGTGAGCACGCCGTTTCACATGCGGAGGATACGCATGGAGGTGACAAGGAAATACAAAGGCGACGCATGCAGGTTCTTCTATCTCCCGGTGCCGTACGAGCAATATGGCATTACAAGGCATACCTACGAAACCTGGTGGATGAATAAACCTCTTAGAGATGCGGTGAACCTGGAATTCAAGAAATTCATTTATTATTTCTTTACGTGAGAACCTCTATGCTTCTTTCCATCGTGATTCCCTGTTATAATGAAAAACGCACCATCGTGCAACTTTTGGAACGCGTGCTGCACGCGCACCTTCCCGAAAATGTCGAACGCGAGGTGGTCGTGGTCGACGACTGCTCGACCGACGGCACGCGCGACATGCTCGCGGGCATGAGTGATTCGTGCATGAAGGTGCTGCGCCACGAAAAAAACCTGGGCAAGGGCGCGGCGCTGCGCACCGGTTTTGCGCACGCGACCGGCGACGTGGTGGTGGTGCAGGACGCGGACCTCGAATACAATCCCGACGAATACGGCAAGCTGCTCAAACCCATCCTCGACGGCAGGGCCGACGTCGTGTACGGCTCGCGCTTCATGACCACCGACGAGCGCCGCATTCTGTATTATTTCCACTATGTGGGCAACCGGTTCCTCACGTTCGCTTCGAACGTGTTCACCAACATGAACCTTTCGGACATGGAGACCTGCTATAAAATGTTCAGAAAAGAGGTGCTTGACAAAATCACCATACGGGAAAACCGCTTCGGGTTCGAGCCCGAAATAACCGCCAAGGTCGCGCGCCTTAAATGCAGGGTGTACGAAGTGGGGATCTCGTATTCGGGCCGCACCTACGAAGACGGGAAGAAGATCGGCCTGCGTGACGGGCTGAGGGCGCTGTGGTGCATTGTCAAATATAACGTTTTAAAAAGAAGTTGAAAGTGGAACGTTGGAAGTTGAAAGGAAGAAAAAGGGTTGAAAGGTTGAAGCGTTGAAGAAAATTCTTACCGTTATCGGCGCAAGGCCGCAGTTCATAAAGGCGGCGCCGGTGTCGAAAACGTTGAAGGAACACGGCGGTTTTAAGGAACTGCTCGTGCACACGGGCCAGCACTACGACGCGAACATGTCGCAGGTGTTTTTTGACGAACTGGAAATGCCGGCGCCGCGCCACAACCTGAACGTCGGCAGCGGCGGGCACGGCGAACAGACCGGCGAAATGCTCAAGCGCCTCGAGCCGCTCATGGTATCGGAAAGGCCCGACCTCGTGCTGGTGTACGGCGACACGAATTCAACGCTCGCGGGCGCGCTCGCGGCGGCAAAGCTCCATGTGCCGGTGGCGCACGTGGAGGCGGGCCTGCGCTCGTTCAACAGGAACATGCCGGAGGAGATCAACAGGGTGGTGGCCGACCATCTGTCGTCGCTCCTGTTCTGCCCCACGAAAACCGCGATCGCGAACCTGAAAAAAGAAGGCATTTTAAAAAACGCGTTCAACACGGGCGACGTGATGTACGACGTGGCGCTCATGTTTTCGAAAAAGGCCAACCGGAAAAGCGGCGCGCTTTTACGCCTCGGTTTACAGCCGCAACACTATGTCCTCGCCACGGTCCACAGGCCCGAAAACACCGACGACAAGGCCCGCTTGACGGCCATTCTTGCTGCGCTTGAGGCGCTTGCGAAGGACCGCGCCGTTGTGTTCCCGATGCACCCGCGCACGAAAAAAATGGTACATTCCTTCGGACTTGACCGGTTACTGAAAAAAACAACGGTGATCGAACCGGCCGGTTTCCTCGACATGATACGACTCGAAAGCGGCGCGTCGCTCATCGTCACTGACTCGGGCGGCGTGCAGAAAGAGGCCTATTTTTACCGGGTGCCGTGCATTACCTTGCGAAACGAGACCGAATGGGTCGAGACCGTGGAGGCGGGGTGGAACAAGATCCCGAGCAGCTTGACAAAAGAATCAATCCTCAAAACCGTAAGAAGAATGGCGCTGCCGGGGGCGAAAAGGAAAATCATCAAAGAGTACGGTGATGGGCATGCTGTGGAGAAGATAGTGGAAATTTTAATTGAAAATTTAAAATATAAATAAGCAGGTAGGGCCTGGCCGGCCCTAAGACCCGCCAAGGAAAATGCTTATTGTATCATCCCCCTAACCCCCTTGGAAAGGGGGAAGAAAAGCAATACACCTTATAGCACTGGAGGATCCTGCAATGACCAATAAACAAATTACCCGATCTTATGGCTGGCGGCCCGACCTGCCCGACCAACGCGACGTGAGGTTTTCGCTCGTGTACAGGGTGCCGGCAACACTGCCGGCAAGGGCCGACCTGCGCCCAATCTGCCCGCCGGTGGAGGACCAGGGACAGCTCGGGAGCTGCACGGCCCACGCGCTCACGGGCGCGCTGGAGACGCTCGAAAACAAGGACAAACTCCCGCTTGTCCAGATGAGCAGGCTCTTCGTGTATTACAACGAGCGCGCCATCGAACACACGATAACGCAGGACTCGGGCGCCATGGTCCGCGACGGCATCAAGGCGCTCGTGAAACAGGGCTGCTGCGCGGAAAGCAAGTGGCCCTACGCGGTTTCGAAGTTCACGTCAAAACCGACCGCCGCATGCTACAAGGACGGCATGGACCACCAGATCACGTCGTACCAGCGCATCGACACGCTCGACCAGATGCGCGCATGCCTCGCGGCCGGGTTTCCCTTTGTGTTCGGGTTTACCGTATACGAATCGTTCGAGTCGCAGGCAGTTGCAAAGACCGGGACGGTGAACATGCCGAAAACAACCGAGCGCCCGCTTGGCGGACATGCCGTGCTCGCCGTGGGTTACGACGACAAGGCCAAACGCTTTACCGTGCGGAACTCCTGGGGGCCGGGCTGGGGCATCAAGGGGTATTTTACGGTCCCGTACGCGTATCTGGAAAGCAGGGACCTGGCGGATGATTTCTGGACGATCAGGAGAGGGGAGAAAATGTAAGGTTGTCTGTTGATGGTTGTTGGAGAATGCGAGAATGCGTTGATGCGTGGATGCGGGAAGAGAGAAAAAGAGTTGAAAAGTTGATAAAAAAGAGTTGAAACGTTGAATCGATGAAAAGAGTCGGATGGTTGAGAAAAAGAGTTGAATTGTTGAAGCGAGGAAGAAGTTTGGAAGTTGAAAGGCCGTGCAAATTAAAAGGTTGAGATCTTGATAAAAATTTTTATCGTGAGCGGCGGGGCGGATGTGCAAGGGGAAAGATCACCAGCGGAATTTTAACTTTTAAAATAATCAGTTAAAAAGGAAACAAGCATGAAAACAGTAATTCTTTGCGGCGGTTTGGGGACCCGGTTGCGTGAAGAAACAGAATTCAGGCCCAAGCCCATGGTGGACATAGGCTCGCAGCCCATACTCTGGCACATCATGAAAATTTATGCGCACCACGGGATAAAGGATTTTGTGCTTGCGCTGGGGTACAAGGGCAAGATGATAAAGGAATACTTTTACAACTACGAATATCTGAACAACGATTTTACCATTGAACTCGGGACCCGATCCTCCACGATCCACTCGGTGCACCATGAGGACGGCTGGCGCGTCACCCTCGCCGACACCGGCGAAAAAACGCTCAAGGGCGGCCGCCTCAAGCAGGTTGAAAAATATATAACCGATGACAATTTCTGTTTGACATACGGCGACGGGCTCGGGGACGTCGACATCAAGGCCCTTATCGGATTCCATAAGAAGCACGGCAAAATCGCCACACTCACCGGTGTAAACATTACCTCCCGTTTCGGTGAATTGAAGATTTCCGGCGACAAGGTGACACGGTTCAGCGAGAAGCCCGATGATGCGCCGGGATTCATCAACGGCGGCTACATGGTGCTCAACCGCAGGATTTTTGAACGGCTTTGCGACAACGAAGACTGCGACCTCGAAAGCGGCACGTTTGAGGCCCTCGCCCGTGAGGGGGAGCTTATGGTGTGGAAACATTCCGGACATTGGGCATGTCTTGACACTCTGCGCGACATGGATTACCTGAACAACCTTTGGAACAACGGGAAAGCGTTCTGGAAAGTATGGCGCTAGAATTTTACAAGGGAAAAACCGTTCTTGTCACCGGCGACACCGGGTTCAAAGGGTCGTGGCTCTGCCTGTGGCTCCTTTCGCTTGGGGCGCGTGTTATCGGGTATGCGCTTCCGCCAAGAAAAGGCGAACATTTTAACGCGTGCAGCCTGGCCCGGAAAATGCGGCATATCGACGGAGATATACGGAATGCGCACAAGCTGACAGAACTCATGCGCAGCGTAAAGCCCGACCTGGCCTTTCATCTTGCCGCACAGCCGCTTGTACTGGAATCCTATAGAAATCCGGTCGAAACCTTTGATGTCAATGTAATGGGCACGGTACATTTTCTGGAGGCGGTCCGTGCTTGTAAATCAATAAAGGCCGCGGTAGTGATTACAACCGACAAGGTTTATGAAAATCCGGAGCATGGCCCGGCCTTTAAAGAAGGTGATGCGCTCGGCGGTCATGACCCGTACAGCGCATCAAAAGCGGCGGCCGAAATAATAACGCAGTCGTATTCCCGATCGTTCTTTGCGGAAAATTCCCGCACCGCCGCAGCGTCCGCGCGGGCGGGAAATGTCATCGGCGGCGGTGATTTTGCGCAGTATCGCATTGTGCCGGATTGCGTCCGGGCGCTTACAGCAGGCAAGCCTGTTGTAATAAGAAATCCGGATTCCATACGGCCGTGGCAGCATGTTCTTGAGCCGTTATATGGTTACCTGCTCCTTGGCGCCGCGATGTCTGTGCACGGCCATGATTTTGCCGGCCCATGGAACTTCGGGTCGGCGCCCTCCCAGGGCCGGACGGTTTCTGAACTTGTAAACGAGCTTGTTGCGGCATGGGGCAGCGGTACCGTCAAGTTTCTTGGTCCCAAAAAACCCAGACTGAAAGAAGCAATGTATTTGCATTTGAATAGTACGAAAGCGACACAGTTCCTCGGGTGGAAAAGGGTTTTCTCCTTTAGGGAAGCGATCAGGAACACCGTTGACGAATACAGGATAATGGAACACGCCCGTGGGGATGAGGTTTTTAGGGACAGGATAGAGAAAATCAAATCGTTTGAGAAGAGAACAAGCACGAAGAAGGCAATTGATCGAAAGCCATAACCGTCACTGTTCTTACACGTGTTACTTTGAAATCGGGGTTTCACCCCCGAACCCCGACCAAGGGGTGCTCAACAGCGAGCACCCCTTGGAACCCCGCGCCGCCCCGCAGTGGCGCTTGTCGCTGCGGCCTCCAGGGGGCTGCGGAACAAGGGAATAGATATTGTAAAGCATTTCTCTCCGAGAAATGCGGACTCGTCCTCGCCCCTGATCTTCCGGCCGCCGCTGCGCCACTGAGGGGTTGAAAAGAGCAAAGAGGGCCGCTTTAGAGATTACAACCACCGTATGTCATCAATTAAAACCCCAAAACTTCTCTGCCGCGCCTGCCGCGCCGCTTTACCCGCGCCTTTTCTGTCGCTCGGCGACCAGCCGCTGTCGAATGGATATCTCACGCGCGAGGCCCTTACAAAGGAGGGGCCCGCCTATCCTCTTGACGTTTACCACTGCGCAAACTGTCACCTTGTGCAATTGCCCGAATTCGAAAAAGCGGCAAACATCTTTAATGAAGAATACGCCTACTTCTCCTCGTATTCAACGTCGTGGCTTGACCACTGCAAACAATACGCGGAAATGGTCACAAAGCGTTTCTCTCTCGATAAAGCAAGTTTTGTTGTGGAAGTCGCGAGCAACGACGGCTATCTGCTTCAATATTTTAAAGCAAAGGGGATCCCGGTCCTGGGAATAGAACCGGCCTCTGCAACGGCGCGCGCGGCCATGGAAAAAGGCATACCAACCGAGATATGTTTTTTTGATATTCCTTATGCGCGCAAACTTGCAGACACGGGCCGCACAGCGGATTTAATCGCGGGCAACAATGTGCTGGCGCACAACCCCAATCTGCGCGAGTTCATTGGGGCCCTGGCGATCGCGCTGAAGCCGGAAGGTGTAATAACCCTTGAGTTTCCGCATCTTTTGCAAATGATAATCAACAACCAGTTCGATACCATTTATCATGAGCATTATTCGTATTTAAGCCTTGTCCCGCTTATTCCGCTGTTCGAGGAATTCGGGCTTGCCATTTTTGACGTGGAAGAACTGCCGACCCATGGCGGTTCGCTGCGCATTTACGCGGCGCATGATGGTTCCAAAGTGTGCGGGAAAACGGCCGCCGTAGGCCGGGTGCTCGGCGCTGAAAAAACTTCCGGGCTTGACAGAAATGAAACATATGCCGGGTCCGAAAAGAAAGCGGAAAAGATAAAGCAAGACTTTCTTGAATTACTGGCCGGGGCCCGAAAATCGGGCAAACAGGTCGCCGGGTACGGCGCGCCGGCAAAAGGAAACACATTCCTTAACTACTGCGGCATAAAGCCGGACCTGGTAAGCTACACCGTCGACAGAAACCCCCACAAGCAGGGCAGGTATCTTCCGGGTTCGCATATTCCGATTTATCATCCTGACAAGATCCGCGAGACAAAACCGGATTTCGTTCTTATTCTGCCCTGGAACATCAAAGACGAAATAATTGGCCAGATGTCTTATATAAGGGAATGGGGCGGAAAATTTATTGTCGCGGTGCCGAAATTGGAGATAATAAAGTAACTTATTTATAATAATTTAGGCGGGGGAGGTATCCCCCAGGGGTGCAGCTTCCGCCGCCTTTCCTCGTGAAATAAACCAGTGCCACCCGGGGGCGGCGGTGATCTGCACCCACACCCCCTCCTGGGTGGCCCCCAGAAAGATTAGTTGCAAGAGTCAAGCTTTGGTTGGGGGCACCCGCGGAGAGCTATTGTAAAGAAGGAATAGTTGACAAGTCAAGAACCTAAAAGGGCCTTGAATGATTTTCTGAGGATACCGCTTGGCCTGGGAAAATGTTATTGACCGAATAGAATCCCTCCGCGGCGCGTTAGGCCGGACTGGAGGCCGCGCTGGAGCGCGATGCCGCCCGGGCCCGCCTTTTTTAGAGACACGCATGTCTCTAAAAAAGACAACGGGCCGAGGCGGCCCGACGCCGAAGGCCGAGACCGTAAGGAGGGCCGACCCGAACGCAGCGAGGGGAACGCCCACACTATTTTCTTCCATAATCGTAGGTTCTTATGATTTTCACACAATTACCATTGAATGGCGCATATCTAATTAAGCCCGAGCCTATCGAAGACGAGCGGGGCTTCTTCGCGCGTACGTTCTGCAAGGATGAATTTTTAAAACACTGCATTGATTTCTCCTGCGTCCAGTGCAACATTTCCTACAATAAAAAAAGAGGCACGCTCCGTGGCATGCACTATCAGGCAGCTCCCCACGAAGAAGCAAAGGTCGTCTCCTGTATCAGGGGCGCGATTTACGACGTGATCGTGGACATACGGCCGGATTCTCCCACGTATAAAAAATGGTATGGCACGGAACTGTCGGCAAAAAACCATGCCATGCTCTATGTGCCCAAGGGCTTTGCGCACGGGTTCCAGACGCTTGAGGATGATGCTGAGGTGTTTTATATGATGGGGGAATGTTAATATAAGGAAAGCGCGAGGGGGATGAGGTGGGATGATGAGCAGGTGGGGATTGAGTGGCCGATAAAAACCACACACATTTCGAAACGCGATGGGGGCCAGGCAAGCAACCCGAACGAAAACCTCCCCTAGAACGGACCGAATTGTATTTTACAAGAGTGAGGAGCGTCCCATGAAACACACACGCAACGAAAAGGATTGAAAAAGAACCCTCATGATTTCGATGGAAACAATCAACCGGGCCGTAGACATTGTCGTGAGGACCGCGCACCCGAACTCCGTTATCCTGTTCGGTTCCTATGCTCAGGGAAACGCGGGCGAGGAGAGCGATATAGATCTTTGTGTCGTGGAGGATTCGCTTGCCGACAAGCGCGCAGAGACCGTCAGGCTCAGGCGCGCGCTTTCCCCCTTGCGTATTCCCGTGGATATTGTCGTGCATACCGAGAAAGCCGTGCGAGAATGGGGCGAAGTTTCCGGAACGCTCATCAACAATGTCCTGCGGGAAGGGAAAATTCTCTATGAAAAATAACATCGATTTTTCAATGCTGCTCTTGAAAAAGGCCCGGCAGGATGCGTTACTGATCGAAAAACTGTCCGGCGATCCGGATATTGCAGATGATGTGATAGGGTTTCATGTTCAGCAGGCCATAGAGAAGTCGCTCAAGGCGTTTCTCGTATCAAGGAGCATCAAATTCCGCCGGACCCATGACATACGCGAATTGCTGGACCTCCTGAAGGACAACAAAATTGAAGTTCCACCCTGGGTTGATGGATTAGATTCGTGGACGCCCTATGCAGTAGAATACCGGTACGACGATCTGCCGGAGGGCGAAAACAAACCAATCGATCGGGCCGGCCTTTCTTCCCTCGCCTATGCGGCAATTGAGTACGTAGAAAAGCAATGTACCACGGAAAAGGGCCAATCGTCCTGATTGTGGTACGCCGCCGGATTCTCCGCAAAAAACCACAGCATGCTCTATGTGCCCAAAGGGTCCGCGCACGGGTCCCAGACGCTTGAGGATGATGCGGAGGTGTTTTATATGATGGGGGAATGTTATTATGAGGAAAGCGCGAGGGGGATGAGGTGGGATGATGAGCAAGTGGGGATTGCATGGCCCATTGATATCAGCATAATGTCTCAACAGGACAAGCTTCTTCCCATGCTCCTCTTGTAGGCCGCGAGAAAACCCAAAGTAGGAGAGGAAATGAGAGTTGGTATAATCTGTTCGAGCGGTGGCAGTGCGTTTTCGTCCGCGTTTAAGATTATTGGCTCGACGCCGGGAATTGACGTCCGGTTTGCGTGCATATCGGATAGAGAATGTGGTTTCGAACGATTCTGCATTTCAACCAATTTAAGTTACCGCAGAATTGACACAAGAGATAATGCTGATTTCTCCAGAAGGGCGGCCCTGTTCCTTGATGAAAGTGGCGGAGTAGATGTGATTATTCTGCTCTTTTCCCGTCTTGTAACTCAGGAAATGTTTGCCAAGTTTCCAACATTAAATATTCATCCAGCACTCCTTCCAGCATTTGTTGGTTTCAACGCAGTGAAACAGGCATACAACAAACGAGTAAAATTCCTTGGAGCAACCCTTCATATGGTTGATTCGAGCATAGACGGTGGGGCCATCATTGCGCAGACATGCATGCCTATTCTCCCTTTTTACACCGAACAACAGCTTGGCAAATTCTCCTACATACAAAAAGTATTTCTAATTCTTGAGGGTCTTGAACTTTTCTTGGAACAGCGCCTTGAGTTTCAACAAGGGAACGTAAATCCAAAACTGGCAAAACCGACACCGGTAACAGACCGATGCAACCCATTTTTAACAAATAGCTTTTTCATTAGCGGTATTATGGATTTGCAAAAAATAGAATCCGTTGACGTGATAAAATGAAAATTGTTATTTCGCAGCCAATGTTCTTTCCCTGGGTTGGTTTTCTGGAGCAAATCCGGCTTGCCGATGTTTACGTATATTATGACGATGTTCAGTTTTCTAAAGGTAGTTTTACAAATCGTGTTCAGATTAAGACTCCTGACGGCTTCACTTGGTTGACGGTGCCGCTTCACAATCTGAAGCTCGGGCAGAAGATCATGGAGGTTCAAATTGACAATTCAAAAGACTGGCGTTCTCGACATCAAGAACTGCTAACGAGACAATACGCGACGGCACCTTTCGTAAAGGACATGCTTGATATTGTCCGCCGGGTATACGAAATAAAGACGGATATGCTTATTGATTTGACAATAGGAAGTATGAAGGAGGTCCTTGAGTATTATTCCATGCTCGCAAACGTACAGTTCATCTTTTCGTCAAAGATGAAGATTCCCGGCCAAGGCAGTAGTAGAGTTTTGGAAATCGTAAAGTCGCTTGGAGGTACTGAGTACATAACGGGGCATGGCGCAAAGAATTACTTGCAGCATGAAAATTTTGAAGTACAGGGTATACGAGTCGAGTATGTCAAGTATAAGAAAAAGGAATACCCGCAGCTCCACGGGGCATTTAATCCGTATGTGAGCGCACTCGACCTTATTGCTAATGTAGGGCATGCTGGTGCCGCAATGATATGCTCCGAAACCCTTTACTGGAAGGAATTTCTAGCTAATGAACAAAATTGAAGAATTTGCGGAGGAAGTTAAACGAAATATCGCAAGCTTGCGCAGCGATGCAGACCTTCAGGCCATGTCGCGAATTTGGGTACGTGAGATAACGCGACATCATTACAGCTACAATTTTTCATGGCTTGGAAGGCCAATAATTCAACTTCCACAAGATATTGTGGCAATTCAGGAGCTGATTTGGAATGTCAAACCGGACTTGATTATTGAGACCGGTATTGCGCATGGCGGTTCACTCATCCTTTCTGCTTCGATTCTTGAACTCATCGGCGGTAGTGGCCGAGTATTAGGTGTGGACATCGAGATCCGTGATCATAACCGTGCCGAGATCGAAAAGCACCCCATGGCTAAACGGATTGACATGATACAGGGATCGTCAATTGATCAGAATGTTGCTAATCAAGTGGCCGACAAGGCTAAAGGTAAGAAGCGGGTACTTGTGTTTCTAGACTCAAATCACACCCACAATCATGTTCTCACAGAATTAAAACTATATGCGCCTTTTGTTACCAAAGGTAGCTACTGCGTTGTCTTTGATTCGATTATTGAAGATATGCCGCAAGGAGCTTTTCCCGAACGCTCCTGGGACAAAGGCAACAATCCCAAAACTGCAGTTTGGGAATACCTTAAGACAACCGATAGGTTTGAGATCGATAAGGATTTCGAGGCAAAATTGCTTATCACCGTAGCTCCAGATGGCTTTCTCAAATGCATAAGGGGTTAGACAAAAAATGGACAAAATACCCGTCTTCGTCCCCCACATCAGCGCAGACACCCACAAGCATCTCGCCGACGCTTTCGAGGTTGGCTGGCTCGGCATGGGCGCCTTTACAAAAGAGTTCGAAGACCGGATTGCGGCGTATCTCGGTTTGTCAACAAGGAAAGTCGTCGCCACCAATACGGGAACATCCGCCCTGCACATTGGCCTGATTGCCGCCGGGGTAAAGCCCGGTGACGAGGTGATTACGCCGTCGTTCAATTACGTCGCGGACCATCAGGCGATTACCGCCGCAGGCGCGCAGGTGGTAATGTGCGATATTAAAGACGACAATCTGGGTATTGACTGCGAAAAAGCGGAAAAGCTGGTTACGAAAAAAACCAAAGCGATAATCCCCCTTCATTTTGCGGGCATCCCCTGTGACATTGACAAAGTGTACAAGTTGGCCAAGAAACACAATTTGAGGATTGTGGAAGATTGTTGCCATGCCTTTGGGTCAACGATTGAGGGAAAGAAAATTGGAAGTTTCGGCGACATTGCATGTTTCAGCTTTGACCCTGTCAAAGTTATCACATCGATTGATGGGGGCGCGGTGGTTGTGAATTCCGAAAAGGAAATGGAGTATCTGAGGCATTTGCGCCTGCTTGGCGTGGACAAAGACACGACCTTGCGGTATAAGAACCAGCGCGCATGGGATTACGATGTGGTTTGCCATGGCTTTCGCTACCACATGACCAATATCCTGGCAAGCGTGGGTATTTCGCAAATCAAGCGTGTGGATGAGTTTATAGAGAGCCGCAGGCGCGTATGCAAGGCGTACAACGAGGCCTTCAAGACCATTGAATACGTGAAGCTGCCGCAAACGGATTTCTCTAATGTCTCCCCGTTTATTTACAGCCTGAGGGTACTTGACGGCAAGAGAGAAGGGCTTATTGACTTTTTAAGGTCAAAGGACATCGAAACAGGCATCCATTTTGTGCCTGTGCATAAGCATACGTTCTATAAACACTGCCGGTGCAGTGACATGAGTATTACAGAAAAGCTTGTTAAAGAAGTGCTCACGTTGCCGCTGCATTCCAACATGAAGCAGCAGTATATTGAAAGGGTAATTGATGGGGTTTGCGAATTCTTTGCAAAGTAGAAAATACCCCCAAGAAAAACGGCCCATCTCTTCTTCTCTTTTCCCGTCACAAACTTCAATCCCCATGATTGCAGTCAAATGACAAAAGTCCGTATAAACATCCTTGCCAACTACGCCGGCTCATTTTGGCAAATGGCCATGGGCCTGTTGTTCGTTCCGCTCTACATTCATTTTCTCGGCATCGAGTCCTATGGCATCATCGGCTTTTTCGCCTCGCTCACCGTTGTGATCTCCCTGCTTGACATGGGCCTTTCAACCACGTTCAGCCGCGAAATCGCCAGGCTTGCACCCACGCGCAGTTCAGATAACACAATCCGCAATTCCCTGGCAACATTTTCCAGGGCATATTGGGCAATTGCCCTGATTGCCGGCATATTGTTTATCGCACTTTCTCCATTTTTTGCCGGGCATTGGCTTAAGGCCCAGCACACCCCAGTCTCTGTTATCAGTGAGGCCACGATTCTCATGGGTCTCAGTATTATTGTGCAATGGCCCGGAACCATTTATTTGGGCGGAATAAATGGTTTACAGAAGCAAGTTCAAGGCAATATCGTTACTATTATCATGTCAACCATCAGGGGCGGCGGAGCGGTACTGCTATTGTGGCTTGTGTCGCCCACGCTCCATGCGTTTTTTCTCTGGCAGATCGGATGCAATTTTGCGCAAACGATTACTTACGCAATATTGCTGCAGGCAGAATTAAGAGATGTGCCTGGAAAGGGGAGGTTTGATTGGGGGGTTCTCAAACAGACGTGGAAATTTTCCGCCGGCATGTTCGGAATAAGCATCCTTGCTACATTGTTGACACAGACCGACAAGGTCCTTCTTAGCAAGCTGGTTCCGTTGGAGCAGTTTGGGTACTATGTCCTGGCCGGTACTGCGGCCAGCGTGCTCTTTGCGGTAATAGGACCCATTAATGGCGCCCTGTTTCCGCGTTTCACGGAATTGGTATCGCTTGGCGATGAAACAAATCTGGCTTCGCTGTTTCATTCAAGCTGTCAATTGGTGTCCTTTGTGGTTTTCCCTTTATGGGCAGTACTCGCATTTTTTTCCCGAGAAGTCCTTTTTGCCTGGACGCACAACCACACAATTGCGAATAGCGCAGGCCCAATCTTGTCGCTTGTCGCAACAGGCAATATGCTTAATTTGATGATGCACATGCCGTACAACGTTCAACTGGCGTATGCCTACACGAAACTCACCATGGTGGTAAATTCCATTGCCGTGGTCCTTCTCGTGCCGTTGATTTACTTTCTGGTGCGTCACTATGGAATTAATGGCGGCGCCACCGCCTGGATTATCGTCAACGGAGGATACGTGTTTATTGCGGCGCATTTTGTGTACAGGCGATACTTAAAGGCCGAGAAGTGGCATTGGTATGTGAACGATATCCTGCGTTTTGCAATTCCGTGCGTTCTTCTGACTTTTGTGACGAAGTACTTCGCACATTTCCTGCCGCAAGACAGGTTCGTTGATTTTATTATGTTGGCCGCTGTGACAGTCCTCAATTTTGCTGCGATGCTGGTTGTAATGCCCCGAGTTGCACGAAAGCAATTGCTTGGGATTCTTACGGTGGCAATGAAACCCGGGCTGAAGGGTTAACAAAACGATTATGCCTTTGCTGAGCATTGTGATTCCCACGAAGAACCGGGCCGACACGGCATACCATTGCATACGGAACTGCCTGTCGCTTGCATCGGGCAACATTGAAATAATCGTTCACGATTGCAGCGACAACAATGACCTGGAAACCAAAATCAAGCAGGAGTTTTCAGACGAAAGGCTTTCGTACTACCACGTTGACCCTGTGTCAATGACCAAAAACTGGAACTTGGCCATGGAAAAGGCTGGCGGTGAATATGTGCTGTTTCTGGGGGATGACGATGGTATCACTGCTGAGCTTGTCAATGCAGCGGAGTGGGCACAACGCAACGGGATTGATGCGGTTTCGACACCCAGAGGGGCCGAGTATTTCTGGCCAAACTTTCCTGACAAGCGGAGAGCGGGCAAACTGCTGGTGCGCTCATTCACAGGCAAAGTGACATTTCCTGGTCCGCAGGCGGAATTTGAGCGCAGCCTGTCTCATCCCAGGCCGCCCAACTATACCCTAATGCCCACAATTTACACGGGCTTTGTCCGTCGCGCTCTTATGAAAGAGATTCTTCACGATACGGGAACTTACTTTGATTCAATAAACGTGGATTATTACCTTTCTCTGATGTTGCTTCCCCGGATCAAGAAGTACGCCGTTATAGATTACCCTTTAGCTATTGTAGGTCTGTCAGGTAAATCAAACAGCGCAAGATCACAGGATACTAAGGGAAGGGCGGATTTCCTACTTGAGTATACGGGTTTTGTTTGGCCTGAGGAGCTTCCCCAAAATACAAGAAGCTCCATTGGATACTATATGGAGCCAAAGTTAACTGCCTTTAAAAACATGAAAAGAAATGATCTTATAAAAAAGATCGATTATCCTTACTGCTATGCGGTTGCATTGATAGAGGAGCGAGGCCCTGGCATTGGCAAAATACTTCAGCAATATGAACGCACTATGAAAAAGCTCGGTATCAACGAAGCGCGGGGGTGGATATTGCTCATAGCGGTCGGATGCCGTATTATTGTAGAAAGAATCGTTCTCAAAATTTGGTCCTACTCCCCAATGAAAAAGAACCCTTTCTTTTTTTCCGCTGCTGCCGCCAATATTGAACAGGCCGAAACAGCGTTAACCAACCAACTTAGGACCAGCAAACAAACGTTTCATGAGTTACTGCAAGCATTTGATGTCAACGTGAAGATGCGAATACAAAACAGAAAACCCGCTTGAAAGGTGTCACGTAATGCAACAATCCGAGATGTATGATAATAGCGCCTATTGGCAGCAACTTCACAAGCAGTTTTCCGGCAAGCTGCGCGCAGTGGGCTTTCCTTGGCTGTCGGAGGCTTTCAACGAGTTGAAATACAAAAGCGAAGCTTCTTCTCTTGTTCCGGTTCTCGGTGAAATCGGGACCGCTTTTGCCGGATCGAAGAGTCTTTCGGTTCTCGAAGTGGGCGCCGGCACGGGTTACTGGACAAGGTTTGTAGCGGGTTACTTCAAGGAGCATTCTTTTTCCGTGCAATCGACCGCGCTTGACATTTCCGAAGATGCATTAAAAGGCATTCATGCCTTGTTTCCGGAATGCAGCGTTGTTAGAGCGGATTTAAAATCCATTGATATTAGTGACGTAGATTTAAAATACGACATTGTTCTTTCCTTCTACTGTCTTCATCATTTGGTATCCATTGACGAATTCCTCAATGCCTTGAAATTTGTTGCTCGCAGCGTAAAGCCGGGTGGCTTCCTGCTTATTATGGATCCGATTTTGACGAGGCCGTTTTCCACGTTTCATGCCATTGACTTCGTGTCCTGGAAGGGCAATGGCGTTCCCCGTCCCAGACATATTATTGATGACGTGCTTCAAAAAGAGGGCTTCGAACGAGTGTCGTTTGGCCCGGCAGTTTCATTTGTGCTAAATGGTAATTTAGAATCGCAGGGAAGCATAAGCTTTCGGTTCCATCGGATGGTGTGGTCTTCCCTGAGCATCATCTATCGTTCTTCGGCTTTAACAAAATTATTTTCCGGGACCTTAGTTCTTGTCGATAGGTTATTAAAAAGGATGAATAGAGCGTTCAGTTCAAGTCTTTTAGTCTCTAAAAGAAAAAGCACAAACTAGCAGCAAAGAATGCAAAAGATACTCATTATTGCCACCTGGTATCCCAGTCAACGGTCTTTCGTCGACGGCATTTTCATCGAAGACCAGGCGATCGCGCTGTCCGAAAATTACGATGTCATTGTGGTGGTGCCGCAATTAATCAGCTTGAAAGAATTGTGTTTCCACCGGGCCAAAATTGCCGGTGGATTTGAAAACAGAAGTGGGGTTAAAGTGTATCGCTTTCCAGTTCCGATTATTCCTAAATTGGGAACTTTTTCGATACTCATATTTTTTGAATGGTTTACAAGAAGCTTCGGTAGGCAAATCATCGCTTCGTGGGGCAAGCCGGACATAATTCATGCCCACGTGGCCTTCCCTGCGGGGCTTCTGGGGATCTGGCTGGGTAAAAAATACGGGATTCCGGTCGTACTGACCGAACATTTTGGCCCCTTTGTCGGATTATTCACCTCAAAGCTGAAAAAAAAACTGATCGACAATGTGATTGCAGGGGCCAACCGCATTATTGCCGTCAGCCCGGCGCTGGCGAATCAGATTGCCGCGTTCTACCCCGACCGATCGCTTGTCATAGTCGGAAATATGATACGAACGGATTTTTTTTCTCCACCAGCAGCGGAAATTGACAGAACTGCTTCGAAGCTGGTAACGTTTCTTGTTGTTGCCCTGCTGAGTAAAGCAAAAGGAATCGATTATCTCCTGGATGCAGCTCGCATTCTGTTGGCCAAAGGCATACGCAATTTCGAAATAATCATCGGTGGCGATGGGCCCTACCGTAAAGAACTTCAGAAAAATGCGCTGAAAACGGGAACTTCAGAATATTGCCGTTTCACGGGATTGCTTCAACGTGATCAAGTTAAATATTATATGCAGCGCTGCGATGTGTTCGTTTTACCCAGTCTCGGGGAAACGTTCAGCCTGGTACTTGCAGAGGCAATGTCCTGCGGTAAGCCCGTCATCTGCACCCGCTGCGGAGGACCGGAATTTTTCGTCGACGAAGAGTGCGGTGTTCTGGTCGGTGCTGCCGATGCAGTGGCCCTGGCCGGAGCGATGGCTGATTTTATCGGGAGAAAGTTTCGTTTAGACCCGATTAGAATTCGGGATAAAATCGAAAGCAGGTTCGGCAAGGCAGCTTTTACCAGGGATATTTCTAGAATTTATCATTCATTACTTGAGCCTTAGAAAAAAGTTTCGTCTTCCTAATTTTTCCCCAGCAGGCATTTTCATACCATGTGTGGCATAGCCGGCATTTTCAACCACAACACTTCAGTTGATTCTCGTCATGTCAAGACCATGTGTGACATTCTCCGGCACCGCGGTCCGGACGACGAGGGCTTTCTGGCTGTTAATATTGCGGAGCGCACAACACTGCCGCTATATGGGTCGCAAAGCCAGATTAAAGGAGAACTAATTGACGCGTTTGGCGGTAAAGCGAATTTATTCCTGGGGCACCGAAGGCTTTCCATTATTGACGTGACTCCTGCGGGACACCAGCCCATGTGTGACAAAAACGGAAACGTATGGATCGTGTTTAACGGTGAGATTTACAACTATGTGGAATTAAAGCAGGACTTGATAAAAAAGGGATATTCTTTCCGGACATCTACCGACACCGAGGTGTTACTCTATTCGTATATCGAATGGGGAATGGAATGCCTTGAAAAATTCAACGGTATGTGGGCGTTTGTCATTTACGATAAAAGAAAGAACGTCCTCTGGGGCTCGCGCGACAGGTTCGGCGTCAAGCCGCTTTATTATTATAATAAAAACGGCCATTTCGTTTTTGCCTCCGAGATAAAGGCGCTTGTGGGTTTGCCGTTTGTTGAGAAAAAGATTAACGAGGCGGTCGCGTTTGAATATCTTGTGCACAATGTCAACAACCCGCAGCAGTGCTTTTTCGAGGGTATAGAGGAGCTCAAGCCTTCGGAAGCGTTCAGTGTGGACCTGGGCAACGGTGACGTTAAAAAATGGAAGTACTATCATCTGGTAAGTAATGAGCAATGGGCGGCGTATGACGAGAAAAGTTTTTCTCAAATCAACGAAAAAGTAAGGGAGCTGGTGTTTAATGCGGTGCGGTTGCGCCTGCGTTCCGACGTTCCGGTGGGGTCGTGCCTGAGCGGGGGCATGGATTCCTCGGCCATCGTGTGCATTGTCAACGATTATCTCAAAAAAGAGAGCATAACGTCCATAGGGGTGCGGCAGAAGGTCTTTACCGCGTGCTATGCCGGCGAAAGCATTGACGAAAGCAAATGGGCAAAGATTGTCGTGGAAGCGACGAAAACCGAATGGCAACGCACCTTCCCCGAAACCGGAGCGTTTCTACAGGACATGGACGATCTTGTTTACAGCCAGGACGTCCCGTTCGGCTCCACGAGCATTTACGCCCAGTACCGGGTTATGAAACTGGCCCACGAAAACGGGGTGAAGGTGCTTCTTGACGGCCAGGGTGGGGACGAACTTTTTACCGGATATGCGGACTATTACTCGAATTTCTTTATTGACCTTCTCAAGCACGGTGCGCTGAGGACGCTGAGAAACGAATTTATGCACAGGCAGAACAGCCCCGTAAGCGCGTTGTTTTTCCGCATGCTGCTGTACAGTTTTGGAAAAAGACCGGCATACGATATGTTGCCGCCGGTCCTGAAATATTATTATTATTTGTTTGTCAATCCTTTCACCCGCTATCTTGGTAGGGACTTTGTCAATAGAAACAAACGGAACAAACCGACATTGAGAAACACAGCGCTTTTTTCCCTTAATGGAATGCTGGAATATACGATGACCTGCAATCTGTCCGAGCTTCTGCGGTACGAAGATCGCAATTCCATGCATTTTTCAATTGAATCGCGCACGCCGTTTGCCGACGATATAGACCTTATAACCTATGTCTTCTCACTCCCCGGTGTTTACAAGATCCACAACGGCTGGAGCAAGTACTTGCTGCGGCAATCAATGGCCGGCTTGGTGCCTGACGAGATCACCGTGAGGACGGACAAGATCGGGTTCAGCACTCCGGAATATCTTTGGATAGCCGATTGCAAGGACGAACTTTTATCCGGGATGAAAAGCGACGGGCTTGACTATTTCGTTGATTACGGAAAGTTTTCAAATAATTGGGATCAACTGGTCCACGGACGCAAAGGGGCGATGGGCACAACAATCTGGCGCTATGTCAATTTTGCCCTGTGGAAGAAACGGTTCGGGATGTAGTGACGCAGCGAACGTCGGAACTCGGGGATTTATGGCGCTATCGGATAAAGATCGGTTGACAAGTGCAGGACAGCAACCTCTCCTGGGCCAAGCGCTCCGCTTTGACAGTCTGCTGGGCAGACTGGTGCGTTTGCCGTTTAGGCTGATACCCAAGCAAACTGTAGTCCCCATTCTTAGCGGAAGGTTCAGGGGCAAGAAGTGGGTGGTGGGTTCGGCGGACCACACATACTGGGTGGGAACGTATGAGCGCGAAAAGCGCAGGCTGTTTGAGAGACTGGTTGCGCCGGGGTCGGTTGTATACGACGTAGGAGCGCATGTGGGATATTACACCCTTCTGGCATCTGTGCTCGTGGGCGTCAAGGGTTCCGTTTATGCTTTCGAGCCTTTGCCGGCCAACGTGCGGATGCTCGAGCGGCATATAAAAATCAACAGGCTCAGCAACGTCCATGTGATAGAGGCCGCCGTGAGCGACCACGGCGGTGAAGCGTGTTTCAGGGTCGCCTCAAGCACGGTTGCCGGAAGGCTTGCGGATGACGGGAATCTGCGCGTGCGGGTGGTTTCGCTTGACGACTTTGTCGGGAGCGGGAAAAACCCTATGCCTGACCTTATAAAGGTGGATGTGGAAGGAGCGGAACTTGCCCTGTTTAAGGGTGCGTCCAGGATTTTGGCCAAGCGGCATCCGGTCCTCTTCTTCGATGCCCACACCAGTGAACTCAAGACTGAATGTACGGATCTGCTGACAAGTTTGGGATATGAAGTGCGTGTTTTGAGCAAGCTCTCGGTGTATGGTATATGGGACCTTGTTGCGGAGTACAAACGGTGAAGGCTTAAGCCGCCGTACCGTTCTTGCCATTCATGAAAAATGTCCTGTTAATATCCTACGATTTTCCCCCGGTGGGCGGGCCCACGGTCCAGAGAAACACTTTTTTCTCAAAGTACCTCCCGCTGTTCGGGTACGATCCTGTTGTAATCACCGCGTCAAACAAGGCCCAGAAATCCGAGCAGAAATCATTCGATGAAACACTGTTGCGGCATGTGGAAGCACGTCGGATCATACGGACCGGAACCCTCGAACCTGTCCGTCTGGCCTCTCTTTTAAACAAATTGCGTCTGCTTCGGTTGCTCTTGTACTTCATGTTCCCCGACCTTCACGTTCTGTGGTGTGTAAACAGCACGCTTGCGGCACTCAAGGCGCGCAAAAAATACGATTGCAAAGCGATACTGACTTCTTCATTTCCATGGAGTACCTGCATAACCGGGTTCCTGGTGCGCACCATTGCCGGGATCCCCTGGATAGCGGACTTTCGTGATCCCTGGACCACCGACAATCTTACCAACATCTTTCCGACCGTGCTTCATTATTGGGCCGCCACCCTTATGGAGGCGTTTCTTTTGAGGCGCTGCGACCATGTTGTTGTGGCCACGCCGCAGATGCAGCGCCGCTTGCTCGAGAGGTACCCGTTTCTGGCGGCCCGGGTCAGCACAATAACGAATGGGTTTGATGGAGAACCGCAGCCTTTTGTTCGCTCTGCGGGCGAGTTTTTTACAATCTTATACACCGGCACATTCGAGGTCCCTTCCATTATGCCCCGCGCCGGCGGGATGGTACGCTATATTGCCAATTATCAACCGAACGCGCGGGGGAAATACTACCCTCGTTCACCGGAACTCCTCTTCGAATCTGTTGCCCGGGTAATCAAACGGCATCCGGATATCAAGGGGCGCCTCAAGATCAGGCTTGTCGGCTGGAGGTCGTATGAGTACCGGAAACTCGCGGAACAACTTGGCATCGCCACGAACGTGGATTTTGTTGATCAAGTCCCATTCGAGCTTGTGGACAAACACATAAGCGAGGCAACGCTGCTGTTCCTGGTGGTGATGTTTTACAAAGACGCAGGGCGGTCGCATGTGGTTACCGGAAAACTTTTCGAGTACTTGCGGTCAGGCAAACCGGTTTTTGGCATCCTTCCTGATGGAGATGCGAAGGATATCCTGGAGAGAGCGGGGGTTGGTATCATTTGTGCTCCCGACAGACCAGATATGATTGACTCAACTCTCATTGACCTTTACAAACGATGGGAGAACGGGAAGCTCGAAATTCACCCCGACCCTTCGTACATACAGGTTTTCACCCGAAAGAATACCGCGATGCAATTATCGCAGCTCCTCGACAAGGCGGTCGTATGAGGGTAGCGATATACGCCGATCCTGCGTTTGCCAGCAGCGCTGGCATCGAACAGGTGAGCCGTCATATAATTTCACAGTGCATCAAAAAGTACGACAAGGTCGGGATAATTACTGGCTCTGATTTCCGTGAACGGGCCGTACAAACATTTGGCACCCACAGCAACGTCGAGTACATCACACTCATGCTCAACAGGCGGTCCCTGTACCTGACGTGGGGCCTGCTGGGCCTTCCACGGCTCGAAGGCATCCTCAGCGGATACGATGTTCTGCTTGCGACGAGTCACATTTACCTGCCGTCGAGGCGTGTCCCCAAACTGGCGATCCTTCACGATCTGGTTATCTTGCACCATTCCGAAGACTTTACACTCTTCGAACGCATAATAAAACCATTTATAGTCAAGAAGTTCGTGAGGACCTGCGATCATCTTATTTCGGATTCAGAGTTCACAAAAGAAGATGCCATATCGCTTCTTTCGGTCCCGCGTTCGAAAATCAGCGTGGCGTATCTGGGGTACAATAATAAACTGTACAACACTCTCCCCTCCAATCCCGCGTATATCCGCACAATGGGCATTACGGGGCCCTATGTCCTCTATGTAGGTTCGTTGTATCCGAGAAGATATACGCGCCTTGTGGAGGGGTTCAGCATTATGAAGCAAGAGTGGCGCCGGCCCGAAAAACTCGTAATCGTTGGCGCCAGAGAGCACAAAAAGAGGGGAGTTCCTACGCTGGCGGAGAAAATCAGCGTTCTTCACTGTAAAGATGATGTGATTTTGGCGGAAAATGTTGCCGACGAAGAGGTGAGCGTTCTCATGAAAAATGCTTCCGTATTCATTTACCCTTCAGCATTCGAGGGATTTGGCATCCCGCCTCTGGAGGCCATGGCCTGCGGAGTTCCCGTGATTGTCGGAAAGAACTCGTCACTCCCTGAGCTCTACGGAGATTCGGCATATATGATAAACGACGTCTACGACGAAAGAGAAATTGCCCGGGCCCTTAACACGGTCTTGTCGGATAAACAACTGCAGGCGGGGATGCGGGCGGACTCGTTACGCAACGCATCAAAATTCTCATGGGAGAACTATGGTGAACGGGTATTTACGCAAATCGATGCACTCGGTGAGAAAACCAGCAAGAATGCGGTGGAAGCTAAAAACCGTTAATTTTTTAGTTCTGGGTTCATAGTATAACTATGGAAGAAATACACTGTATATTCTGCGCTAACAGCAAAGAAAAACCTTTCTGGGTTGAAAATGGTTTTACCGGAAGGAAGTGCCTCACCTGCGGGCTTGTATTTATTTCGCCCCGGCCAACTGAAACGGAAATGAGGTCACTTTACGAAAATGGAACTGCAGGAGGAGCTACAAGCGAGCAGCATCTGGAATACTCTTATGCCCAGACCCTTTACAACCGTTCCATCTTGCGGGTCATTCAAAAACACATCGTATCAGGCTCTCTATTGGAAATCGGACCTGGTGGTGGGCGTTTTTGTAAAATGGCGAAAGAGGCCGGCTTTTCGGTGCATGGTATTGAAACAAATAGAGTATTGGCCGCTACCATTTCCGAACGGTATAAAATTTCCGTGGAGTGCGGGAGCGCTTCAGACCCTACACTGTTCCCCGGGAAAAAATTCGACGTTATTTTCCATAAAGACGTTCTCTCCCATTTACATGATCCCATTACAACATTTAAAAACATGTATAATAAATTAAATGATAACGGAATTATGGTTTTTGAAACGGGAAACGGCGCTGACCTTTCCCGTTTCTGGTGTAGTTTTATTGGGCGATTAAGCTATCCCGAACATGTTTTTTTATTTGGCCGGAAAAACATTAACACCTTACTTAACAAAACGGGGTTCACGCCGCTTTCCTGTGTGTCGTATTCAGCGCTGTTTGCCATAACCCTTAATAGACTTCTAAAAATGATACACAGACTACAGTTACGTGGTGTGCCAAAGCAACAGCAACCGGACCGGACTTCGGCGCCGAAAAATATCGGCCATTCGGTTGCTCGCGAAACAATTTCGTTTAAAGAAAAAATTCGGGGATATATCCTTTATACAACAAACTATAGGCTGCGGGGATTTTTCCCTGCAAATTGGCCATGTTCCATGATAATCGTAGCGCAGAAAAAAGTTCCCGGTGTAATTGGGTCCAATACCTCCTGTAAAAAACCTTGATGCGGAAATAGGTGCTGTGAAAGTATTGCATATCATTAATAATCTTTCGCCCGCGGGTGCGGAGATGCTGCTGTCCCTTCTTGCACCGGCCATGAAACGCAGGGGCGTGGACGCGGAAATTGCGACAATATTCAAATACGACAATAAAACGCTGCACGATCGGCTTATATCGCAGGACGTGAAGATCCATTCCCTTGATTTCGAAAGGCGCTACGACGCAAGGATTATACCGGCGATACGGAAGTTGACGCATGAAAACTCCTACGACGTGGTCCACGCCAACCTTTTTCCTACGCTCTACTGGGTCGCGCTGGCCAGGCCCAAGGCGAAAAAACTCATCTTTACGGAACATGGCACTTTTAACCGCCGCATGAACAAATTTATTTTCAAGCCAATCGAACGGTATATCTACGGCCGGTACGACTCCATTGTATGTGTAGGCAATAACGTGCATAAGGCGCTTTGTGCATGGCTCCCCTCGCTTTGCCCCAGAATGCAGATGATCTATAACGGCATTGATCTAAACAGCTTCGCCAATGTTCAGGCGGCCGACAGAAAATCTTTTAATATTCCGTCAACCGCGGCCGTGGCAGGCATGGTTGCGCGTTTTTACAGCCCCAAGGACCACAAAACGGTCATTGACGCCGCGGCGCTTTTACCGGGTCTGCATGTGCTTTTTGTCGGGGATGGTGAAAACAGGCAGGCAATGCAGGAATATGCCGCGCGCGCGGGTCTTGATAAGCGCATACATTTTCTGGGATACAGAAACGATATTGCTTCCCTGCTTAAACTCTGCGATGTCTGTATCCAGTCTTCATACAACGAAGGCATTCCTTTGTCGGTCGCCGAGGCAATGGCATGCGGTATACCCGTTATAGCTTCGGATGTAAACGGGCTCAACGAAATAGTGCAGGACAAAAAATCCGGCCTGCTCTTCAAATGCGCAGATGCCGGGGACCTTGCGGAAAAAATAAAGTCTGTTCTGCGGGATACGGCATTGAAAACAAAATTAAGGGCCGGCGCTTTGACAAGGGCACTTGATTTTTCGCTGGACACCACGGTCAACAAACTGATCGCATTGTATGGTATTTAATTTATTGACTTTCCTTTCCGTGTATCTTGTCGTAGGCGAAATTGTAATCGTTGTTTTCGCCGTGATATACAGGTCGAAACAAAAGGAAGTGGCTGTTTTCACTATGGCACTGCTGTTTAAAATCCTGTGTACTTTTGGTTATTATATAGTGGCAATATCAGGTCCTGCTGATGCCGGGACTTATTATGTCTTTGCCAGCACTAGAACGGACCCGGTTTCCATAACTTCCCTTTTTCAAACCAGTACTGGATTTATCAAAGCTGTGGCGGCATTTTTTTATCCTCTTGTCTCGTTTTTCGACAACTCGTATCTCATGCTGTTTATCCCTTTTTCGCTGCTCGGTTTTGCCGGCTCATTGCTGTTTTTCAAGACCCTGCAGACTGTTGCGCCGGCAAACAGGAAAATAGAGTTGTATGCGGTGAGTTTTTTTCTGCCAAATATGGTTTTCTGGACAAGCAATCTGGGCAAGGACTCCCTTATGTATCTGGGGATCGCGCTTGTGATGTTCGGGTTTCTGGCAAAGCCGAAGCCCCCGAAAAATATCATTGCCATATGCCTGGGTGGATTGCTCGTGTTTGCCGTACGGCCCCACATATTCCTGTTCATGCTGTTCGGGTTTCTTCTGGGCCTTTTCATGGAGAAACGCCCATTTTCTTTCAGGTCGGTTTTTTTGTTCCTGATGATGTTTGCGACTTTTTTATTGACACAGCAGACAATCCTTAATCTCGTAGGCATACGGGTGCAAAGCGAAGATGAACAACAAGCCTCAGTAAATTCCTATTATAAGGCAGGCGTATCAGCGGTGGAAACGAGCTCAAAGAACCTGAATATAGGAGGCTCGGCAACAGGCTCAGCGCATAAATTCAACATTGTTTATTTTCCGTATTATCTTGTCACCTTTCTTGCAAGCCCGTTTATATGGCAGGCAAGAAAACCCATCCAGTTTGTTTCCGCGCTCGAAACCATTATTTATCAGCTCATGATTTTGTATCTTTGCATTCACTGGAAAGACGTTGTAAAAATCAGCTTCATACGGTATAAATATTCATGGCTGCTCTACCTGATTGTCGCCAGCATCATCGTGGGCGCCTCGCAGACCAATTTCGGGCTCATTGTGCGCCAGCGGTGTATGGTGCTGCCGGTTATTTTTCTCCTTTTTACCGGCCTTCGCCGCCAATTGCTTGAAACAAAAAAGAAAAAGCCGCACAAACAAAAGGCCGATTTGTACAGTGCGTTTAATAAAAAAGCTGTGCCCAATGCCCAAACCTAAAATCCTCATCTGCGTCACCGTTGCGGAAACGGCGGTCTCCTTTTTCAAGGAACAGGTACCGTATCTGCTTGAACAGGGGTATGCGGTCGAAATTGCTTCAGGAGAGGGGAGCTGGAAAAAACTCGACGACGTGAGGCGGACATTCCGTGTTCCAGTGCATGAGCTGCCTCTCACAAGGGCCATGAACATAGTGTCGGACATCCGCTCATTCGTGGCCCTCTATTTTCTCATGCGTCAAACAAAACCCGCTGTTCTCCATGCGAGCACGCCCAAGGCCGCGGTACTGTCGCTCGCCGCCGGATGGCTGGCGCGGGTGCCGGTGCGCATTTACCTTGTAAGGGGCATTGCCTACTACGAGGCCACGGGCATGGTACGAACGCTGCTTTCTTTTGTGACCATGTGGGCGTGCAGGCTCGCGCATGTAGTGCTGTGCGTGAGCAAATCAAACAGGGACTTTATTGTTGCCAACAAGATATGCCCGGCGGAAAAGATTTCCATTCTCGGCAACGGATCGAGCCACGGCATCGACGCCCGCGTCAGGTTCAACCGTAAAAACGCCGATCCGGCGCGTCTTGCCGCGCTCCGGACAAAGTACGGCGTCAAGGAAACCGACGTGGTATACGGTTTTACGGGCCGCATTGTAAAGGACAAGGGCATCGAAGACCTGTTCGCCGCATGGAAGCGCTTTGCCGGCCCCGCAAAAAACGCGCACCTGTTTATTGTGGGCCACAAGGAGGCGAGGGGGGCGGTCTCGGCCGCGTGTCTTTCGGGCATGGCGCAGGAGCCTTCGGTGCACGTGGTTGACGATGTCAACGACCCGTACGAATTTTACTGTCTTTTTAATGTTTTTGTTTTTCCCTCGCACCGGGAGGGCCTGCCCAATGCGGTGCTCGAGGCCGCGGCCATGGAACTGCCGGTGATCACCACCGACGCGCTCGGCTGCGTGGATTCGGTGCGCGACAACGAAACGGGCTATATTGTCCCCGTAAAAAACGTCCCCGCCATAGTTGACAGGATGGAAAAGCTGTATGCCGACAGGCAGCTTAGGACCGCCCTCGGCCGCAAAGGCCGTGCGTACGTGGTTGAAGCGTTCAACCCGGCCGATTTGTGCGCGGCGCTCGGGCAGACGGTGCGGCGGCTTTGCGAAAAGAGCAACGTGTTCCCGCGTACGAAAATTGCGATCGTCTCCTCGGTCCCCACCACGCTTTACCATTTGTTTAGCAACCAGATAGACCGCATAAGGCGGGACGGTTTCGAGGTGTTTCTCATTTCGTCAAAAGGCGACGAATGGATTTCGGCGGCGGACGTGGAAAAGAAATATGGCATTCCCGTGCATTGCGTTCCGTTCCAGAGGACATTCTCGATAATTTCCGATTTGTATTCCCTCGCCGCCCTGTGCGTGCTTCTTTCCCGCCTGCGTCTCGACGTCATTTATTACTGCACGCCAAAGGCCTCCCTGCTCACGGCCATGGCCGCATTTTTCGTAAGGGTGCCGTTCAGGATTTATTCGGTTTTCGGCCAGGTGTATTACGGGAGAAAAGGCATCACGGAAAAAATCCTGCTTTTCGCGGAACTGCTGTCATGCGCATGCTCGCACAAAGTGGTCCTGATGAGCGAATCCAATCTCAGGTACATGTCCGCAAAGAGGCTGTGCCGGCCCGAAAAAATGGGAATACTGGGCCGGGGCACGAACCAGGGTGTGGACGCCAGGGGGCGGTTCAATCCGGAAACAATCGACCCAAACAAAGCCATTCGGCTCAGGCAAACCCTGAACATTCCGGAAAAAGCGCTGGTGGTCGGGTATATGGGAAGGCTCGTGAAGGAGAAAGGGATACTTGAGCTTGTAAAGGCGTGGGGCGGCATTAAAAAAGAAAGAATGCCGTGCGTCCTTCTGCTTATCGGCCCGAGAAAGGAGCCGCGCGACCAGCTCCCGCAGAGCGTTATCAACGGGATTGAAAACGATCCGACCATACGGCTCATCGAACCCGTGGCCGATCCGGAATCGTATTATGCTATAATGGATATTTTCATCCTTCCCTCCTACAGGGAAGGGTTTCCCAATGTGGTCCTGGAGGCCGCGGCAATGAAGCTTCCGGTGATTACCACCGACGCCATCGGGTGCATCGATTCGGTTGTCGACAACGAAACCGGGTTCATCGTGCCTGTTATGAATGTGGAAAAAATGAAGGAGAAAATGGAAGTCCTTTTAAACGATTCTAAAATGCGCAAGAGTATGGGCGTGCATGCGCGGGAAAGGGTCTTAAAAGATTTCGATGGCGAGGCGATAACCGGAGAACTCATGTACCTCATTAACAATCGCGATTTTCATAACAAAACCTATGGCAATTAACATACTGACTTTTACCCCGCCCCATGCTCGGGCCGTGGCCCAGCTTCACCGGCATGCCATCCCCACGGGCTTCCTCTCCCGTCTCGGCCCAGGCTTTCTGGCCGCGCTTTACACAAGCATAGGGCGTTCCCCTTATTCAAGAGTGTTCGTGGCCATTGACCAAAACTCCCCAAAGGTGGCCGGGTTCGCGGCCTGTTCCCTCGATACGTCCGCGATGTACCGCCACATTCTGCTCAGACGCGGAGTGTTGTTTTTCTTTTTACTTCTGCCGAGAGTATTTGTCCCTGAAAATCTGAAATTTATCTTTGAAACGCTTTTTTACCCTCAAAACAAAAAAAATAAAACGCCGGACGGCATCGGTGGGGACGCAGGCCCCGGCGCGGAATTATTGTCCATTGCCGTTTCTGACGACAGCAGGAAACAAGGCGTGGGCCGCGATTTGATTGCCGCATTGGAGTCGTATCTGAAGGAAAGCGGAGTGACGTCGTATAAAACAGTCACGCTTTCCACGGACAGCGGCGCAAATGCGTTCTATAAAAAATGCGGATTTGTTTTTAAAAAGGAAATTTCGCACCATGGGAACATACTTTACGAATACGTAAAAGAGATCCGTCAGTTATAAGGCTTTGTTCTTAGAGTGATGCTTTTCTTTGATTTGGTTACCCCCTCAGTGGCGCAGCTGCGGCCGAATCCAAGAGCAAGAGTTGGGCGTTCCCCTCGCTACGCTCGGGTCGGCCCTCCTTCCGGTCTCGGCCTTCGGCCTCGGGCCGCCTCGGCCCTATGCCGCTTTCGCGGCGAGTCCGGGCGGACGGCACCGCGCCCCAGCGCGGCCTCCAGTCCGGCCTAACGCAAGCCAGGCGTCAGATGAGTAAGCGGTCACCTGTGGAAGCAAGGCAGAGTATGTACGTAAGAAAATGAAACAGGTTAACTCAAGGATTGTATTTTTTAACAGTTTTTATCGCCGCGAAGCGGCATACCACAGAGGTTGCGTTGCGAAGGGGCGACGCTGCGCGAGCGTAAGTCGAGCGCACTAGGCGCGCCCCTTTGCTGGAGGGGGTGTGCTCCAAGACCCCGCAGACGCACGAAGCGCGGCGAGGAGGCTTGGGGCCAGGGGGAAACGCGCAGCGGTGCCCCCGCCAGAAATTTATAAATTAACTATATGAACTCTTTTTCAAAACGCCTGTTCGACATCTTCTTTTCCGCCCTCGGGCTGGCCGTGCTGTGCATTCCGTTTCTGATTATCGCGCTCTGCATAAAACTGACGTCGCCGGGCCCGGTTATTTTCAGGCAGCAAAGGATCGGGAGAAAAGGTAAAATATTTTTCGTGGTGAAGTTCAGGACAATGTTTACCGATGCGGAGCGGCAGGGGACCATCACCACGTCAGGCGACACCCGCATCACGCCAATCGGCAGATGGCTGCGCCGGTACAAGCTCGACGAATTTCCGCAGTTATGGAACGTGCTCATCGGCAAAATGTCTTTTGTCGGCCCGCGTCCCGACGTGCCCGGCTATGCCGACAGGCTCGAAGGTGCGGCACGCAAAATCCTTGAACTGCGGCCCGGCATCACCGGCCCCGCGTCGCTTTACTTCCGCAACGAAGAGGGGCTGCTTGCAAAAGCGGACAACCCGCGCGAATACAACGATACGGTGATATGGCCGAAAAAAGCCGAGCTGAACCTTGCGTATGCGGAAAACTGGAGTTTCTGGAGGGACATAGGATATATTTTAATAACGGTAGTTCCGTGGGCCGATACATGGCTGAAACTTGTCAAGAGGGAAATCTGAAAAATAATAGCAGTAAGATTCGGGCGTTCCCCCGCTGCGCGGGGTCGGTCTCCCTCCGGGCTCGGCCATTCGGCCTCGTTGCCGGACCGCCCCGATGGCCTTCGGCTGGGGTCGGCCGGCAATTCGCTCCAGCTCACCCTCCGGTCCACCTAACGCCGGGCATAAGGGCTGCTGCCGTCTTTCTTTTCTTCCGCCATCAGCGCCGACCCCGAGGCCGGAAGATTAGCCGCTTGTGCTGTTCGAGCCCGCTAATCTTTTTTCTTTCATGCCGGGGGAGTTCACAAGCGGCCTGACGGCCGAGGGACAAGGCGGCGCTGCAGGCGCGGCGCGGGGTTCCAAGGGGTGCTCGCTGCAGAGTACCCCTTGGTCGGGGCGCGGGGGTGAAGCCCTCGCACTAGTGATTCAACGATTGAGCAAGTTCTGTTTTTATTAAGAGCGACAATTCTAAATTAATCAGCCTTTTCTTCATGCGAATATTAACCGTCAACTTTATAACATTCAACTATAATTATGAATATGAACCCATTATCTAGACGCATATATCTAAGTCCGCCGCATATGGGTGGAGAGGAAATAGAATTTGTTAAAGCAGCTTTTTCCTCTAATTGGATCGCGCCCATCGGGCCGCATGTTGACGCATTTGAAAAGGAATTATGCGCTTTGACAGGTGCGAAGCACGCGGCCGCGGTGAGCTCGGGCACTGCCGCGCTGCATCTGGCCATGATTTTGTCGGGCGTGGGGCGCGGGGACGAGGTCGCGTGTTCAAGCTTTACTTTTGCGGGAAGCGCGTTTCCGATACTGTACCAGGGCGCGACGCCGGTCTTTATCGACAGCGAAGAGCGCTCGTGGAACATGGACCCGCAGCTTCTGGAAGACGCGATAAAAAACAGGAGGAAAAAAGGCAAAAAAATAAAAGCGGTGATCGTCGTTCACCTGTACGGCCAGAGCGCCGACCTCGGCCCGATCATTGACTTGTGCCGCCGTTACGATGTCGCCCTCATCGAAGACGCGGCGGAATCGCTCGGGGCGACCTATAAAGGGAAATGCACCGGCACCATCGCGCGCACAGGCATTTTTTCATTTAACGGGAACAAGATAGCCACTACGTCGGGCGGCGGTATGCTCGTTTCCCATGATAAAAAGACCGTGGAAAAGGCCCGTTTCTTCGCGACCCAGGCGCGGGACCCGGCCCCTCATTACGAGCATTCGCAGATCGGCTACAATTACCGGTTGAGCAATATTTGCGCGGCGATCGGCAGGGGGCAGCTCGCGGTTTTACACAAGAGAATCGAAAAAAAGCGGGGGATATTCGATTGGTATTGCAAGGCGCTCTCCGGCGTGCCGGGAATCGAATTCATGCCCGAAGCGGATTACGGCGTTTCGAACCGCTGGCTCACCTGCCTCACCATCGATCCGAAAAAAGCCGCCTTCACTTCCGAAACTATCAGGCTTGCGCTGGAGCGGCAGAACATCGAGAGCAGGCCGTTGTGGAAACCCATGCACCTGCAGCCCGTGTTTAAACGTTTTCCGTCGTTTACTAACGGGGTTTCAAAAAAACTGTTTGAAACAGGGCTGTGCCTGCCCTCGGGAACGGCCATGGGCAAAAATGACCTTGAGCGGATAAAGTATTTTATTTTCAAGGCGATTAAAATATAATGTAGTTGACAATACAGGTTTTTTCCTTACTTGCGCGAAGAATAAACGTATGCCCTTTTCCCTTTCACATCCGGTCATCAAATACCGGCTTGTCATCATCATCCTCCTGCACGCGCTGTTTGCCGCGCTCGCGCTCACGATTTCATTTCTTCTTCGTTTTGATTTTACGCTCGGCGGTTTTAAATACACGCCCTACTGTCTTTTGTCCCTTCCGATTAACATTGTCATCGTACTCGTTTGCTCCGGCATTTTCAACCTGTATCAGGGGATATGGCGGTATGTGAGCGTGGACGACCTTGAAGACATCGTGAAGGCCTCGGCAATGTCGTCGCTTGTCTTCATGTTCGTGATTGTATTGAGCGGAAGGTTTTCCGGATATCCGCGGTCGATTTACGTCCTCAACTTCGCCATTTTTATTTTCCTCAACGGCGGCACCCGCATCCTTATCCGCATTTTCCGCGAGAGTTTCGTGCCCCAGGTGGAGAGCGTGCACAATGTGCTTATCGTGGGTGCGGGGTCCGCGGGGAATGAAATCGCCAAAACCATCAAATCGGCCAAGCGGAAGGAATATCAGCTGCAGGGGTTCATCGACAAGGACGCATCACTTATCGGAAGGCGGATTTCGGGCATCAAAGTGCTCGGCGACCTCACCTCGATACGGCAGCACATCAGGAAATACCGGGTCCACGAGATTTTCATCGGCATCCCCGAGGCGACGAACAAGCAGGTCGAGGAGATCATCGCGGCGTCGAGGGTCCCCGATTGGGACGTCAAGTTCAAGATCGTCCCCTCAATGCTCGACATCATGAGCGGGAAGTTCCAGGTGGACCAGATCCGCGACGTGTCGATCAACGACCTTCTTTCGCGCCCCAACATCACACTCGACGACGCGCACGTGCGCAGGCAGCTCGCGGCCAGGACCGTGCTGATTACGGGCGCGGGAGGCTCCATCGGCTCCGAGCTCTCGTATCAGGTGGCGGCGTACCGGCCGGCGCGGCTCATTCTGCTTGACGCAGGGGAACAGAATGCCTACGACGTGGACCAGGACCTCAAGAAGCGCCATCCCGACGTCGTGATCCACACCGTGGTGGGCAACATGCTCGACACCGGGTTCATGGAACTGCTCATGCGGCGGTATGCAATTGACTATATCTACCATGCCGCGGCCTACAAGCACGTGCACCTCATGGAATGGAACCCGCTTGCCGCGCTTAAAAACAACGTGCTCGGCACGGCCATGCTCGCCTCGCTTGCCGAAAAGCACGGGGTAAAGCAGTTTGTCATGATTTCCACGGACAAAGCGGTCAATCCCAAAGGCATCATGGGAATATCGAAAAGGCTTGCCGAGCGCGTGGTGCTCGAGCGCCATAAGTCGGGTACGCTGTTCAACGTGGTGCGGTTCGGCAACGTGCTCGGCTCGAGCGGCAGCGTGATCCCGCTGTTCCAGAAGCAGATCCGCGAAGGCGGGCCCGTTACGGTCACCAGCCCGGAAACGCGGCGCTTCTTCATGTCGATCCCCGAGGCGGTGCAGCTCGTGCTGCAGGCGTCGACCCTCAACGATTCAAACGCGATTTTCATGCTCGAAATGGGCGAACCGATAAAAATCGTCGACCTTGCGAAAAACCTCATCGAGCTTTCGGGGCTCAAGGTGGGCGAAGACATCGAAATCGTCTTTACGGGCATGAGGCCGGGCGAAAAAATCGAGGAGGAGCTCTTGACAGATTCGGAAAACATCGTGCGCACCCGCTTCGACAAGATACGGCTGCAGCGCAACGATAATTTCGACCCCGACCGCATCGAGCGGTTCGTCCACGACCTCAGGTCGTACGTGGAGCTCGGCAATGTCAAGGCGATTTACGACAGCATGAAGAAACTCATCCCCGAAATGATCGGCCCGGGTTTCGACGAAATGATGAAAAACATGTTTGCATAGTTATGCTCCTATTTTTTGCAAAATTCGTCCCCCTGTTCATCTATCCCGTTGGCCTGGCAGGCTTGTGCGCCGTGGCCGCCGGGGTTTTTGTCATTTTCAAAAAATGGAAACCGGCCCTGGTGCTGGTCTTTCTGTCGGCCGGAATATTATGGTTTTTCTCCAGCCCGGTGGTGACGCACGTTCTAGTGAGGAGTCTGGAAAGCAAATACAATCCGCCGCAGGACTTTCCCAAAGTGCCTGCCATCGTGCTGCTGGGCGGGTGCACGCGTCCCGCCGTTGCCCCCCGCGGTGTGGTTGAGGTGAGCGGCGCGGGCAACAGGATCCTCAATGCCGCCCGTTTGTTTAAAAAGGGATACGCGCCCGTCATAATCGCCACGGGCGGGAAAATTTCTTATGTGTACAATTTCCCCGGCTCCGAGGCATTGTGCATGGCGAGCGTCCTGCGCAACGACTGCGGCATCGATTCGGCGAGCATCATCATAGAAGACCAGGCGAAGGACACGCACGACCACGCGCCGAACGTCGAGAAAATCCTGAAGGAGCGCGGGCTTAAAAAGGAGATCATCCTGGTGACGAGCGCCATGCACATGTACCGTTCGGTATTGATTTTCAAGAAGCGGGGCTACGTGGTGCATCCGGCGCCGGCCGATTACCTTGAAGACAAGGCGTTCGCGTTGAATTTGTACGCGCTGTTTCCCAAAGTCGAGTCGCTTGGAGAATCAACCAATCTCCTGCACGAGTATTACGGCCTTGTCGGGTACTGGATAATGGGGTGGATATAAAATAGATTCAAATTTTTTACTGGTGGGGGAAGTATCCCCCTAGGGTCCAGCCGGCCGGTGTATTGTAGGGGCACAGCATGCTGTGCCTTTTTTATTATTATAATCACCGGCCGTCTGGACCCATACCCCCTCCAGGGTGTCCCCCGCGAGAGAGTATCTGCAAGATACCGCCTTTATTGACAAGGGGCACCCGCGGAGAGCAGTTAAAGGTTGGCAGTTGAAAATGTTTAAATTTTGCGTTAGGTGGACCGGAGTGGTGCGCTAAAGCGCATTGCTGGCCGACCCGGCCGACAGGCATAGGGCGGACCAGCAACGAGGCGAAAAGCCGAGCCCGAAGGGAGACCGACCCGAGCGTAGCGAGGGGAACGCCCGCATATTTATTTAATTCACTTTGCCACTTCCTCAATCATTCTCTGTAATGCCACAGATACCGTCAGACTTCGAATTTCCTGCCTGGTTCCCCTGAAATAATATTTAAAGCTCCGAACTTTTTTTCCCAACCCGATCCCCACATACACAAGCCCCACGGGTTTTTGTTTTGTCCCGCCGTCCGGCCCGGCAATACCCGACACGGCAATGCCGCAGTCTGTTTTGCAAAGCCGTCGCACCCCTTTTACCATGGCCTTCACGGTTTCTGCGCTTACGGCGCCTTTTTTTTCAAGCACGGGCTTTGGAACGCCGAGCACCATGCGTTTAACGTCGTTGCTGTAGGAAATAATCCCACCTGAAAAATATGCGGAGGAGCCCGGAACCGCCGTGATTGCCGCGCCGATCATGCCGCCGGTGCAGGATTCCGCTACGGACAGGGTGAGTTTCTTTTCCAAGCAAAGGCTACCGAGCCTTTTTGCGAGAAAAGCAATTGAAGGATGATATTTTGCGGCAGACGGTTTATTCATGGGATAATCTTTCGCCGCCATTGGCAGCGGCAGTTTGCCTCTCCGTGCTCTCTGTGTCTCTGTGGTGAGTCTTTTTCCCCAGCCTTTTTACGAGAATGGCCGCGAAGTAGCAGATGCCGGCAACGAGGATGATGGTTGCGCCTGATGTCAGGTCAAAATAATACGAGAGAAAAAGCCCTGTAATGGTGAATGCCATGCCGAGAAGGCACGAAATAATCATGATGCGGCTGAGCTTTCTGGTGAAAAGTTCGGCAATGGACGCGGGGATGGTGAAAAGGGCGATAACGAGAATGAGCCCCACCACGCGGATGAGCACCACCACGCACAGGGCGATGAGAACCAGCACGAGGTAATACAGCGCCTTTACCGGTACGCCGCTTATCAGGGCGAATTCCTCGTCATACGACAGCGCCACGAGCTCCTTGTAAAGAAGCGCCACAATTGCGAGTATCGCGACGTCGAGGCCCGCCATGAAGAAGATGCTCTGGCCCGGGACCGCGAGGATGCTGCCGAACAGGTAACTCATGATGTCGGCATGGTACCCTTTTGTCAAGTCTATCATCAAAATGCCGAAGGCCATGCCGATGGCCCACACCACGCCCACGGTGGTGTCGGCGCGCTCCTTTTTTTCCGACGTCACGTAGCCCATCACCCACGACGCAACGAGCGAAAACAGCATGGCGCCCGCGAGCAGCGGCCATTTAAAAAACACGGCAAGGCCCAGGCCGCCGTAGGCCGCGTGCGCGATGCCGCCCGACAGCGACGACAGCCGGTTGACCACCACGAGGCTGCCCACGATCCCGCAGGCGATGCTCACCAGGAGCCCGGCAAGCAGGGCATTGCGCATAAACTCATAATGGAGTAAATTCAACACTGCATACCTCGACAGGAAAATCTTTATTGTTGAAAGTTCAAAGTTGGAAGTTGAAAGCGGAGGAACGATGGTTAAAACTTTCCACTTTCAACTTCCAACATTCAACTCTGTGTTCCATGTTCATGCGCCTTGTACACCCGGTGCGGAAGCCCGTGCGCGATGAGGTCCACCGGACAGCCGAAGGTCGCGGTGATGCTTTTCTCGTCGAGCACGCCGTCGGCGTGATAGTGCAGCCCCTTGTTGACGCATGCGACCGACCTGATGTATGCCGACACCGCGCCCACGTTGTGGGTGACCAGGACCACGGTAGTGCCCGCCTTGTTAATTTTAAGCAGGTATTCGTAGATTTCGTCCTGGCCGAGGGTGTCGATGGACGCCGTGGGCTCGTCGAGGAACAGGATGCCCGGTTCCGACACGAGCGCGCGCGCAAGAAGCACCTTCTGGCGCTGGCCGCCCGAAAGCTCGCCGATGCTCCTGTTCGAAAGGTGCGAAAGCTTGAGCTCGCCGAGGATGGCCGCCGCCTTTTCCCTGTCCTGCCGCGTGTAGGGGCTGAACATGGGCCGCCTCGAAAGGAGCCCCATGAGCGTCACGTCGATGACGGAAATGGGGAACCATTTGTTCGACGACGTTTCCTGGGGGATATAACCAGCCCGTATCCTCGTTTTTTGCGGGACCCCTCCCAAAAGCCGCACGGTCCCGCTTGCAGGCGAAAGCACGCCGAGCGCGATGCGGAGCAGGGTGGTCTTGCCGCCGCCGTTCGGGCCTATGATCCCCACAAAATCGCCGCTGTTGACAGTAAGGGAAACGTCGCTGAGAACGGTCTCCTCGCCAAACGAGAACGAAACGTTTTTTATTTCCACCACGGCGTCGGCGTCGGGTTGTGGCGTCATTTGCCCGCTATCCTTTTTGCAACCGATATAAGAGTATTCGGCCAGTCGTAGGCGAGCGCGTCGGCGTCTACCACGTTTGCGCCCAAATCGTGCGCAATGACTTCCGCGCTTGCGCGCGAGAATTCCGGTTGCACGAAAACGGTGCGTATTTTGTACGCCCGCGCCGTGTCGAGGATGCTTTTCATGAGCCGGGGGTTCGGTTCCTTTCCCTCGGCCTCTATGGCCACCTGTTTGAGGCAGAAATCTTTTGCGAAATATCCCCAGGTCGGGTGGAAAACGAGAAACACCGCCGGATGCGACAAGGCCGCTGCATCGCAGGGCAGGATGAGGCGGAGCTGTTTTTCAAGCGTGTCGATATCGTGAAGGAACAATTCGCAATTTTTCCGGTAGGCCGCGGCATGGGCAGTGTCGCATTTCTCGAGGCCGCGGGCGATTGAAACCGCCTGGAGCTTTACAAGCGCGGGTGAAAGCCAGATATGCGGGTCGAGCCCGCTCTGGTCGTGAGAATGATTATCGCCCGCGCCTGCCACATGCGGGCCCTCGTCCATGACGATTTTCGGCACCAGGCTGTCGGTATGCACAATATGCATGGCAGGTGAAAGCGCCGCGAATTTCGGGAGCCACGGGCCCTCGAATTCCAGCCCGACGGCAAAATACGCCTTCGCATTTGACAAAAGCGACATCTGCGCCGGGCGGGGCTCGTAGGAATGCGCGTTGGCGCCGGGCGGCACCATCACGAAGCAATTTATTTTTCCGCCGCTGATTTTATCAACAAAGTATTTCTGCGGGACTATGCTGACAAAAACAACAGGTCTCTCATCCTGCTGGACGCGTTTCTGAACGCACGAAAAGGCAAATAGTGATAAAACCGCAATGGTAAAAAGGATCGTGAATCTCATCATATCACCTTATTGAACATTGAAGAACCCCGCCCCAAGTGGCGGGGATTCTTCTTTGCCTATGGAAAAGATATTTGTAATTCGCCCGCTAACCCCGCGCCAAGCCGCGGGGAATCCGCGGGCTGTGGCACTGCACGCAAAGGCCGTGCAGATACAGTTCCTGGTTTTCTATGACATAGCCGTTTTTCGGCTTTTTCAACACGGGAAGCTTGAGGTCCTGCAGGCATTCCACCTTGCCGCATTTACGGCAGGAAAAGTGCGGATGGCAATGCTCGGTATGGCCGCACGGGCACACGGCAAAATGCCATTTGTGGTCGTGCGTCTCGATCCGGTGCGCTATGTCTTTTGCAAGGAACGACGAAAGCACGCGGTAGACCGTCACTTTGTCAAGCCCCGGAATCTTTTTTCGTATGTCGTCATGGCTTAAAGGTTTTTTCGAGGAAAGCAGCAACTTGAGGATTGAGAGTCTGCTTCTGGTTTTTTTCAGGCCCCTTTTGGATAAAAGGAGAGGGGCTTTTTGCTTTTCAGACTGTATCATGATGGGTCCCTGTGCGGTGTTTCATTAAAATAAATCTAAATGCAAGTCAGTTGCAATAAAAAACAGGTCCTCTGGTGGGGGAAAAGTTTAATGTGTCTAAAAATCTGGGCGCCCCGCCGAAGACGGCGGCGGCCCTCCTTTCGGTCTCGGCCGCAGGCCTCGGGCTGCCACGGCCCTATGCCGCTTCGCGGCGGGTCCGGTCAGCATCGCGCCCTATCGCGACCTCCAGTCCGGCCTGGCGCGAAGACCACCATAAGGTTTTCACGTGATTCGAAATTATTACACCTTATTTTCCCCTCTCCTGTGGGAGAGGGGTCAGGGGTGAGGTTACAACGATCCCGCAGCAATTGTGACGCCTTGCGCTCACGAGTCTCCACTCTCGCATCTATCGTTCGCCAGCGCGTTAGGTGGACTGTAGGGTGCGCTGGAGCGCAGTGCCGCCGACCACATGGCCCAAAGGGCCATCGTGGCAGTGCGGCACCGAGGCCGTGGCCGAGCCCGGAAGGAGACCGACCCCCTTTAAAGGGGGTAACGCCCAGATTATTAATTTTTGAATCATATAATTTCCTCTTCTTTCAAACGTATAACTCATAGATAAGTTCGTGTTGTATACATGGAATTATTTTAAAGGTAATTGTGATAAAAAACCAAGCTATAAGCGATAAAGTATTATGATAACCCGCAGAGAAATCCTGCAATCTTCCTGCGCCGTGGCCGGTATGTGTCTCGCTCCCGCTTGTTTTGCCAAACCGTCGAATCCCGGCAAAACCGCCATGTACTGGCAGGCAATGGGCGAAAACACCGTGGCCTGCGAATTGTGCCCGCACAAATGCATCCTTCAGGAAGGCAAAACCGGGATTTGCCGGACACGCGAAAACGTTAAAGGCACGCTTATTAACAACGCTTACGCAAATCCTTGCACGACGCATGTCGATCCCATCGAGAAAAAACCGGTTTTCCACGTGCTGCCCGGCACAAAGGCGTATTCGGTCGCCATCGCGGGATGCAACCTGCGGTGCCTCAACTGCCAGAATTATACCATAAGTCAACAGTTTCCCAAAGACACCGAGACCACCAGCCTGCCGCCCGAAAAGGTGGTGGAGGAGGCGAAGCGCGAAGGGTGCTCGTCCATTGCCTATACGTATTCCGAACCCATTGTGTGGTATGAATACGTTCTCGAAACATGCAAGCTGGCAAAAAAGGCCGGTCTCAAAAACATCTGGGTGACGGCCGGCTACATTAACGAAGCGCCGCTCAAGGAACTGGCGCCCTATATGGATGCGGCGAACATCAACCTTAAAAGTTTCAAGAACGAGATTTACCTGAGACTGAACAGCGCGACCCTGCAGCCGGTGATGGACACCATTACGAACGCGCTCAAGCTCGGCATCTGGGTGGAGGTGACCAACCTCATCATTCCCACCTGGACCGACGACTACGAGATGATCCGTAAAATGTGCGCATGGCACAAGGAGAACCTCGGCGCGGATGTGCCCCTGCATTTCCTGCGCTTCTTCCCGCTCTACAAACTGGAAAACCTGTATCCCACGCCCACCGACGCGCTCCGCCGCGCGCAGACAATCGCTCATGATGAAGGGATCAAATATGTATATGTGGGCAATGTCGCCGAAATCGATTCGAGCACCTATTGCCCCGCCTGCAAGAAGCCCGTTGTCGTGCGCGACGGCTATACCATTAAAAAGAACGCGATCAACAAGGGCAAATGCGGGTATTGCGGAACGGTAATCAAGGGGATTTGGACGTAGGGCGAGGTATTTTTATTGGGCCGGTTTTTCTGACGGCGCAAACCGCCGCAGCACGGGTTTCCCAAGGTCAAGGAATTCGTCTAGGTATCGATCGAAGCCCTCAAGGGTGAACCATCCTCCAAAACCATAGGTGTCTGCGGCTTTTTCGATGTGGAATTCCTGGGCCGGCATAAAGCCGAATCCGATCAGATACACCTTTTTTCCCTCCTTTGATTCAGCCATGTCAACAATCATTGATACATGGCCCGCGCCGCCGCTTTCGTTCTGGACAACCATGTCGCCCGGGACAGCGTCTTCTTCTTTGATTTCAAGGCACCCCTTTTTCAATGAATATGAATTTGAATAGGAAAATGTCCATTTTAAAAAAGCATTATATGATTTTCCGCTGGAGGAAAAGGATTTCTTTTTGCCGTTGTAATCGAAAAGATATAATTGGTCAAGTTTGTTCATGCTTTTATGATATTCGGCCCAGAACCTCATGCAGTAGTCCGCGCATTGCTCAATGTCGGTTTTGAAAAGTAGGGGCATGTCGACCACGCCGAAAATGTTGTAAAGCGCAATAACGTTGTGAGAAGGGTCATTAATGGCGCTCCCGTTGTAAGCGAGGATCCGGTCCGATTTTTTTAGGGGCAGGTTTTGCACCCAGTCGCTGAATGATCCCTTGGGAAATGATTTTCGGACAAAACCGTCAGGGGCAGGGATTTGTGATACAATGGTTTGCCGTTGCGGATAGGCAGGATGAAAAAACAGAACCAAGGGGACGATGACAAGGACCAGATATGAGAGAACAGGTTTCTGGGAAAAGGGGAGATGCATGATAATTTTTCCTGATGAATCAACAAGGCAAACGGTCAAATGTATATAATATCATATTTACAAGTGCATTTCGGCAAGGGATGTCCCGGCGTAATGCAGCATCCGCTTTTCGTGCGTCTATTTTATATGAATTAGAGTATATTTAGCCTTATATGGATAAAAAAACCTCGGGCAATCCTCAATCGTGTTCTTGTTCTTGCACCACACTTTTCATAATAACCGGAGTGCTGATTATGGGTACCATGCAAAGCCATGCCGGACAGCCCGGCAGCGTGAGGGAACCCGCGGTTGCGGGCCAGTTTTACCCCGACAATCCGGCAGAGCTCAAACGCGACGTCGAGCTATACCTTTCCAAAGGCAAAATGCTTTCTTCGCCGCCCGTCATGCTCATAAGCCCTCATGCGGGGTATGTGTTTTCCGGGCCCGTTGCGGGGATCGGGTACGCGACTGTTGACAAAAAGGTGACCACGGTTTTTCTCATCGGCCCGTCGCACCACGCCGCGTTCGACGGCGTTTCCATTGCGGATGTCGACTCCTTTGAAACACCGCTGGGCACAATCTCGCTCAATGCCGCAATTGTCAAGAAGCTGAGGGAAAACCCCCTGGTAAGGTCCGTGCCCGGCGCCGACATCCCCGAGCATTCCATTGAAGTGCAGCTGCCGTTCCTCCAGACCGTGCTGGGCAAATTTACCATTGTGCCCATCCTCACCGGCAGGGTTGACCTGCCCGCCGTTGCCGACATGATTCTCCCGTATATCAACGAGACCGCGCTCGTCGTGGCCTCGTCTGATTTTTCGCATTACCAGTCCAATGCAAGGGCGCGGCAGCTCGACGATGCCTCGATAAAAACCATCCTTTCGGGTGATGAGTCCGGGTTCATCGAAGCGTGCGGGGAGCAGCCGATCCGCGTGGTGATGCACCTGGCAAAAAAGCTGTCGCTGTCGCCCGTGCTCCTTGACGCGCGCACGTCGTACGACACCGCGCCGCAGTACGGCGGTCCCGACAGGGTGGTGGGGTACGTGTCAATCGTCTATGTAAAGAAGAACGCCCCCCAAAAGAAATAGAAGTTAATCATGATACGCGCCGGCGCCATTTTCCCTGCGAGTATGTTCCGCGCGGCGGTCCTGTGCGGGGCCTTTGCCTTCATGTTCGGTTGCGCGCCCAACAACAGCAAACCGCCTCCTGTCGAAACCAGAAACGGCATGAGGCTGATTGCCGCGGCGGGCGCGTCGTTTCTGCAGGGCGCGGAGGATTCCCTTGCGTCAACTGATGAAAAGCCCTCCTTCCAAAGCGGATTTTCGTACAACTTCTGGATAGACACCACCGAAGTCACCCAGCAGGAATATTCTGGCGTCACGGGCAGGCAGCCGGTGCCCGACACGGGCGCGGTGGGAAGGGGGCCGAACTTTCCGGTCTGCTATGTCTCGTGGTACGACGCCGTCCTTTTCTGCAATCAGAAAAGTAAACGGGACTCCCTCGACACCGTTTACGGCTATATCTCCCTGTCCCGGCTGGTTAACGGCAGCGTGTATGGGATTACCGGGTTGACAATTAATTATTCAAGAAACGGGTACCGCCTGCCCACCGAAGCCGAATGGGAATTCGCGGGCCGCGAGGCTTCGTCGGCCCTTTTCATCACCTCGCCGCTCGACCGGCCCTATGCCGACGCGACCGCATGGTTTTCCGAAAACTCGGGGGGCAGCAGCCATCCGGTTGCTCAAAAACAGCCGAACAGGCTCGGCCTTTACGACATGGCGGGCAATCTGTTCGAATGGACGGACGACTGGAAGTGCTTTTACCAGAAGCGCGCCATCACGAATTCGATCGGCGGCCGCGAACCCGACGCGTCGTTTGAGCGCGTCATCAAGGGCGGCTCGTTCCGCGACGGGTTGTACACCCTGCGGCCCACGCGCAGGGGGGCGACTTACACCGTGGGCCTGGCAAGCGCCGCGGATTACATCGGGTTCCGCTGCGCGCGCGGGGCGGTTCCCGCGCCCGCTTATATCACCGGCGGCACCGGCACGCCCGTCACCAACAGCGTGCGCCTGCTCGCCTCCGATCCCATGGCGCTGTTCGGCGCGTCCCGCGCCAGGCTCGTGTTTGTCAATGTCACCGCCAACGTGCGCACGCTGTGCTCCGTTGATTTCGGCTCCCCGAACCCGTATGTCCACGAGTTCCTCGACTTCACCCAGGTCGACGTTCCCGCGCTTTCGCCCGACGGCAGGTTCGCGGCCTTTTGCACGCGCGGCGACGGCGCTGCCGGCGCCGCGCAGGTGTACGTGAGGAGCCTCGATGTTCCCGACGCCGCGCCCGTGAGGCTCGCCGCCGGCAACGCGTTCAGGCCGCGCTGGTGGGCCGACCGGATAACGGGCGACACCTTTCTGGTGTATACCACGTCCACAATTGACAATGCGGACCCGCAGTGGCCGTTTACAAAAACGTTGATTGTGAAAATGACGGGCGGCGCCCCGGTCGGCGACGCGGGCGAGGTCGCCGGCGACGGCAGCTTTTACGGCGGGCTGTCGGCCACCGCCCAATACATCGTGACCGGGTACACAAGGCTTATCATGCGGGACAGGTTTAATAAAATAGACCGCCAGCTTTTCACCTACCCCAATAACGGCAAGGGGCCCTCGGGTTCGACCCAGGCCTGCAACGTCTCAGTCGCGCCCGACTCGGCGCTGGGCGGCGGCCGCTGCCTGTTCCTCGATTTCGGTACGGGCCAGGAAACGAGCTCTATTACCGGGACGCGCTATGGCGTGCACGAATACCTGCTCATGGCCCAATTCGGCGGCAGCGTGCTTTCGTGGTATCATTGCCCGGAAGGCGAGGCTGCGTGGGACCATCCGGAATGGTCGAATGCGGGAAGGTTTGCCGTGTCCGGCTCGCGCGACGCGGCAAACAACATGCACGCGGTCTGGGCAATCGACCTCGAGGGCCCGGCCTACCAAAAAATCGTGGAGGGCACCGAGCTTGCGCATCCCGCCCTGTGGATAGCGCCGCCCACGCTGCCCAATCCGGATTCGCTTTCGCTCGACAGCCTGGGCCGGTACCTGAGCCCCCTCGTGCACGACAACCAGCAGTTCTTTACGAACAGGATACTTCCGTTCTGGAGGAAGTTCAGCCAAATGGAGGTCGTATTTTTCGGGAGCTCCCATTTCGCAACAGGCATAGATCCGCGGTATTTCACGGTGAAGCCGGTGTACAACATGGGCATGGACGGCGGCGACCTTGCCGGCAGCCTCACGCTTATAAAAAATTACGCGCTCAACCATTGCCCGCTCCTCAAATGCGTGGGCCTTGACATTTTGATAGGATGGCTCAACAGGCCGGGCGGGAGCCAGACTTTTTCGTACGGCGTTGCGCTCAGCAAGGGATACAACTACGACAAAAACCACGGGTTCTGGGCGGGCGGCCTGCCGCAGAACTTTGAAAACCTTATGGGTCTTGCGGCGTGCCCGGTGTTCCCCGCCATCGACGAGCTGGGACTGGAGCACCAGGCGTCCCTGGGATGGGGCGGGGCGGACCCGCTCATCGAAGGCGCCATCGACTGGACCGCCGGCGACCCGAATGTCGTCGCGAACCTCGATTCGGTCGCCGCGCTGTCTGCGCTACTTGCCGCAAAGGGCATCCACCTTGTCCTTGTCGTGACGCCCGAAAGCCCCTATTATCGGTCCACCGCCTCCTACACGAGGTACGGCCCCACGCGGGCCGAAGGCGAAAAAATAATCGCGAAACTTGATTCGCTTTCGCTCGGCAACCCCTATTGCCATTTCTACGACGCAAACCTCGGCGGCGACCACGACTACGCCGATGCTGACGCAAGAGACTGGGACCATCTGAGCGAGACGGGCGCGCAGAAGATGAGCCGGCGGCTGGATTCGCTTGTTCATGCACTGCTCGGCTATTGACACAAGTAGTATATTGTTGCACAGAGATTGGCCGCTCTTCCAGGAGCAACAGATGAAGCCCGCAATAATGATTCCTTACACCGTCCTTATCCTTGGAGCAGTGCTTATGAATTCAATCAATTGCGACGCCTCGCCCGACAAAGGGGGAAAAAAGCCGCCCTCCGTCGTGTCAAGCGATGCAAAAAAACAGGCCGCATCTACAGACGATTTGTCGCCGGATGTCAAGACGTTTCTGCTGAAGCTGGCGCGCCAGAACCTTGAGGCGGCGGTTAATGGCCGGCCGCCGGTTGTTCCTTCCGATACGCCGGCGGTCACAAAGGAATTCAGGGGATGTTTTGTGACCCTCACGAAAAATGGACGGCTGCGCGGCTGCATCGGGTATCTTGAGGGAAGGGTACCGCTGTACGAAGCCGTCATCGAAAACGCGAAAAACGCGGCGCTCAAAGACCCGCGTTTCCCCCATGTGGGCCCCGCGGAACTTGCCGACATAAAAGTTGAAGTGTCGGTGCTGACGAAACCCGTGGCGCTCGATTATAAAGACCCGCAGGACCTTCTTGCCAAGCTCGTGCCCGGCGAGGACGGCATCATCCTTTCCAAGGGACACCTCCAATCGACGTTCCTTCCGCAGGTGTGGGAGGAGCTCCCGGACAAAATCGATTTCCTCGAGCACCTTTCCGTGAAAGGCGGCATGCCGCCCGACGGATGGAAAACCGCAGATGTCAAGCGATACCGTGCCATCCATTTCCAGGAGCAGTAGCGGCCCCTCCCTGCTCGTGTTTGCGGCCGGCCTGTTTTCCGCCGCGCTGCAGAGCGTGTATTTCCGCGAATACCTGTCCGTGTTTTCCGGCAACGAGCTTTCCATAGGGATGATCTTTGCCGTGTGGCTCCTTGCCGCCGGCGCAGGGAGCATGGCCGGCGCCCGCCTCGCGCGCAAGCGCGGCCCGGCCGTAAGCGGTCCAAGCGCGGCCTGCGCGCTTGCCGCTTGCGCCGCGGCTGGGATTTTCGCCGTCCGCGCAAGCCGCCTGGTGTTTGCGCCGGGCGAACTTCTGGGCCCGCTCGCAATGGCCGGCGTGCTCGCGGCAAGCGAAGTGCCGGTTGCGCTTGTAAACGGATTCGTGCTTGGGACATTGCTGTCGTCCCCGGCCAGGCCGCAGCGGCTTTACGCCTGGGAAAACGCGGGCGCGTTGGCGGGCGCGCTTGCCGTATACGCCTGCGTTCTGCTGTATGCAAAGAACAGCCTGATTGTTGTTGCAGCCATGGTTCCGCTTGCGCTGGTGTGCGCGCGCAAGGCGTGGGCTGTTGCGGCGTGCGTCGCGGTTGCCGCGCTTCTCCTTGTATTCGACCATACATCAGTCCAGTGGAAATACAGCAATCCGGTGCAGCACATCGTGTACGGCCACGAAGGCGAAATCGTGCCGGTCGTGACGGGCGGCGACACCACGTTTCTGCAGAACGGCACGGTGTACAAATCGTCCATGCAAAGGCCGGCCCTTGAGCAGGCGGTGCACATCCCCATGGGCGAACGGCCGCAGGCAAAACGCACGCTCGTTATTTTCGACAGAGGACATTATGCCGAGCTTGCAAAGTATCCCGAACTGGTTGTTGACGAAATAGAAACCGAGCCCGCGCTCGCTTCCCCGCGCAGTACAATTGCTTCACCGGAAACGTTTCTCCCCAAGCAACACTACGACGTTATTTTCGTGGGCAGCGGCATGCCGAGAAGCGCGGCGTCGAACCGTTTATACACACTTTCGTTTTTCAAGCACGCGCAATCGCTGTTGTCCGATTCCGGCATTGTCACCTTTTCCCTGCCGTTCTCCGAAAACTATCTGGGCCCTGCGGAAAAAAAGCTGTTTGGCGCCCTGTATACGACCCTCGGCGCGGTATTTAAAAACGTGCTGGTGTTTCCCGGCGAAGGCCATACCTTCATGGCGTCGAACGCGCCCCTCAGCGAGTCATGGAACGTGCGGGTTGCCACCGATTATCTCGCGTCAACGATTATTCCCGGCATGTCGGAGGAACGGCTGCGGGACGCCAATAAAAAACCGGCAAACGCCTTTATCAATACAAAAGACAGACCGATAACGCTTTTTCTGGGCCTGCAGACCTGGATCGGACTTTTTAAAAACAGCGCCGCGCTTCTGGCCGCGATTTTATTTGCCTGCTGTGCCGCGGCGCTGTGGGTCCTTCCCAAAACCCGCGCCGCGCTTTCCGTCGGCACAAGCGGACTGGCAATCGGGATTTATTCCATTTGTCTGCTGCTCATGTACCAGGCGACCTACGGCGCGCTGTATTCGCGGGTTTCCCTGCTGCTTCTCGCGCTCACCGCGGGGTTCGCCCTTGGCGCACTTGTAAAGAAGTTCCCGTTTTCCGATATTGCCGTCGGCCTGTACTGCGCCGGAAGCCTTGCCCTTTTGTGGGCCATCCCCTGCCCGCCCGCGTTTCTGTTTTATCTCCTGCACGCGGGCATGGGCGTGCTGGGCGGTGCGCAGATCGTGTCGCGCTTTGGCACGGGCCTGGGCGCCCTGTATGCCGCCGACCTTTTCGGCGGGGCGCTGGGCATGGCGCTCTGCTCAACGCTGCTGGTTCCGCTGTTCGGGATACTGCCGGTGGCGGGAGGGATTGGAGGAATGAAGATTATTGTTGAGTTGGTGAATTTGATAAGAAGAAAAGGATAATATGGCGGGGGATGTTTCCCCCTGGCCCCAAGCCTCCTCGCCGCGCTTTGCGCGTCTGCGGGGTCTTGGGGCACACCCCCTCCTGGGTGCGGCCGGGTACCGATACATTCAAGATTCACACTTCAGTTGGGCGCACCCGCGAATATTTTTTGATTCCGGAAAATATTGCATTGTTGATAATGAAGAGGCAAACCGCTAATTGTCGTTTTGGTTTTCGCGCCAGGACGGACTGGAGGTCGCGCTGGAGCGCGATGCCGCCCGGACCTGCCGCAAAGCGGCATAAGGCCGTGGCGGCCCGAGGCCTGCGGCCGAGACCGGAAGGAGGGCCGCCGCCAAAGGCGGGGCGCCCAGATTTTCTATTAATTCTCTCCCCCGAAAAGACATTATGTTTTTATTTATTAGCCTCACCTATTAATCCCAAACTGTCCGTAATCGCCCTGAATTTGTAATAGCTCCGCAGCACCCTGTGGTAATAGACACTTGACAACGGCTGCTGCGCCGCGAGCTGCGAAAGGACCGCGCCCCGGCCCTGGTTGTAGGCGAGGAGCCCGAGTTTGAAGCTCCTGAACTGGGAAATGAGCTGCGTGAGGTAGGCCACGCCCAGGACCACGTTGACATCCGGGCGGAACAGGTCGGCGGTGTTTTTCACCCGCATGCCCAGGCTCGCGGCGATTTCCCGGGCAGTCTCGATCTTGAGCTGCATGAGGCCGAAGGCACCGCTCGCCGACCCGCTTTTATACTGGCCCGACGCCTGCGCGGAAAATTTGCTCTCCACTTCGATAACGGCAAGGAGCAGAAGCGGATCGTAGCCGTAGGTGGAGCTGTTCCCCTGAACGAGGTCGGCGAGCTGCGAGTACGTCTGGGCGGAGAGCCTGCCGCCCAGCACGGCCCGCATCGCGTCCGTGATTTTTACCTTGGACGAAAGCTCGCCCAGGCTTTTCGCCATGGCCTGCTTCCGGGCGGCAAGGGCCGCAATGCGCTGCGTGTTTGAACGGATGACCGCTTCGTCAAGGACAATAAGCAGGGTGAGGGTAAAGAAGGTGAGCAGAATGATTGACAGGAAAAAAATGCTCAGGAACTCGGAGATCCAGATCTTGTTTCCGTGGACAAGAAGGCCAAGGCGGATTGCCTGCGCTGAATGGCTCGTATTCATGGCGATTTTTTTGAAGGGGTGTCCTTGAGGATGCCGAGCTGCTCGAGCGGCTTGATGCGCTCGCGGAGCTCCTTGATTTCCGCGCCCGCGGTGCGGTTCCAATCCGACAATGAACGGAGCTCCGCCTCCTGCCGGCGGATCTGCTGGTTCTGGAAATAGATGATGAGCATGAGAGTGAGGATCCATCCGAACAGCGTGATGAGCAGGGTGAGCGCGATGGGCCTCGACAGGCGGACCCCGGTTTTCCTCGTAAGCACCCTGCTCCTGCGGCGGAGCGTCGAGAAAAAACCGCCCGAAGGGAGCGCCTGCGCGTCCGGGTAAATGGAAAAAATGCTTTTAAAGGGCGAAAACGCCTTTGACACGTTGTCGTTCTTGAAAATAAACCAGATGTCGCCCCCCTTTCCGCGCATCACGTTAAGGAGGGACAAAAACATCTGTGTTGCCGATTCGTCAATATCAACCACGTTTTCGAGGTCTATCACGAGCTGCCGGTTGCCGTCGTCGATGAGGCCGCCTATTTTCTCCCGCATGCCCGGCACCTGCTCGTGGTGAAACGGGCCGGACAGAAACAGCCACAGGGCGCGTCCCCGGCTTTCCAGGGTGATATCGAGCGCTTCAGATCTCATCGGTGGGTTTCCTCGAAAGGGCGATGCGCCTGAACTGGAGTTTCCCCAACAGCGACCACATGCCGCTTCCGTCAAGGGTGACCGGCGCGGTGAGCACCATGGTGACGGCCTCGGCCTGCTGCGGGTCAACGCCGGGCGGCACCGCGGGATAGCACCACACGTCAACGGGTTTCTGCAGGGTGCAGTGGATCATCACCCCGCACGCGGGGTCGCACAGCAGCCACTGCGTGGCCTGCGGCAGGTCAACGAGGCCGTCCTTGAGCGCGGAGCGTTTGTGCTTTCCGTGCACGAGATACGCGGTGTTGTCCGCGATCCCGGGCAGGGCAAAGGTGAGCTCGATGGCCAGCCTGAACGTGTAGGGGGTCAGTGAATTATTGGTGAGCTGGTAGACAAACGGGAGCGTGGGAAGGTCTTTTTCGAGGCCAAGCACCTTTTCCATGGAAAGCGGGCAGTTTTTGTCGCCCTGCACAAGCGAGCCGTGCCGGTACAGCGAGGCCTTGATGCTCGTTTCGGTTTTCTTGATCTTGTAATCGTAGGTGCCCGAAAAAAAGTCCCCGAGCTCGCCGGCGCCCTTAGACCTGTACTGCTCCGCCTGGGTTGACGTTTCCACGAAACGGTCCACGAACAGCGTATAGGAGAGTCCCGGCTCAATGACCATGGGCAGCGCATGGCGCGACGGGTTGTAGCCCGCGCACACGTTATACCGTCTCCGCCGGTAGTCAAGTTCGAACACGCTGCCGCCGTTTTTGTGGTCGAGGTACACGGCAAGGTTCTTGTTTGTCATTATTATACTTTTACTGCCGTTGCGCAGGAAATCAGCGATGCGGATCTGGCCGCCGGCAATGCCGTCGCGCGCGCGCAGTCCTTGCTCGAGGTCGATGAGCTTGTCAAAGCACCACATGCGGTCGCGCAGCCTGGTAAAGCCGCTCGTGGGGGACGGGAGGTAGCGGTTTATGTCCTGGACAAAGAAGAGCGCCTTCCGCACCGGTTCGGTGTGCTTCGAGTCCTTGCGCGACTCGATGCTGTCCGCGATGTCCATAAGCTTGCGCTGGATGATGCCGGTCTGGTCAAACGAATGGAGGTAGTTGAGAAAATGAAGCGCCGGGTCCGCGTCGTCCCGCCGCACCACAAGGCTCTGCGGCAGGTACATGAGTCCCAGGGGCGGGTTCGACGACAGAAATTCCGTGAAGCCTATGGGCTGGTAGGTGAGGAGCAGCCTGTCGAACACGGCCGCCGCCTGTTTGAGCCCTTCCTGGGTGATTTTCATGTCCTGCGACAGAAGCGGGCAGAGAAAGTCGATGCACAGCAACTTGACGGGAGCAATCCCGCCCGTATCCGCGGCGAACTGCTCCCGGATCCACGTTTCCATGTTCCCGGCCACGGCCGAGGGATACACCGAATGCACCGGGAACAGCACGGTGGAGGACCCGGCGAACTCGGTGATCCAGTAGCCGAGCCGCGTGCGGTACTGGCTTGCAAGAAGGGAACGCGAAACCACGGAATACTGGATGCCGCCCGTGCGCAGCGCGTCGATGTACGAGGGCTCCCAGTTGGAAAAGGGGGGCACGAACCCTGCCGGCCGGGTCCCCGCGTATTCCTGGAAAGCGCCCATGCCGTGTTTGATGTTTTCGTTGAGGAGCCACTGGGGCGAAAAGCTCAGAAAGGGCTCGGTATACCCTGTTGTCAACCACTCGATGGCGCCTTTCTTGTGCATCTCGCGGAGCTGCAGAAGGAGCATGGGGTCGACCGCCTCGAGAAAATAGCCGGGCATCACGAGGTTGAGCCGGATGTTCTGGTACGACGCGCCGATGTCGATCACCGCCTGGGCAAACGTGTTCACCGCTTCCCTGAACATGTTTTTGGGGATCAGGGAATTTTTAAACGGATGAATGAGAAAGGCAATGGAATGGCGCTTCATAACAGTTTAAGTATATAATAACAGGGATAGGGTGACAATAATTAGAAAAATATTGTTATAAAAAGACAGAGAAAATGGTGGGGGCACCGCTTCCCGTTTTCCCCTGGGGTGCAGCTTCCGCCCACCGAATTTCGGCGGGCGGCGATCTGCACCCACACCCCCTCCAGCAAAGGGCTGCGGCGAGGCGTTTTGTTTTACAAAACGCGCCGTCAGCCCCTTGCAACGAACCCCGCAAGGTATGCCGCTTCGCGGCGATAATAAAACGAAAAAGACAACCGGGGTGTTGCAATAAAGAAACCATACAATGAAATTTAAAAATGCTCGCGGGTGCGCCCAGCGGATGAATGAATCTTGCTACTGTCGGTACCCGGCCGCACCCAGGAGAGGGGAGTGCTGAGGATAGCGAAGCTAGCCGAGGCCGGGGGAGATACTTCTCCCCCGAAAACTGATTATTTAAATACAAACACTACAAGCACATAAATAACCAGAACAAACATTAAAAACCCAAACGTAAGCACAAACGGGTTCCGGTACCATTCGGACGGAAGGTCCTGTATCCACGGCGTGATGAGGGGCTTTTGTTTCTTTGTGAGAACTTTTTCCAATCGCATCGGCGGCGGCTCCTCGTCTTCGATTGCCGAAAGGCCGTTTTTGACTTCCTGGATTTCCTTGACAATGCCGGCACAGTCGGGGCATTCCTGCAAATGGGGGAGAAGTTCGTCAATCTTTCCGGACAGCACTTTCTCGACAAGCGCCTCTTCGTCCGGCACATGCACCTGTTTGTTATCCATTTTGTCTGCTCCTTGCGCAAACTTCCCTGAGCCGCTTTATCGCCCTGCACATCTTTACCCGAACGTTGCTCTCGCTAAGGTCAACGATGCGGCCGATTTCCCCGTATGAATATCCCGCCTTGAGGTGAAGATACAATATGCACCGCTCGGTTTCGGACAGCTCCTGAAGCATGTCCCAGAAAAACCCGTCGTGCGGGTCAACGTCGGTGCTCGCGAACTCGGCGGTGTAATGCGCGCGCAAACGGGTGAAGCGCGAATGAGCGCGGAACGTGTCGTAGCAGGCGTTCTTTGCCATGGTGTACAGCCAGCGCCTGATTCCCACGTCGTCCTCCGGCGCAGAGTCACTTTTCCACAGCCTTATGAAAACGGTCTGGAGTATGTCCTTGCTCGCCTCGGTGTTCCTGGTCATCCACAGGATATAATTATACAGGCTTTTCGCATGGGCGCTGTATAACGTGTTAAAAATTTCGTTTTCCATATGACCGGGAATTTTAAGTTTATTTTGATTTTCTAAAGTAAAATATATTCTGTAAAACCTAAATCTGGTGGGGAAACCGTATCCGGTTTCCCCTGGCCCCCGGCTTCCGGCGCGTTGCGCCGGTGATCCGGGGGCACACCCCTTCCAGCGGGAACACGCGCGAAGCACACCGCTTGCGCAGTGCGCGCGTCGCGTTCCCGCAACGCTTTCCTGTAGGTATGCCGCTTCGCGGCGATGACCTCACCCCGGCCCTGCTGCGGGCCACCCCTCTCCCATAGGGAGAGGGGAAAATCTTTTAAAAATATTCACATTGAAAATACCAGAGGATACACGGCTTCAGTAATGTCCCCGGGCTTATCGATTTTCCCGAAGTTCCAGGTCTTGACAATTGAGATGACCTGGACCGAAAGCTCGGAACCTTGCAGCGTCGCGTTCAGCACGTCGCAGAATATCACGTTTCCGAATTCGTCAATCGCGAACTTCAGCGTGATTTTACCGGCAGCGCCCGGGTGCTGGCGCAGCCATCTGTTGTAGGCGTACCGCACCGCGGGAAGGTTTTCCATCACGGTGCGCATGATGCCCGATTTGCTTCTGCCGTTGGAAAGCGCGCCACAGCCGATTTGTTTGATATTGGTCCCGATTGTTTCAAGGGAAGAGGAGTGGCGGACCTGCCGCAACGCCACCGGCTCTCCGTTTGGCTGCATGAGTCCTTCGAGCGGATCGCCCAGGCCGCTGCCAATGCCGGGCTGCAAACCGCTGGGCCCGAATCCCGGACCGACCCCTATTCCGGGCTCAAGCCGTCTTCCCGATCCTGTGCCGCCGCCGCGTTGAATTGAGCGCTTGCCGTCAAGGATTATATCAAGGCCGGTGAATATGCCGCTGAGCGCACCGCCCTGCTCAATGCCGGTTGTCGCGATCCCGGCAATGCGGTTGGCAATCATCCTGAAAGCGTTCATGCGCGCCACGCGCGCGCTGGGGCTTCCTACGCCGCCCGAAGGCCGCCCGTTGCCATGGGACTTGACAGATGGCTTAAGGGACTGCTTTTCCGTGGGCGGCTTGGGCATGCTTGTAAAATAATGGTCCCGGGTCACCTCCAGAGGTTCTTGCGACACGGTAACTATTCCGGGCCCTTTGCTTTGAATATTGCAAATAAAATCCGGCGGTACGCGCACCACATGGATCGTTGCGAACAGTCCGCCGGCGGCAATGGCAAGCGCAATGCATAGCGCCTCCATTTTTGACAATTGCGATTCCTTGTCCATGGTAAAAATATCGGCGCGGGTTTTCAGCCTTTCTATGAATTCGCCGAGCGGAATGATTCTGCCATATTCCAGCTCTTCTCCATCGTCCAGGCCTTCCTGCAAAGAAACGCTGTTGAGTACTCCTTCGCATGCGCTCATAACCGCCTCCTTTTTAAAAGGGTGGCCTTCACGTGCCCGAATATTTCCGGGGTTTCATGAAAACCTGATCTTCGCATCCATGAGTGATAACGACGCGATAAGGGAGAATGTTACAGAAGGCTGGAATATATTACAAAAAGGGGATTCTAGAGTTGCGTTAATCTGCCTGAGCCGTGCCTTTACCAAATAGTAACTTCCACAAATGATCGGTAACGGTTGTTTGCGGGCCGACACATGTCATGGTTGAACGCATGGATACGCACGGCAGTTGCGGGTTCTTCATTCAGCCGTTATTTCGTGGCTACCAGCACCTTGAACCAGTCAAATTCTTTCAAGGGAGTGACTTCGACTTTCCGAAACCCGGCTTTTTTGCATAGTTCTGACCATTGACTAAATCCAATGCAGTACTCTCCGTCATTCAGAATATGTTTCTTTCCATTGTCGTACATCCTTGCAAATGCCTGTATTCCGCCTTCTTTCATGGCGAGCGCAAATTCCTCCTTGAGGTAGTTCAAGATCCTCAAGAGGCGCCTGGGATCTTCCAATCGTCCTGTCGTGTCCATGTCAATTTCTCCAAGAACAAATCGTCCGCCGATTTTCAGAACGTCATGGATCATTCGAATAACCGGTTCCTTGGATTTCACATGATGCAAGGCCACGGTCGCCGCTGCAATGTCAAAAGAGTTTGACGTGAAGTTCATTTCCTCAGCAGATTTCTTCATGCAATGAATCTTTTCAGCCAAACCGCATTGTTCAATCTTTCCCTCAAATATCCTCAGCATCTGTGATGAGCTGTCAATTGCGGTAATAGAACAATCATTTTTGTCAAGGAATTTGAGCGAAAGCAGCCCTGTTCCGCAGCCAATGTCCAGGACGTGGTCACCTTTTTTTGTTTTCGACAATTTGACAACCAAGTCAAGCAGTTTGTGGTGCCTTTTGACTTTCCCGAGAGTATTGTCATACTCATTTGCCCACGATTGAAACCATTCACGACGGTCACTCTTGACTCGCTTCATAGTTCATCCTTTTGAAGTGTTGACGGTTCTTTCTTCTGTGCAAAACGGAGGGCAAGCCGTTAAAGGCCTGCCCTCCCAATCAATATTTATTATTCGAATCAGTACTTCGCGTCCGCAAATTCCAGCCATCCCCCGGCCTTGACCAGCGCCTCATCAAAGGGATTGATAGAAAAGCCCACCGAGCGGCTTTTGTCCCTGCCCCAGGAGAAAATAAGGGTCTTCTGGGAAAAATCAACGTCGCATATGGTGCCGTTTTTGTCGCAGTCCGCAAAGAGCCCTGCGATTTCCGTTTTCGGGAGCTCGATGGCCAGCATGCCGCAGTTGAACATGTTCTGCCTGAAGATGCGGGCAAAACTTTCGGCCGCAACCACGAAGATGCCGTTTTTCTCGAGCGCCCACGGCGCATGTTCGCGCGACGAGCCGCACCCGAAATTGGCGCGCGACACCACCACGCGGCAGTTCTTCAAAACGCCGGTTTTAGGGTCAAAGCCGGGGAGCTTTAAATCTTCGAGCAGATGAAGACCTAAAGCTTCTTTAGTGACTTCGTTTAAATATTTCGCCGGGATTATTTCATCCGTGTTAATATCCGATCTGTCCAGAAACAGCACTGGTCCGCCAAATGTTTTCATGATTTTTTCCTTTCCTTAATAAATTTTCTCGGATCAGTCAGCTTTCCTGCTATCCCGCTCGCCGCTGCGCTGGCAGGGCTCATCAGGTGCACCATGCCGCCCTTGCCCATGCGTCCGTAGAAATTCCGGTTTGTCGTTGACGCGCACACTTCGCCGTCGGCCAGCACACCGTTGCTCATGCCGAGGCACGCGCCGCAGGTCGGATTGGTAACGCAGTAGCCGGCGTCCATGAATATTTTGATGATTCCCGCCTTCATCGCCTGCCCGTATATTTTCGGCGTGGCAGGGCTCATGATGCCGCGCACGCCGGGCGCGAGCCGCGTGCCTTTTATTATGGATGCGGCGATGCGCAGGTCCGAGAGCCTGCCGTTGGTGCAGGACCCGATGTACACCTGGTCGATCTTGACATCCGAAAGCTCCCTGATTTTTTTCACCTGGTCGGGCTTGTACCCGATGGTGGCAACAGGCTCAAGCTTTGATACGTTGAGCGTGATTTTCTTTTCGTAAACAGCGTCCGCATCGGAATGCCATTTTTTAAAATCGGCGAGCGCCGCGGCCCTGCTGTTTTTGTATTGACCTTTGATAAACGGCCACAGATATTCAACGGTCTGCCTGTCGGGCATGCACAGGCCGCTTGTTGCGCCGGCCTCCACCGCCATATTGCACAGGGTCATGCGCTCTTCCATGGTCATGGCGTCGACAACCGGGCCCGCAAACTCGATGACGCAGTCGGTGGCGCCGCTCACCGTGAGGGTCCGGATCACTTCCAGAATCACGTCTTTGGCGAACACGCCTTTTGCCAGCTTTCCGGTAATGTCAATGCGGATGGTTTTGGGCGGCCTGAACGCGCACACGCCCTTGAGGATCCCGACTTCGAGATCGGTGGTGCCCACGCCCGCGGCAAACGCGCCGAACGCTCCGTGCGTGCACGTGTGGCTGTCACCCATTATCACGGTGTATCCGGGCCGGATAAATCCTTTTTCCGGAAACAGGGCATGGCAAACGCCGTTGTTCCCGATATCGAAAAAGTCGCGGATTTTATGCCGCGCTGCCCAGTCGCGCAACATTTTCGCCTGCGTTGCGCTCTTGCTGTCCTTGGACGGGGTCACGTGGTCGATGACGGCCTTTATTTTTGCGGCATCGAACACGCGGTCTTTACCGCGGGCGACAAGGTCGGCAATCGCGATTGGCGTTGTTATTTCGTGGCACATCACCACGTCAATGGCCAGCACTTTTGTGCCGGGAAACGGTTCATCCACGACGTGGCTGTCGAAAATTTTTTCAGTGATCGTTTTACCCATGATTATTTTCCTTTCATTTTTCTTCCAGATAGTCTTTATGCGGCGGCAGGGCATTCCATACCGCCCTGAAAACTTTTGCGCTTTTGTTAATTAGTTTATGGGGCAGGTGCGAATTGTACGAAACGCTGTCGCCAACGCCAATTTCAAATTCCTCCCCGCTTACCATAAGGACCGCGTTTCCCTCCAGCACATACCCCATTTCGACCCCCTCATGACCATTGCCCGAAATTCCCGCCTCTTTTCCCGCCGCGATTTCCAAAAGCAGCAGTTCCGCGGGATGGCCTGCGTCCGCGCTTGCCGCGAGCTGCTCGAATTTTACGCCCCTGTTCTGCGTTGACAGCCGCTTGCCCCGGTGGTGCACGCGCACCGGCTCATCAGGCGAAATCCTCCTGAACAGGTCGGCGACGTCCATTTCCAGCGCCACGCACACTGCCACAAGCGTGTCTATGGACGGCGAAACAGTCCCCGTTTCGATCTGGGAAAGCATGCTCGTTGAAATGCCGGCTTTTTCAGCGACTTCGCCCTGGTTTTTATGGATTTTCTGGCGAAAAAGCCTGAGAATATTGCCGATTTCAGGAAGAACCGATTTAAGCAATGCTTTATTCATTACAGTAATTATAAAACATTTCAGGACAAAAAGCAAGCACTTTATTTGCGTCATGCATGACACGACGAGATATTATTTTTATCGTACGAAGCAATTTGTCAGTTCGTGCCCGCTTGAAAAAGCAGCATTGCGGTTTTTCAGCCACCCTTTTTCTCGTTCCGGGGAACGTTTTAGAAAAGTTATTTATGCGCCCCCTCAGGGGGACGGGGGGCTCATCGGACAATAAGTTTTTTAATACCAGGAGAATATATGCAGGACAATGAAGAGAAAAAGGCCCCTCTGCAAAGTGCGGGCGGCGCCATGAACATAGAAGACCTTGATAATCTCAAGAAGCTCACCGATATGCGCTGGATCGAAATCGCGAGCGGCGACGTTGAGCGGCATATCCAGGATGACGAAAGCGCGCTCGATATGATCGGGAAAAAACCCGGCACCTACCACCGCGACATCATATTCGCGCTTATCCAGATACGCCTGCCCGAAGAAGAGGCGCAGCGCGACTGGAAGGAGATCCTCAAGCACAAGTTCCTCATCAGCGAAAAGCTGGGCCGCAACGTGGGCATCCATGTCGCGTCGCTCGACTATTACACGAACATCAAGCGCAAGCTGGTGAGCCCGAAAATCGTGGATGCGCGCGACTACATGGCCACCGCGAGCCGCGCCCTCGTCGACGATCTGACAAAGGCGTACAACCGCCATTTCTTCGACGAGGAATTCAAGCGGCTCTTTTCGTCGGCCACGCAGACGGGGACGGTGTTCTCGCTCATCATGCTCGACCTGGACCATTTCAAGATCTACAACGACCTCAACGGCCACATCCAGGGCGATCTCGCGCTCATCGAAACCGTGAGGATCCTGCACGCGGTGTGCAGCCCCGACGACACGGTCGCGCGGTACGGCGGGGATGAATTCGCCATCCTGTTGCCGTCGCAGCCCCTCAACCACGCGATGCGGACGGCAGAGAACATCCGCGCCGCCATTTTCGATTACCGGTTTGTCAATGAGCAGCAGCTCCCCAACAAGCGCCTCACCGCGTCGGTGGGCGTCACCGCGTTCAGCGGCGAGCTCAAATCCACCATCGCCATGACCGAGGAGGCGGATTCCGCGCTGTACCAGGCGAAAAACGCGGGCCGGAACCAGGTGAAGGCATTTTTGAGCAGTTCGCCGGGGCTGCAGGTATGAGGCCGCAGGTAATTACCGGCGCAACGCGCCTCGTGGGGCTTCTGGGAAATCCCGTGGCGCATTCTCTTTCGCCCGTCATCCACAACCACATTTTTGCAACGCTGGGGATTCCGCTTGCCTATGTGCCGCTCGTGGTTGCGCCGCACCAGCTCCACAACGCGGTGCTTTCCCTGCGCGCAACGGGGTTTGCGGGCGCTAACGTCACCATCCCGCACAAGCAGGCAGTGGTACCGTATTGCGACGCCGTGTCTCCGCTGTCTGCGCTCACCGGCACGGTCAATACGCTTTACTTTAAAGATAATATTCTGCACGGCACCACCACGGACTGGGAGGGCTTCGGCAAAGCCTTGAAAAAAGCCGGCATGGATGCGAAAAACGGAAACATAGTTATTCTCGGCAACGGCGGCATTGCCCGCACCGTTGCATTTGCGCTTGCGTCGCAGAAAATCCCGGCCCGGCTCACGCTGGTGGGCAGGGACCAGGGCAGGGTGACGGGGCTTGCCGCAGAGGTAACCCAAAAGACGGGTTTTCCTGTTGCGTTCGAGGTCTTTTCTTCCAACAGGCTGAAAGACGTCATGGACGAATGCTCCCTCTGCATAAACTGCACCTCGGTGGGCATGCATCCGAACACCGGCGAAACCCCGCTCGACGGCCGGTTTTTACACAAGGGAATGGCCGTGTTCGACACCGTGTACAACCCGGCAAAAACGGTCCTGTGCAGGCAGGCGGAAAAGGCGGGCTGTGCATGCCAGGGAGGCCTGGCCATGCTCGTGTACCAAGCGCTCGCCTCGTGCGCGTACTGGATCGGCCGCGACGTGGACGACGGCATCATTGACATAGCGGAACTGCGGGCCCTTGTTGACGCGCCGCGGCCGGGGAACCGCGTATGAAATGGCGCGTGAAAAAATCCGTTTTGTCGGGCACTATTGCCGTCCCCGCTTCAAAATCGCATACCATCCGCGCCCTGGTGATCGCCACGCTCGCAAAAGGCACCTCGAACCTTGCCAATATCCTCACGTCGGGCGACGGCGCGTCGGCGATTGCCGCCGCGCGAAGCATGGGCGCGGATGTGGAAATTTCCGGGAAAAACGCGCGCGTCACCGGCGTCGGCGGCGATTACAACCGCGGGTCGGATAATTTCGCCATGGAAAATTCCGGCACGAGCACCAACCTGTTTGCCTCGGTGGCGGCGCTGGGGAGCAGGCGGCGCAGGTTCGACGGCGACGCATCCCTGCGCTCGCGGCCGTTCCGCCCGGTGCTTACGGCCTTAAAGGGCCTGGGTGCGACTTTCGGACTTGAGCGCCAGGGGAGCGATCTTCCCTTCTGGGTGTGCGGGCCCCTGCGCGGAGGAAAAACAACGGTAAACGGTTTTTCATCGCAATATGTGTCGAGCCTTTTGTTTTCGTGCCCCTGCGCGCCGGCGGACACCGAGTTTACCATTGAGAATCTGCACGAGCGGCCCTATGTGGAAATGAGCATGCGCTGGCTCGACAGGCAGGGCATACGCTACGAAGCGTCATCCGGTCTGGAGCGCTTCAGGGTGTTCGGCGGCCAGTCGTACAAGGCACTCCATTACACGGTCCCCGGCGATTTCTCCTCGGCGACCTTTGCGGCCGTGGCAGCGCCGCTCACCGGCTCGCGGCTCGCGCTTGATGGCCTTGACTTCAGCGATTCGCAGGGCGACAAGGCAGTGTTCGGCGTAATCGAGGCCATGGGCGCAAAGGTGATCAGGGACATTTCCGGCGCCGTGGTCGAAGGCGGGGGAAAACTGCATGGCCTGACGATAGACCTCAACGCCATGCCCGACGCTTTGCCCGCGCTGAGCGTGCTCGGGTGCGTTGCCGCGGGCGAAACAAAAATCGTCAATGTGGCCCAGGCGAGGATAAAGGAAACCGACCGCATCGCGGTGATGGCCGCCGAGCTTAAAAAAATGGGTGCGTACATCTCGGAGGAAAAAGACGGCCTCCGTGTGAAGCAGTGCGGGCTTAGGGGCGCAAACGTTTACGGCCATGGGGACCACCGGGTGGTCATGGCGCTCGCGCTTGCGGGTATGATAGCCGAAGGCGAGACCATAATTGACACAGCGGAAGCTGCAGCGGTGACCTATCCAACGTTTGTGGAAGATTTTAAGGCGTTAGGTGCGAATGTTGAGATTATAAAAGAATAATTTTCTAAGGGGGGAAGCATCCCCCTCGCTCCGGCCTCCTCGGCCTTCGGCCTGCGGTGTCCTTCGCTACCCCCTCCTGGGTGCGGCCGGGTGGTGGCAGTGGCAAGATTAATCCTTCTGCTGGGCGCACCCGCGAGCGATACCTAACAGATAAGAGGTTCTGAGGGGAACGCCCAGATTCTATTTTAAAATGAAAAACAATCAGACAGGAATATTATAATGAAAATTACTGTTCATCTCGGATCAAGATCCTATCCAATTATCCTAGGGAACAACGCCTTTAATTCTTTTCCGGCGCAACTCAAGAAACAATTTTCCGACAGGAAACTGGCCCTTGTTACAAACACAACAATCGCCAGACTGTACAGGCCTGTCATTTCATCATGGAAGAAGAAGCTTTCCTTTGAAACATTTATTATCCCGGACGGGGAAAAATACAAGACCGTTGCCACATGGAATTCTGTTCTGGATTTCCTGCTGAAATCGAAACTCGACAGAAAATCGATAGTGGTCGCGCTGGGCGGTGGGGTTGTGGGCGATATTGCCGGATTTGCCGCAGCGTCATTTTTGCGGGGCGTGGCGCATGTGCAGGTCCCCACGACGCTCCTTGCAATGGTGGACTCGGGCGTGGGCGGAAAAACCGGGATCAACCACCCTCTCGGCAAAAACCTGATCGGCGCGTTTCACCAGCCGTCGCTGGTGTGGCTCGACACCGCGTTTCTCGAAACGCTTCCCCGCAGGGAATTTATCGCCGGCTATGCCGAGCTTTTCAAATACGCATTTATCGGCGGCAGAGGCATGCTTGATTTCGTGGCCAAAAACCATGAAAAAATGATTGCCGGCGACAGGAAGGCCCTGCTCGAAGGCATCAGGCGCTCGGTGGCAATAAAGGCCGGCATCGTGGAAAGCGACGAAAGGGAGGAAAGCGGCCGGCGCGCGCTCCTCAATTTCGGGCACACGTTTGCGCACGCGATCGAGCGGTTCTATAATTTTAAGCAGGTGCTGCACGGCGAGGCCGTGCTTCTCGGCATGCAATGCGCCTGCGATCTCGGCATGCGCCTGGGGCTGGTCCCCGCAGCGTCGCAGAAAACCCTTGCGGCGCTTTGCGCAAAGCTCCCCGCGGTGGCGCTGCCTTCCCGTCCGGACACGTGGCGCCTGTACCGGGCAATGTTTACAGACAAGAAAATGCTGGGGGGAAAACTCACGTTCGTGCTGCCCGCAGGGCCGGGCGCCTCGGCAATAACGCGCGACGTGCCGGAAAAAGAGGTGTTAAAAACCCTGCGGGCCGTGCTCGGTTAATAAAATGATGAATGAAGTGTTTCCTATCCCTGGGGCAGCGGACGTCCCGTCCGCCATAAAACAAAACCAAACCCACAGAGGGTGGCACTCCCGCGGATATCTCCCTCATTTTGACCATCCGAATTTAGTTCAATCAATAAATTTTCGTCTGCATGATTCAGTTCCTGCCGATGTCCTTAATAATTGGAAAAGGGAACTGACCATACAGGAAAAAACCGACGCAGAGAATCCAAAGTTAGTGAAGCTTCGCAAACGCATAGCGAAATATGAAGATGCCGGTCATGGGGCCTGCTTTCTTAAAGATCCTCAAATAGCAGGTATCATTCAAGACGCTTTACTTCATTTTGACGGCCAACGGTATTGTTTGCTGGCATGGTGTATCATGCCTAATCATGTACACGTCCTTGCAGAAATGAAAAAAGGATATCCGCTCGATAAAATCCTGCACTCGTGGAAGTCGTTTACATCAAAAGAAGCGAATAAAATTCTTAACAGGACTGGAGAATTCTGGATGTCGGAGTATTTTGACAGGTTTATCCGGGACCAGCGGCATTTTTATTTTACAAAAGAATACATTGAAAACAATCCTGTTGCGGCTGGATTATGCGGGAGGCCTGAATACTGGCAGTTTTCGAGTGCGTTTGGAAAAAAATAACCGCGAAGTAGAAGTATGCTATTAATAAAATAATCGCGGACGGGACGTCCGTTTCCCCAGGGATGGAGGGAAAAACTTACAGCTGCTTCAGAAACTCGCCCACTGTTTTGCAGGTGTTAAGCGCGATTTCAAGGTTTATCACATCGTCACGGTCAATGGGCGTTTCTCGCCGGGGCCTTCCCTCCAGAAAGGGAATATGACGTTTGATTGATGCTTGAGAATACTCTTTGTTCTGGCTGGATGTCTTTTTGTCCATACATTCTCCCTTCGCTGCACCCCACGACGCGCCCTCTTATATTAGTCGTCAAACAAGGGCCGCAGGTTTACTATTTAAATTTAAAAACAGCAAAATCCAGCTAAAAAAGTATCGAACTCTCCCTACAACCGTTTGATAAAACATGCGATTTCTTAAAGGAACTACGAATATCAATGGTGAAAAATTGACAGATATTCCTGACAAATCAAATATCCAAAACATTTGTTGCCGGGACTCAATACCATATATTTTGAGAAGTTATGTAAAGGTATAATGCGGACATTTAAGGTGTTAAATTGTTTAATGGGTAAATAGAAACATCATTTGAAAAAGGAAGAACTATGAAATTCACGATCACCTACTGCGGCACGTGAGACTACAGGCCGCGCGCCGCCGGTCTGGCGGACGAACTTAAAAAGAAATTCGGGGCCGAAACCACGATCGTTGAATCAAGCGGCGGGGTTTTTGAAGTCGAAGCTGACGGGAACCTTATTTTTTCAAAGAAGGAACTCGGCAGGTTTCCGGAAATTGACGAAATTGAAACCCTGGTCAAGGCCAGGCGCATGAGAGACTGACGTTAAGCCGGCGTTGCAACAAATGATTCATTATAAAATCCATCCAGAAAACCCCCAGCAAAGAATACTCGAAAAGGCCGTGCATTCCCTGAAGCGCGAAAACGGCATCTGCGTGTATCCCACCGATACCGTGTACGGCATGGGCGCATGCGCGACAAATCCGAAGGCCCTTGACAAAATCTGCACCATCATCGAGAAGGACAAGACGCGGCTGTTCTCGTTCATCTGCTCGGATTTTTCCCAGATGAGCAGGTATGTCCGCATTGACAACGCGCATTTCAAGCTCATGAAGCATTACCTGCCCGGCCCTTACACATTCGTTCTTCCCGCCACCGCGTATGTCCCGAAAAAAGTGAGCCCCAAACGCCGGACCGTCGGGGTGCGTGTCCCGGATAACAAGGTATGCCAGGACCTGGTGCGCATGCTCGGCGAGCCGCTTGCGAACGCGTCCATCAAGGTGCCCGAGGACCTCCGCGGCGATCCGGAAACCATCGCGCCCGTCATCATGCACGAGGTGGACATTTTTCTCGACATGGGCCGGCTTGACAATCCGGTGGGCTCCACGATCGTAGATTTGACGGGCGCTGAGCCTAAGGTGGTAAGACTGGGAAAAGGGGAATGGAGAGGGTAATACATTTTTTTAGTGGGGGGATGTATCCCCCTTCTATGTTATGAAGTCAAGCCTCGCGTAAAATAAAATAATAGCTCTTTGACAGAAGCAGTATGATGATCTCAGCCTTCTATACGCAGTCCGGGATTATCTCCGGCT